>Ga0194113_10001212_pt1 | contig 35328 bp, 34 predicted proteins | sample TA2MahC200mmetaG_FD_146193 | JGI IMG/M metagenome (GOLD analysis project Ga0194113, IMG submission 146193) | Freshwater microbial communities from Lake Tanganyika, Tanzania - TA2015017 Mahale Deep Cast 200m | ecosystem: Environmental > Aquatic > Freshwater > Lake | place: Tanzania: Lake... | reverse complement strand
AGAACGAGGCCAGCTTGTAAGTGCTTGATTTTAATGGGCCGGCTTGGATTCGAACCAAGGACCAAGGGATTATGAGTCGCGTCTAGTCCCGCCCCCAATCCAGTTTGCAACGCTTGGATCTACAAAGCAAAAGTCCCGATGGAGCAGGCATTGCCTGAGTCCCCGAGTCGCAACTGTTGGAAGCGCACCGTCGAGGACCAGGTCCAGCTGGAGCAGGAGATGCTCACGCTGGGCAGGGACCGAGCGGACCTGCTTACCAACAGGCAGCACAAGCAACGGATGCAGTCCCTTAGCAAGTGGGGCGAGCACCTGTCAGCCTTTGGCGTGGAGGCCGTGGTCACCCAGCTGCGTGCTGTGCGCCGGCGCATTGAGTCAGGCCAGGCCGGGGTCAACTTCGCCCTGCTTACCCCGCTGACCCAGCTGCCCCCTGACCAGGTGGCTGCCACAGCGGTGCGCACCATCATCGACAGCATTGCCTGCAACGACACGCTGCACAACGTGGCCAGTGATGTGGCCGAGAAGCTGTGGATAGAGACCATGCTGGCCCGTGCCAGTGCGCTGGAGCTGCGTCGTTTTAAAGGTGGGCGCAGCCGCAAGAGCCACCGCATTGCAGCCATCCGTCGCATGAAGACGACGGAGATCTGGGACGCCAAGCAACGCATGGCCTGCGGGGTGTTCCTGGTTGAGCTGGTGGCCAAGCGCACAAGCATGGTGCGCATCGTGATGGACAACAGCTACCGCCCAGCTCGCCGAGTGGTCAAGGCAACTGAGGAGTGCATGGCATGGATCGCTGAGGTGTCGGCTGAGCAGCGGCTGATGACACCCAACTGGTTGCCCATGCTGGTCAGCCCACGCCCGTGGGATACGCCCCTCAGTGGTGGCTACCTCAACGAGGCCCTGCCACTGACCCTGTTCAAGTCAGGCTCCGAGATCGTGGCGCAGCACTGCGATGGCACAGAGCCATTTCTTGCCGCGGCCAACCTGCACCAGGCCGTGGCCTGGAGGGTCAACACCTGGATGCTGGAGCAGATCACCCACGCCTACGACAGGTCGCTGGAGGTGGGGTGCCTGCACCCACGGGAGGGCTGGCCTGTGCCGCCCTACCCCAAGCACTTGCAGGACGACGATCCAGAGGTACGCAAGTGGGCAAGGCGGGCCCGGCTGATACACGAGAAGAACGACAAAACCAGGAACGCCCGCATCTCACAGGCCAAGTGTCTGTGGGTGGCACGTCGCTTTGCCGACGAGGCCAAGCTGTACTTCCCCATGAGCCTGGACTTTCGGGGTCGTTACTACTACCGCCCGCCGTACCTCAACCCACAGAGCAACGACGTAAGCCGTGCGCTGCTGATGTTTGCCAACGCTCAGCCCATTGGCGACGACGAGGCAGCCAACTGGCTGCGCATCCACGGCGCCAACATGTGGGGGCTGGGCAAGCTGGACTGGCGCAGTCGTATCGACTGGGTGCTGGAGCACGAACCGCAGATCAAGGCGGCAGGCACGCAGCCATGGATGCACGCTGAGTTTTGGATGAAGGCAGACAAGCCTTGGCAGTTCCTTGCCTTCTGCCGGGAGTACGCCGGCTTCCTGGCCGAGGGCTACGGCTACAGCTGCGGGCTGCCCATCATGCTGGACTGCACCTGCTCAGGCATCCAGCACTACAGCGCCCTGCTCCGCAGCCAGGAGATGGGTGCCCTGGTCAACCTGGTCAGCCATGACGATGGCCCGGCTGACATCTACAAGACGGTCATTGACGGGGTGCTGGAGCGGCTGCGCAGCAGCACTGACGAGCAGGCCAAGGCCTGGCTAACCCTGCAGCCAGACAGGTCGCTGGCCAAGCCAGCCGTGATGACCCTGCCCTACTCAGCCACCCGCTCAGCCTTCTACTTCAACTGCTACGACTGGGCCCTGGAGCGCAGCGAGCAGCTGTTCAACAAGCGCAGCTGGGTCAACCTGCCCGGTGCCCACAAGACCGTGCACTACATGGCAACCCTGCTGCACGAGGAGGCGACCAGCATGGTGGGCCCTGCCGCTGAGGCCATGGAGTGGCTACGTGCTGTCGGCAAGGCAGCGGGCAAGGCTGACGTGCCCCTGCAATGGCACTCACCCTCTGGCCTGCTGGTCCACCAGTCGTACCCAAACCTGAAAGAGAAGCGGATACGACTGAACTACCTGTCGGATGTGCGCTTAGATATTCGCTGCCAGGTCGAAGACCTTGGCATGGAGACCAGGCGGATGGGCAACGCGCTCAGCCCCAACGTGATCCACAGCCTGGACTCAAGCCACATGGCGTTGGCCACCATCGACGCTGTCGGTGCCGGCGTCAGCAACCTTGGAGGTATCCATGACTGCTTCGTGACAACACCAGCGGAGATGACCCAGCTCCGCGACTCCGTGCGCAAGTCCTTTGTGCAGATCTACGACCAGGACTGGTTCGCCCGCATAGCGGATCAACTCTTGTCACAGATCCCAACGCAAGCGTTGCCGTCCCTGCCAACCAGGCCCATCGTGGGCCGGCTTGATCTGACCCAGGTCGAGCACAGCAACTACTTCATCACATGAACTATCAACAAACCGAGAAGATCAAATTCACCACACCGATCTGCAAGTTCAAGTACGCCTGGCTAGTTGAGCCAGACACCAAGTTCGACGCACCGGTCTACAAGGTCACCGCCTTGGTCCCAGCCGATGAGGCCAACGAGCTGGCCGAACAGCTGGACCAGTTGATGGAGCGGTACAAAGTGCAGCTCAAGACGGCAGAGCCAAGCAAAAAGTTCAAGCTGGCCCCGCCCTCGTATGAGTTCACCGAAGAGAACGGCGAGCCTGTGTTTGCTTTGAAGATGAAGCGCAAGGCCAATGGCGTTGGCAAGGATGGCCGGCCATACACCAGCTCGGTCGCACTCTTTGACTCGCAAGGCAAGCCGATTGCCGATGCCCAGCCCTTGTCCAAGATGGGGGCCGGCACCACTGGCCGGCTGACATTCCTGGCTAGCCCCTACAACAACGCATCCGTTGGCGTGGGGCTATCGCTCAAGGTCATGGCAGCACAGGTCATTGAGTTTGTGCCCTACGGCGGAGGAGCAGAAGGCTATGGCTTTGCCCCAGTCGAAGGCGGTTGGACGCAGCAGGCGGCGGCCCCGGTCCCGTTCGATGCAACCAAGGCCATCGCAAGCGTCGACGACTTTGGGGACTTCTAAGTTCCGCAGCAAGTTCGAGCGGACTGTGGCTGCAAGCCTGGTCAAGCGGGGCCTGGAGTTCTACTACGAAAACCAGGCCCTCGCCTACCGCATTGAAGCTGTCTACAAGCCAGACTTTTGCTTACCGAACGGAGTGATCGTCGAGACCAAGGGGCTGTTTGGCCCTGAGGACCGCCGCAAAATGATCGCAGTCAAGCAAGCGCACCCTGATCTAGACATCAGGCTTTGCTTCCAGAACGCCAACGTCAAGTTGAGCCGTGCCCCCAAAGCCCTTGCCTACTGGCAATGGGCTGAACGGCATGGGTTCCTCTGGTGCGAGGGCCACATACCCACCACCTGGTTCCATGCCGTCCAAGTTTCTGAAGCACGAACCTTGTCCTAGCTGCAACAGCAAGGACAACTTCGCCCGTTACGACGACGGCCATGGCCATTGCTTTGGCTGCGGCTACCAAGAGCAACCCAAGAAGGACAACCCACCACCTATGCCTGTCCTCGCTCCACCCAAGGTCAAGCTGCTGGACTTCATCACCACCAAAGCGTTGAGCAAGCGTGGCCTGACCGAGGAAACCTGCAAGCTGTACGGCTACGGCAGCACCAGCCACAACGGTGACCCTGTGCAGGTGGCCACCTACCGGGACCAGAAGGGCTCACCTGTTGCCCAGCACATCCGCTACCCCGACAAGAAGTTCCGCTGGATTGGGGACACCAGCAACGTCCAGCTGTGGGGCCAGCACCTCTGGCGCCAAGGGCACGGCGGTGGCACCAACCTCTTTGTCGTTGTGACAGAGGGGGAGATCGACGCCCTCAGTGTTTCGCAGGTACAAGGCAACAAGTTCCCCGTTGTCTCGCTACCCAACGGCGCACAGTCAGCACGCAAGTACCTGGCTGCCAACCTCAAGTGGCTGAGCCAGTTCAGTCGCATCGTCCTGTGCTTTGACAACGACGAGCCAGGCATTGCCGCGGCCGAGGATGCCATGACGGTCCTGCCCCTGGGCAAGGTCGCTATCTGCCGGCTACCCCGCAAGGACGCCAACGACATGCTTGTCGCTGGCGAAGGGGACAAGCTGCGTGACCTGCTGTGGAAGGCAACACCAGTCAGACCCGACGGCATCGTCAACGCAGCTGAACTGTGGGATGAGCTGATCAGACCAGGGGCTGAGTCGGTGTGCGAGTACCCCTGGCCACTGCTCAACAGCACAACCCGTGGCTTTCGCAAGGGCGAGATGGTGACCCTGACCGCAGGCAGCGGCACAGGCAAGTCATCCATATGCAGGGAATGGACCTACCACTTCCTGCGCAAGGGCCTGCGCGTGGGCTACATCGCACTGGAGGAGTCGTTGCAGCGGACCATGCAGGGCATCGTTGGCATCCAGCTCAACAAGCCCATCCACCTAGACCCTGGCCTGGCTGCACAGGCTGACGTGCGTGCAGCGTTTGACCAGTTGCTGGGTACAGGACGGCTGTTCCTGTACGACCACTTTGGGTCCATGGATCCCGACCGTTTAATCGAGCAGATCCGCTACCTGTCAGACGTAGAGGGGTGCGACGTCTGTGTGCTGGACCACCTGACCATCGTGGTCAGTGGCCTGGCTGATCTCGATGAGCGGCGTGCTTTGGATGTGATCTGCACCAAGCTGCGCCAGGTCGTTGAGCAGACAGGCATAGGCCTGGTGCTGGTGTCCCACCTCAAGCGGCCAGAAGGCCGCGGCCATGAGGAGGGTGCGCAGACATCGCTGTCGCAACTGCGTGGCTCCCATGCCATAGCCCAGCTCAGTGACGTTGTCGTTGGTGCCGAAAGAAACCAGCAGGGTGACGTCGCAGAGCGCAGCGAGCTGCAACTGCGGGTCCTCAAGAACCGCTTTAGCGGCCAGACCGGCCCAGTCGACAGGCTTGTCTACGACCAGGAGACAGGCCGCCTCACAGTCCCCATGTCTCATTACTTCGGATCATGACTCTCCTCATTGACGCTGACTACCTACTGCACTCCAGCTGTGCTGCCTGCGAAACCGACGTCCGCTGGAGCCAGGACATACACACCCTGCACCTGGACGAAGGCGAGGTCAAAGAGCTGATCTGCCTGTCGCTTGACCGCTACCGGGAGATGACCGGGCACAGCGGTGTGATCATGTGCTTTAGCGACTACCCCACCTTCAGGCACGAGGAGCACCAGGACTACAAGGCCAACCGCATTAACAAGCGCAAGCCCCTTGGCTACAAGGATCTGCGCAACTGGCTGTCAAGTGCTTACATCAGCAGCACCATGCCCGGCCTTGAGGCAGACGACGTCATGGGCCTGTTGGCTACCGGCACCCAGGTCGATGAGCCTGTCATGGTCAGCCCCGACAAAGACATGCGCACAGTCCCCGGCTTGCTTCTTGCCAAGGAAGAGCTTGAAGTTGTCACCTTGCTTGAGGCCAACAGAACATGGATGAAGCAAACCTTGACTGGCGACAGCGGTGACAACTACCCCGGTGTCAAAGGCGTTGGCCCAGTGGCAGCTGAGAAGATCCTGGGTGATGCAGTCACGCTGCGGCAAATGTGGCCCAAGGTGGTGGCGGCTTACCAGAAGTCAGGCCTGACCTTTAAGGATGCAATCCTTAACGCCCGGTTAGCACGCATCCTGCGTCACGGGGACTATGACTATGAAGCGGGCCGAGTCCGGTTATGGGATCCGGCAAGCGAACCAAGCCTGTATGACCATGAATGAGGAACTGTGGCCGCCAGTTGATGAGGCGGTTCTGCAAAAATTAGAGGCGACCTTCCCGGAGCTGTGCCCTGGCGAAGGCTGGACTGATCGCCAGATATGGATTTATGTAGGTCAACGCAATGTGGTCCGCATGTTGCGTTCCATTTATCTTGAACAAAACGAGGTCTGAACTATGTGCGGTGGTGGCGGTTCCCCTTCTCCTCCTGACAACAGCGCAGCGCTAGCTCAGCAACGCGCCCAGATGGAGCAGCAGCAGCGGCAGTTTGATCAGCAGATGGCTGTGCAGCAATCAAGGTACGAGGAGCAGAAGAAAATTGCTAACGCGCCTCCTCCCCCTGCCCCTAACCCAGTAGCAGAAGCTCCTGCACCTGCCCTTGAAATGGCCAACGTGTCTGGCGCCACAATGGCAAAAGGCACCGGCCGCAAGAAGCTGCGTACTGACATCCCTGCCAGCGCTGGCGGCGGCGCTTTAGGTATTCCTAAGTCTGTGTAAATGGAACTGAAACTGACGAGCAGCGTCGACCGCCAGGCCAAGCCGTATGGCGAAAGCGATGGCGACAGCACGGCTGCGGCCCGCTACCAACAGCTGGCGTCCAACCGAAGTCAGTTTCTGCAGCGGGCCAGAGATTGCAGCAAGGTCACCATCCCTGGCCTTGTGCCGGAGGTAGTTGAAGGGGACCACGGCAGGCTCAAGACGCCGTACCAATCGCTTGGGGCTAGGGGTGTCAACTACCTGGCCAGCAAGCTGCTGATCACCCTGTTCCCCCCTAACTCTGCGTTTTTCAAGCTGGAGGTAGACAGCCTGGCGCTGCGCGTCATGGAGGCTGGGCCTGAGATCAAGACAGAGCTGGACACTGCCCTGGTCAAGGTCGAGCTAGCAGTGATGCAAGTGCTGGAGACAGCTAACGGCCGGGCCTCTATGCACGAAGCCTTCAAGCACCTGCTTGTGGCTGGCAACGTGTTGCTTTATGTCTCGGAAGATGGCATCCGCGTTGTCCACCTGGATCGGTTCGTTGTGTGCCGTGACCCCATGGGGTCGGTCACTGAGATCCTGGTGGAAGAAGAGATTTACCCCGAAGCCCTCCCTGCCGGCTTTCTCCCAGAAGCCGATGAAGAAGAGGATTACGACAAGCCGACCAAGAAGACCGTAAAGCTCTACACCCACGTCTGCTACCACGATGGCAAGTGCCACTGGTATCAGGAGGCCAAGGGCAAGGAGGTGCCAGGCACCCACGGCATGTGCGACCAGGAGGTGTCGCCATGGATCCCCCTCCGCTTTGACCGCATCGACACCGAAGATTTCGGACGTTCCTACGTTGAGCAGTATTACGGCGACCTGATTGCCCTTGAATCCCTGTACCAGTCGGTGCTGGAGGGCAGTGCAGCTGCGGCCAAGGTCCTGTTCCTGGTCAACCCCAACGGCACCACCAGACCCAGGACCCTGGCCAATGCGGCCAACGGTGCCATTGTCCAAGGCAACGCTGCTGATGTGACTGTCATCCAGACGCAGAAGGCGCAAGACCTGAGCATTGCCAACAGCACCATCGACCGCATTGAGGGGCGGCTGGCCTTTGCCTTCCTGCTCAACACTGCAATCCAAAGGCCTGGCGAACGGGTGACTGCGGAAGAGATTCGCTACATGAGCCAGGAGCTGGAGGCAGGGATCGGCGGCCTGTACTCAATCCTGACCCAGGAGCTGCAGCTACCACTGGCACGTCGTCTGATGCACGTCCTGCGCAAGAAGCGCAAGCTGCCCCAGTTCCCCAAGAGCAGTGCCAACGGCGAGCCCCTGGTCAATGCCAAGCCAGTCACAGGGCTTGAGGCCATTGGCCGCGGCGATGACCGCAACAAGCTGATGGAGTTCATTGCCACAGCACAGCAGGCCCTGGGCCCTGAGGTCATGGCCAAGTACATCAACGTGGATGAGGCACTGCGCAGGCTGGCAGCAAGCGGCTCGATTGATACGACAAACCTGGTCAAGTCGCCTGAGCAGTTGGCACAGGAGCAGCAGGCTGCTATGCAAATGATGCAACAACAACAGCAGCAAGAGATGCTGATGGCTGGTCTCAAGTCACCAGCCATGGCCCAAGTGGCCGGCAACTACACACAACCAGGAGCCCCTTATGGCCCGCAATACTCAGAAGACACGGGTGCCCCAGGCATCGTCCCCAACTCCCTCCCCGACATCACTGGAGGCGGACCTGCCGGCCCCACCGGACCAGCAGGAGAACCCACCGGCGACATTGGGGGGCCCATCCCTGGTGCCGCCGCATCCCCCGTCTGAGATCATCCAGATCCCAGAGATCCCCGACATCCCCCCTACCCCGTTCCCATTCTCGGAAGTATCCGTGGACGAAAACGGCGTCATTCAAATCAAGTGAGGACTTATGCCTGAACCCCTGGTAATTAAGCAAGAGCCGACTGGCGCAATGGCACCTGATGCCATTGACCTGTCAGGCGACGAACAAGTTGAACTGAAAGGCCCAGACGGCCAGCTGCTGGCTGGCAAGTACAAGTCAGTGGGCGAGCTGGAGAAGGCTTACAAGGAGCTGCAATCCAAGCTCGGCAGCCGCGAGCCTGTTGACAATGAAGTTGACAATGAGCCGGCTGAGGTTGACGAAGAGGCTGAGGCTGAGGAGCAGACCCAGTCTGCGTCTGAGATTTACGGCGACTTTGTCGGCAGCCGCCTGGAGGAGGCGGGCATTGACTACAACGACATCAACGTCCGCTGGCAACAGACCGGTGAGCTGTCCGACGGCGACTACAAACAGCTGGAGGGTGCAGGCTTTACCCGCCAGATGGTGGACGCCTACCTCTCAGGCCTGCAGTACAAGGCTGCACAGGACACTGCGCTGACCGCTAGGGAGGTGATGGATGTTAAGTCGCAGTACGGCGGCGAACAGGGCTACAGCGAGATGCTGCAGTGGGCGGGGCAGAACCTGAGCCAGGAGGAGATCAACGCCTTCAACAAGATTGTGAACGGCAGCAACGACATGGCCCAGGTCAAGCTGGCCGTAGCCGGTTTGCACAGCCGCTACACAGCAGCGGAGGGGCGTGAGCCACGGCTGCTGGCTGGTCGTTCTACTCGCAGCGCCGGCGAGAAGTACGAATCCACAGCACAGCTGGTCGAAGCTATGTCTGATCCGAAGTACAAATCTGATCCTGCGTACCGCCGCAAAGTGCAAGAACGCCTGGCACGGTCAAGCGTCTTCTAGCACCAGAGTCGCGCTGTCTCTTGCCCCCTTAGTCAGGGGGCTTTTTTATTGCTGGCAGAGGTGCTTATCATTTATGCACCTAGACCTTCTCACAGAAGCGACGGCCCTCTGCGGAGGACACCCCCAGTGGAAGGAGGCGAGGTCGGGGTAACAACCCAACTTCTCTAGGAGTACAGCAATGGCTGCCCCTAATTTTGACCCCTCCCGGCTAGGCGTAATTAACGCCGGCGCCTCTGGCTTTGATGACCTTTTTCTGAAGGTTTTTGCCGGTGAGGTTTTGACTGCCTTCCGCAAGGCGACCATCTTTGAGAGCCTGCACACTGTCCGCACCATTGCGTCGGGCAAGTCAGCGCAGTTCCCCATCATTGGCCTTGCTTCTACCGGGTATCACACCCCCGGCACGATGCTGACCGGTACGTCGATCAAGCACGCCGAAGCTGTCATCAACATTGATGACAAGCTGGTGAGCCAAGTGTTCCTGGCTGACATTGACGAAGCCAAGAACCACTACGACGTGCGCTCGCAGTATTCGGTCGAGATGGGCAACGCACTTGCCTATCGCTTCGACCAGAACGTTGCTGCGATGATTGCCAAGGCAGCTCGTACCGCCACCAACTTCAACACCGATCTTCCTGGTGGCTCGCAGATCAACATCGTGCAGGCTGGCGGTAAGGCCGCCATCACTGGTGCTCAACTGGCTACTGCGCTGTTCTCTGCAGCGCAGAAGATGGACGAGAACAACCTGCCCGAGGATGATCGCTACTGCGTGCTTGCCCCAGCTCAGTACTACAAGCTGGTGCAAACCACCGATGTGATCAACCGCGACTGGGGCGGCCAAGGCGCTTACGCCGACGGCACCGTCCTCAAGGTTGCTGGCATCACGGTGCTGAAGTCCAACCACCTGCCCACCACCAACCGCTCTGCGGTGTCTGGTGAGAACAACACCTACAGCGCCAACTACACCAATAGCGTGGCCCTGGTGTTCAACAAGCAGGCTGTTGGTACGGTGAAGCTGATGGACCTCAAGATGGAACAGACCGGCTCTGACATCCATGCCCTGTGGCAAGGCACGTTCATGGTCGGCTCCATGGCTTGCGGCTCCAACGTGCTGCGCCCTGACTGCGCCATCGAACTCACCTTCACCACCGCGTGAGGTGTCGGGGGCCTTCGGGCCCCCTTTCTTTTCTTAGGTTTAAGCCATGGCAAGCGCTAGGACCACACTGCTAGAGGCCGTCAACCGCGTGCTGCAGATGATTGGCGAGGCGCCGATCAACAGCCTGCAATCGCAGCTTGGCCTGGCAAAGCAAGCACAGGATGCACTGGATGAATCCAGCCGCCGGCTGCAAGCGGAGGGCTGGAGCTTTAACACTGACTACGAGGCAACGCTGGTCCGGGCTAACGACGGCACGATCACCGTCGGCCCCAGCGTCAGCCGTGTCGTAGTTGACCCATACCTGTTCTCCAGCCTGGAGGTTGTCCAGCGCGGTGCCAAGCTCTACGACCGCCGGGCCAAGAGCTACGTGTTCAGCGCTGACCTCAAGGCCAACGTCACCTACATCTTTGACTACGACGACCTGCCCGAGCATGCCAGGCAGTACATCATTGCCAGGGCTGGCCGCACGCTGCAGGAAGCAATCATTGGCGCAGCAGACCTGACCAAGATCAACCTGCAGATTGAGCTGGAGGCTCGGAGTCAGTTCCTGGAGGAAGAGACCCAGCTGTCTGAGCACAACATGCTGCGTGGCAATCCCAACCACACTGGCGTAATACGGACCTACATGCCCAGCCGAGCCATCATCCGCTAGCCATGCCTCTTGTCAGCAGCTCTATCCCCAACCTGATCAATGGGGTCAGCCAGCAGCCTGCGGCGTTGCGGCTGTCATCGCAGGCTGAGTCGGTCATTAACTGCCTTCCTAGCCCCGTAGAGGGCCTCAAGAAGCGCCCACCCTCCTACAACCTGGGCAAGCTGTTCTCTGGGTCCTCAGGCACCGGCCGCCCGTTTGTCAACATCGTCGACCGTGACGGGACCATCCGCTACATGGTCTACATCAGGGACGGGGACATCAAGGTCTTTGACCTGAACGGTGCCGCACAGACGGTCACAGTGCCCGACGGCGTGGGCTACCTGGACATCAATAACGCTTCAGACCCTTCAGCGCAGTTCCGCGTTGCCTCCGTTGCTGACGCCACCTTCATCGTCAACCGCGAGAAGACCGTCAGCATGCTGGACGGCGTCGCCCTGACCAGCTCAGCAGCAGGCACCACCACCACTGCAGTGTTTGCCAGCACCACGGGGGTCTCTGTCGGCATGAGCGTCATTGGCCCAGACGTGCCAGCAAATGCAACTGTCACTGCTGTGAACGCCACCACGGTGACGTTTGCACCGGCAGCCTCAGCAGCTTCAGCCATTGGCCGGCGCTACTCGTTCAACCTGTCTGCTGACTGGGGCACCAGGTCAATGGTGTTTGTGCGCAGCGCGGACTACAACACCACCTACAGCATCACCGTCAACGGCAACACCGTCTCTACCACCACCGTTAATACAGGTGGCAGCCCCAACCCCAGCACCGTGACGATTGCCAGCAACCTGGCCACGTCTTTGCAGTCAGCCCTGGGCGGTGGCTTTACGGTGACCGCAAACGAGTACATCGTGCGGATCACCAAAAACGACGGCGGTGACTACACGCTGGAAGCTACGGACACCAGGACCGCAGAAGGCATCATTGCGATCAAGGGCACTGTCGATGCAGTGACCAGGCTGCCGCTGATTGGCGATCATGGCTTCATCGTCAAGGTGCAGGGCAGCGCCAGTACCAGCTTTGACGACTACTACCTGCGGTTTGAAACCACAGCTGGCAGCGGGTTTGGCAAGGGCGTGTGGCGCGAATGTGCTGCGCCTGGCTCCAAGTACAAACTGGATCAAACGACCATGCCGCACGTGTTGATGCGCAACACAAACGGCACGTTCACGTTTAAGAAGTTCGACTGGTCTACTCGTGTGGCAGGTGACACGATCACCGCCCCAGAGCCCACCTTTGTCGGCAAGCAGATCCAGAACATCAACCTGTTCCGCAACAGGCTGGTGTTCCTGGCTGACGAGAACGTGATCCTGTCTGCAGCGGATAGCTACGACCGGTTCTGGCCAGAGACAGTGCAGACCGTCGTGGACAGTGACCCCATTGACATCAGCACAGGCGGCACCGAGATCAACTTTTTGGTCAGCAGCTTGGCCTTTGCCAACACGCTGCTGCTGTTCAGCCGCCATGGCCAGTTCCGCCTTGACACTGGCATCACAACGCTGGGTTCGCCGCTGACACCAAAGACCGCAACGGTCACGGCCATCACCACCTTTGACATGCAATCCAACGTCGACCCAGTGGGCGTTGGACGCACCATCTATTTCGCCATCCCTAAGGGTGAGTTCTCAGGCCTGCGCGAGTTCTTCCTGCCAGACGCCAGTGGCCCTGTGCCTATGTCTGAGGAGGTGACAGCAGCGATCCCCCGCTTTATCCCGGCAAACCTGGCCACCCTGGCAGCGTCGGTGTCGGAAGAAACTGTCATTGCCATCAGCAAGAACCAGACCGACCGGGTCTACTTCTACAAGTTCTTCTTTGAGGAGGACACCAAGCTGCAGTCGTCCTGGTCCTTCTGGCAGTTCCAGCCCGGCAAGCAAATCATTGGTGCCGACATCCTGGACAGCGACCTGTACCTGCTGTGCCAGTACGGCGACGGTGTCTACATGGAGCGCATTGCACTGCGCCCTGAGACCACTGACACAGGCAGCTCGTTTGAGCTGCTGCTGGATCGCAAGGTATCTGAGGCGGCATGCACGGTGGCAGTAACACAGCCCGCTGGCCTGGATGTGCAGTCGACAATCACCCTGCCCTACCCCATGACCGCTACGGGCACCATGGCCCTTGTAGGCAGGCTTGTGGCTGGCAACACACTGCAGCACGGCCAAACCCTCCAGATCGTGTCAGAGACGCTTACAGGCGGGGCTGGTGGCAACGGAACGATTGTTGTGCGTGGCGACCTGAGCCAAGCCAAGTTCTTTGTGGGTGAGCTGTACCAGATGACGTATGAGTTCTCCACGCCCTTTATTAAGGAACAGCCAGCAGGCGGTGGTGTCGCTGTAGCTGCAGGTCCCAGGTTGCAGCTGCGCACCTGGACCGTGGTATTTGACAAGACTGCTCACTTCCAGCTGCGGGTGACAGCAGAAGGCCGCGATGCCCAGACCTACACGTTTGAGGGCTACACATTGGGCAGCACGCCACTGGGCGCACCTGCCTTAAAACAAGGCCAGTTCCGCGCCCCTGTGATGACACGCAATACAGGTGCCAAGATTGAATTACTCAGCAACAGTCCATTACCGTGCAGAGTGCAGTCCTGCGAATGGGAAGGGTGGTATCACAGTCGTGCGTCACGGATGTGAAGGGGAGCCACCAGCGCCCTGCCACTGTTCGTGACGTCGTTGCTGTGGCTGACGGCATGCGACCAGAGGACGTGGCTGAGGTTAAAGCACAGTCAGGCAGCAGCCCACGGGAAACCATGCTGCACTGCTTCTTTTCCAGCCGTCCGTGCATGGCCATGGTCAGCAGGCACGGCAACGTGGTGGGCGCTTGGGGCGTGATACCAGAGGGCACCAGGGCTGGCCGGATCTGGATGCTGGGATGCCAGGCCATGCTTGACGACCACGGTGATCGCCGGGCATTTCTCAAGGAATCCAAGCTGCAGCTGCGCAAGCTGCACGCTGACTACCCAGTGCTGTTCAACGTGGTGGACGCCCGCAACGTGGTCCACGTCCGCTGGTTGAAGTACATGGGCTTTACCTTTATCCGTAAGCATCCAAACTGGGGGCCAGAAAGCCGCCTGTTCTACGAGTTCGTGAGGATCTAAATCATGTGCGGCCCAGCGGTTCCCATTATTTTTGGCGTTGTCTCTGCCGGCCTTGGCATTGGCCAGCAGGTTGCGGCGTACCAACAGGCGCAGCAAGAGACGGCATACATGAACGCTGTGGCGCAGCAGAACTATCAGTTTGCAATGATGCAAACCGATGCTGCCAACGCCTACGAGAACCAGAAACAAATGATGCAGGAGACCCTGAACCAGCAGAACGCAGAGCTGGCAGGTCTTGCTTACGCAAACGACATCAGCCAGCTAAACCTGCGAATCATGCAAGAGCAGGAGGCTGCAGCACAGAAGAAGCAAGAGACAGGCAAGGCGTTCTTGCAGGCCAAGGGGGAGGTCAGCGCAGCTGGTCGAATCGGCAACACCGTCGACAACCTGATTGCCGACTACTACAGGCAGCGAGCGCAGTTTGACTTTGCGACAGACCGCAACCTGGCCTTTGCCATCAACCAGCAACAGCAGGACAAGCGCGGTGCTGCAGCGAACTACGCGAATCGCATGGCGCAGAACCAGCCGTACCTTAAACAGGTGAACTTAGATCCGATCAGGCCAATAGAACGAGCAGCGCCAAGCGCATTGCCATATGTCCTGGGAGGTGCAAGTGCTGTAATGGGCGGCATTTCAAGCGGCGCAACCCTATACAGCAACCTTCCAAAGCCACCGCCAGGAGTTGACGCATTTAAGAAACTAACAGACGGTAAAACTGCAAGTATCACTCAAAGAGCATTTACCCCAGGCCTAAAACTGTATTAGTAGAACCATGGCATCGCAACTTGGCACCGGCAAAGCGCTTGGCACCGTCACTGGTGCAGAGGACGCAAGCCGTCTTATCGGCGGCACTCCCCAGATGGGAGCAGGTACGCCTATCGGCGGCAGGTCTTTTGACCTCCCTGCCCTTAGTCCTGCGGCAAGGCCAGTTGATACCTTTTTTCAGTCAAGGGGTCCAATCCTGGGTGGCGCAACAGTTATTCCTAGGCCACCTGATTTGCCCCAGCCGTCGGGAGACATGGCTGCACTGGCAAAATCCTTAGGCAGCTTTAGCGAAACTCTTGGCAGATTTGGTGACACCTATGTGGCCATGGAAAAGATGCGCCAAGAAAAGGCCAGCATCGTAGGGGAGCAAATCAACCGTGATCTTCAAGCTAAGTTCCCAGGGCAAACATTTGCAGACGTGCGCGACCAGCTTTATAGGCAGGCGACTGCTGGCGACTCTGAAGCTCGTGCATTGTACGAACGGTTGCAGGCGCTCAGCCCTCTGCAGTTGGCCTATACAAACCGCTACAACGCCAGAGCATTTACTCTTAATACGCTCAATACAGCCTCAAGCCGATTTGCCTTAATAAACAAAATCGGCGACACACCTCGTGACGAGATTCTCCCAGGCGATCCACGAGTGCTATCAGCAATATCGTCGCTGGTAAGCATCCCTGACGACCCAGTGCTGCGCAAGGAATTACTTCCGCTAATAGAAGCTAAATATGGCGAGTTGAACAGGGAACACAACGCTGATGTAGTAGCTGCCAACGCCCGCAAGGCTGAGTCTGCAAGGCAAAAAAACTACACCAGCCTATTCGGTGCAACAAAAATTGATCGCGCTGCGGTCGTTGCTACTTTGAGTCAACAGAATACTGACGCTCGCCAACAGCTAGGAATTCCTCAATACCAGAAACTTATTGAAAGCACGGATGAGGATATAGTTGCTGCCGTAATGACTAACTCAATAGGGCCGGACGGCAAATTAAATCGTGATAGGTTTAATTATTTATCTGGCGAAGCTCTGCAAATTTATTCACAAATTACTGTTGGCCCTGAAGGAACAAAGTTAATTGATCAACTTGGCGCTAAGGGCGGCCCGTCTGCTTTAATTAGGCTGTCTGAAAAGTTGATGTCTGCTTATGCAGGCTATAACGAAAAAACAGAGTATTTTGAAAAGGAGGCAGGCGAGGAGCAAGGTCAAAATATTGTTACTCGGTTTCGAGTTGGCGATCCAAGCCTAACTCCTGCTCAACGGCAGCAAGCCGAAGCTAACGCAACAGCTTATGTATTACAAAACGTGCCTATGGATCAGCAAGCTAGCGCGTTAGCCCAAATCAATAATGCAGGCGCAGCTGGCCGAACGATCTCTGCAGCAGAGCAGGCGCGGGTTGCGCGTGAAAACGTATTTTCCTACGCTAAAAATCCAAGGACTGAAATCCCCAGAATTCAAAGTTTGGTAGCAAGTGGATTAATGGATCCTGCCACCGGCCGCTCGTTAATTGCTAATTACGAAGAGCTGCTAAAAGCGGACATGAAACCATTTACTAATGCCGCTGCAAAAGTTCGAAAAGACTTGATGGATGATGAAATAGCTTTAACTGTATTGCAAAATTCGCCTGGAGGTCAAACTGTTACACGAGAAGAGGAAGCTCGACTAATACAACGCGGCGTTGAAATTGACCAAAGACTTGAATCTATCCGCCGCAGTGGGCTGGCTAACAAATTGACGCCTGCTCAGATGATGCAGCAGGTTCAGGGTTTTGCTATTGAACAAAGAAAAGAGACTGAAGCCGCGCCTACTAAGCAGGCAGTTCAACAAGAACTGCAAGCGCCAAAGTATGTTTCCCCAGAGGCATGGTTTAACAAATTAAAAATTGTTGAGCGCACAGGCCGTGGCAATCCACAGCAAAACCAGCAACTGGCGGACCAGGTCAAGGCCAACGTTTTGTTCAGCAAAGATGTTTTTGACAAAAACTTTAACGACTACCTAGACAACGGCCGGATAAGCCCGCAAATGCAGTTAATGATCAAAAGAGCTGGTTACGGGAACAACCCTGTTCAGTTCTTCCTGGATCAATTCAAGATGGTCCATCCTGGCGTTCCATTTCCCAAGGGATACGAGAAACGAATTCAACAGTTGCAAGGCCAGAAAATTAGCTCTGCTCAACCCAGCGCAGGCGGATCCAGCCTAGGACTGGCCATGGTCAACCCCGACATTGGCTTGGCTCAGCGGCTAAGTCGCAGGATCCTTGGGCTGACCGAATCTGCATTAAACGCCATTGTGCCGTCCGCCAGTGCAAGAGAGATGCCATTGGCAACAATGGGTCCAATGGCCGTTGGTTCTACCAGTTTGCTAGGCGCAATTCGTGCTTTGCGTGGAGCTAACTCATTCCGTGGCACTACCCAAATACGCTTCAAGCAAGCAGGCGACTACCAAAGCGACCCCAGAGAAAACTTTTTCTTTGACTTCAACCCCAGGGTCGTACCGCTTGCCCTTAGCCGCGCTGGCAAACTTTCGCCACAAGACCTTAACGCCCTTACTTTTACGGTTTTGACGGAAGCGGGCCCAACAGCCGCAGGCAAGTTTGAGGTTGCAGCCAACCTAATCAACCGTTCGGCGGTTGCGGGCAACAAGCCTATTGTTGATATTGCAAAAGCCCCTGGTCAGTACGAGGGAGTCTTTGGCTACACCAGGCAGCAGGTCGTTAGCGCGGCAGAGGGGAGACGAATCTTCGGAAGCCGATACGATCAGCTGAGAAAACTCTTGCAGAAAGGGATCTGATTATGCCTTACAAGGTCACCACTGACTCCCAGGGAGCCGCGGTTGTCGAGGCTAATGTCCCGCAGAGCTTTCCAGATCCCAAGAAAAAGCGCGACACCCGAATCCCTTTTGACACCGGCCGGGTCATTCTTAAGGGGGCCCGCGACCTTACCCAAGAGCTGTTGGGCAATCTGCCGGCTGATGAGTTTTCTAAGCTGGGCACTCCCCGAAAGCCTGGTGCCCCTGACGCCAAAATCCTCGGCGTGTTCCCGGCTTTACCAGAGGTAGAGGTCAACGCTGCAGAGGGCTTTGTAGCTGGTTTTGTCCAAGCTGGCCTGGGGTTTGCTCTGGCCAGATTTGGCCTAGGAAGAGGCGCAGCTGCTGCAAGGCGCCTTCCTGGGGCAGGAGCGGCTGCTCGTGTCACGGCTCCCGCCCGAGCAGTTGTTAGCCAAACAGCTCAGGCCATGAGGTCGGCGCCAGGCGCGAAGGGCTTGGCTGGCCGTATTGCTGTCTCCAGCGTCAAAGAGGCACCTGCCGGCATGGTTACGGCCTATGCCGCTTTTAAGCCTGAAGAGAAGCGCCTATCAGATAGCGCATTGGGGTATCTGGAGGATCGGGCTGCTGATCCTGATGGCGGCATTGTTTCGGACGCAGTCCGCACATCAAGCCAAGCATTGCAGTGGGTCGAAAGTCAGATTGACACCCCTCTTGGTCGTCCACTGGCAGATCTGGTCCGCTCCCAGCCTGGCGACACGGCGACAGAAGCTCGCTGGAAAAACGCAGTTGAGAGCTTGTTTCTTGAGCCTGCAGCTAACGGAATTATTCAGACCTTGGGCTTTGCCGCTAAGGCTGCGGTGGCCTGGGGCAAGGCATTTCGGGGCGCCAAACCTGTTGCTGAGCAAACCGTTGAGACAACAGCCAAGGCTGTTACCGAACCAGGCGCTCCTCCTGCTGCTGCTAAGCCTGGCAAGCCCCCCGCTGCTGAAATAGCTGAGCCAGGTTTGCCGGCGCAAGAGTCTGCCCTTAAGGCTGAAGCTGACTACAAGAAAGCGATTGACGACGTTGAGGTAGCCGTTGCCCGTGCTGCTGGCACCGTACCTGACTCGGTTGGCGCTGTAACTCCTGAAGCCCGTGGCACCATCCTGCCCTCGTACAGCCAGGTACGGGAAACCTCGGTAGCTGACATTGCCACCGACCCGCAGCGTTTCCAATTCAAGGAGGCGGGCCGCCTTAACAAAACTGGCGCATCTGGCTCTCTTGCAAAAGCCACCGAATACGACCCGCTGTTTGGAAAAATCGTCAGCGTCTGGCGCGATCCAGCCGACGGCCTGCTGTATGTGGTTAATGGCCACAACCGCCTTGACTTGGCCAAGCGATCTGGCCGGCAGAACATCCTGACCTGGGAGATTGAGGCGCCGTCTGCTGAGCAGGCTCGCGCTATTGGCGCCATGGAAAACATGGCCGAAGGCATGGGCACCCCATGGGATGCCGCCAAGATCATGCGCGACATGGGCGTAGGCGTCGACCAACTGCGACAGCGCAGCATTGACGTCCGTGGCCCCGTTGCAGAAAAGGCCATCCCCCTGAGCCGCCTGCCGCAGGACATCTTTGACAAGGGCGCCACCGGCAAGCTGGACCTGGCCAAGGCAATGGCCCTGGGCTCTGAGCCGTTGGATGAGGCCATTGTCCGTGACGTCGCTGCTGCTGCTAGCAAAAGCAAATGGTCGGCTGAAAAGATCCTGCAGGCCATGCAGGAGGCCAAGTTTGCCCAGACCAGTGGCCCGTCTGGCGGTGTCCTGCCTGGCATGGAGGACATGTTCAAAACCTCCAACTTTGACCAGTTGCTAAACGTCCGCACAGAGGCTTTTAAGGCGCTGCGCGAGGAGATGGTCGCGCTTACGTCTGCAGCGATTCCTGGCCGCAAAGGGGTTCTGGAGGCAGCTGGCAATGTGATCGACGTGGCCGGCAGTCAGGCCGCTCGTGAGCAGGCCGCTGCTGCCGTTGAGGTGTTTAACCGGGTGACTGGTTACACCGGCCCAGTCCGCGACCTGCTGAATGAGATGGCAGGCCAGGTAAAGGGCAAGCGCACCGCTGCTGTGGTCGTCAAAGAAAACGTAGGCCGCCTGCGCCAAGCCATTGAGGATGAGATCAATGGGCCGCGGCTTCCGCTAGAGCAGCCGCCGGCTGCAGCTGCTGCGCCTACCCCCGCTGCTGCGTCGTCTGACATCCAGGCTCGCATTGCAGCCCTGGGCCCTGAGCCTGAACCTCCGGTTGCTCCCAAACTTGTATCTGGTGGCAAAACCGTTGCCACTGGCGACACTCGCGGCCAAGGGTTGTATTTCCACGGAACTGCCCAGGAGATTCCTGGCGGTATTCCTAAGAGTGTGGAATCTGGCGATTACTGGACCAATACCAACCTGTTTGGCAACGGTTTTTATACGACTGACGATTTCAGCACCGCAGGGTCGTACACAGCTAAAGGCAAAGAAGCTGCTATTAAAAACGAAATTCCCGTTCCTGCATTAAGGGAATACGGAGGCGAACCCCTAACAAGGCTTCTAAAAAAAGCAGGTGCTACTAGCGAAGAAATTACTTTGCTTGGTTTTCGGAATAAAGGCATACCAGCACCTGAACGACTGCAAGAAATTGCAGCAGCCTTAGATGAACAGGGGCTAGGCAAGGTTCGGTTTGCTGAAGAGCAGGCCATGTTCAGGGCATGGCTACAAGGCGCAAGAGGCGATGAACTTGTTCAAAACTATTTGGATGTTATTACAAAACGCCCAGGCCAAGAGGCTCGCACAATCGACGACGCACTGAGGCAGCGTGTTCAGTTTTTGCTGGCGGACCTGCGCCCTGGCGCCAAGCTCGGCAACCTTGAGCAAGCTACTAACCTGGCAAATCGCCTTCGGGAACTGGCTGACAACCCGCCGCAGGCAAAAGAATACAAGCCAATTATTTATTTGACTAAAGAAAAGAAACCGGTCAAATTTTTTGATGCAGACGAAATGCTGGATTGGAACAGCGCTGATCCCGAGGTTGCCGCTCTTAAAAAGCAATCTGGCAGCGAAGTGTGGGATGAAATCCTGGGCGACTGGGAAAAGTCTGGGTTAATGAGCTATGGCGAAATGTTGGATACCGCCCGCGGAGCTAGTTACAACATGCGTTATAGCGCCAGTGATTTAACAGAACTGTTTGATGGAATAAACGCTGAACTGGCCAAACTTGGCTATGGCGGCCTTGCGCATCAAGGAGGCATCCGCGCTGGCGGCGGTCGACGCACTCATTCAGTCCGAATTTATTGGGACGCCGAAAACCAACTAGAAGTTAAAACTATTAAGCCTGGCAAGGCGGGCGTATCACCTGAAGCCAGAGACGAATACGAGGCTCAGCTCAAGGCTTACAACGATTACTACGCCAAGCGCGATGCCATTGAAGCCGAGGCGACTGCACCCGCTACAGCCGCGCCTCCCGCACCCGCTACAGCCGCTACAGCCGCGTCACGCGAGCAAATTGCCGATATTGACAGCGCTCTAGCTGCTGGCTTGGCCGACATGCCGCCAGCAGAGCGCATCGCCCTGCGCGATCAGATCCTTGCCCAACGCGCAGATGCTGCGGCAGAAGGCGGCCCCGCTAGCCGGGCAAAGATTGACAGGTCTGACTTCAACGCCGTTGGCGAAGGCGCCCGCCTGATTCGCCGCCTGAGCGAACTAAGCAAGCAAGCCAAGGCAGCCGAAGGCCCAGAGCTGGCACGCCTTACCAATGAAATACGTGACGCGATTGCTGACTTCAGAACCCCGCTGTGGAAGCGACCGGTTATTTCTCAAGGGCGGATCCTTAACGATCTACGCGCTGAGCTTAAGCGCATTGCAGGGCCAGAGTTGAGTGTCAATTTTGAGCCCAAAATTAAGCTGACTCCTGCCGAAATTGCTGCTGCACGCAGGGACTGGGGCATCCCCGACTCCGTGCCCGATAAGGACATCACTACTGCTGGCCTGTACGACCCTGTGACAAACCTGGTTCGTATTGCCCTTGCAGGTAAAAACCCCCACCAGCTGCGGGGAACTGGCTACCACGAGGCAGTCCACTTTGTAATTGACTACCTTGCTACCCCGCAAGAAAAAGCGGTACTGCGTGCAGCCCGTCCTGAGCTGGAAAAGATTGCTGCCCGCGGCGGTCAACCCGACCTAGCGCTGGCAGATGACGTTGAAATTATTGCTGAGTCTGCGGCTGTCTACAGCCTGTCTCGTCAAGCTGGCGAACCTATCAAAACGACAAAAGGCGTCCGAGCCTTGTTTGACAAGTTCTTGAAATTCCTGGAGGCGACCAGGAACTGGGCTCAGGGCAACGGCTTCCAGACTTGGGATGACGTCTTTGAGCGCATTTACCAAGGCGAGATGGCAGGCCGCCCTCTTGGTGAATTTGCGCCTTTACAAGAAACCTTGTCAGGCGGTCGCGTTCGCATCAGGCCAGATGAGCCCGAGGGTCCTGTACCTGTTGACCCTCCTCCTGGTCCTGCAAACAATGAAAACTGGGTACGTCAGTTTGCGCGAGAAGTTGTAAATAACGAGAAAGCCCTGCAAAACGGCGAGGTCACCTTGGAAGACCTGATGGCCAACAACTTCCAAAAAGTGCAATCGCCTTCTGGCAAAACGATTTACGTCGTACAACGAGAGAACTTGGTTGAAGGCCTCAACGCCATGTCCAAGGTCCTGCCTGATCGGGCCACGGAATCGGGCATACCGGTGATGAACGTTGAGCAACTACGTCGCTCTAACCAAGATTGGTTTGACCGCCACGGCGAAGATGGCGAGTCAATCATGAAAGGCCTTGACGCGATAACTCGTGGATTCAGTGAGTACGAGCAAGGCGCTCTCAACCGCGCCATGGCTTACGCCGACCTGAAACAAGTAGAGGCATCGCGTGAAGCGGCTTTGTGGCTTAACAGTGCCAGCTTTGATGGCCTTAACGAATCAGAGCGACTGGCCCGCTTGATCTCTGCCGCAGAATCCAGCCGAGCGGTACACCAAGCCGTAATGCGCGTTACCCGCCCATGGGGCCAAATGGGCCTTGAAATGCAAATGTCCAGGGATTACGAGATCCCGCCTTACCGCATCGACGGCAAAGGCGCCGTTGACGTGCCAGCCACGGCAGTACCAGACGCTGGTGACGCCGCAAGGACTGACGTGGATGGTTTGTTTGTGGATGGCTTGATCAAAAAAGAACTTGAGGTCGAACAAGGTAAATCTATTGATGAGACCATTACCGACAAGATTGACCCAGAGCTGACTGCGGCAGTCAACGGCGGTGAAATTACGCCTAAGGCAATGGCAGCGGCTGACGCTTTTGCGCAGACACTTGTGTCTATTGGCGCAGACAGCAAAGCTCGCACCAAGTTTTATCGCAACTTTGACGACGTGAAAACGCTTGAACCTAATGCGTTGTTGATGCTGCGCACTAACAACCTGATTAGCAGCGGCGTAACCCTTACTACTAACCTTACAAACGGCATGTTTAACTTGGCCCGTCTTCCCTTGCAGCAAGCTGCAGGGGCAGCCCTGACGGGTGAATCAAAGCGGGCAATGTATTCGTTAATGATGTACCAGCAGTATTGGATGAACATGTCCAACGCCTTGCGAGTCGCTGGGCATGCGTTCAAAGCTGGCCAGTCGCTGTTTAACCTTGAAAACAGCACTGTCGACTATTTAGCGCGTGTTGCCAAAGAAGAAGCGCAACTGGAGTTGATGCAAGGCCCTAAGGCCATGACTGGCTGGACAGTCAATACCATGGACATGGGCGTGGAATACGCCAAAACGCCTCTGGGGCAACTTGCAAATCATCTGTGGCGTGTTCTTGGCACTGGCGCCACTCGCCTTGCGCTGACTGTCGACACCTTTAACTCCACATTGGCCGGCCAGTCTTTTGAGCACGTCCGCCACTTGCCTCGTGGCATGGAGCTGGCAGTAGAGCGCGGCATGAAAGACATGAGCCCTGAGGCTTGGAAATGGGCACAGCAATACGCTGCAGCCAGAACGGATGAGGCAATCAAAGATGCCGTAATTAACGGCAAAAGCCTGGCTGACGTTCACCTAGACAGCCCACACGCTCAGAAATTTATGGATTCGGTGAATTTCACCGACTCAATTTGGGCTCAGCTAGAGCCTCGCACTTACAACGAAGGCGTGCGACTGGGAATGAGCCGCGGCCTTGAGGGGCAAGAACTGCAAGATTTTGCAAAAAAATATATTAACGAAGGCATGTTTGGAGACAAGCTAGCTGGAGTTATGACTGAAGGGCCTTTGCAAGTTGCAGGTCGCCTTACATCTTACCCTGGCGAAATTTTTAACCGGGCTGCCAATGTACCTGGAATTGGCCCTGTTGTTAGGTTTGTTCAGCCTTTCATGCGAGTTGGCGTCAACATTATTAAAGGCGCAGCACGCAATACGCCCGCTGCAGTTTTTGTAGATACTTTCTGGCGAGACATTACTAGCGCAGACGCCTTTACTAGAGATCGAGCCTTGGGCGAAATGGCAACTGGCACTGCGGCTTTAGCCCTTGCAAGCATGGCCGCGGGAATGGGTTACATCCGCTTTAACGGTGGTGGTCCCATAGACCCTGAACTAAGAAGAAAATGGACAGATATTGAACAACGCGCTCCTTATACAGTCCAAGTCTGGAGCGACGAAGAAGGTCGGTGGTCAGAACCAATCTCCATGCGGGCCTTTGAGCCGTTCACTACCCTTTTTGGAGGCATTGGGGACTACGTTGACATTGCCAACAGCTTGTCAGATGAAAACCGCAATCGCCTTGGCGCCGCCTTAACGTTGACTGTGGTTCGCATGTCGACCATGGGCGTTTTAAGCAAAGCCTATTTCCAAGGATTTACTGAGTTTTACGAAGCTGCTTTTAACCCCAGCAAGGTCATGACTGGCGCTAACCAGCGAGACGCTTGGTCCCGGTACTTTGCTCGTCTTGCGGCCAGCATGGTGCCTTACAGCTCTGCCTTGCGTGCAGCTCGCCGTGAAACAGATCAAATAGCCCGCTCCGTCGACCCCAGCGAAATTGGCGGTTTAATGGGCTTCTTCCAGGAAACGTTGGACGAAGTGCGCAATGGAGTACCTGGCTTCTCAAACACCTTGCCTGCACGCAGGGATTTCATTACTGGGGCCCCCATCTTGACCGTTGGCATCCTGGGCTCTGACCAAATTCCTGCTGAAATGCCTTGGCTGCAAGGCCTACTGCAGTTTGCGCCATGGTCCTCCATGCAGGTAAAGCGCCAAATAATGACCCCAGTACATGAGGAAATGGCCCTCTTGCATGGCAAGGGCACTACCTTCAGCGGTCCTCGCGCTTCCGACTTTGGCACTGAAATGCGTCTTAAGCCAAGCGAGCTGGAGGACTACGTCCAGATTTTTGCCACAGTAAAGGATGAGTTGACTGGCCGCACGTTCCTGCAGTCAGCTACCGCCTTGATCGAGTCGCAGCAGTACAAGTCCTGGCCAATCGAAGGGGCTTCCAGCAAGTACACGAGCTTGCGTGCCGCCGCCCTGCAAGCAGAAATTGCCAAATACAAGGAGCTGGCCAAGAAGGAGTACAAGGCCACAACCGCTAAGGGCCAGGAAATTGCCAAAGAAGAAAAGGCCGCTCAAGAAGACAAAGATAAAAAAGACTACTTGCGCAAGCGGATGGGCGGCGATAATCAGTACGGTGGGGCGACCGCTCCAGCGTCCAGAAATCCTCGTGCCTTTACTGAACAGGTGAACTACTGATGGCCTACTCCTACGTCGTCTACACCGGCAACGGGGCCACCACCCAGTACGCCATCCCCTTCCAGTACATCAAGAAGGAGCACGTCAAGGTCTTCGTCAACTTCGTTGACACGGCGTACACCTACGTCAACAACACCACGGTGCTGCTGGCCTCTGCGCCAGCAAACGGGATCAGGGTGGAGGTGCGCCGGATCACCCCGGCTAACACCCCCCTGGTCGACTTTGTCGACGGGTCCACGCTGGTAGCCAGTGACTTGGACACCAGCAACCTGCAGCACCTGTTCTTGGAGCAGGAGCTGGACGACAGCCTGAAGCAAACGGTCAGCATTGACTCGGCTACGGGCCTGCCAACGGCTGGCAACCAGCGAATCATCAACGTCGGCGCACCCGTTGGCGCCAATGACGCAGCAACAAAGACGTATGTCGACTCTAACGTCGGCGCAGTCAGTGCATCCGCAACGGCTGCAGCTGCTAGCGCTGGCGCTGCTAGCACGTCGGCAACTAACGCAGCCAACAGCGCTACCGCTTCGGCTAACAGCGCAACTGCATCTGCAAACAGCGCCACAGCGTCAGCCAACAGCGCCACAGCGTCAGCCAACAGCGCAACAGCTGCTGCAAACTCAGCTACAGCTGCCAACACATCGGCCACCAACGCAGCCACAAGCGAAGACAACGCTTTTGACAGTGAAACAAACGCAGCTAACAGCGCAACTGCTGCTGCTAACTCTGCTGCCTCAGCACTGGCAGCGTTTGATCAGTTTGACGACCGCTACCTAGGCAGCTTTGCCGTTGATCCAACCCTGGATAACGACGGCGATCCGCTGAACGCTGGTGACCTGTACTTCAGCACCACGCTGTCGGCTATGCGGGTCTACACCGGCACTATCTGGGTGACGGCTTATGTGCCTGGTGATGCTGCCAACATTGTATTTGCTCCCTTTGGCACGATTGCTTCCAACAATGTGCAGGGGGCGATCCAGGAGCTGGTTGACGAGAAGCTGAACCTGACAGGTGGTACGGTCACTGGTGACGTGTTGCTTGATAACCAGTCAGACCTACGCTTTGGTGAGGCAACTGGCCAAGGTGGTCAATATGTAGCTTTCCAAGCTCCGAGCGCGATTGCAGCCAACGTCACCTGGACGCTGCCCGCTACGGATGCCACGGTCTCTGGTCATGCCCTGAAGTCAAACGCCGCTGGCGTACTGAGCTGGGGCACTGCTGGTGGGGCAGCAGGTGGTGGTACGGATGACGTGTTCTACGAGAACTCGTCCACTATCACTACCAGCTATTCCATCACGGCAGGAAAAAACGCCCTCAGTGCAGGGCCTATCGTAATTAACAACGGGGTCACCGTGACTATTCCAAACAATTCCAACTGGGTGGTGGTCTGATCATGCCTATCACTATCAACGGGTCCGGCACTGTTACTGGCATCAGCGCAGGCGGTCTTCCTGACGGTTCCATTACATCTGATGACCTTGCAGCAGGTGCAGTCACCGCCGCCAAGTTGGCAGCAGGTGTTGGGGGAAAGATTCTGCAGGTGGTGAGCACTCAATACGAAACAGCAACCACAGTCAGTCAATCAGCGCAGACTCATACTGATATGCCTTTTAGCGTGAACATCACGCCAACAACATCCACCAGTTTGATGTTGGTTTCATTCTCCCTTATGGGAGAAACGGGAGGCCCTTCTTATAACGCAATGGCAGCGTTTGCGCGTACTATTTCTGGCACAAGAACAGTTGTGCTGCCATCGTCTTATGGATCAAGAAATCCCGGCATAGTTTCGTTTGCAATGACTTATGCAGATGATCACGCATCAACACCTGACAGTGCTTTCTGTCATATGTTTCCTGACTCTGGGCGACCAGCAAATACAAACACAATTACATATACTCCAACGGCTCTTCAAGCAACAGCTACCACGTTTTACTTAAACAGAACTGTAGTCGATGGTAATAGTTTTAGTTATGAAAGAGGCATCAGTTGGATTACGGTCATGGAGGTAGCAGCGTAATGGACTGGCATACAGGCATCAGAGCTGCGTATCCAGATGCGCTTCTCACCATTCAAGGCAACACCCTTGACGATCTTGTCGTCACCAATCAGGAGACTGGGGAACCGTTTGAGTTTGACCAGGCTCTAGCTCAATCTGCTTGGAACGCAATCGCAGCTGCAGCCGCAGCCACTGCCTACCAACGCCAACGGCAACCTGAATACCCGCCAGTTACCGAGCTAGCAGACGCCTTGTATTGGGCATCAGAGGGTGACACCAGCAAGCTGGACGCCTATTACGCAGCTTGTGCTGCTGTCAAAGCTAAGTATCCCAAGCCCCTGGAGGTGACCCCATGAGCAAGCTACGACTTACCGGATCCACCAGCGGCTTCACAGAGCTGACTGCACCTGCAGTGGCAGGATCCAACACCCTGACCCTGCCTACGGGGAATGGCACGGCTGGGCAGTTCCTGCAGACCAACGGCAGTGGTGCGCTGAGTTTTGCTAGTGCGGGGAAGATTCTGCAGGTGGCTCAAACCGCTAAAACTGACACAGCCTCCGAATCTATTAGTGCTAATTCAGTTGGATCCACCGATTTAATTTCAGTATCAATTACGCCAAGCTCGTCTAGTAATAAAATTTTAGTTTTTTACAATGTGAACATAGGGGCATCCTATGACTATCAGGGAACTGTTTTGTGCAGGGGCGGTAGTGTTATTTTTAGGGGAGATTCTGCGGGCTCTCGACCTAGGTCTACAACTGTGAACAATAATCCTGGTTATGCGTTTGTTCCAATCAATCATAACGCTTTATATTTAGATAGTCCTTCCTCAACAAGTTCGCTCACTTATTCTGTGAGAGGTATGAATGGTGACAATGGTTCAGTGACTTATTACATAAACAGAAGTAGCACCGATACTGATACTTTCAATCGTTACAGAACTGCATCTTCGATTACCGTTATGGAGGTAGCAGCATGACCCTCAATCACGAAGCTATCCGCAAGGCTTATCCCAGCGTCATTTTTATTGACGATGGCACTGGAGCCTTCGACGCCGCTGGCAACCCCGTCCAGCTCGATCAGGCCAAGGTCGATGCAGCAGCGGTCATCGTTGCCCAGGAGCAGGCACTGGCATCCGCTCAACGCAACCGCGCCACCGCCTACACCGCTGAAGCCGACCCGCTGTTCTTCAAGTCGCAGCGTGGTGAAGCCACTGTTGAGGAGTGGCAAGCAAAGGTTGCTGAGATCCGCAGCCGCTATCCCTACCCTGCGGAGGTGACCCCATGAGCACACTTAAAGTTAACTCCATCGAGTCCAGCAGTGGTGGTGGCGTCAACATCATTAAGGGCTTTAATCGCCGCCCGCCACTTCACCGTGGACCACTGTTCTTCAAGACCAGCGCCACGGCAATCAGCATCGTTGCTAACAGCTCACTCAACGGTTTCCATTACGGTTCCGCGACAGTTGTGACGATGCCCGGCAGCTTTACCAACAACACCGATTACGCCATCTGGCAGCATCCCACTACGGGCGCATTGGTGGGTGATGCCAGCTTTACCACGGCACCAGCGAGCGCCACAGGCGGTTCTGTAGTTGGCGGCTTCCACTACATCCCCAGCGGTCGCCCCACAGCAGTGAATAGCGGCAGCCCAACTGCTAGTGCTGAGATTTTGGAGTACAGCATCTGGGATTTGACCTGGCGACCTGAGTGTCCCGACCCTCGTGGGATGGCAAACATTGATGGTCGGTTCTGGTGCGACCTATACCTATGCGGCTCTACCAGCTTCGCAGGCACGACTTTCAGTGCCGTTCAATCCAGCAAGATTGGCCTCACTATCGCTGATAACAGCAGCCCACCTTTAATCCCTAGCTTCTACGGCGGCAATGGCAGTACGGCTTATAGCCTGACCAGCGGCAACAATCCTGGTAGCTGGTATAACTTCTTTGAAGTGGCACACAGCTTTGGCAAGCGGCTGATGTTCAGCTGGGAGTTACAAGCCGCCGCGTTTGGCGCCCCTGAAGCCGGCAGCCGTGGTTCTGATCCCGGCACCGTGCAGTGGGAGCGGCAAAGCAAATGGGGCCTGGCACAGGCCACAGGGACGCTGTTTATCTGGGGCACTGAGCGCGTTGGCATTTACACCAGCGGCTCCAACACCAACACAGGCGGTCGAGGCACGGAAAACGCCGACACCCCCCGCGCCGTCGTCCTGGGTGGCGGCTGGACCGACGGTGCTGGTTCCGGGTCTCGGGCCGCCGACTGGAGCGTCGTTCCGTCGGTCGGTCACGGCAACGTCTCGGCGCGTTTTGCCTGTGATCACCTTATCTGCGGATAGTCACCATGACACTTATCAACACTGCTACCGATCTTGCGGCAACAGAAGCTAGCCCTGAACGCTCTGCGTTCTTGCAGAACCTGCTGAACGACTACACCACCTTTGACGATGCGGAGTATCCCGAGGGCTACGACCGTCAGTTGCAGCCCGGTGACGAAGGTTATGTGGTCCCGGTGCTGCGGCAGGAATGGAACGCTGGGGCAGCAGCAGCTTGGGGATTTAACAGCCGTGAGGCGATTGAAGCGGTGCTCTGATGGCGGTCAAAGCTAAGCAAGGGGTTGCCAAGGTCCAGCACGTATCCCGTGCGGCTTACAAAAAGACCAGCATTGGCAACTCCGTCAGGACTAAGGCCAGGCCTGGGCGTAAGAAGCGGATTGGTCAGGGCCGCTAAAGCGGGTCTGGACAGTCCGCGATACGCTTTGCCTGAACAAGAACAAGACCAGTGATCGAAGTAGCGGCAGCGGTTGCGGGTGCAGTGATCACCGTGGGCGCTATGGGCATGGGGTCCATGGGTTCCCGTAACCGCGAAGGCCGAGACGCCGTGATTCGTCTGACTTCCAGCGTGGACAACGTGGCAGCACGCCTGGAGCAGTTGCACGTAGACATCAAGGCCGATGGCAGGGAAACCTTCTCTCGGCTTAACAACCTTGAGCAGCGGGTGGCGCGGCTTGAGGTGCCGCACCAGTGAACCTGACGGAGATGCCGCTGGAGCTGGCTCTCCGCAAAGAGTCAATACAGCGGCTGCTGCAGTCGTTTTACGAAGAGCAAGAGTGGGACAGTCTGATGCAAGCGGCTGAGATCCTTAACGCAGCCTGGCATCAGCAATCGGCCATCGCCAAATGGCTAGCAAAGGAAGCCGCGGATAACCTGGCAGAGGCCTACACGGCCACCCGCGGTACAACAACACACAACAAAGGAGCTTTAGATGGAAGGGATTGAATCGGTGCTCAACAGCCCAGCCACGTGGATCGTGGTGGCCGCGGCCAGCGAGCTGATTGGGATTAGCCGCCTGAAGAGCAACAGCATTATCCAGCTGGTGTTCCAGGGCCTGCAGATGCTGCGCAGAAGCCGGGGCCGCTAGGCCCTTTCCTGCGTTTCAAACTCCCTGAGGTGCAGCTGCAGGCAGATCGCGCCGTTCTTGTGGACCGGATACAGGGTTGACCCGCCATGGGCGGAGTAAGCCTGAGTCAGGTACTCGTACAAGTCGGGGTGACGATGCTTGTGCTGCTCCATCAGGGTGATGAGCACAGCAAGTTTTGACCGGGGAAGAAGCCGGTGCATGCCAACTACTTCTTCTTCTTGGCTGTCTTGGCCGAATCCTTAAAAGCCTTGGCTGTAGGGGCGCCTTTAGCGCCTGGCTTGCGCATGCTTTCGCCAGAACCGCCTTTAATGCGCTCGCGCTTGGCGTGGATGTTGGCGTAGAGGCCTTTTTTAGGAGCCATGGTCAGTACCCCTTCTTGCCGCCGCCCTTGCCGCCCTTGCCGCCTTTTCTCATGGGACTGAAGAATCAGTAGTTCCAGCGTACCCGCTGTTTGCCTGGTCGGATACCCAGGTGAACAAAACCCAGCCTGGCCCCGTAACCGACTGAGTAGGACCAGTGGGCGTCAACCCACTCCTGCAGCGTCAGCACGCTCATGCCGTCCAGGTAAAAATCAATGGCGCCCTTGTCAGGTGCGTCGTACAGGTGCTCGCTGTTGGGCGCACCACCGGTCTGTGCGTTGATGTTGTGCGGACGGTGGGCGCTGGTGATGACAGCTGGCTTGTTGAAGTGGTCACGGGCCTTCTGCACGAACTGGCAAAGCATCACTGCGGTGTCGCATTGGTACTGCGCAGTGAAACGACGGGCCTCAGACTGCAGCGTCAGCTCCCCGTAGGTGACGTTGGGCGTGATGCTGAGCGCAAAGCTGCTGCCAGGCTGCAGCTTGGTAGCTGCGGGCTTGCTGGTGTTCTTGCGCAGCAGGGCAACCAGCTTGCTTGCATAGTCAGGGTCAGTGGCGTAGCCCTCCTTGACCAGCCAGCGGGCCCCGTCCTCAGCTGTGTTGGCGTTGTTGACGCCCTTGTAGCCCCGCCAGTCCTTGTACCAGCGGTCCACCAGGTAGGTGACACCGGCCTGCAGCGATGGGAAGTCGATGAAGGAGTCGGTGATGGTGATCCATTGACCGTTGACGAACTCCTGGGTCTCATGCGAGGTGCCAGACCCCTTGAGGCCCCAGTAGTTGTTGGCCCCTGACTGGTGCTTACCCCACCCGCTCTCCAATGCCCACTGCGCTGCAACCAGCTCAGGGAACTTGGCACCTGCTTTGCGGGCTGCATTGGCAATGCCTGTCCAGTCGTTGCCAACCTTGTCGGCCTTGTCGGGTACAGCAGACCTGTAGATGGACGCAAACTCTTCCAGCTTGGTTTTGTCGACCTGGTCCTGTAGGTACTCAAAGGCTGCGCGTTGGTGGGGTAGGTCCCTGTAGTGCTTAGCGGCGTCAATCAGGCGGATCATGACAACGGAAGGGGGTCTTTAGGGAAGATTTGGACGTTGTTCACCTCAAAAGGCAACCGCTCCCAGACGTCGCACATGACAGCGATGTCCCAAGCCATGTCCTCAGAAGGCGCCAGGACCACAGTCTGGAACGATCCACGCTCCTTGGTGCCGCCGTAACCAACAAACACACCTGGCAGGCGGATGACGTAGGCACGAGCACCATCAGGTCTTGCCACGAGCCGACATCCAGGTGGCGCTGGACGACGTCCGCGCAAGCGATTCCAGAGGAATACCAAGAAGCTTGGCATCGAGGGCTCCTTCAATGTTGCCTATGTAAGCCTCAAGCTCTAGGTCCCACAACTCAGCTTGTCTCTCTTTCATCGCTCTATCTTCATCAATGGCTAGGGACTCGTTCCAATACTCGACGGCCCCTGCCAGGGCGTCTAAGCGGTCATCGTGCTGCAGGCAGCCCTTGTCGACGGTCAGGTGGGTGAGTTGGTGGAACAGCTGGTAGGCCAGGGCCGTCTCAATGGAGTCCGCGTCCCTGGGCTTGGCGTCCAGTTCGACTACGGAGCGGTTCACCACCAGCCGGTGCTGGTTCATGACGGGCTCCAAGGCGTTGATGATGCGCCGCTCCTTCTGCACGTTGCTGCGCACCGGTTCGATGGTGCAGGGATGGTGCGTGCGCAGATAGGGCTGTAGGAGGCTCTGCAGCATGCCTTGACCGAACTGGTCCTCCAGGAGTACCAGGTTGACCTTCCGGCGCCTTGCAGCCTTTGCTAGGCCCTCCAGAACGGCTTCTGTGTAGCCATCTGCATAGGCACCACTCTCCAGGAGGTACAAATTGCCGTTGAGGTGGGCCACGATGGCGTATGCGGTTTCGTCTTTACCGCGCCCGGACGGGTCAATGAACATGACGACGCCGGTGAACGGGAGCCATTCCCCGTGGATGAACGCTGGGCGGTGGTAGTAGTCCCCGCTAAAGCCCACCGCTGGCAGGTCTGTGATGCGGTACTCAGCCCCTGCGGACCACACCAGCTTCTCTGGGGCGTGGTCGTCAATTTCCAGGACCATCAGGTCAGTCAGGCGCAGCGGGAAGCGCTGCAGGTCCGACAGGGTGGTATCCAGCTGAAACTGCAGGGTGAACTGCGAGCGGCCGTATGAGGCCTCCCGCTCCAGCAGGTCCATCTCGCTGAACCTGCGTGGGTCTGTGGGCTTACCTTTCAGCTCGTGGCAGTCCTCCCGGATAACGGGTGCCAGGGCTTCGCCGTACTTCTCCGGCTTGGCGGGGTAGCGGGCTGGCCAGATGCGGCAGTCGTAACCCCGCAGGCGCAGCTTGTTGTAGACGCTCTCCTCGGTCTGGGGTGTCCCCAGGAACATGATCTCGCCACCGGGCTTGAGGATGGCGTTGAACTCACCGACGCTGGCCAGCAGCTTCTCCCGCATACCGACGGTCCAGCTGGTGTTAGGCACCTCCACGTCGTCAGGGAGGATCAGGTCTGCCCGGCTACCGGTCAGCTGACCGAACACCCCCACGGACTTCACCGACGGTGACTGATCCGGGATCGCTGGCCGTACATCAAAGCGATTGCTGGCTGATCGCTGGTCCTCGCGGTCTGGATCCAGGCATTGCAGCAGGGGCATCTCCCGGATCAACCGCAAGCAGAACTGCGCAAAGTCATCGGCCCTGGTCTTGGAGGCCGACACCACCATGATCTTCTTCTGTGGGTCGTTCCTCAGCAGCCACAACACATAGGCCGCGGCCATCCATGACTTACCCACCCCCCGGAACGCCTCAATGATTCGACGACTGGGGCCCGTCTGCATGTAGTCGGCAATGTCCAGCTGCACAGGTGTCGGGTCTGGTAGCTGCAGGTGCCTCCACACCACCACCAGGAAGTACCGGAAATCCTTGTCAAACGGCTCCGGCAGTGCCTGCCACGTCGACCCCTTACCCATCAGGCTCTTTGCCTGCGGAACGACACCACGTTCTCAATGTCCGGCAACGCCTTTGCCAGATCCCCAAACGGTGTTCCTTCCACCGGCTGTGCCGTGATCTGGTTGTCCTTCAAAAACTGCCGCAAGATGCCCAGCTCAGATGCACTGATCGTCCCGTCATCAAGCTTGCACTTCAGGTGCATTGCTAGATCCGCATGCAACTCACTCAATAACTCGTTTGCATCCCTCGCCATAGCTCTCCCTTTTTGGCGAAGTGTAAGCAACACCTTCCTGATCCCGCCAAATAGGGAAAAGGGGACCATTACCCACCACAGGAATGGACCCCTCACTGACGACGACAGCAGTCTCCCTGACCGTCAGATCCGTCAGCTCCTACACCCTAGCACTACCCCTCCCCAAACCCCTTGCTACCACTGACTGTCCACATAAGAAGAAGGCCATACCCCCAGAACCCCACCTATAAGATCCCTTAGGTGACCCTTAATTGACCCTTAGCTGACCCTTAGCTGACCCTATAAGAGTCCTATAGGTGCCCTATAAGTGCCCCTGGCTGCCCCAAGGTGGCCCCTAAGTAAGGCCGCTTCTGTCTCTCCATCTCTCCCCCACCCCGACAGACCCGTGATCTCATTTTTGGGTCAAGAATCTGAGGGGCTTACGCATAGGGCGTGAGGGGCCATCACCCCCCCCCTGGGGGTGCCTCGGCGATTCCTGAGGTGGCAGGGGGGGTCATTCCCGACTAGAATACCAACAGGCCCCCGGGAAGCCTTGCGGCAGCAGGTTCTACCGGGGACCTAGGGTCCCCTTGGAGGGCCCTCGGGGTCACCTATAGGGGGCCCAACCGGGCCGCCACCAGGCAAGCCGGGGTCGCCTGGGTGACTGATTGGCCGCCCAGGACCTCTTGAACCTGACCAAAGGGGGGGCACCCTGCCCCATCCACCACCGCAACTCGACAACATGCCAGACACCAACTACACCAAGTGGGACGTGCACGAGTACAGCAACCTGCTGGAGGAGTGCACCAACCACACCATCAGGCAGGAGACGGATCGCCTCGGCGATCATTGCTATCAGCTCATCGACCCTTGCGGTGACGCAACGGGTGATCCCTGGTACTTCTGGGACGACGTCGTGGCTGACACCATCGACGCCATCGTGGACTACCAGGACAAGGCCCGATTCCGCACCGTAGGCGACGCCTGAGCGCAGCCCGGAGGGGGCACCCCAGCCCCTTCCCTGCTGCCTTCACGCAGCACACCC
>Ga0194113_10001206_pt1 | contig 35397 bp, 25 predicted proteins | sample TA2MahC200mmetaG_FD_146193 | JGI IMG/M metagenome (GOLD analysis project Ga0194113, IMG submission 146193) | Freshwater microbial communities from Lake Tanganyika, Tanzania - TA2015017 Mahale Deep Cast 200m | ecosystem: Environmental > Aquatic > Freshwater > Lake | place: Tanzania: Lake... | reverse complement strand
GGGTTCGAGCTCCACCTGGTGCCAGGCGTGGCGTAGAGCGCTTTCGTAATCGTCGCGCTGCTCGTGACAACGTGCCAGGCGGTGGAGGGCCACCATCATCAGACGACGGAATCGCTCCCGGTTGAGCAGTGCCCATTCCTCAAAGGCGGCACTGTCGGGGATGGAGAAGCCCTCCAGAAAGTCCCCGCGGTACAGTTCGACTGCCTCCTCCAGTTGGCCGATCAACTGTTGCAGGTCCCCCTTGGCTTCCAGGAGATCGGTGAACGTCGTCACGTCAATCCAGGCGTCGCTGGCGCTGTTAAACTGGATCATCTCCCGGGAGATGTGTAGAAAAGGAGGTGCCGCCTGGTGGTCGCCAATCGCCAGGCGAAGGTTGGCCAGGACGCGGCGCAGGTTGCCGTGGGCGGCTCGTTCGGGCCATTCGGGCCACAACAGGCCGGCCAGCTTCTCGCGGCGGTGGGGGTGCTGGGCTTCCACGATCAGGTAGGCCAACAGCGCCCGCGCCTTGTCCGACTTGAAGGCTGTGACCACTTCTCCATCGAGGGTGACATCGAGGGAGCCAAACAGACGGACGGATAGATGGGGCATGCTTCTTCCCCCAGCGCTCTACAACACAACCACTCAACCAATGCCCATATTATACTCCAACAAGGAACAAGATTCAAATTCCACACGCTGTTCTGGGGACGTTTTGCGAACGTTTTGCAGACGTTTGTGTGGTATACTCTGGGAAAAGGGCGCAACGACCAGCAATGATAGAGGACACCCCAAAAGGCACACCAGAGCGACGCGACTATCTCTCGTACCTATTGCGCCTGTGGCGGGTGGGCAAAGAAGAGGCGGTCTGGCGGGCGTCTCTGGAGAGCCCGCACACTGGCGAGCGCATCGGCTTTGCCAACCTGGACGCGCTGTTTGCCTTCCTGCGGCAGCAAACCGATGACGAGGCGAGTGCTGTTGAATGAGAAGACGAGTCTGGCAACGACACGCCAATGAGAGTGAGTCGTTATGGTGATCCACTGAAGTCAGCCGTGCGCTGAGTTAACACACACAAGGAGGTGATATATCGAATTCTGCTGAGTTAATGGGGGATGCTCCGTGAAGGAAGTGTCCCAAAGCCAAATTCCATCAAAAATGAGGAGGGAAAATGCTCAAGAGGACGTTTGTCAATTTGCTCTTAGTGTTCGCAGTACTGCTGACCCTGGGAGTGGGCGCGGTCAGCGCTGCTCCGCCGGCCCAGGAGGGGTTGACCTACACGGTTAAGCTAGGCGACAACCTCTGGGCGCTGGCGGAGAAGTACCTGGGCAACGGCTCAGCCTATCATGCCATCGTCGCTGCCACCAACGCCAAGTATGGGGAAGATCCCAGCTTCGCCAACATTGAGAACCCCAGTCTGATCCATCCTGGGTGGAAGCTCCTCATCCCCGGCGCCGAGGAAGCGGCAGAGGTACCGGTCGCGGCAACCCTACAAGCACAGGCGGACCAGGCAGCAAGGAACAAAGAAGTCATGCACGAGTTCCTCGGGCTATTCCAGACAGGAAAATGGGAGGACTTCGATCAGGTCATTGCCACCGATTGCGTTCTCCATTATCCAGGTGGAGTAGACGTTGTTGGACTCGATGCAATGGTTGCCAACTGGGCGGTTTTCTTTCCCAAGCTCAAAGACCTGAGCGCAACTGTCCACGCCGAGATCAGTGAAGGGGACATTCTCATTGAATTCCTTACCTTCGAAGCCACATATGAGGGGGAGTTCATGGGTAAGCAGGTCTCAGGTGTGCCCATAAAGTACAACCAGGTAGAAATGCTTCGCATCTCAGGTGGCAAAATCGTGGAATGGTGGGTGGAGCAAGACCGGCTGTGGATGGCGGAGCAACTCGGCATGAAGCTGACGTGGTAAAGCCGAAGCAGAAGGTGATCTGGAGCACTTCAAGCAATACGCCCAGCCTGTCTTCGCTGATTCCCCTGCCCTACGTATCACCGACGATGATCTGATCGCCGAAGGGGACAAAGTGATGGTTCTATCCAGAAATGGCCAGACCAGAAGACTCCATGATCAGTACTTGAGAATTGGGAATCTGGAGTGCAGGCGCGAGCTTGCTTCGAGCCTTGCAAGGCGGACTTGCGTCCGCACTCCAGCGAGTTTTCCCAGGTACTGATGTGGCAGGTGAAAGACGAGGGAAAAGCGGGCTGGCGAGCTTTCCTGGAGAATGCTCATACCGGCCAGCGAAAGGGCTTTGCCAGCCTGGATGCGCTGTTTGCCTTCCTGCAGCAGCAAACTAATGACGATGTGAAGGAGGAGACATGAAACACACGAGATGGTTAGCTCAGATGATAGGCTTGATGTTGATCCTATTGTTGCTGGCCGCATGTGCCAGCCCTGCACCGACGGCCACGCCAGTGCCGCCTACCCCCACGCCAATACCACCCACGCCAACTCCTGTGTCTCCTACCCCTACGCCGATACCGCCCACGCCAACGCCTCTGCCGCCGCCACCCACGCCGAAACCGCCTACGCCAACACCGGTGCCGCCCACGCCAACGCCGATACCGCCCACGCCAACACCACTGCCACCGACGCCAACACCGGTGCCGCCAACGCCCACGCCGAAGCCACCTACGCCAACACCAGAGGAGGCGACGCCTGCCCCTGCGCCGGAAGTTTTGGCAAGCACAACTGAGGACGTGATCGGCGTTTGGAGTTGGCAGGCAAAAGTGGCAGGCCTCCCGCATTGGTACCTGGAGCTCAAGGCGGACGGGACCTTCACCATCAGCATGAGCAAGGACAGGGATTGGGGGAAGTTCTGGTTTGAGGGCACACACCTCGTATTCGATTCAGCCCCTGACTCGGTAGACTGTCCTACCGGCCCTGCCAGCTACGAGGTTTACGTAACAAGAGAGGGAAACAAGGCCATCCAGCTCCGGTTTGTCCTGATTGGAGAGGAGCCATGTGCTGCCCGAAAATGGGGCCTACATAATAATACGTTGACCCCAGTTGAACCGTAAGCCGCCATGTCGGCCCCCGTCTCAGAACAAAGTGGCAGGCTGGCCCAATCATGCCTCTATTTGCACAGCGGTCTCCTGGTGGTAGACAACCTGGGCAGGGATGCTTACGTCCCCACCCTGAGGGATGAGATCGCTGCCATCATCCGCTCGTTAGAAAGGATAGCCCTTGGCGCCCTGGCAACCCTTTAGTGCCGAGATCTCGCCGCAGTGGGCGTTGATGTGCCAGATGACAAAGGTCTCTAGCATCTGGCCCAGGTTGAGTTCGCCGATAGGGGTGTCGATCGTGCGTTCCAGATCTTCCGGCGTGAGGGAGGCCAACCAACCCTGGACAGCTTGAGCAACAGCACGAGCATAGTCGTGCAACGCTGGCAGGTCCACGCGGAGGGCCCGCATCTGCGCCAGAGGGTCTTTTTCCTCCTCCGGCGCCGAGGCAACGACCACCTTTTCTTGCCAGCCGGCGCTTTGGCTGAGGGCCGCTTGTCCCATGCCCCAACCATGCACGATCTCGTCCACGCTCGACATCGTGTGCCAGTAGAGGGCACCAATCGGGTTGGCGATGCCGGGGGGCGTCCAATCGGCCTGCTCCTGTGTCAGGTCGCTGGCGACCTGCTCCAGGATGCCGAAGGCATTGCCCAGTGAGTATTGGATCAATTCGACGGTGTTCATTTTTTCCTCCTTTTTTCTTTTGGGTGCGTTTCTTTTCGGTTGTAGGGGCACCCCTCGCGGGTGCCCAGGGCAGGTGCAAGACCTGCCCCTACCATGATGAGCATCTGAGCATATTGTGAGCACGGTGGAGAAAGTTCGCCTTCACTGTTTCATAGGGCACGGTGTCTGCCAACACCCCGATGAGTTGGCGCGCGGTCGAGAATTCTTCCTCGGCTTCTAACTGACGGTTCATGGCGCAGTACAGCCGCCCCAAACTGGCGTGTATGCGCCACAGCAGAAATCGCTCCCCTGTTGCCTGGGCGTTTTCTATCGCCGCTTGCAGCAACGAATGTGCTTGCTCCGTATGGCCCATGGCGCTCAACGCCTCGCCTTTCAGTTTCCACAAGAAAGTGATCACGTACCCAGGCGATATGCCGGGGGCCGAAGTGATCAAGCGCTCGACGATTTCGAGCGCCAGGGCCGGATCGCCCTGGGAAAGCGCCAGTTCCGCTCGCCTGGCCCAACAGTAGCGCTTGTGCATGGTATCCATCGGCGTTTGAGGAGAGATCACGGTTTCCAGACAGGTTTGGGCCTGCGTTAGATCGTTGAGTAAGCAATACACTGCTGCAAGCGCACCGGTCGCTTGATGGATCCAGTGTTGGGATCGCAATTCCTCAGCCAGGGTCAGCACCTGTTCGAGTTGGCGTTGGGCCTCCTCAGGCATGAGCAACTCAAGGTACAATACCCCCAGGGCGGACCGATTGCCCACCATCCACTCGCGATGTCCGATTTCGGAGGCGATGCCAAGCCCGCGGTGGATGACCTCCAGGGCCTGCCCATACTGGCCCTGCACAACGTACCATAGACCCAGAGACCAGACCGCCCAGGCTTCGCCCGCTGGCGAGTCGATCTCCCGCGTGATTCGAATGGCCTCTTCCAGATCGCGCCGGGCATCGCAGGGGGCGAGAACCGGCACCAGTGTCAGCGCACTATACGCCGCGCCGCCACCGTTTCCTCGGCCCGTCAGACTCGAAGCAAGGCGAGGGCGGTCACCCAGCTCCCGGAAAAGCGCGATGGCGCGATCGTAGTACCCAACGGCGGCGGCAACGTCACCGGCCAACAGGTTGGCGATGCCCAGCAGGTCCAGGGTGGTGGCCAGGCCCCGCCGGTCCCCCAACTGTTCAAAGATCTCCAGGGCTTCTCGATGATACTCTCTTGCCGTCAGCAGGTTTTCGCCATTGGCGTACCAATTGCCCATCCAGTTCAGGCTGCCCGCCAGAACCGCCGGATCATCCATCCGACGGGCCAGTTCCAATGCCTGCTGAAAACAATCACCGGTCTGATTATAGTCCCGAGAGGCCCACAGCTTTCCCAGGTCGAGCAGGGCGCGCCATTCCACCTGGCGTTCGCCAGCCGCGCGGGCAACCTGCAGGGCTGTTTCGTGGTCGGCGCGGGCCAACTCAAACTCCCCCAGCGTTTCGTAGGCCAGTCCGCGCCCACCGTGCACCTTTGCAACCGAGGCCGCATCCGTGGAGGCCCTCTCAGCGATCTCAATCGCCCGTGTGTAATGCGCGATGGCTTCGTCGTTGGCATAGATGCGGGCAGCGTTCTCCGCGGCCAGGGTGAAATACTGGAAGGCGCGGCTGTCATCGCCGGCTCTGTGGAAGTGGTGGGCCAGTTGAACTGCGATCTCGTCCAGTTGTCCTTCGTAAAGGCTCTCCAGAGCGGCCGCGACTTCCCCGTGCAACAGCCGCCGTTCCCCCCGGCTGAGGTGCTGGTAAAGATGATCCTGAACCAGGATGTGGTCGAACCTGTAGCGGACCATCCGTCGTGGGCCTGCTTGCACCTCTCCCTGTTCCCTCACCAACCTGTGCCGACCATCCAATTCCTGTGAAAGTTGGTGCAGCAACGGTCTTTCCGCCATCTTCTGCACGACAGCCACCACCCGGGCCGTGAACACCTCCCCCTCGACGCTGGCCACGTTGGCGATTTGCTTCAATTCTGGGTCAAGCCGGCTGACACGCTGTTCGATCACCGCCTCCACTCGCGCGGGCAGCTTCTCCCAGTCCAGTGTCGGCCCCTCAATCCACGCGCCGTCTGCGTCAACATCCCGGACAAGATCGCCCCGCTCCTGCATCACCCGCAGCAGTTCGACGGTGAACAGAGGATGACCCTCGGTGCGGTGGAACAATGCAGCCCGGAATCCTTCCCCCAACCGATTGAGCTCGGTGTCCAGGAAGGCGTCCACAAATCTACGGCCTTCTGTCTGGTCCGTCCGATCCAGGTCCACCCACACATCGCCAAAGGTGCGCTTGAACTCGTGCAAGACCTGCTCCAGCGGGTGACGCTGGCCAGCGCGGCCCAGGGCCACCTCCTCCAGGCGATAAGCGCAGACAATCAAGATTCTGCTGCCTGTGCCTGCAAGCCGCCGCCCCAGGTGGAACAACAAGCCAATGGAGGCCCTGTCGGCCCATTGCACATCGTCCAGGACCAGGACCAAGGGATGCTGGTCCGCCAGGGTGCGTAGCACGTTGGTGTATTGCTCGAACAGGAAGCTCTGTTCCAGGTCAACTGGACCAATCCGTGCCCGCCCGGTGAGCGCCTGCAGTCGTTCCAACCAGTCGGCACGGTCTGGCAGAGCGGCGGCGCGGGAAAGCAGCGCCTCACCCGCCAGGACGGTGCCGATCAACGAAGCGCCGTGTGCCAGCAATGCTTGTATCGCCAGGGGCAGCACGTCCCACAGGCGCCGGGCGTGGTCGCGGCTGATCGAGCCTGCTGCCCAGCGGACTTCCACGTCACCGGTGAGCATCGCCATCACGTCACGAAAGGGCAGATAAGGATCTCCGATCCCGGAGTAGGCGCTGCAATCGCCCCTGGCGACCAGCAGATCGGGATGTGCGTCCAGCGCGCGCCGGACGAACTCGCTTAGCAGAGCTGTCTTTCCCCGGCCTGCCCCCCCGGTGATAAAGACGACGCGGCCGTGACCCTTCAGCGCCTGTTCTAAAAAGGTGCACAGCCTCGCCAGCTCCCGCTCTCGAGCGACAAATGGAGCAGGGGTGGTGGGGGGCGGGGGTGCAGAGGTGAGAAAAGCAGGAGGGGCTGCGACGAATTCTCCTCTGCCCCTTCGCTCCTCTGCACCTCTGCTCAACTCTCCATCGCGAATCTGCTCGTACAGCTTCGTCGTTTCTTCGGCTGGCTCGACACCCAGCTCCTCCGCCAGCGCCCGGCGGCAGGCCTCATACTGGGCCAGCGCTGCCCCTCGTTGGCCATTGAGGGCCAGCAGACGCATCACTTGCTGATGGCCTTCTTCCTGCCAGGGTTCCAGCTCCACCTGTCGCCAGGCGTGACGCAGAGCACTTTCGTAGTCGCCGCGCTGCTCGTGACAACGCCCCAGGCGGTGGAGGGCCACCATCACCAGACGACGGAACCGCTCCCGGCTGAGCAGTGCCCATTCCTCAAAGGCGGCACTGTCGGGGATGGAGAACCCCTCCAGGAAGTCCCCTTGGTACAGGCTGACCGCCTCCTCCAGTTGGCCGATCAACTGTTGGAGGTTCCCCTTGGCTTCCAGGAGCTCGGTGAACGCCGTCACGTCAACCCAGGCGTCGCTGGCGCTGTTGAACTGGATCGTCTCGCGGGAGATGTGTAGAAAGAGGGGTGTTGCCTGGTGGTCGCCAATCGCCAGGCGGAGATTGGCCAGGACGCGGCGCAGATTGCCGCGCGCGGCACGTTCGGGCCATTCGGGCCACAACAGGCCGGCCAGCTTCTCGCGGCGGTGCGGGCGTTCCGCTTCCACGACCAAGTAGGCCAGCAGTGCCCGCGCCTTGTCCGACTTGAAGGCCGTGACCGCTTCTCCATCGAGGGTGACCTCGAGGGGGCCAAACAAACGAACGGATAGATGGGGCATGCTTCTTCCCCCTGGCTATCTAACAATACAACCGTCAACCGACGCCCATATTATACACCAGCACAGGGCAGGATTCAAATCAAGACCTGACAGGTTTTCGAGAACCTGTCAGGTCTGTTGGAGACGTTTTGCGAACGTTTTGGAGACGTTCGTGTGGTATACTTCAGGCAAAGGGCACAATGACCAGTGATGATACATGACACCCCAAAAGGCACACCAGAGCGACGCGACTATCTTTCATACCTATTGCGCCTGTGGCGGGTGGGCAAAGAAGAAGCGGTCTGGCGGGCTTCCATCGAGAGCCCGCACACCGGCCAGCGCATCGGCTTTGCCAGCCTGGAGGATCTGTTCACCTTTCTGGAGAAAAAGGTCTGTCAGGTCGTTCAGGGCCAGACAACGCCCGGCGCGGGCGGGAAAGGAGGCAACATCGACGAGTGATACCCTTATTGGATGTGGATAAACCAGGTATCTCATACAAGGAGAGGGAAAAATGATCGACATTCAGGCTGAAAAGCTCGAGATTGCGCGAATGATCAAGCGCGTAGAGGCCGCCGAGAACCGGCACGACGTGGACGCAATGTTGGAGGACATGATAGATGATCCACTGCTTCACCTGTGTGGTGTCCCTCCGGTAAAGGGGCAAGAGGCTGTGAGGCAACTCTATCACGCATTCTTTGAGACCTTTGTCTCCACCCACATCACGTCCCAGCAAATCCACATCTCCGCCTCCGGTGACATGGCGTGGGACTATGGGGTCTATGTTAATGAGTATGAAGGCCCTGACGGTCGTATCAAGGAGGAGGGGAAATACCTCGGCGTCTACCGCAAAGTCGCTGGGAAGTGGAAGGGGGCTGCCTTCTGCATCACCGCGAACGGTTGAGCAATCTCAGCCGCGCACGATGAGGCATCTCTTCTGCTGCTCAGCGAAGAGACGGTGGATCACGCCAGGAATGTGCTAGAACCTGAGGCGTACAGGACCCTCCTGGCTGCTCTGAGCAAGGAGGGGATAGAGCACCCTGCCCTAACCGACGGCTCACCATCGTACAGAAGTCCCTTGTTCTTCACATCTCCTACCACATGATGGAGGGTACTGACATGAAACTGCGAAGCTCTGCCCGCTGGCTCCTGTTGGGCCTAGCGTCTATCCTGATTGTGAATCTGGTAGGTTGCGGAATACCGGAACCAACAGCAACGCCAGCACCTCTACCGCTCCCCGCGCCGGATCCATTAGAAAGCGCAGGGGATGAGCTCTATTCGATATACCGCAAGGGTCTGATTACTCGGCACATTACCATCAACGGCAGGCTGCTACAAACCACCGCCTTGACAAACGTGGGCTCAGAAACGTACGACGGAAGAGCGAGTGTTCGCCTGATCCTGAGCGATGGGTCCACGATAACCTTTCCAGTAGAGAATGCTCGCTATTCGGAAGAGTATATCCCTGGAGGATTCCCCAACAGCCAGTCTTATCTGTGGATTCCCGTAGTGGCTCCCATCAAGAACCCTGGGCTCAGCAATGATGGGTACTACTTTGTGTCGGGAGGCGGTGACAATCCCGGCTACTACGGCGGCATGGCAATCGCCACGTTCTCGCTGGAGGCAATCCATGGTGTCAGTCCATACTCCCTTGACTATGCGCGCAGGATGGTCCGGTTCTTCCTTGCTTCAGAAATGTGGCCAGGAAATGGCTACATCATTCGCCAAGCCAGGTTCTTCAATTCCGGTGAAAATAGGAACAGTGAGCCAATCATCCGCGGTGCCAGTGCCGAAGAACTGCTAGGGATCATGCTGGGCCTGATGTTCTACTTGGAGGCCGAAGATACAGTCGGAGATCCAGGCCATCCGACGTGCCTTGAGGCCAGGGCTTTGCGAGACCGGATACTCGGTCGAGTTCCCCTTTTCCCCGACGTATGCGTCTTCGGATACCCAGCAAATCCGAAGAACTATGAACACCCGTTCATGGTGTCAGCAGGAAACTCGAGCTACGACGTGAGCCACTTTTCCTTTCCGCTCTACGCGTCTCGAGGCGAGATACTCGACTTCGATGAGGACGGCTGTGGCCCCAAGAACGACTTCTTCAGCCTCCTCACTGGCACAGCGGGCAGATCTGCCAGCTTTGTCGAGGTCTTCGGAGATGTGCCCTTTGACTCCTATCTCATGTACCTGATCAGCATGATTCTGATTTTGGAAAGCGACATCCCTGACACCAACAAACAGGAGTACGCCGAAATTTTCATGGATGACTTCATCAAGGCAGCGAACACGGGAGGACCTGACGTTGACAATCTTCAGGGCAACGCCTTCTGGTCAGTGATGGCTCTCCTGGTGAACAAGTATCTCAACCCGGCCAGAGATCCTCTGCTCGAGAGCCAGAAACTGCGTGACATCTGGGATGACGAGTGGCCTACCTGGTTGAGAGTCAAAGAGGCACACGGCGTCATCAGCAATCCAAGGTCAGGAAGTGCCGAGGATAGCGACTCATCGACTCTGTGGCAACACAATCTGCCTCTGATGGACGTGTCCGCCGGTCGCGCCGGGTGGAAGGATCATCATCCCTCCAGGCGAATCGGAAAGTGGTTCGTGTGGAAAGATCCGTACCCGTACTACTGGGCAGGCGGCGAATGGCATTGGCTACGTGAGTTCCCTGGCACCTACGAATACGGCAATTCGCCATGGGCTGGCCTGGGTGGCTCATGGGATGTGGCAACGTACAAAGGACAGGCCGGGAAGAAATACACAGCAGCTGGTTATGTGGATCACGAACTTGTTGTGAGAGGGCACGACGACAACCAGGTTGAGGGTGCCGGTCTCGGGCTGCTATTCCCTCGGATGCTGTTAACACATATCGACCCGGAGAGATTTCCCCCACCCCAGTTGCCAGATAGAGAGGAATTCTACGATGTACTCCCCTGGCCAGGCATCGAGCCCAATTCTCCGCAGTTCCTGTACCACACTCATAGATACTACAGCAAGGACAATACGATCGGGATCGGCACATTTGAGATTGAGGGTGACCAGGATCAGGCACTGCGAATTGTCACCCTGGGCGACGACATGAATCCCAGCAACAACTTCGTTGTGGCCTACGCCACTGACGAAGAGAGATTGAAGTTGATACCAGGCTTCGTATCCGACGGGCATAGTTATGGAGGCGGGGAAGCGATTCCGGCAGGCGTTTACGTGTCGGAGACGAATAGTGACACACGAGGAAGATTCGACAAGATGGAGATAGCTCGAACGAAAGATGACCAGGGCAACGAGTACATCGTTGTGGCAGAACGGGCAGAAGATGCTGATATTGGGCTCGATCTCTGTAGAGATCATTGGCTTAGGTTGTCTCTGTGGAGAATAGACGGATACGCTGAGGGGCACGCCGGCAGGCTCACTCGATTGGACAAGTGGGTTGCTGAAAGCAGAGACTGTGATGCTGTGGAGGAGCTTGACCTGACCATTGTGAACCAGAAGTACGCGGCCGTGATATTTCGAGGCCACCATGAGAAGAACAGGCTGGCCATCTTTGAGCTTGATTTCTCTGCTCCCAAGATCAGACTACTCTGCAACGAGATCGTCAGTGAGGAGCTGTACGATCACAGCATCGGCATAACGACAGCCTACGAGGATATCCTGGTTTACGTTGCGCAGTACTCCACAGGCTGGCGCCTTGCCAGTGAGAGCTGGACGGGGAGCGCACGCCAATTCCATTCGGTAACGTCCATTCGCGCTGACGAGAAGCTCTTGGACATGACTGCCGTGAAGAGGTTGGACTATTCGCAACCGGATTACATAGGCGGCTACTATGTCGTGGCCGTAACAAAGGAAGGTCGGCATTTGAGGATCTACTCCTGGGAGGTTACTCCCGACGGAATGCTGACACTCAGAGGCCAGATCGACACGGTTGACGGCGAGGATTATCTTGTCGGCAGGGAGGCCGATTGGGAGAGAGCATCTATCTCCAGTCTTTACTGGAAGAACCGCCCCGGGTTTGTCATTGTGGGCAAAGGGGTGGCCCGCGAAGTCAGGGATGTCGACGGGGACTGGCAGCAGAGTGCCAAGGGACTAAAAGTATTGTACGGTTACATAATGGACGATGGTCACCCAACCATAGAAAGCAGCAACGTGACTGGCTCAGGAGATCCTTCTGCGATGAGAATGCTAGACGTGTCCGGGGGTATCGCTTACGACAGTGGCCTGGGGGTCGTCACCGCACACAAGACAAAAGACGATTACCTGATGCTGGTGTACTGGCACTGCCGGGATGATTTTGAGAGATATCGGTGGAGGCAGTAAGGCGATTCAGGGTCGCATGTCAGAGATCGAATGGGGGAAACCACGATGAAACGGGTACGCCTGTTAGTTCTCATACTGCTACTTGCTGCGGTTGGTTGTATGCCGGTCAGCAACACTGCTCGGGTCCTGAAGGCTGCTCTGACAAACCGCGTCGAGGTCTTGAGCTTCAATATCTTCCATGATGCGTCCAGCGACGCTAGGGACTTGCCCGGTTGGTCTGGCAGGAAAGACCTGGTTATTCGTACAATAGGCTTGAATGATCCTGATGTGGTGGGATTGCAGGAGGCGTACATATGGCAGGTCGAGGAACTCGTTGCGGCCCTTCCTCGATATGACTACTTTGGAGCTGGACGTAACGACGGAGGCCGGAGCGGCGAGTCTGTGGCAATTCTGTATCGAAAGGATAGGTTCGAGCTTAACGAATCGGGGCATTTCTGGTTTTCAGAAACTCCAGACAATGCTTCGAAGGGAGGAGACAGTTGGGGGAACATCGACCCACCTCGCATGACAACCTGGGTGAGACTCTTGGAGAAGTCAACGGGAAAAGGGTTTTATGTGTATAACCTGCACCTCAATCACAATGGGGGTGCAGACGATCCGGACTTGGCGCGATGGCGCAGTGTCCTACTCCTCACCGAGAGAATCAACGAACGAAGCCACGATGATTATTTCATCATCACAGGTGACTTCAACACAACCGAAGACAGCGCACCGATTCGGTATCTGAAAGAAGGGGTGTGTCATCCCCCAAATAGCGCCGTCTGTGTCTATACCAGCTCTCCGGTGCCCGTGATCGATGCCTTTCGAGAACTCCATCCCGACTCACAGAGCGGAACGCGGTGTAGCAACAAGAACGAGGATACGGGAAAGCGGATTGACTACATCTTCGTCTGGAGGGGACCGCAAGACACGCAGCCAGGCAGCGGCTTGTGTGCCAGCGATGCTGGCTGTCAGGGCCCCGACCTAATGGAGGCCGAGATCGTTGGCAGGACTCGTGATCAGAGTTCTTCGAGCAGCGCCTTCGCCTCTTTCAGGTCTGGAGTGTCAAACCCCTCGGTGAACCAGCCGTAAATCTCGGCCAGGATTTGTCGGGCTTCCTCTCGCTTGCCCTGTCCCTGCCACAGACGGCTCAAGCTCATCGCCGCCCGCAGCTCCAATGATTTCGCCTGCAGCCGGCGGGCTATCTCGATGGCCTGGCGAAAGCACGCCTCAGCCTCATGCTCAGCCTGGGGTAGTAGCAACTCCCCCTTGAGACGATGTAGCTCTGGCTCCCACAAGCGCTCCCCGTGCCTCTCGACCGCTTCCAGCCCCTCGGCCACGGCGGAGAGCCCCTCTTTAGTTTGCCCCAGTCTCCAATGCATCTCAGCCACAGGCGCAAGGAACCCTGGGCGCCCCAGCTCTGCCCCCGTGGCCCGCCAGGCGGCCAGGCCCTGACGCATCTGCTCGATCCCCGCCTCTCCCTGGGCCAGCGCCCAGCCCTGCATCATCCTTCCCACTGCCAGCCACTGCGGAAACCCATGCTTGGTACAGAGGGCCATCGCTGCCTCTGCCCGTTCTTTTGTCGCTTGCCCCTCTCGACGGTACTGATGGAGCATGGCTGCAAAGCACAGGGCCCAGGCCAGGTTGAAGGGATGGGCCAGCTCCTCGGCCAGGGCCAGGGCCTGGTGGCTCTTCTCTAGCGCCTGATCCGGATACCCCAGACTCCACAGCACCAGGGCGGCAAAGGAATAACACGCCCCCCCAGGGTCGTGCCCGAAGAGAACCAGGTAAGAGTTCTGCTGCTGGGAATCGTAGAAAGACATGGCCTGCTCGAAGTGGGCCCGGGCTGAGGTCAATTCCCCGAACCAATATGAGGTCACCCCCAGTGAAAAGTGAGCCTGCAGGAGGAACGTAAGGTCTCCTACTTGCTGGGCCAGACGCATGAGCTGTTCCCCAATCTCATGGGCTGCCTGCAACTCTGCCCGAACATCGTAGAACCTCCAGAGTCCAAACAGCACGGGGAAGAGTTGGGGCGTTTCCTCCACTCGCCGGCATAGCTCCCGCGCCCGCGTGTAAGCTCCCGCCACCTCTGGCGCCGCCAGGCCCTTGGTCAGCGCCAACTGAGTGCCCAGGGCGATTTGCAGTTGGAGTTCTTGCCCTCTGCGCTCGGGTGTCTCCGGCAGAGCCTGGAGCAATTCCAGTCCCTTGGTGAGGAGGGCAATGGCCTCGTCGTAGGCGGATAGCCGCAGGGCCCTCTCCCCTGCCAGGCGTAGATAGTGGACCGCCTTCTCCGTCATCGCCGCCTCCTGGAAGTGCCGCGCCAACTGCAGGGCGATTTCTTCCGCCTGATCCCCGTACAGCTCCTCCAGCACCACCCCAACGTCCTCGTGGAGCAACTCCCGTTCCGTCTGGCCCAGGTTGTTGTACAGGTATCTCTGAAACAGGCTGTGCTGAAAGCGATAGAGGGACAGCCGCTGGCTCCCCACGTGTTCAACGCCCACTTCCTTCACCAGACGGTGCTGCCGGTCCAGCTCCCGGGTCAGCCGGCGCACCAGGTGGCGTTCGTCCACCTCCTGCACGTGGGCTACAACCTGAGCCGTGAAGTCCTCCCCCTCCACGCTGGCCACCGTCAGTGCCTCCCGCAACTCCTCCTCCAGCCGACCGATGCGCTGCTCGATCACCCCTTCCACCCGCGCGGGCAGGGTGCCCCAGTCCAGGGCGGGCTCTTCGACCCACTGACCCTCCTCATCCAGGGTCAGGTCGCCCCGCTCCCGCATGTCCCGCAGCAACTCGATGGTAAACAGAGGGTGTCCCCCGGTATGGCCGAACAACGCTCGCTTGAAGTCATCGCCCAACCGATTGGGCTCGGTATCCAGGTAAGCATCCACGAACTGCCGGCCCTCGGCCTCTCCGGCCTGGCTCAGGTCCATGAAGACGTCGCCGTAGTATCGCTTTACCTCGTGGAGCACAGGTTCCAGGGGGTGGCGTTCCCCAGCGCGTCCCAGGGCCACCTCGTCTGGCCGATAAGTGCCCACGAGCAGGATGCGGCTGTCTCCGATGCGCCGGCTGAGGTGGAACAGCAGGCTGATGGAAGACGTGTCGCCCCACTGCAGGTCATCCAGCACCAGCATCAACGGCTGCTTCGCCGCCATTGCCCGCAGGACGTTGGTGTACTGCTCGAAGATGTGGCTTTGCTCCAGAACCCTATCCTGAGTTTGTCGAAGAGTTTTCCGCTCCGTCAGCTTCTCCACCCTGTCTAGCATGCCGGTCTGGTCGGCCACGAATTTCGCTACCTTCGTCGCCACCTTGATTCCCGGCACGAAAATGTCAATCAGGTCGGGACCGAACTCCAACAGTGCATTCCACGACCAGCGGAGCAAACCTCGCAGCCGGTTGGCGTTCTCCTGAGTGATAGTGCCCTGGGCCAGCTTGGCTTCGACATCGCCGGCTAGCAAGCCCAGTACCTCGCGGAAGGGCAGGTACGGGTCGCCCACGCCTGTCCGGGCGTTGCAGTTGCCGATGGCGACGATGAGGTCGGGATGGGCATTCTCGGCGCGGTGGGCGAACTCAGTGACCAGGGCGGTCTTGCCGCTGCCGGCCTCGCCGGTCACGAAGCACACCTGGCCCTGGCCGGCGATGGTTTTGTCGAGAGAATGGTTCAGTTGGGCGAGTTCGCGCTCGCGGGCGACGAAAACGCTTCTTTCTGTCGTTTTCACAGCTTGTAAACTCCTTGGTATGAAGAGGGAAGAAGCCTGGCATGGCCACAGGCAGGATCGGTGCGCCTGCTCTGCAAGCGAGAAGAGCCACACCGGTCTTTGCCAGCGCCATTTCACTGCTGCGTTGACACCGACCCTCCGGGAAGATACCTACCACTTTGCCTTGTTTCAGAATCTCCAACGACCAGTCAAGACTCCACTGATCTGCCTCTCCTCTCTTGATAGGAAAGGCCCCGCACATGCGCAGAAACCAACCCACGGGCGGAAGCCGATAGGCGCTGGCGCGGGTCAGGAACATGATCTTCCTGGGGAAAAAAGCGGCCAGGAGGAAAGCGTCGAAGGAATGAAGGTGATTGGTGGCCAAGATCAGGGGGCCTGTTAGAGGTACTTTGTCGAGCCCCACCACGTTGACTTTGCAGGCGGTTCGCAGAAAGGTGTTCACCACCCATCGCGCTACGTCAACCACCCACGTGTCCTCGGTGGGCCATTCATACCGATCCCGCCAGTCACTTTCGACCAAAGCTTTGCTATTCACCCCACCCCTCAGGAGCCAGGGTGTTGTAGCCCTCGATAAGCTCTTTTTCTCCCTTCAGTTGGTGATAATCTGGCTTGTAGATGGAAAACCTGCAGAGGTCAATAGGGGTGACTTCGGAGGCATTGAGGTGGGATATCGCTCCGCTGGCCTCCAGGGCGGCGGCCACCAGTTCGGAGCAGAAAAGCTGGGAGAAGTCTTCGATGTTGTACGTCATTCGTCCCAGCAAGGGATGTTCCTCGTGGGTATCGAGAGCAGATTTGATGGCCTGGGCCACATCGTATGGTTTGCCTTCCTGCTCCAGCAGAAAAGTCTGGAATTTCTCCAGGTCCATTTTTCTTCGGACAGAATCGCTGAGGGGAAGCCACCATACGTTGCCCTCATAGGATTCGAGGCGATCGTCCAGGCGGCTGATTACTACTCCCAGGAATCCATTGAGCAATGTGGATTCCATGATCTGATGTTGGCGCTCACCCTCTATCAATAGTCTGGACTGAAAGATGACGCCTACGTGAGAAACGTTAGAGCAGGTTGCCCACTTAATGATCTCAGGGACATGGGCCTTGCCGGAAAAGGCGATCACATCGCCCGGCTGCATTTGAGGGCGTACATCAGCGTAATCTGCTCGTTTCCAAGGCATGTGTGCCCTCTCTTTCTGTTAAGGGCGTCAGCAACAGCTTGAGCTGCCGCGCGGTATCCACGGCCTGGCCCTGCCAGTGGTTGTTGGCGAAGGCGAAGGTCATCTGCGCCTGCTCGTCCAGGCTCTTGATCTTGGGCACCCACTCGGAGAGCTCCTCGGTGGTGTAGCTGTAGTCGTAGCGCTCCCAGGCCTGCTCGTGCTGCCACCACTTGGCAGCATTGCGGCCATGAAAACGCACGTAGGCCACCGGGCCGGTGACCTCAGCGATGGGCGGGATCAGCCCCTTGAGGCGCGGCTGATCCACGCAACAGAAACCCAAACCCAGCTCGCGCAGCAGGTCAAAGATCTGTGGCGAGATCCATTCCCTGTTGCGGAACTCCACCACCACGGGCAGCTCGCCCATCCGCTCGCGGAAAACGCGCAGATACTCCCGGCTCTTCTCGTTGTTGTGGAAAGAGTAGGGGAATTGAGCCAGGACGCAGCCGAATTTATCGGCTTCTAACAGAGGTCTTAACGCCGCACAGAACCTGGCGAAGACCTCTGTGTTATCCTCTCGCTCGTGGGTCATTTGCTGGGTTGCCTTGACGGTGAAAATAAAGCCCCCAGGCGTCTCCTTTTCCATCTGCTCCAGCGTCCGGGGGCTGGGGACCCGATAGTAGGTGAAGTTGATCTCGCTGGTTTGGAACTCCTGAGCATAGAACGAGAGCCATTCCTGCCTGGGTAGATCCGATGGGTAGTAAGGGCCTACCCAGTCATCGTAACTGTAGCCACTTGTGCCAATGTAGATCATTTCTCCTCACTTCTTGTAACGATAAATGATGCGACCGCGGGTCAGATCGTAGGGCGATAGCTCTACCAGCACCTTATCGCCCAGCAGGATGCGGATATAATACATCCTCATCTTGCCCGAGATGTGGGCCAGAACCTCGTGTCCAGTCTCCAACTCGACCCGAAACATGGCGTTGGGCAGGGCTTCTACCACCGTACCCTTGACCTCAACTGTATCCTTCTTGGCTTTTTGCGGCTTTCTGCTCTTCTTGGCCATGCTTTCTCTCCTCCTTTGTTGTGCTGATGAGCACCTCGCGAGAGCGCCCATCGTCTTCCAGGGGGCCTATGATGCCCCGCTCCTGCAGTTGATCTATGATGCGAGATGCCCGTGGATAGCCAACGCGCAACTTCCGCTGTAAAAAGGAGGCCGAGGCACGATTATACTTTTTTACTAACTCGATGGCCTCTTTCAGGAGATCATCTTCCTCCTCCGCCTCCATTATCTCCTCCCAGGGCGGCTCTTCTTCTCGGAGCCAATCTGGCTCAGCCCTGGCCTGCCAGAATTCGACCACCCGTCTTATCTCCTCGTCGGATACGAAACAGCCCTGAATCCTGACCAGCTTGCTGGAGTCCGAGGCCAGGTAGAGCATGTCTCCCTCCCCCAGCAGGCTCTCGGCCCCGGCCGAATCGAGGATCACGCGGGAATCCACCTGCGAGGTCACGGCGAAGCTGATGCGGGCCGGGAAGTTGGCCTTGATCAGCCCCGTTACCACGTCCACGCTGGGCCGCTGAGTGGCGATGATCAGGTGAATCGCCGTGGCCCGGGCCATCTGGGCGATGCGGCATATCAGCCACTCTATCTCGTCGGGCGCAAATAGCATCAAATCGGCCAACTCGTCAACGATGACGATGATGTAAGGCAGGCGGTCGCGACGGGACTTCACCTGGCGATTGTAGTCCTCCATGTGACGGGCCCCCGCCTGGGCGAACTTCTTGTAGCGCTCGTCCATCTCCCGGGTGACCCATTTGAGCACCCCGATGACCCGCTCCGCTTCGTGCTCCACACCACTCAAGAGATGAGGGAGACCTTTGAAGCGGCTGAGCTCCACCCTCTTGGGGTCTATCATCACCAGGCGCAGGTCCTCAGGAGGGTTGTTGAAGACCAGGCAGGTGGTGATGGCGTTGATACAGACGGATTTGCCCGAGCCGGTTGCTCCGGCGATGAGGAGGTGAGGCATGGTAGCCAGGTCCGCTACCACCGGCTGACCAGCCACCCCCTGCCCCAGGGCGATTTTGAGCCTGGAGTCCAGGCGGCGAAACTCTTTGGATTCCATCACCCCTCGCAGTGAGACCAGCGACGTCTCCGCGTTGGGCACCTCGATTCCGACTATGGGGCGGCCGGGCACAGGGGCCTCGATGCGAATGGGAGAGGCGGCCAGAGCCAGAGCCAGATCGTTAGCCAGCGAGGTGATCTTGCTCACCCGAACCTTCCTTCGCCTGATGCTGCCATCGGCCCCTGTTCCCTCGATGTATCCCGGCTCGACACCAAACTGAGTGACCACTGGCCCCTGGCTGATCTCGACCACCCTGGCTGGCACCCCAAAGCTAAGTAGCGTGTCCTCGATGACCCTGGCCCGACGACGTGCATCTTCCTGGCTGAAGGCCTGGGGCGAGGACTGGTCGAGCAGATCGAGAGGGGGCAGGTTGGCCTCTCGCTTCCTGGGGGCAGAGGGCCTCGGCTTTTCTCTGGGCTTTGCCTCCTGCTGGGGGACGATGGCAGAATCAGGAGCTTTTGGCCCCCTGATGATCACCTCTGTTGGCGGTTGCTCGTGCTCTTCCAGCGGTGGCGGGGCCGTCCGCGCCCCTCCTTCCCCGCCCAAAGCCTGCCCTGAGCCCCGTCGAAGGGCTGAGGGGGAGGTAAGGCGCTCGTAGAGGGAAAGAGCGCTGGCTATGGCTGCCTCAGCTACTATCTTAACATTGACCCGAGAGAGACCTGCCCTGAGCAAGGCCGAAGGGTCGAAGGTTATGGCTATCCCCAGGCTGAAGATAGCCAGGAGTATCAACAGGGCGATGGGCCATCCCAGGACACCGATCAGCAGGCTGGATACAGCCCAGCCCACGAAGCCACCACCTCTGCCGCTTTCCGCCAGTCGCCAGGGATCCTGGCTGAAGGATAGCAGGTGGATGAGAGCCAGGCCAGCGACGAAGATGGTCTCCAGGCCGATGATGGTCTTCCAATCAGGCTTAAGCTCTTGCCCCAGATTGCTGAGCAGCAGGGATATGGCGGCGATGGCCAGACCCAGGGCCACGAGATAGGCCCCCAGGCCGAAGATACGGCGCAGAAGCCCGGTCCACCAGTCGCTCAGCGCGCCAGAGGTGATGGAGAACAGGCCAAGGAGGGTGATTACTGCCAGGGCCAGCACCAGAAGGCCCAGGATCTCTCGCTGGAGAGGTTTGAGGCTAGTGTTCAGTTGTTTCCAGAAGGATTCTCTCTTAGTTTTTTTACGCGCCATGGTTGGTAGATTAGGGATTCGTAGGCTCGTAGATTCGGGATTCGTAGGTCGTAACCACGAGTCTACAAGTTTCAGTAGATGGAAATTTTGAAGCAGAGCGGGCTCCCATGCCCGCGAATCGGCGGCGTGGGAACTGCCTCTGCTAGTAATTTTCCATCTACGAGTTTACGAATTTACGGATTTACCAGCCTGTCGCAGGCTGAGCCCCAGGCGGTGGTTAGCGCTGTCAACGTTCAGGATCCGTGTGGTGACCACATCGCCCTCCTTAACCACTTTGCGGGGGTGGAGGAAATTCCCCTCGGCCAACTCGGAGATGTGGATCAGGCCTTCCAAGCCTTCCTCGACACGGGTAAAGGCCCCGAAGCTGACCACGTTGGTGATAGTGCCCTCCACCAGTTGGCCCACCTGGTAGCGCTCCTCCACGGTGGTCCAGGGGTCTGGCTGTAGCCTCTTCAGGCTGAGGCCAATCTTTTTCTTTTCCCGATCTACGTTGATAACGTAGACCTCTACTTCATCCCCGCTCTGGATGGCGTCGCCTGGATGCCTCACCCGCCCCCAGGACATCTCGGAGACGTGAATCAGCCCTTCCACTCCTCCCAGGTCTACGAAGGCCCCGAAGGAGCAAAGATTGGTGACCCGTCCCCGCCTGATATCGCCCTCGCATAGCTCAGCCAGTAGTCTCGCTTCTCGCTTTTCGTTGGACAGCGCTGCTCGTTCCGAGAGTATAAGCCGGTTGCGCTCTTTATCCAGATCAATGATCTTGAGCGAAAGGTTATCTCCCACTCGGCTGGCCAGTTTAGCATCCCTCTCTTCGTATTCCAGGTGATTTGGTGAATCTACGAGCTGGGAGGCTGGCACAAAGGCTCGCAACCCGTTCAACTGAACCAACAGGCCCCCACGGTTGTAATCCATGACCTCCAGCTCTAAGATCTCACCGTTCTCGAAGCTTGCCTGGGCCAGTTGCCAGGCATTTTCAGGTTGTATCTCTTCGTGAAAGCGAGAGTCGCTCTCTTCGGGGTCTAGTTGGTCGTGAACTTGCTGCTCGGTCTGGCCTGGGCCTGATCCTGCGGACAGTCCGTGCCAGACCTCGTCCCCTTCCGCGGGCGGTGCAGCGTTGGTGGGCTTCTCTCCTTGTTGTAAAAGTGCTTGCCAATAGCCTTCTTCTAATGGCGCTTTTCCAAGAGCTCTGCGCAACTCTGATTCCCGATTCATGGTTTGCCTTTCTCCTTGGTGAGAACCTGTCCCAAAACTCAATACGTTCTCGTTTCCAGCTTAAAAATGCAAAGTTTCTTAAAGTGCGCTCTGCTTCACCTCCTTTCCAAATGCAGATCTTCAGGGGGGGAAGCCCCAGCTTCACTTCCGGCCCCCACGGTTACTCCCTGTTCCATGTTGACTATCGTTTTCGCTATCTCCTTGATGGCCACTCGCTGCTTACGATAGAGGTCCGATTCGCTGATGGCCAGGCGCATGGCGATGTCCCTGACCTTCAAGCCCTGGATGAACTTCAGCTCCAGGATATTGTACAATATCCACTCGGCGGTGGTCATGTGCCGCTCGCCCTCGGGCCTGAGGGACTCTATGGCCCGGTCGAGGACGGAGCGCAGAGCCCTGGCCGGGTTGCCTCCTTGCTCCTCCAGGGCTCGCTGTACCACTTTGAGCTTGAGGAGAGGGCTCTTGGTCAGCTTGGGGCCGCCCCAGTAGTGGCTGAGCGCATCCCAGACCCACTGCTGGAAATCGGGGCCGTAGAGGGGACCCTCCTCGATGGTCTCTAGCCCCGGCGAGCCGAGGTAGCGCACAGTGCCTCGCCAGCGCTGGATGCGTTCGATGCGGGGGATGATGCGCCGCAGGGCAGTGAAGACGCCTTGCTGCAGGTGTTGATCCTCCAGAGCCAACTCGGCCTGAGCTATCAAGACGCGGGCCACCTCCAGCTCGTCCTCGGTCAGGTCTGGCTGGGGGCAGCGTTCGTCCACTCCCAAAACACCCAGAGTGGATTCCCGGTCCCCTGTCCGCAGGGGCAAGAGCCAGTAGCCGTCGCGAACGATGAAATCGCTGTTATCCAATGCCCCGTTGTTGGACGGGGATTGGGCCAACTGAGCAAGGGTGCTAGGGTGCGGAGGTGCAGAGGTGAATTCTCCCCCGCTCCCCCGCTCCTCTGCTCCCCCGCTCAGGTGCGGGCCACAAAAGACCTCCACGTGGGGCTCTCCTCCGGCCATCACTGCCACGAAGCCCTTTTGAACCCGGAGCAGCTCGCAGAGCGCAGCCAGTACGTTCTCCAGGAACTGCCTCAAGTCGGTGGTGGTCAGCAGCCGTTTGTCCAGCTCCTGGATCCAGGTGATCTCCTCGCGGTCCTGGCGGTAGATGAGGCGGTCAATGAACGGCTTGGCCAGGTTGATGAAAATCTGCAGCACGACGATCAGGCCGACGATGGTGAAGATGAGCACCGTGTCGCGGGGCAGTCCCAGGATGCGACTTACCCTGGGGATAGTCAACATGGCGATGACGACGCAGGTGGCCACGAAAGGGCCTCTGAGCAGGTAATGGATCAGGCTGTGCTTGATCACGCGGTCGGGGGTGAGGACGCCGAAGTAGGCCACGCTGTAGGCCATGACCACGATCATCAGGGCCACGCCGACGTTGCCGACCAGGGAGAGAAGCAGGACGATCCCCGACACGAGGGGGGAGGGCATGCTGGCCACCACCAGATAGGGGAAAACGCCCAGGCCTGGAGCAGCGAAGGCCATACCCAGGTAGGTCATGCGCCGCCTGGAGGTTGAGGTGAGACAACGTCGGCGAGCGCGTCGGATATTTTGTGCTCCCCAGGCCACGGTGAGCACAAAGTAGAGAGCAAACACCCAGAAGAGTGGGCCGGCGGCCAGGTGGGAAATTTGGGGCAGGTGCTGCCCGTCGTGAACCAGGAGATCGGTAGACACGGCCAGTCCAAAAAGGGCAGCGCTTATGAGATAACTGGCGCGGACCGCCCAGCGGCGCCAGGGTGCGGTCAGATTGGTTGTCCTGAGGAGGGCATCGGAGAAGTGGAGGTAGGCAGCCGGGACAAAGGCGATGCCCAGCCACTGAAAGCGCAGCCAGGGGATGGCTGCCTCCAGGGTCTCGATTTCGGAGAGCGCGACGTCGCCTACGTAGACGACGGTGACGAAGGCGATGAGGGCACAGAACGAGCGGGCCACTGAACTGCGCAGGTTGTGGGTCAGGATGTAGACCAGCAGAGAGAAGGAGACGATGACGATGGCCGAGGACAGGATCAGGTTAGCGAAGGCCAGTATTGAGGGCAGATCGAGAGAGATTTCCACTACGTTCTCCAATTCTGGAGAAACCAGGTTTCTTCCCCCGCTTTTCAGCTAGAAACCTGGTTTCTGGTTAAGCTAAATACCACGTGCGAAGAACAGAGCGATGTCTTGATTGGTGTAGTAGCGATCGTTGAAACCGCAGAAAGCGAAGCCGTTCTTTTGGCAGAAACAGATGGCGGGATAGTTCTTGGTTTGGACCTCCAACATCAGTCTCATGAGTCCCCGCTGGCGAGACCAGTCGGTGGCCTTCTTCAGGAGGGCCGTTCCGATGCCCCGGCGACGATAGTCCCTGGCGACAGCCAGGTTGTCCACCCAGCCCGTAAGATGCCAGGCTTGCACAGACAGGTCCAGATAGCCTCGTACCTGGCCATCTTCTTCGGCGACCAGGAAGCACTCGCCCCGCCGCCAGCTTGCCAATAGATTATCGTATTCCTTAGGGTACCTGACCCGCATGGACCGCGGCAATCTGGCGGTGCGGAAAATCACCGTAACTTCGCTGGGCCCCTCGCTTTCTTCCATCTGCCAGACGTGGTCGGTCACGTAGGAGTGGTCTATATCCAGGCAAGCCTTCAGGTCAACCAGTTCGGCAGGGCGGACGATCATCGTTGTCTGTTTCCTCCAGTCGCAGAGATACAAGTATACGCTGATATTTTATCATCTTAAGCTCAAAAGCGCAAACTCAATGCAAAACGGGTGGGGAATGTGACCCACCCGTCGGGATGAAGTAGTCTCCTCTATCAGCTCTGTCAGGTCGTGGCTTCAAGCCTTCACAGCGAAAACCAGGGCTCGTCCATCGCATACCATCAGCCAGAGTTGCCGGCCATAGATGTGATAGCCCGTCACGTCCTGCAACCACGTCAGGTAGCGCTGCTCCTGCTCCATCACGTCGGGGGTCGGACAACCCCTCTCCGTGGCGACGACCTCTCCGAAGGCGAGCGAGGTGCCGTCCAGGGTGTATGCTGCGCCGTAGGCATTGCAGCCCGCCGAACCGCCCGCCGTGCCGTCTTCGAGAGTGAGGGTGATCTCGGTCCCCTCCAGCACCGGGTTCGGGTCCGGCACCGGGACGGGCAGTCCTTCAGGCCGTCTTTCTTCGACAGCGGCCAGCAGTGTCCAGGTTGGGCCCTCGAGGACGGGCCGGACTGCCTCGGACAGGGGTTCGTAGACGAACACCTGGCCGGGCACCGTCGTGATCTGGAGCCGGCCCTGCGTCAGGCAATAATCGCTCGGCGCCCCCAGCGTGATGGCACCCTGGCCCCCCTCGTACTGGCAGGTCCGCCCCAACCAGGCCTCGAACACAAGGTCCAGCTCGTGACCAGCCGCCTGGTAGGCCTTGATGTACGCCTCGCATTTGGAGTACTCAACGAGCCACTTGTCGTTGAGGAAGGCGAGGGTGGTGGCCGAGCCTTCCATGGGCTCCTGGCCGTCCACTGAGACGAGCTGCCAGCCGGTGCCCTCCAGGTTTGCAGGTTCTTCGGCACATTCGGGCTGCCGGGCGTAGATGAGGACCGTCTTCCCAGTGGCGTCCTGGATCTCCAGGCGGTCGCCGACGAGGCGGTAGGCAGCCGCGCTCAAGAACGATTCAAGGTATGCCTCCTGCTGCTCGCCTACACCTGCGGGACACGCCTGGACGGTAACTGCCATGCCGATGATCTTCAGGATCCCCTCGTCGGTCGCGGTGTACTTGCCGCTGTCAGGCCCACCTCCGTAGTTGTTGCAGCCCGTGTAGCCGCTGTACCAAGCCTCTCCGAACTCCAGGTTGATGGTTGTGCCCGGCAGGAGGGGCTGGCCCCGCAGCGACGTGAGCACCCACCTGGTGCCAGGAAGGACACTCCCGGTTGTGGGTGGCGGTACCCTGGCAAAGGCCAGGATCGTGCGGCCTTGGGCGTCGTCGAACTCCAGGCGCTCCTCCGTCGCCCGGTAGGCGGCAACCTTGGCCAGTGCCTCGAAGAAAGCAGCTTCTTGCTGCATGATGTCCGGCGCATCACACGTGTCCCGCGTCCGGTGGATCTCAGGGACCTGGAACCGGTTGCCGTCGGCGATATAGTCTACCCCGTACGAGTTGCAGCCTGCATCCCCTTGCATGTAGCTCTCCGGATAGAAGGCCAGGGTGATGGCTGAGCCCTCAACCGGGCTGTTGCCGTTCAGGGAGGCGAGCGCCCACTCGGTGTCGTCGAGGATTCGGAGAGGGGCTAAGGTCGGGGTCTCTGAGACCGGCAGATGGGCCGTTTCTTGCGGGCCACATGCTGCGAGGAGCGCTGTTAGCACCATTACGGAAAAGATCGCTATCATTTGTCTGATGTGCACCTGTCTTCCTCCTCAATGCTACTTGGAAAATTACTAGCGGAGGCGGCTCCCACGCCGCCGATTCGCGGGCATGGGAGACCGCTCTGCTTCAAAACTTTCTCCTTAATGCTACTTGTACACGATTCCGTCCATCACCCAGTAGGGCCCTGGACACTGCTCCGGCAACGGCTCGCGCAATTGGCGTTCCCAATCTGTCACTCCGGCCGCTGTCAGGCTGATCGGTTCACCCACACGCGCCACCACCTTGCCTTCCCTGTCCAGTACCTCGACAGTGCCCTGATTATTGTTCAGGAAATAATCGGGTTGCCAGATGATCAGGCGTCCTGCCTCTTCATCCCTCTCGCTGACCCGCAAGCAGCCACCCTTGATGAGTAGTTTCCCCTGGAGAGGACCTAAATCAAAGTGTATTGTGCTGCGTGCTCGTAGCTGGGGAAAAGCTACATCAGGTACTGGGGTGATGCCAGCCGGGGCCTGAACCGGTGGCTGATTCACTACAACCACCTCCACGTGCTCGGGCAGTTGCCGGCCGGCGTTTTGCAGGGCGGCCTCAAATTGTGCACGATCTGTGACCCACAACACGACCCGGTTCCCTTCAACATCAACAGCGGTTGAGAACGGGAATCCCAGTTCGTGAACAAGCTGATTTACCTCCTGCTCGATAGCTCCCAGTTCGGCTTCTGTTGGCGTGGGCTGAACGGGCCTACCCAAGACGGACGTACAGCCGACCAGCGACAGTATAAGAACAAGCGACCACAAGGTGATGTGAACCAGTTTACCATCTTCCTGGAATCTAAACATCAGACCTCCTCCTCTACTAGCGCGAGACAAGGGGCAGGTAGATCCGCTTCCCAAAGTGCAGGATTAGCAGCCCGCCATTTTCGTCGGCGACGTAGGTGTGCACCCCGGCCAGCGCCACATGCATGGCATAACCCGGCGAGTCGTAGTAGCCCACTTCTGTAGGAGCGGCCGGGTCCGAGACGTCCAGCACCCGCAGGCCACCAAACCCATCGGCCACATAGAGGTAGCTCCCGGTCAGTGCCACCCCCTGGGCATCACCCGGCGTGTCGTAGAAACCCACCTGGGTCGGATTCGCCGGGTCCAAGACGTCTAGCACCCGCAATCCAGCCTGAGAGTCAGCGATGAAGGCGTAGCCGCCGGACACCGCCACGGCGGTGGCGTACCCCGGTGTGTCGTAGAACCCTACCTCGACCGGGTTCGCCGGGTCAGAGACGTCTACCACCCGCAACCCAGCCTGGGAGTCAGCGATGAAGGCGTAGCCGCCGGACACCGCCACGGCGGTGGCATATCCCGGCGTGTCGTAGAAGCCGACCTCGACCGGGTTCGTTGGGTCCGAGACGTCCACCACCCGCAGGCCCTCTTCCGCGTTGGCCACATAGGCGTAACTGCCGGCCACGGCCACGTCCTCGCCATGCCCCGGCGTAATGTATACTCCGACCTCGGCCGGGTGCGCCGGGTCGGCGATGTCCACCACTCTCAGACCGCCCCAGCCGGCGGCGCCATAGAGGTAGCCCCCAGCCACCGCCACACGTCTGTACCACCCCAGTCCCTCGAGGAAGCCTACTTCCACCGGGTGCGCCGGGTCCGAGACGTTCACATCGTGCAAGCCGGCACCCCAGTTGGCCAGGTAGGCGTAGGTTCCGGACACCGCCACGCCCAGGGTTGGCGGCGTTGTGTCGTAGAGGCCCACCTGTGTCGGGTTGGCCGGGTTCGACACGTCTACCACCCGCAGGCCATGCTCCCAGGCGACCACATAGGCGTAGCGCCCGTCCACCACTACGGCCTGGCTCGGCTCGGTGGTGGAGCCAACTGGCACCGGGTGGGTCGGGTCCACGACGTCCAACACCAGCAGACTGGCAGCATGTCCCCCATTGGCCACGTAGGCATACCCCTGGGCCACCGCCACGCCCGTGGCCATGTCCGGCGTGGCGTAGAATCCCACCTCGACCGGCTGGGCCGGGTCCGAGACGTCCACCACCCGCAGGCCCCCGTTCCTGTCGGCAACGTAGGCGTAAACTTGCCCTGAGCCTGTCGAAGGGTCCCCGGCGACCGCCACGCCCCAGGCATCCCCCGGCGTGTCGTAGAAACCCACCTCGACCGGATGCCCAGGGTCCACGACATCCACCACGCGCAGCCCAGCCTCCCCGTCAGCTAGTAGGCATAGGTGCCCGGCCACTGCCACCCCGTAGGCCTGCCCTGGCGTGTCGTAGAAGCCCAGCTCGACCGGGCTCGCCGGGTTCAACACGTCTATCACTCGCAGCCCGGCCTCCATGTCGGCCACATAGGCGCGACCCTGGGCGACTACCACGCCGTTGGCATGACCCGGCGTGTCAAGGAGACCCACCTGGAACGGATGAGCCGGGGCGGAGATGTTCACGACACTCAGGCCAGCGGAGTCGTCGGCCACGAAGGCGTGGCCACCCGCCACCGCCACGCCGCGGGCCAGGCCGGGTAGAGGAGCTGTCTGGCCCACCAGCGCCGGTGCGGCAGGGGTTGAGACATCCAGGACCAACAGGCGCGGTCCCACGCTCAAATAGGCGAGGTTGTTGCGGACGGCCGTGGCATACGCAGTGCCACCGATCTGCCCCACGTAGGACACGTTCCATGCATGCTCAATGTTTGGCAGCACGCGACTTGCTGCCGGTGTCACCCCTTCAGCCGATAGAGGCAGGGCGCTCCCGGTGGGAACGACTGCCCAGACCAGAATCAGAGCCACCGTCAGGCTCACCCAAAGAAATGGTTTTCTCATTTTGCCTCCTCAAGATAGTATTGAAATTCTATAGGCTTGCCGGGGTCGTGAAGTTCAAGGATTTCAAAATATGCGCTTTCTGAAATGGGGCCGGGTCCGCGACTTACGACCACTTTGTCGTCGTATATTTCAACTTTTCCAACAGAGGGCGCATAGCCGGGCGCCCGGACCTCGAAATCCACCTGCGCGCCGCCTGGCAACACAACCTGAAACGTACCAGGGAAGACTTGGCGCCCTGTCGGCGCCACGAAAACGACCTCGGCATCCTGAATCGCTTCCCTGGTCTCAAAGTCCACGATCTGACCACGCAGTGTGGCGTAGTCCTGGCCAAAGTAGATACACTTAGCGCCTGCCCACCACTCACAACCTGAAGCGTCCGGGGAGGCTCCTGTTTCATCAGTTGCTTCCTGGAGAGTGATGACGATGGGAGGAACGGGACAGTTTGCCACGAAGACAGGGCGGCTGAAGGTAACTGAGTCAAGTGTCAGCTCATTGTCTGCCAGATAGAGCATCTCCATGCGGGTAGAATACAAGTTGGTGGGGCAGCCCTCGGCCCACTTTGAAGCTTCAGCCGTCAGCGACGCTGTGACCTCGGAGTTGTCAGCGAGTTTGAAGGTCACTCGGCGATTAGTCCGGTCAATCTCCACCTCGATGACCCCGACGGCAATTGGGGTAGGCTGAGCGTGTAAGCTGTTGATGCGGACATAGCTGCCCGACTTGATTTCGGCAACCTTGGTCATATGTCCAATACATCCGTTCAGGATGAATGCGGTGACGAGTATGAACCCAACGACGCGCCAAAGAAGCTTGCACATTTCATTGCTCCTTCCGTTTCATCATCCAGCCCTGCTTCATCCCCCGCATTGGATCATGGTTCCAGTTCAAAGGATGTCACGACCTGATCGATCTGCCTTTGCACATCCTCTGGCAGATCGAGTGCCTCATAGTCATCCCGAAAGTCCTCCAGAGTACCACCAAAGACAAGATCACCCCGTGCGCCGGCACCCGAGTCGTACCCGACCAGCTTGTCCTTTCCTTCGTAGACCAGGACATTTCGAGCGATCTCTTGCCCCAGGAACCGCACGCTGCCTTTGGGAACAAAGTCACCGGCCGGCATGCCCGTTCTGAAGAGCCAGAGGTCTTCGTCGACTCTGTGGTACTCAACCGTGAACCGGAGCGTATTGACGACCTTGTGGCGCAAGATGAGTTGATGTAGTCTGTCTTCCAGCGTCCAGTCGGGTGGATAGTGGAAGGAAAAGCCATAGTCCAGGTTGGTGTAGCGATACCAGCCGTCGTACCGGTCCGATTCGACCACGGTATAGACGGCCGCCGGCACCACGCAGCGAAAGCCAAGGGCCACTTCTTCAGGGGGATAGGCGACGCGGCGGGCAGCCTGGATGTAAGCAAAAAAATCCTCCCACGACCCACCCCGCGCCACCCGCGCCTGTCCGGAATCGGGCCCTTGCGGGTTCTGTCCCGGTGAAACGGCATAGTAGTCGGGGGCGTGCCAGTCGCTGACCCACTCGGCGACGTTGCCGGCCATGTCCAGCACACCATAGGGGCTGGCTCCGGCCGGATAAGCGCCCGCATCGGCCGGCCCATCCGAACAAGGGCCCTCCAGGCTCGCGTGGTTGGCGCGGCTGCAGTCGGGCCACTCCTGCCCCCAAGGGTAGATGCGCGCGTCAGTGCCACGGGCGGCCTTTTCCCACTCGGCCTCGGTCGGCAGCCGGCCGCCGGCCCAGCGGCAGTAGGCCTGGGCCACACTCCAGGTCACCACGACCGGTTTGCCCGACAGGGCATCGTCGTCCATAGGCGGCGCGTCACATGCGCCGGCGGCAACGCACGTCTCATAGTGTATCCGGGTCACCTCGGTCTCGTCAATCCAGAAAGCATTCAGGGTGACGATGTGCTGGGGACGTTCGATACTCTCGCCCACGCCTTCCAGGCTGCCCATGTAAAAAGGGCCGGCCGGGACGTAGCGCATCACCATCTCGTCCTTGGTCATCGGCCGGGTCAAGGTCGCGCCCGGCTGCGGCATGCCGGGGAGGGCCACCGGCACCGGGAGGGGTGTTACGGTGAACACCACAGTGGGTGTGGACGTCATGGCCGCTGTCGAGGTCGGTGAGGCTGGCGAGACCGGCAAAGACGCTGTGGGGGACGGCTGCCGTGCCGGGGGCAGGCCACAGCCCACCATGGTGGCAGCCAGGATCGCCATGCACAACAAATGCTTGATTCTCATAGTGCACCTCCTCAATCTTGCTCTCATTCTCACGCAGGAGCGTGGGAGCGATCCTCCCAACGCTCCGCGCTATCTCGCTCAGTCTACTCCATCAACGAGCCACGATGCGCCAATGCAGTCGCCGGGCAGCTCGTCCATCAGTTGCCGGTAGACCGCAACATCTGCATCGTGCGGGATGGCCCGCCCGCGCAGGCGCACCTCGTCGCCCATCTGGGCCACGACCTGGCCCGTCCCATCCAAAACGGCGATCGTCTCGTCATCAACACGCACCGACCAATCGGCCGGCCAGAGCAGGATGACCTCGCCCGGCCCCCAGTCGGTTTGCAAGTGCAGGCAGCGGCGATAGTCATACGCGACCAGCTTGCCTGAGGCCGACACAGTGTCCACCACCTGTTCGTCGAGGGCCGGCTTGTAGCGCAGGAACAGCACTGTGTGCTCTGTGGTCGAGACCACGTCCAGCGCAAAGAGGTCCGAGTCGTACCGCATGGGGCGCACCTCGTTGCCGACGACAAAGTATTCCCCCTGGCAGGCAGGCGGGATCTGCTGCAACACCCACTCGTCGGTGACCCCAACGTAGCCGCCACCCATGTACACCTCTTCCCCTGCACGGGCGGCCACCTGCCCCTCTCCGTCGATCACTAACACCTGGTCCCCTTCAATGCGTAGCGTGAACTCAGGCGGCCAGATGGGCAGCAAGCTTCCACCACCAAGCGACTGTACGTATAGGCAGGCCCCCTCCAGCCGCAGCCTGCCGACTAACTGGGCGCACATGCTCTCCCTGAACCCCTCGGCCGGTTTTTGATGCGGAAAGGCGATGCCCGGCACAGGCGGGGTCAGCAGCAGGTCCTTGTCCCGGGCGGTCGAGCCACCTTCGACCACGACCAGCTCTACCCCATCGGGCAACTGCGCGCCCACCCGGCGCAGCTCGCCCTCAAACCACGCCCGATCGGACACATGCACCTCGACGCGGTTGTCCTGCACAGAAAGAAAGACGCCCACCTCAAAATCCAGTTTGTCCAGCTCGCGCCTGGCCTGGGCCTGGATCATCTCCAGCTTGGCCAGAGAGGTCCGGGCCGTCCGTACCTCAAGCCCGGGAATCGTCCGATTCTTGAGGTATGGCTCAAGGGTCTTCTCCCCATCCCGAGTGAACGCCACGACGACGCGATAGGAGGGCTCATTCTCTATCCACAATCCTGCAAACGTTTCTGCCTCGCGTTCCGCCAGTTCCGCCTGTAGTGTCCCGATGGGGTCCTCTGCACGGAGTCGTTCATAGGCTTCTTCGACCGAGACGCCCCACACCCCGGCCATTTCTTCGGCAAGTGGCCGTAACGAACTGACGATCTCCGGTGTTGCTGTGGGTTCGGCGGACTTGCCCACGCCTGGTGCACAGCCGACCAGCAGTGCGCCTAGAAGAAGCGAACATAGAACTATGGTACAAATGTTGATCCGTTTCATCATCTGACTCTCCTCCTTCTCTCTGCCTTGGATCAGTTTTCCAGTGTGAATGATGTCACGACAACGGTCAAGGTTGGGTGGCCGGCGTTACGCACCGAAAGCCGGTGAAAAAGGCGTCGGGTTCCCACCCATCGCGGTGAAAGCAGCTTACCCAGTCGGGAATGGAGTCCCAGGTGCCACCCCGAATCACGCGGCTGGTCCCAGAGTCCGGCCCCGCTGGATTCCGTTCCGGCGACCGAGAGTAGTATTCATAGTCGAACCAGTCGTTCACCCACTCGGCTGCGTTGCCGGCCATGTCCAGCGCTCCGTAGGGGCTGGCCCCGGCCGGGGTCGAGCCCACGGGCACTGTCCCTTCGGCACAGGGGCCATCCTTTCCGAAAGCAGTTGCCAGGCTGCAATCCGGTCGGGCGTTGCCCCACGGGTAGGTGCGCCCGTCGGTGCCCCGGGCGGCCTTCTCCCATTCGGCCTCGGTCGGCAGCCGGGCGCCAGCCCACTGGCAGTAGGCCTGGGCATCATTCCAGGTTGCCTCGACGGGATGGTTTGGCTTGCCCTGGGTATTCATGTCCGCCACCACCCGGCACACCCCGGCCTGAGCGCATCTCTGGTATTGCGCGTTAGTCACTTCGGTCTGGTCGATCCAGAAGGCATCCAGATAGACGGTGTGCTGGGGCTGTTGGCCCTGGTCCCATGGGTCCCACCCGCTGCCCATGTGGAACCCGCCGGCCGGGACGTAGAGCATGACCATGCCGTCCTTCTCCCGCGTTTGTGCCGCGCCCGCCTGCGGCGTCTTGGGGTTGTCCAGCGGGGTGGGGACCGGCGTTACGGTTGGCGCTGGCGTGGGTGTGGGCGGACACAGGGACGCTTCCTGCTCTTCGGTGAGCGGGACATAGGCCTCCACGTAGTACCATTGCTCACCGCGACGGCCAAAGAACCAGACCATGTATGGGCAGGTGGTGGGGTTCATCGCACCAGCGCTGCAGCACAGATAATGGGGAATCTCGTCGTAGCCCTGTGGCATCTCCTGCCCGTCGTAAAAGATTCCAGATTGCCCTCCTCTTTGGTAGAAGTAGAAGGGCCTGCCGCTCAACAGGGCAAAGTTAAAGCTTTCTTCGTAACCACAGATCACATTCAGGTCCTGCCCGTCCTCGACAATCTGTCCCTTGGTAGGGAAGAGATCCGTTCCTTGGGGGAGCGCCAGTTCCATGACCCAATGGCCCTCATAGCTCCAAAGGCCCTGCACAAAGGTCATACCGCATGGCTTGATGAGGACGTCATAGACAAGCTGGTTGCCCAGCGCGACCTGAATCTCGTCTCCCAGGTCACCCGAGGTCGTGTACGCCAGCGGTTCGCCGCCCACCGATGCAGGCCCGGAATCCGACACACCTGCGGTATCCCGATAGCATTGGTGTGCCGCCAGGATGTCCGCCGTGTCCCCGTCGGCGGTCTCGAAATAGGGCCCTTCCACCTGCGGGATCATGGGCCCCAATTTGAGAGGATACTCTTCCACGATCAGCCGCGAAGGCGACTGTCCGGCCCGACCGCAGGGCGGAATAGGGGTAGGCGTCGGCGTGGCGCCTGGCACCACAGTCGGCGGAATCAGCCGCCTGTAGGATGGCACCACATCCGACAGATCTACACCCGGCAGCCAGGGGGCCAGGTAGACCCTGTAGACCTGATCCGCGTCCGCGTGATGGAAGTAAAAGTCCCCCATGTTCCGCCCGGTCTCAGCCAGCAGTGCCTGGAGGTTGCTTCCGGCCAGCGTCCGTGCCCACTCTCCGGTCACCGCCTCAGGTGGGGTCAGCCACGCCGGATCGAGCGGCCAATCCACGATGGGGACGTCCGAGGGGGTGGGTACCAGTTGGATGAAAATGGCCGCCTTCTCTGGGGTATAGGGCCTGGCGTCGGGATGCCGGTAGTCCTGGAGCAACGTGCGGATGGCCTGGAGCGCGTTTGGATCGTTGGCGAAATCGGCATAGTTGCAGACCTGGAGCCACGCGTCCGGCAGTTGGTTCAGCTGCAGGATCGAATACGCTGCATCTGGGACGCATTGAGTAGTGCCATCGGCCGCTTGCCAGCACTCATCGGTGTAGCTTTCTAGCCGCCCGAGGCCCAGGTCCAGCACGCGCTGAACCAAGTCCTGCGTCTCAGCCGGCGTCAGGTGGGCCACCATCAACTGTGGCCGATCGGGCTGCGGGAGTTCTCCATAATCTACGTAGAACACGCTGCCGTTGGCCTGGAGGGTGAATTCCGGGACGCGGCCAAAGCGAACGTAGGCTTCTGGCCGAGTCCGCCCCCACTCGAGCTGGCCCAGGATGTCGGCAGGGGCCTCCGGGACCGGTGATGGACTGGGGGCAGTCGGTGAGGGACTGGGCACGGTCGTGGCGGGTGGGCTTGGGACAGCAGGCAACGGTGTGGGGTTGACGGACACGCTACACGCGGTCAACAAAGTGGCCGCCAGAATCCAAGGGGTAACACTGTGGAGCAAACGTCTGGGCATCGCACCCTCCTCCTTTCGTACCACTGTGGGGGATGTCTACTATCTAGACGGTGTGCAAACCTGGAAAGTTCCTGGGCGGGCATTGGCTTACAGACGTTTTGACAAACCCTCTCTATCACTATGGCATAGCATTCGGCCCAGCCCATTCATACCAGCCGCTCAATTCTGGCTCTTCTACATAGACCACACCCACCGGATCACCAATATAACAGGTGTTATACTTTGGCTGAGTATCACATTGAACAGCCCCGCGGTCAATGGCAAACTCCGGCTCAATCGCCCAACCCAGCAAATCGCGAATGGATGTGCCATCCCAGTGCGAACCTTCGCGCCACAGTTTGCCAAAGCCACGCACGGGTTGATGGTACCCGGGCGGCGGCACGATATTCGGATCGCTCTCAGGCATGCCAGGGAACCATTCATTGTTTCGCATTTCCCACCTGCGCAAGTGAACATCCTGAGAATCGTTGTAGAAGACGCGAATACGATCTTCCCACTCAGTCCAAATCATCACCCCGTGCTCAAAATGCTGGATGGCCATTTTGGTGTATGTGGCTGGCCAAGGACAATCGGAGGGCGGATTGGGAAAGAACCATACGTCCGGGCAAGCGATTTTGACGAAGGTATCGGCGAGGGTCCACAGCCCGTCCGGGTCGCTGGCGTATAACTGAAAGGACATGGCATTGCGCCGCCAGGCCGGCACGGTGAGAGTGAGTGAACCCGATGCTGACAGGTCGCTATAGGAGGTATGGGTGTAAGTCTCAAATAGTGAGCCTATGCCGCCAGCGGGAGCGTGAAATAAGCCTCGGCAGTGCCGATAACGACTGTTTGCTGGTAATTTTCGCG
>Ga0194113_10001204_pt1 | contig 35466 bp, 29 predicted proteins | sample TA2MahC200mmetaG_FD_146193 | JGI IMG/M metagenome (GOLD analysis project Ga0194113, IMG submission 146193) | Freshwater microbial communities from Lake Tanganyika, Tanzania - TA2015017 Mahale Deep Cast 200m | ecosystem: Environmental > Aquatic > Freshwater > Lake | place: Tanzania: Lake... | reverse complement strand
CGCTATCTTTGCTTTGATCGGATCGAGCCTTCGATCCGAAAAGATATATCCGCTCCGGCTGGAAGGCCTGAACCAGACGCTGGACGATTCCAGTTAAAACAGGGTCGTCTTGAAATTGGTTCGGCTCTGTCTCTTTTACATTTTTTTCCAAGAGTTGAATTCCTCCATCCTGTTCTTTATATGAGGATTTCTTATGACTGTATCATAAAGAATTCAATTAAAAAGTCAAGTAATTTCAATCTATTTCATGATAAGCAAAATAGCTCAAGTTAGGACCAAATGAACATGATAGAGTAGCTGAACGAAAGTACGGCACCCTATTCATTTCTCTTGGTATAGCAGTGCCAATAAGAAAAAAGGGATAAGGTGATTGCCTTATCCCTTTGATTTTATTCTGGAGGCGGCAACCGGATTTGAACCGGTGAATAACGGTTTTGCAGTGTAAAATCGATAATTTATGATGTTCTTCTTTCTTTCTGCTTCATTCATAATCATTCGTAATCATAGAGAAAAGCACCTTCCGTGTTTTGGCCCTCATTTTTGATTTTTGACCCCATTTTTGCGTCTCATGGTAGCAAAATGGTAGCAAGAAGAATAAAAATTGGTTTGCCACTTTCTCATGGCATGAAATCCTCTAACAAATTGACATCTCCAATGTGAGCTTTCACTATTCGATTCTTTAGGTCAAATACGAGCAACCAAATAATCACCAACCTCCCCCCTCTTCTTGTGAAGAAACTACTCAAGCTCCATCCATTGCAATCTCTAATCCTAAGATTGCCAATTGCAGCACCATCCGCCGCCTTAAAAGCAAATTCTCCTTGAATAAATGTCTTCATTCCGCTCGGAATACTGAAGACCCCGATCCTTAGTATCGCTTCGGACAACTTAATAGCTATCCAAATTTCCCCGTCACTTGTCCATCCATAATCGCTTATCACTTTTTGCGGTTTACGGTCACGTTTTAAAGATTCTACGATGCCCGGTGGTATCTTAGAGCCCCTAAGAGCATATATTCCGGGGGCAATTTTGGCAATTATAGGGGAATACGAGAGATAAACAGAAAAGGTGCGCTTATTTATCCCAATTTCAAGACATCTTTTTTCGAATTCTGCTGTTGGCATCGCCTGTCCATACTCCTTTAGAATCGCGCACATTGCCCAATCATTAGTCCCCTTTAGCACTTGCTCCCAATCGAGACGTGGCTCGGCGTAAACTAATCCCCCTTGGATTTTACACCATGAAATCTCTCGACAAAATTGAAGTAATATTTCCTTAGGAGGTGCGAAACCTTCCATTCGATGGTATCTACTAACCCCGGCTCGGAGATCCCCAATATCGATTCGATCACAGACAGATAGTATTTTTTCTATCAAATTTAGGAGCCTATTCCGCGTAACTGAAGAAAGGAAAAACCAACCTTGTGACTCGTCCAGCCATCTGAAATCTTTTCGCGTTGATAGAACACTTACTGCGAAACTGTTCGGAACATGCTGGTGTACTTCTTCTTCGACCTGAGCGACAATATCGGATATTGTTGCAACACCCCGGTGCTCTACTGCTCTCCTAGAATGCTGTATGATGGTTTTTAGAGAGTTCACTGCTCCCTGCGGGAGAATAAAACGCTGGTTTCCAAATCTAACAACAATGAATACTGGCTTGCGACCAAGGATTCTGGCTGCCGTTAACAACCCTTCGAGTCGGAACAATTCTCTTGTTACTCCCTGTCTTACAAGTTCAAATTCAATATCGCTAGCCGACCTAGGTATTTGTTCTGCCACTTTATTAAGAGCCAAGTCAACTTTAGAAAGATAAATCCCCTTCACCTTCTGGGCCTCTAAAACTTTCTTTTCGAAATTGCTGAAAACCTGCCGTACACGCTCCCGTGTCATCTCGAATTCTTTTCCTAGAACTTGCAGGGTCCTTGTCCCCTTACCATCCCATCCCAAATACTTAATTACCATATCTCTGTTTCGTTCACTTCCCGCCAATTCAGCCAAACGTCCAAGGTCTCCTTCCAATGTTCCTGATTTGCTCGAATAGCGTTTCTTTGCTTCTGAACGTCTCAACCGGTAAACTTCCAAAGAATAATCGTTAAGGACTTTCTTGACATTTTCTTCGTTCCACCCAGGAATCCCAATCCCCACATCTAGATTCATTTTGCTGAGTTTTAACCTAATTTCTGCAAGAGATCTTCTGCCAAAGTTTAGGATATCAAGTAACTCCGATGGCTTCTTCTGGACCAGTTCCCCGATAAGATTGATTCCCCTTTTCTTCAAACAATTTGCCGCCCGTGACGAAAGGTCTAGTTCTTCCACCTTTCTGAGGAGATGAAGGAAAGTCTTTTTCTCAAAACCTGCGCATTCCAATAGGAATTTTTTTTCAGGATCGCGTTCAAGAATTTCGGTAAGGTCTTTGGACGATTGTCTCTGAGAATTAAGGGGAGGAGTTCCGAGTCTCAAATCAATTTGTTCCAGAGAATCCTTCACTTCCTCTAAACATTTTTTTCCGAAGTTACGGATGGACATTAATTCTTCTTCTGTCTTCTCGATGAGTTCACCGACATAATTAACCTTATTTCGTTTCAGGCACTTTTCGGCACGAATCGAAAGCCTCAGCTCTTCAATTGGATAAAGAGTTTTATCTTTTAATGCCTCACTGTCATTTGCCATTTCGGTTAGCTTGAGCCTTCTTAGCTTAAGGGGCTTAAAGTGTGGAGGAACACCGATGCTCCTAGCACGAATACAAATGAGCTGCCCTTCGGGCGATGCGGTTAATGGTTTCCCGTATAGAGACAATTGGATCCGATGGGTCAATATATTCGCCATTTGCATTCAATTCCGCAGCAAGAGCAATCGCATATTCAGAAAAGGCGATCTCATAGGCAAGCCTTTGAAAGATAGTGTTTTCGATAGAATCCGTTCCTTTTGCTGCAATCAGTTGGGGGTGGTCGGTATTTATGTAAATAGTACGATCTTCCCGGACGTATAAAGCCCTGCTCTCCTCTGTCCCCATGCTTTTGAATTCAACGCTAAATCCCCCACGCATTGATTGGCGACCATCTTTGCCACCCGCTGGTTTTCCTTCCTTCTTCGTGGCTTGGGGATCTTGTGTCACTTGGGGGTTAAGTCTCCTTGGCTCCTTTCCGCCTGATCGACTGCCTCCTACCGAACCCACACCTCCTGTTGGTGTAATTATCGTTGCTTCAACTTCTGAACCTGAATCTAGTACACCGGGGTCAAGGCCCCCTTGAATTGGGGACCCAAAATCAAACCCAGCCCCACCTTTTGCTCTTGCTCTGGCAACTCGTTCCCTGAAGTCGTCAAAATCTTCATTGATTACACGGGCTATTGCTTCCGCCTCTTTGGACAATCTTTTTGCTTCCTCACCTGCCCTTCGCTGTTTTTCCTCTTTGACGAGTTCCCGACGTACTTGGTCCACTTTCTGCCCAATAAATGCATATATTCTCTGGACAAGGTCATTGCTTGGGTTCAATCGCATAGAACGACTCAAATCAAATGGCGGTATGGGAGATTTGTCTTCGTCTAACCTGGGAATATCAATTTCCCCAAAGATGTATTGTGACATCTCACGCCCTTCATTACCTGCTAAAGTGGTCTCATGCCATATGCCATTCGAGTATATAGATATACCACGTAACTCTTCATCTAAAGGGGCGCTTGCAATTTTGATAGTCAACTTGACATTGCCAATCTTTTCCTTCTCTTTTTCTTCTGAGCAAAATACCTTTTCATCCGCAATAGGTGGTTCCGAAAACTCACATTCCTGGTTATTCACAAAAACTGTTGCATTTCTCCATTTGGATAGATGTCGTTCAATGTAATGTCTAACCCCCATCTGATCTAATGATTTTAGATGTATTCCTTCAATCTCGATAACTGTCCCATTAGGGCTCGATACTGGACTTTCACGTTCCAAGATACGGACAGGTATTGGATCCTCAGAATCCATTTTTTGAATATCACTGCGTCGTAGCTCAACCCTTGAACGTTTTCCATTTTTGACCGTAGAAACTCCTAAAATATCTGCAATCCCAAATGCTGCGGATTTTCCAGTACCGAACCGACCCCGTCCGGGTTTCCCATGTTTTCTGTCGATGTTCTCTCCATGCATAACGAAAAAATTCTGAAGCCCCCTCCAATCCATACCTCGGCCATTGTCCGCGATGTTAATCCGTTTCTTTCCGCTGTCCAGAGTTACCTTCACAATTGGACTGGTCCCCTTGTCCACATATTCGAGACCATTAGATACATACTCCCATACAACTAATTTATCGGTCCTAAACAATGCTGCATTCTGTAGAAGGTCCCGTGCAACATGACTGGTTACATAGAGCTGGCCATTTGGGGATTCTTTGTTAGTCATTTTTCTCTCACTTTCTCTTTCAACAATCTAATTGCCCGGCCCAATTCAGGATCATTACCGAAATTATTGATAATCCGTGCGACTTTCTTTTTCCGTGCAACACCGGTTATGTAATCATCTACCATAAAAAATCCCTCAGCTTCTTGGGGTGTAATTTCATTTTCTCTATTTTCACGTATCTTTTCAAAAGCAGGACTGGCTAGCATTCGAGCCTTCTCATGCCGCCGCCAAGATATTTCTTTCTTATCTAAAGGCTCTCGCGACAATCCGGCACTTTTCAACTCTTTGGAATTTCTCCTACAAAACTTCAGACCATTTTCACTGAGAAGCCAACCCTGAGTGAAGGAACCCAATAGGTAGCCTCCCTTTTCGGGATTCTTTGCGTCCGATAGTCGTTTTCGTACATTGTCAATATTGATTTGGTCACGGTATTTTCGCCACGTAAATCGACCAGGAGCGAGCTCGTTTGCTTTGACAGCAACTTCCTCTGTATCAACATATTTGGAAGCTCCGCCCAGGAGATATACAGCAATGGTGACAATGTCAATATTAGAAAAAGGTTTGCTCATAAATTTCAGCCTTCCGTGGTTTCGCCTCTATTTGGATTACTTATCAATACACTCTTTTTCCCTTTTCATTTCCCTTTTATGGGACAGCATATCGGATGGAAATTCGGCTTCATCTACAATTTGAATTTATCCCTTTTCCCTGACAAGAACTTGGCCTTCGTCAATTTCAACTGCTTTTCGATTTCAGAAAAGATTTTATTAACCTCTTCATCGGCATATTGGTAGGAACTCCTATTGGAGCAATTTCCTAGTATTCTGATTTTTTCAAGGATCTCATTAGTACGTTTGGACGCGATCCTTTTAAAGCGCTCATTCCTTGTTTCTTCCATCGTATTCCCTAATGCTTTGTTTTAATAGGAGGTTATCATGAAGATATGTAAATGTCAAGATATATTTGCAGATATAATTTAAATATAGCAAATATATTTTTAAAATATTGCATTTTATGATAGTATCTTTACAACAATTTGACATTACAGGGGATTTTTTATAGCAGTAATTGACGGAATTATTAATCAGGCACATGGGAAGAATAACTTTTAATTTTGGCGATGAGCAGGGACTCAAAAAGATAAGGCTCTTTTCATGACACTCTCTTAACCGGGGCAAGAGAAGGAGAGCTCATTGGTCTTCAATGGGGGAATGTTGACTGGTTGAATTCCCAGCTTCATATTCGGAGGACCTTTAATCATGGAAAATTCATGGATCCCAAAAGCAAAGCCTCCAGACGAAAAATTGACCTTGCTCCAGAATTGGTCCATGAATTGAAAAAGTGGAAATTGGCCTGTCCAAAGGGAGAAACGGACCTTATCTTTCCTACTGAGGGTGGGACTCCTGAGAATGCAGCTAATTTGCTTTACAGACGCTTCTTTCCTGCCCTTCGAAGAGCCGGACTACCCCGAATGAGGTTTCACAATTTGAGGCACACTTATGCCAGCCTTTTGATTGCCCAAGGAGAACATCCCAAATACATCCAGAGCCAGCTCGGCCACAGCAGCATAAATGTTACGATGGATATCTACGGCCATTTGATGGATACGGTTAACCAAAAGGCAGCAAGTCTTCTCGGAAAGACTGTTTTGGGTAGTATTAACACGAAGGTGCAATTGGAGAATATGCAACACCAAATCTGTTAAAAACTGATTTCCATTTTAAAAGAATCTTGGGTTTTTAGAACTACCATCGCCCCCACTCATAATGGAAAGGGACAGAGATGGAGAATCAACGAGGTCGTGTTTAAACTCCCCTTCTGGACGTCCATATGAAAATCAAATCGATACATTTTCAGAAGTCCAAAAACAGAGGATTGATAGCAGATATTGATACCTCGTGAAGAGAAGTTTCCGCTTTGTCTCTTTTGGTTATTGTTTTTACCTGCTATGTAGATTGTTCTGAATTAACAGGTGATGATTTCTGGTTGAAAGAGAGTCTAACAGTCTAGGCTTCATCGGCAGGCTACCCATAGATAAGGAAGGCAGTGAGACGCATTACAGCCTTGAAAATCGCCCCGATCTCGGCGGTGCCAAGCGTCGTCCACTGCAAGCCCGAATAGGGCATTTCGATCAACAAAGTGCGGAAGTTGGGCTAATCTTTTGCGCTCTGAAGCGGTATTACTTCTGCTACCAGACATACCAGATAAGGCTATACTTCGCCTGTGCTTTATACTCGTTATATCCGGACAGTTCTGCTCGCAGCGTGCGTGCCCCCTGCAGTGCTCGAAATGCTATCCCGACGACGAGGATCAGTCTCAAGAATAGCCCATATCATGACCCTGGCAAGAGGGTTGTGCCGGCCATGAAGATGATGACGTAGGTATACATCCGATGGCGCACATAATCATACGGTCCGGTGGATACCACCGTTTGACTGCCCTCGGTTTGAACACGGACGGCGAGTAACAGATACAGGTTTTCCCGAAAAGTCAGAAAAAAGAGATAGAACGAATAGAGCTGAAGAACCGTTCCCACTACCTAAAAGGTTCTTGCCAATGTGATTTATGCAATGGAAATTTTCTGAGAATTGTCAATCGATCAACAAAAGGCAGTATCCGTTTTGAGTTTCGGTTTTCTCCCTCAGGGTATTAATAATGAAGCCATTATTCCGTGCTGTTTGATAGACATCAATACCGCACGCTTCCATCGAAGGTCTGGCCCTAAAACCAAAGTTGCAGGGCGCCCCTAAGACTTTTGCACATTCTTTGCAAAGCCAACAAGGTCCAGCTAGGAGGACGAAGGCTTTGTAGTATCCATCCTTGAACATCTCTATTTCCAAGTCGATTAACATTTCATAGAATTCCCTGAAGCGTCTTTTCCTCTCTGGTGCATCAGGAGATTCAATATGAAACAGAATTGCTCTATTGTAGCTATCAATGATGATCCTGGTCTGTTCCGGTGTGGGTGTATCTGGAGGGCAACCATACGATTTGTTATATCGGGGACAGCCAAACTGGCATTTCAACCTTACCCATGGTGCTGTCACAACACTACTAGGGTAGATTTGTATCGCATGGGTTGCCCCTCCTTTAACAGCTTTTATACAATACCTTTCTAAATCCGCTTGATTCATAACTCAATCTCAAGAAGAACAGTTTCCAAATTAGAAAAATGTCGTTCTAAATGATTTTACAGATGGAGTAACCTCCATCCACAATAAGATCTTGTCCTGTGATGTGTGCCGATGCATCAGAGACTAAAAAAATGACAGCCCCCCCAATGTCCCCCTCACCTCCAAGCCGACCCGAGGGTGTCAAGCGAATAAGTGCCTCCTTTGTTTTTCCACTCTTAAACACCGTTTCCAGCATTCCCGTTGACCATGGCCCAGGCGAAACTGAGTTGACTCTAATCTTGTATTTGGCCCATTCGAATGCTAAAGACCTTGTGATCTGCATCAAAGCAGCCTTGGTTGCCCCGTATAAGCATGCAAAATCCATAGCCATCTTGCCTAACTGGGACGTAATGAAGATGATATTTCCTCCCCCGTTTATTTTCATGCTCTCCGCAAAAAACTGACTAAGAAAGAAAGGGCCTTTAAAGTTCGTATCATTGATACTATCAAATTCTTCCTCAGTGAACTTCTCTGCCTTTTTGAATATATTTGTGGCAGCATTGTTAATCAAAATATCAACTCGGCCAAATCTTTCAAGAGATTCCTTCGGAATTCTCTTCACATCCTGCATTTTGGACATGTCAGCGGAAATGATAAACGCCTTCCTGCTATATTTTGTGATCCTTTCTGCTGTCTCTTTGAGACGATCGGGGTTTCTGCCCACAACGATAATGTCAGCACCTGCCTTAGCTAAGGATATCGAAATATCCCTCCCAATGGCTCCAGAAGCTCCTGTAACCAGCGCCACCTTCCCTTCCAGGCTAATGACGTTCTCTTCCATATTCTCCGCCTTCCATTTTTTAAGTTCCTTGCGATTGGTAAATCAATTTTTTCAGCATAAAATAAGGGAGAAGCAAAATAAATGAAATGACATCCCACGTAAAAATCATTCTCAGGCCGTCAATGACCTCGTTTGGTGAGACAGTCATGTCCATTCTCATAACACCTAAAGCTTTCCCATCAATAATAAGTCTGCCTCCATCTCGCTTAATCGAGTAGATTTCAACAACTTCATTACCCTCTGCATTGAATACTTTAACAGACCTTCCCATCAACTATACCCTTCAATATTCATATCTTCGTCTTTCAAACTACTGCCTTTCATTTTACAACAACCTTTTTAAAATCGATACCCAAGTCTTCCATGATCACCTGCACAGAGGCTCTTCCCCCGCCCGTTACTCCGATTCCTGGATGGGTACTCGACCCGCACATATAGAGACGTTTTATAGGAGTTCGATAATGTCCCCAGCCCGAAATGGGCCTGCTCGCAAAGGCCTGGGTAAGAAAACTCCCAATATGACCCACATCCCCAGCTTGCATGGAAGGATTCATCCTCTCGATGTCGAGAGGGCTACCTACCCATCTGCCAAGTATATTATCACTGTCCAGATTGATGCAGTTTTTTTGTACCGTCTCTAAAATGCCATCTGCAACCGCTCGTTTGATCCCATCCCATCTGGCTGCTCCCCCGTCCTTCAGATGATATGGCTCAAAATGGTACACATAAAGGGTATGCTTTCCCCGAGGTGCTCGGGTAGGGTCGAACACCGTAGGAGTGACGACGGTTGGCATTATTGTGTTCGGTATGCCATATTTAAAGTTATCGAAAGTCCTTAGGTACTCTTCCTTTAAGGGACAGATTTGCACGAAGAATGCACTCCCCCCCCCACACTGACTTGGTATTTCAGGGCTTCGTTAAGCGCAAAGGCTTGGATAACCGCTGAGAAGGTTGCTGGTCTAATGCGTCCCACTTTATCCTGAAAATTGCTCGGTAGTTGGTCCGGCTTCAGCATATCGAGAAAAAGTTGTTTAACATTGACATTGGAAACAACTGCCCTTTTAGCCAAGATCTCTTCACCGGTACCCAAAACTACTCCCTTTGCCTCACCGGACTCCACTTTGATTGATCTTACCGGACTTGAGACCTTGATGCTCCCGCCATGATCCTTTAAGCAAGCTGATAATGCCTCTGTAAGTGCTCCTGAACCACCCTCAGGTGATGCTCCCGCCATGATCCTTTAAGCAAGCTGATAATGCCTCTGTGAGTGCTCCTGAACCACCCTCAGGTAATGGCCACCCCCACTTGTGCAAACTTGAAACAAAGAATATGGGACTTGCCGTCCCCTTCTCTTGAGGTCCGATCATCATTTCAGAACAGAATCGGCTCAGCGCGATCTTCACGTAATCGCTTTCAAACCAGTCTTCGACAATATCCCAGGCACTCGATAGAATTATTCTGAGAAATTCCCTGCCTTCTTCGCTTGCATCAAAAAGGGATATCATGGCTCCCCATGAGGGAGGTGGGGAGAACATGGCCACAGAGGCTACCTTCAGCATCTGAGTCATTGCCTGATGAAATCTGCGATAGGCCTCAGCATCCCGTTCAGAGACCTTACTGATTGATTCACATGTCTTATCGATATCCTTCTCGAAGACAAGCACAGTATCGTCAGGGAATAGGCAGGCAAATCCTTTATCAGGGTAGATATATCTAAGTCCATATTTTGACTTCAGCCCAAGTTCATCGCGATGGATGAGAGGGTTTGAGGAAATCACCCCGTGCATAGCAGAGGCTGAGTCATGTTTGAACCCCGGTAAAGTTAATTCATCCGTCCTCACCCCACCCCCTATCTTATCTTGGGCTTCGATAACACATATATCTAATCCAGCCTTGGCTAAATAGGCTGCAACAATTAGCCCATTGTGCCCTCCGCCTATGATTACAACATCGTGTCTTTCTGTTGTCATTCTTTCCCCCTTTCAATACACCTTCTCTAAAAAAATGCACCTCCATTTAATATGACCACATGACCTGTCATATAATTCGAGGCCGTCGAAGCAAGGTAAAGGGCTGTTCTGGCTATTTCATTGGGGTAGGCGATCCGCCTCAGAGGAAGCAATTCCAACTCCTTCTTCATCAAGACCTCGTTGGTCCAGAGGGCTTCACTGAAGCTCGTCTTCACAATGCTAGGGGCAATGGCATTTACCCGGATATTGTAGGGTCCCAGTTCCAAAGCCAATGCCTTCGTTAACATGTTGATACCTGCTTTACTAATACAGTAGGGGCCTAATCCTTCTGTAGGTCTGACACCCCCTGCTGAAGAGATATTAATGATATTTCCGCTTTTCTGTCTCACCATGAGGGCTCCGACGAATTTACTCATCATAAAGTATCCTTTGAGGTTCGTCTCCACAATATGATCATAAACTTTTTCATCCGTCTCAATGATAGGCCCCATTGCCGGGTTAGTCGCTGCATTGTTGACAAGGATGTCAATCTTGCCGAATTCTCCCATTACCTTATCCACCAGATTCTTCAAGTCTTCTACTTTGCGAGCATGGGCGGAGACGGGTAAACACTTCCTCCCAAGCTTCCTCACTTCATCGGCAACTTTCTCCAGATCAGGAAGCTTACGGCTGCTAATGGCGATATCGGCTCCGGCATCAGCAAAGACTAAAGTGATTTCCCTTCCAATTCCACGACTGCCGCCAGTAATCAGGGTAACTTTACCTTCTAAAGAAAGGAATGAACTATCCATAGACAATCCTCCTCATTCTTAACAAGGGAATGATAGTTTTTTGAAACTGGCCAGATTTCCACAAAACTCTTAAAAGACTAGACTCCAGATAATTCAAATCTGACCCTAATCGACTCGATGATTTCTTCAGCTTCCCGAACAATCCTCTCGATTAATTCCTTGCAGGTGGGTATATCGTGGATCCGGCCTACAACTTGACCACTCGGTAGAAATCCCCTCTTCAGATCCCCGCCCGAAAGGCTATTCCTCGCCATGGCACTCCCAACAGCCACTTGGATGACAGGAGCATGATAAGCTTTGAGATCTCCTGCGGCTTTAATAAGTTCCCAAAAGGATGTTTTAAACCCTTTTTTCATCCCTAACAAACCTGGCAAGACCTCCCAAGGACGGGACCACCACCCCTTATAATGCCTGACCTTTTCCCCTGGAATGCCTCTGAGACGAAACCCGTCATATCTTGAAGAAACGATAGCCTCTGCCTCTTTGGCTTTCAAAAAAGCCATCTTGACATCAGGATGAACCGGACATTCATGAGTAGCAATAAACCGGCTTCCCATAGCAATCCCTTCCGCACCCCAAGCCAGAGCGGCCACTAAACTTTTTCCATCACAAAAACCACCGGCAGCGACAACAGGGATCCTGAGGGCTTCGGAGGCTTTTGGGACAAGGACACTCGAAGCAATAGAACCCACGTGTCCCCCCCCTTCCATGCCATGGACAATCACGGCGTCAGCTCCTTCTCTTTCCATGGCGACCGCCTGTTCAACACTTCCAGCTGTTGGCATGAAGACCATATCTGGTGGTTTCTTCATATCCAATCGTTTGAAAGGATTCCCCAGGCCGTGGCTAAATACTGGAACTTTCTCTTCAAAAACCACCTGGCATAAGATTTTATACCGGGGAATGTACGGAACCAGGTTGACCCCAAAGGGGTTGGTTGTGAGCTCCCGCAGCCTTCGGATATTCGTTCTCAGTTCATCAGGAGTTTGGTCAATAGCAGTGAGAATGCCCAACCCACCGGCGTTAGAAACCGCTGCCGCCAGGGAAACATAAGAAACGAAATTCATTCCCGCTTGAATGATCGGATATTTTATTCCCAAAAGGTCTGTTATCCGGGTTTTCAGTGATGGCAAAATGATCCTCAACTTTTATCGGTTAGGTTTGTTTCAATCCTATTCTTCCAATACCTGGACGACTGCTCCTTCTCCCTGGGCCAATCCTCCACAGATGGATGCAACGCCAATTCCTCCACCTCTTCTTCTCAACTCATAAATCAGGGTCATCAGAATCCTTGCTCCACTTGCACCTACGGGATGGCCGATAGCAATGGCACCGCCATTGACATTTGTTTTCTCCAAAAGGGAATTTATCTTTTCAGAATCTCCATTGGCCAATATCTTTGCGCTAACCAGAGGCATTGCAGCAAACGCCTCGTTGATCTCGATGAGGTCGATTTGATTGAGATCGATTCGAGCCTTTTCCAGAACTTTCTGAATAGTGAATCCAGGTATGGCTGCAATTAATCTGGAAGTCATGGCGGTTGCATCCATCGTGATGATTTTTGCTAATGGCCTTAGGCCCTTTTCCTTCGCTTTCCTCTCGCTCATGATCAAGATAGCTGAAGCTCCCGTATCTAGTCCAGGTGCGTTTCCAGCAGTCACAGTTGGACTTCCATAGACGAGGGGAAGCCTAGAAAGTTTTTCAAGTGTTGTGTCCAGTTTTGGACATTCATCTTTTTCAAACATGATGGGGGAACCCTTCTTCTGGAGGATTTCGACCTTCATCAACTCCTCGCCCACCTTAAATTTTCCTTCGCCGTATGCCTTAGCATATCTCATTTGACTTTGGTAAGCCCAGCGGTCTTGATCCTCACGGCTGACCCCATATTCCAGAGCCACTTCTCCGGCGTCAACGGAAACAGGATTGAACCCTCTATAGCCAAGCTCGAATAGATTGTCCAAGAATTGGATATGGCCTATCCTTTTTCCCCACCGAACATCCGGAGGGGCAAGAAGAGGAGTGCGGCTCATATTCTCAGCACCCACACCCAAAGCCACCTCGATCTCTGCTGATCTGATCGCCCGATACCCCAATCTTACTGCAGAAAGCGACGAACAACATGCACGGTTAACGGTAATGGAAATAGCCTCTGGAGGCATCCCCGCCTTAAGGGTGGCTTGCCTCGCAGGGATGTCAGTTTCCAATCCTACCTCTGCAAGCATACCTGATCCATAGTAGGTCTCATCGACCTCCTCCCCTTTGACATTCACCCTCTGCAAAACTTCACGGATCACCATTGCTCCAAGCTCTATGGAGGGTATATCTTTGAGAGTCCCTCCAAACCTCCCAAAGGGCGTCCGAACAGCGCTCACCACCACAACATCATTCTTTTCCATAATCCCTTTTCTTTTAATGAACTGTTCTGGGATTCTATCCTTTTAACCAATAAAACTTCACTTCCTACTCCCTACCAATGAGTGTTATAGCAACGACATTGGCATCTGGTAGCCCGCCCAGATTGTGCGTCAGGCCTATCCTGGCATTTTTTATCTTTCTTTTACCAGGAACTCTCTCGAGAAGTTGTTCATACATGGCATAGATCATTCTCAGTCCCGATGCTCCTATGGGATGGCCAAAGCACTTCAACCCACCATCAACCTGACACGGTAACTGTCCATCCAAATCATAGAAACCACTCATCACATCATCGTAAGCCCCACCTTTTGGAGAGATATGCAGATCCTCCATGGTTACAAACTCCGTTATAGAGAAACAATCATGTGCTTCCATCATACTGATTTCTTTCCTCGGATCTTTAATCCCTGCCTCTTCATATGCTCTTGCACTTGCTATCCTCGTTGTCACAACATGCGCTCCATCCCAATTATTAAACATCGTCTCTTCTCCGGAACTGACCGATATTTGTAATGCTTTCACGAGGACGAGATCCTGGTTTTTTTTCAGGCTTCTTGCTATATCTGGCGTCGTCAGGATCGCAGCAGCAGCTCCATCGCTCACCCCACAGCAATCATAAAGTCCTAAAGGGTAGGCAACCAAGGGTGCAGCTATTACCTCCTCTTCTGAAACCACATTGCGAAGATGCGCCCTTGGGTTTAGAGATCCATTGGCATGGCTCTTCACAGAGATGTGCGCAATTGCGTGCTTGAGTTTGTCCATAGGAAGTCCCCATCTGGCAGAATAAGCAGTGGCCAATTGCGCAAAGCCACCCGGGGCTGTCAAATTAGGGGCAGTCATAAAGAACTCGATTCCCCTTGCCCCGCCCCCGGGCAATCCTCCGTATCCCGTATCTTTCAGTTTCTCAACGCCCAAAGCCAGGACAATATCATAGGCACCAGCCGCTATGGAATAGCAGGCAGCCCGGAAGGCTTCTGTGGCAGTAGCGCAAAAGTTCTCGGTTCGTGTAACCGGAATATAAGGCAGTTTCAAAGCAAGGGCCAAAGGAGTAGACCCTTTCCCCACATTCACCTCATCATAATGGGTCCCTACATAGGCCGCTTCTATTTCCTTCCTTTCAATCCCGGCATCCATCAGGCATTCTTTAAAGGCTTCGACCATCAAGTCCTCAGCACTCGATTCCCACCGTTCACCGAATTTGGTGCAACCCATTCCCAAAATCGCCACTTTATCTCTAATTCCACTAGCCATTTATTCAACCTCCTTCATGGGCACAGCTTTCCAGAAATATCCTGATATGTCTCGTTTCTGATCAAAGTATTTCCTTCTGAAACTCATGGACACTGGCATTCCCGTGGCCAGATCATTGAGATTGCAATCGGCCAGATCAAACATAAATTTGCCTCCCTCTTCGAATTCAATCTGTCCATAAATAGCAGGCGGATTCAAGGAGGGGGCCAGCATATCGCCAGTGTAGCTGGCAATACGTCCTGTCTTGTCTGAGAAACAATATTCCTCCATCTCATCAATCCCCTTACACTCGGGATTGACGCATATCCGCTGTGGAGGAAGTTGGGGGGTTCCACATTTTTTACACTTTGTTCCCCAAAGGCCCAAAATGAATTTCCTTCTCCGCCAGAGCATTGACCAACGGGTCCAGAGATCCTCCTCGCCGCGCAACCCAACCTCTCCGGGCAGGATGTCACGCCAAACCAAGTACTTATTATAATTGTCAAGATCCGCCCTATTGACGAGGCATCCTGCAATACCATTTCTGCCCTTCACTCTCTCTATCTGCTCGGTCACTCTAAAATAGAGGGCATCACATCCGCTGCCAAAACTCACCACTAAGATGTTATCACCTGGTTTGGCTTGTTCAAGGGCATGAACCAACATCACCAAGGGATGGGATGCCCCAGTTTCCCCGATTTCAGCCTGAAGGATATTCTGTTCAATTTCAGGTCTAATTCCCAGCATTTTATTTATTTTTTTCCGCTCTGCAGAATAATGACATGGATAAATAACCTTTGAGAAATCTGTAATCCTCATTTGATATTTAGCAAGCAAACCCTTGATACCCTCAGGGATAAATTGGTCATATCCCAGGTCACGAATCCACCTGTCTTCCCATTGGCGGTCATATTTAGCAGACCCACCCCGGTAGTGGTCAACAAAATCATAGGTAGTAGAATAGGATCCTCCATATTCAGCAATCACATTCTCATTCCCTATTAGTAAACTTGCTGCAGCATCTCCAAAAATCATTTCTTGCGGTGATCCAGGTTTACCTAAGCGACAATCTGATGAGCAGACGATGATCTTGTTGACTCTTTTTGACTCAACACCCTCCAGGGCGGAAACTAGTGCAGAAGTTCCTGCCTTGAGCCCTCCACTGAAATCTGCAGCTCTGATATGATCATTGAGACCAAGGGCAGCGGTGACAATACCAGCGTTTAGCCTTTCCTTATAAGGCATGCTGGTTGAGGCAAAATAGACGCCTTCAACCTCTGAGCGTTCCATGCCTCTAAGAGCGTCAATACCAGCAGCCACAGCCATCGTAATGCTATCTTCATCAAAGTTGGCTACCGCTTTTTCGCCCTTGGAATTCCCAAGGGTTGCGGGATTCATCCATCCCATAGATTTGAATATTAAGCCACGGTTCAGTCGGTACCGCGGCACATATCCTCCGTAACTACATATACCAACCACAACCAACCTCCTTTCTTATGCAAAGAATGGCATCTGTTTTTTTATGACACAAATGAAGGCTTCTTTCCTCTATTAAAGAAAACCCATTGGCGTAAATGCCTAAGCAGCGCCTTTATAACCTACAACAGGAGGACTTTTCCCCTTCTTTTGAAAATCCAGCCCTCAAGAGCAACACCTATGAATAAGGTTAACCCAATCATTTCTGCTTTTGAGTCCACCATAAAAAGTAACAAGGCAGCAACCGCTAAAAAAACACGTTCAATCCAATTTAGTCTCTTAAAAAGATAGCCTTGAATAGAGGCTGAAAAAGCTATTATTGCAAGAATGGTGGACCCTATGGTTTTTAAAAAAATAAAAGAACTAAAATCTCCGACCAGAAGAAGAGCAGGTTGATAAAAAAACACAATGGGTAAAATAAAAGCACTTAGGCCAATTTTGACTGCTTTCCAGCCTGTATCCATAGGATTGGCATTTGCTATTATTGCAGCAGCATAGGCTGCTACACATACTGGTGGGGTAATGTTGGCCAGAGTCCCATAATAGAACACAAAGAAATGGCTGACGAGACTATCTACACCCATTGCAACCATAGCGGGTACAGCAGTTGTTGATACAAGAATATACACAGGGATCGAAGGCATTCCCATACCCAACGCGATACTAACTCCTGCAGCTATGATAGCCAAGAAGAATAGATTCCCTCCGGAAAGATCAACTATAACTCCTGAAATCCTGAGCCCAACCCCAGTCATATTAAATAATCCAACTAACATGCCAACCACAGCCATGGTTGCTCCCAGTGGTAAAGCCGTTTGGGCAGCATCTATAAATGCCTCTGCCAGCTTTCGAATTGTCATTCTTGTATCCTTCCGAATATAACTTATGGCTATTAGTGCAACACATGAGAAAAAAGCAGAATAATCTGGGCTATATCCTGCCATGATCATATATACTAAAATAATGAATGGGAAAAAAAGGTGGCCTCGAGTTTTCAAGACATTCTTAAAAGACGATTTTTTTTCCATGGAAGAAGCGGGTAATGCTTTTCTCCTCGCATAAAAATGTATTGAAAAATAAATGCCTAAATAGTATAGGAACCCTGGGACAATGGCAGCTATTACAATTTCGCGATAGGGTATTTGCAGTATTTCAGCCATCAAAAAAGCGACAGCACCCATTACGGGTGGGAAAATATATCCGCCTGTTGATGCAACGGCCTCTACACCTCCTGCAAAGGATGGCTCTAAACCCTCTTTCTTCATCATTGGAATGGTAAAAGAACCTGTAATGACTACGTTAGCAATGGCGCTCCCGCTAATACTACCCACCAAACCGCTTGCAACAGTCGCTGCCTTAGCCCCCCCCGCCTGGCGTTTTCCAAAGAGGCTGATGATCAAATCAGTAATCCCTTCACCTGTTCCACTTTTCATCATCAGGCTTCCGAATAAAATAAATGTATATAGAAAAGAAGATCCTATAGCAACGCCGATTCCCAAAATACCATCCAGGCTCAAATAAAGATGACCGACAACCTCTACTAGATCATAGCCCTTATGGGCAAGCAAATCTGGCATATACCGGCCAAAGAACGTATAGGTTATCATAATTCCGATAAAGATGACCATCCAAATGCCCAAGGTCCTACGAGTGGCTTCTAAGACCAAGAAAATAGTGATTACACCCAATATGACATCCATCAATATTGGCTCAGACACCCTAATAATTGTTATAACTTCTTCGTTGTAAATGATATAGGACATCGAAATAGCCCCTATGATAGACAAAATTATGCCCACTATAAGATTCCATTTAGTCTCAGGTGTCTTTTTCGTGAATGTCGGATATACCAAAAATGTGATTACAAGAATGGATCCAAGAAAGATAGCCCGATGAACGATAGGAGGAAAAAGAGGTGAATAGGCGACGAGAAATTGATAGGAAGTTAATAGAACACATAATCCTTTAACTACTGTGTTATGGATATCTTTTGCAGAATACACCTATCGACCTCCTTGGGCATTGGGTATCTTGGTTAACCCACATTCGCTACCAAATCCTCCAATCCCTCTGGGCCTGCTTCTGAAAGATTGAACAGAACGGCTAAAGAAGATCTGGAGATCCTTAACAAACCCAGGATCAGAGGACGGAAACGAGCCGGTATCCTCGCTCAATTCACCCTGATGTCTATCCTACTTAAACGAGTCGCTCGGTTTATCATCAAAGTCATTCTCGCCGTGAGAAAAGAAAGAATCAAAAACCCTCGCAGCTTTACCATCATCCGGGGATCTAAGGTCCCTAAATTCATCCTTAACCTTGTTCAGAGGGAATGAGGGGGGCATGGATTTGGACCGCCTTATTGTGTATATCTCTTCACCAAAACAGAGGAGATCCTTTTTCTTAAATCAGTCCAGATCCGAAAATCCCACCCCGTTCATCCCCTCGCCAACGTCGTAATTTTCACAATCCATGGCTGATCCATCCCCTCTCATATGCGATCCAGCATGGAAATGCCGACCCATTGGTTCTGACCCGAATTCTTCAATTGCCTCGAAAAAGAATTTATAAACATGTCACCACCGAAGAGAGAAGCCAAATTGTATATTCTCGGTAAGAGCTATTAACTTATCACGAGGCTGTCCGATTGCGTTCAATTACCAAGGATCCAAAGAAGTTCTTGGGTCATGTTTAGTACTTTCGCGGTTGAATATGCAACATTTTATCTTTTAAATTCACTGTGGCACATTGAGTCCCTTTTCCCGGTAATACCTTAAAGCGCCTTTATGATAGGGTATTGGAAGTTTGACTCTTACGTCATTGATATCCAATTCTTCGGCAACTTTATGAATTGATTTCAAAGAATCTAAGTTTTCCCAAAGTGTTTTCGTCATCTCATAGACTAGGTTATCCTCCTGATCGGATGTGGCGAAAAAGACAGCAGGGCCGTATCCCATTCCAACTGGTTGATCCTGGCCCTTATAAGTATTTGCAGGCATCTCAAAGTATAGCATTGGTGTCCGTTTATTATACTCTTCTACTATCTCAGGGGTTACAGGGATAAATCTAATATCGTGCTGGCTGCACAATTGCAAAAGTGCTGCAACGGGCACGCCGCCCGCAGTAAAAGCAACATCCACTCTCTTGTTTCCCAACTCATCCAGCCCTGCGCTAAAAGGCACATAGACGGGGGTAATCTTATCCCATAAGCCATTGACAGTTAGAAATTCTTCAAAATTTTTTTGCGCTGCGCTCCCTTTCGCTCCTATGGCTACCTTTTTACCAGCCATGTCTGATAAATTCCTTATCCCAGAAGTTTTGAGGGTTACCATGTACAACATCGTTTTGTATAAGGGTGCTATGATCCGTAACTTCTTTTCATGACCTACTGGGACTTTGTCACTCAGACCCATCCTCGAGTTATAAGTATACCACAACCCAATTAAAACACTCATGCCTGCATCGATTTTATCCTGGAGAAGCAAGCTTGCATTAGTAAAAGTTCCTGATGTTGATTGAGCATTGACGATTACCCCTTGTATCTTTTGGCTGTATAATTGAGCTAACCCTGCCCCAAACACATATAAGGTTCCCCCTGGATCACCCGTCCCTATGGTTACAAACTTCCTGTCTGCATAACCAATACTTTCAAAAACTACGAAGAAACTCAACACTACTCCGATGACTAATAATTTTTTCATAATCCTTTCCCTCCTTATTGATTTTGTTAAACCCCAATTGAGTTAAAAATGTTGATAAAACCCCCTCCAACTCCCATTTGCCATCCGAATTTTGAATTCCTCTCGTAAACTTTACTTATACTTTTTTTTTGGCCAAAAGCCTCCCGTACTCACTTTGCTGTGCCCGTACTTTAGCGATCTCCTCCTTACTCAACCATTTTTCTAAATCTACCCTAGGATATTCCCCTCTCCAGTATAATGTTTGGTGTTCTTTGGATGCGGTCACATCAAAACCTATTTTTGATACGGGCCTTAATGGCCCATCGATCACTCCTTCGGAAGTCTGCGGTACGATGATCATATCTTCTTTTGGGTCAAGCCGTGTGTTTAATGCCCACAGGATCTCTTCTGCATTATAGATGTCCACGTCGTCATCGACAACGATGACTATCCGCAAGAGATTGATCATAGAAAAGGCGGCTAAAATAAGTTGTTGTATAAGTCCATCATCCCTTCGCCTTCTTTTCTTAACTTGAATGACAATCCCCATCTGTTTCATGCCATCCAGTGAATTGACGTCTGTTACCAGGCCTGGTGATATTCGATTAAGCAATTCGTAAACCAGGCCATCATTCGTCAGGCGATAGACGTTAGGAAGTTGCAACGAGTGGGCTAACCATACTTCCAGGATAGGGTTATCTTTTCGATGGGTAATGGCTGTTGCCTTGAATTTATAGGTGGTTCGCGCTCTACCCTCGTGGCCATGCCACTCAGGGAAAAATGGAGCTAAGGAATCACCCTTCTTCTCAACCTCCTCGCTCTCCCCAATCCGAGAACTCGTGTCCATATATCCTTCGATTACCCATTCGGCATTTGCGATGGCATGGGCATCCACTGTCTTAGCCCTACATATCTCTACAGGCTTACCCTGAATCCCTCCGGCAAAGGCCAATTCATCGCTTCCCGATGGGATGGCCCAAGATACACCTCCAGTAGCAGCAACAGCCATAACAGCGGGTGGGGTACAGAAGTTAATGGTAATGGGTAAATTTTGGTTCTCCTTCCTACGTTCCAGGACCCAGTGTTCAAAATGACTTCCGGGAATAAATGCAAGGCTTGCCCAATCTTTGCCGCAGATGTGCATCCTTTTATAAGAGATACAGTTGCCAATATCCTGCCCACTTATAAATACGACTCCTCCACCTATGATTCTGCCCGGATCTGTTTCTGTGTACTTGATGATAGGCATCGTCTTTAATATATCAATATTCTCTGTAATGACCACCTCTTGGCACGGAGCATCGAAGCTCACTTCTTTGGGCAGGATCGGATTCCTGAAGGCGTTGAGGCCCTTAAATTTCAGATCCCTATGATTGACCACGTCGAATATCTTGGCCACCCGTTCTATTTTGGAGAAAATATTGCACATAATTCTCTGTTTCGGATAACCCTTGACATTTTCAAACACAAGGACAGGGCCATTTTCCAGTGCCTTAAGAACCCCAGAAACTTCGTAGATAGGATCTATCTCTTTCTTGATATTAAGAAGGTCTCCCTCTTCCTTTAAGAATTCCAGTAAGCCGCGGCATGTGCTAATATCCTTCATTCCCATAAACCTCTCCCTTTATCTCTTCACCTGAGCCAACTCCTCAGCGAGTTTCTGACAGTCCTTCAATAACTTGGCCGCTTCCATGAAAATCGTCATTCTCTCCGCCATGGGAGACCCTTCTGCATGAATGGCGATGTTCTCCATTTCTGATCTTGTAATCCACCGTATCAAGTCAATCATGCGCAGACGATTTTCAGTAGATATGTTTCTATTGCCCATGAGATACTTGTCAATATCATCATGGAGTTCAGGGAGCCGGAAGTCTTTGTATGTTGGAGCGGTAACTACGATACCACCTGCAAGATCCTGTACAATTCTAACCATGTCATGATATTTACTGGCAAAATGATACTTGGCCATATTGGTCGCAATAGGGTTGGGCACGGCGATTCCGCTTCGCATAACAAAATCGTAGCAAGCCGATTTGGAAAGGGATTTGAGGGTCTCAAGATAGATGACGAGGTCTATTAACTTTTCTTTTACGTGGGATGCCTTGATGACGCCATTGTATTCGGCAATGGCTGTGGCGGCTCCCACAAACTGCTCAGTCATGGGAATCCGATAAGCACATCCGGTCCGTCGGTGCATGAGGGCGAAGTTGTAAACCATGGGACCCGTAAATTTCCACTCCCCACAAAGAAAAACTCTTTCCCAAGGAATAAGAACATCGTCGAAGATGATCAAGGAATCGGTGTGCACCCTTAAAGGTCTTGTATTAGGAAAATCGAGGGGGCTAATGTGAGAGGTAAAGGGCCTACAAACTTGCCTGATTCCCTTTGTATTAGGTTGCACGGCGAATGCCACAGCATAATCTGCATCTGCTTCGCTCATGGCGTGACAGGGAATGACCAAGATCTCATTGCAATAGGCAGCGCCGCTGATATGGATCTTCGCACCGCGGACGACAATCCCTTTATCATTTTTATTAACAATTCTGACATTGAAATCGGGGTGGGCCTGACCAGGATCCGAAGGCCGCATCATCCGATCACCTTTGACATCGGTTACGGCTGCCACCGTCGCAAGATCCTTCTTCTTAAGTTCTTTACGAAAATTTTCAATTCGTTCAACATAATCCTTGTTTCCCATCATGTTTGCCGTGATGGTGATGGCATTCATGGTGTCCGCTCCGATGTCATGAGAAAATGGAATAGCACCATCCCCTAATTCGGTGGCTTTGACAATCAACTCAAAAGCCTTTAAGAGATCTTGAGCATTTTGCGGTTTGTGATAATATCGACTGATGCTTTCTCCCGTCTCAAGGTCTTCTACCACAGCAAGGTCCCTGTATTCAGGATTTTCTGCCATTTCATAGTCGATCGCCATAAGGTTCACACAAACACTCACATCTGGATGGGTCACCACATTCTTTACTTTCTCCCCTTTATAATAGACGACCCGTCCATCGTTTAAACTTTCTTTATACTGTTCAGGTGACATTAGGCCCATAGACCATGACCTCCTTTCTTATTAGGGAAAAAAGAATGTATATTAATTTTCTATTTAATTGAACACAATTCTCCTAAATTTGTCAAGAAAAAAATTAAATTTTTTTTAATAAAATTATTTATAATGTTATTATATTGATATTATTATTATATTTAATCATTAAATTTTTTAAATTATTTATAATTTATTCCTTTATGAAGTTACAAATTTATTATTTTTTAAAAATTCACAATATTTCAATTTGTATTTTAGGCTTAAATATAGGGAAAAAATAAAGAGCGGAATAGATGCATTTCGGCATTCTGCGCAAAATATTTAATAAAACATATAAATATCGATATCTTAAATTTGTTTCAAATATTTTTAAAAAATGTATTTTTTTCTTGACAAATTTGAGAATAATATTTATAATTGTCAAAAATATAATTTAATTCTATAAATTGGCCAATAATGAAAGGAATTAACACTAGAAAAAAGATAATTGAGTCTGCAACTGAAATTATTGGTCAAAAGGGCTACCACAATTCGAATATTTCAGATATTGCAGAGAAAGCTGGAATTAGGCCTTCAGTGATATATAAGTATTTCAAAGACAAAGAAGATCTTTTGTGCTCTCTTCCAATAGAGACATCAATTCAATTCATAAATAGATTTGAGAAAGATTTAAAAGGAATAGAAGGAAGTGAAAACCTCTTACGTAAATTGACGTGGAGTTTATTCGAAGGATATCAGGAGAACCCCAATTATTCAATTTGCCTAATGATGGAGTGCAGACCGCAAAAGAATTTTTATAAAAGTGATGGGTACAAATATATCAAGAATTTTAGTCGTATGTTTACCTCCATATTCAAAGAAGGACAGGCAAGAGGGGAGTTTAATTCTGACGTGAATCCTGCTCTTGTCAGAGACTTAGTTTTAGGGGCCTTAGATTACGAAGTCATGAGTTGGGTAGTCTCAAAAGAGATTGAACGCCCATTAGACGACTTTCAAGTTTTATTCAAACTCTTTAAGAACATGACCAGGCCGAAACCAAAACCTGATACATCAAAGGATAATAAAAAAAATCTACTCCTTGATGCCGCTTTAAATGTCTTTGCTAAAAAAAATTATGAAGATGCGACAATTTCAGAAATAGCAGCCATGGCCGGAGTTGCTGACGGCATTGTCTATGAATATTTTAAAAACAAAGAAGATTTACTCCTTTCCATCGCAGACCGACAAATGAAGAAAGACGCAGAAACATTAAAAGGGATATTTAAAATTATCGAGCCCCGACGAAAGCTGAGGCGTTTTGTTAGATATTATTGCGGGGTGTACTCAAGAAATCAAAACTACTTAAAAGTTTTTCTCCTTCTGGTTCAGACCAATCGTCGTTTCTATGAATTAAGTGCCTATGACTCATATAAAATGCAAAATAAACTCATTGAGGAAATTATCAAGGATGGACAGGAAAGTGGTGTTTTTGATCCTGATATCACCCCTCGGGTGTTTCGAAACATGCTCCTGGGTGGGACCAACCATGTATTTCTTCGATGGTTTCTCGTCTCTAAGGCCGGCGAACCAGATAAACTATTAGAAATTGAGGAGATAACGAATTTGTTGGACGCTGCTGTGTCAATTTGAATTAGGGCAGCCTCCCATCAAGACACAAAGGATCTATGGTAGGAATACAAATGTTCGATCTATCCGGTAAAGTCGCACTGGTTACAGGTAGCTCAATGGGAATCGGCAAAGCCATAGCCTTAGATCTTGCCGAGGCCGGGGCTACTGTTATTATCAACGATCCCATAGGGGGAATAGAGGCCAAAAGTGTTTTCGAAACAATCCAAAACCAGGGTAAAAAGACCTACATGGCCATTTGTGATGTCAGTGATCCAAACCAGGTTTTTAAAATGTTCCAAGACCTTAAGGACCGTTTTTATGGAGTGGATATATTAGTAAACAATGCGGGAATATCTATTGACGGATTAGTGATCAAATTTGGCGTTGACGATTGGTCAAAGGTTCTCAAAGTCAACCTCGACGGCGCGTTTTTATGCAGCAAGGCCTGTCTCCATTATATGATTAAGAAAAACTGGGGACGAATTGTCAACATCACCTCTGTTGCAGGGTTGATAGGGCTCAGGGGTTCTCCTGCCTACTCGGCTAGCAAGGCCGGGTTGATTGGTTTTACGAAAGCTCTCGCCAGGGAAGTGGCCCGAAAGGGCATCACAGTGAATTGCGTGGCACCGGGTTTCATCGAGGGCGGGGGATTATTCAAAACGGTGAGAACGGAATTTCTAAAGGAGATGATGGATCAAGTTCCCATGGGAAGAGTTGGTAAGGTGGAGGAAGTCACTAGCCTTATCCGATTTCTGATTTCCAATGGTGCTTCTTATATAACGGGCCAGACCATTATGGTTAACGGCGGTTTGCATATGTAATAAGGGTAAGAGATGGCTTGCGAAGACTTTTTTAAGGAGGTAAGCAGGTGGCAGAAAAATTTGTAAGCAAGCGTAATTTGAAATTTCTACTTTACGAAGTCTTTGATGTGGAGTCCCTCACAAAGATTCCATACTTCAAGGAACACAATCGGGTCGTTTTTGATATGGTCTTGGATGCTGCCTTTGATATCGCAAGCAATCTTCTCTATCCCCATTTCCAATCGATGGACAAGGAACAACCGGAGTTCTCCAACGATAAGATAAAGGTCTATCCCGAGGTCAAGAATTTCATGAAGGAATTTGGAGAAGGAGGCTGGATAAACGCCAATGCATCCTTCGATGTAGGTGGCGGGCAGCTTCCTCTTACCATTACAGGTGCTACCAGTTTCATTTTTGCAGCAGCCAATTACTCAGCCTTTCCCTATCTTCTGATGACCTCTGGTGCAGCTGATCTCATAGAGACATTCGGATCCAAAGAGCAAATGGACACCTATCTTCCAAAGATGTTTTCTGGCCAATGGCAGGGAACCATGGCCTTGACCGAGCCAGAGGCCGGAAGTTCCCTTGCGGACATCACCACAGAGGCCACGCCAACCGAAAATGGGTATTATAAGATTCGAGGTCAAAAGGTTTTCATCTCCTTTGGTGATTACGAGGGGGTGGAGAACATCGTCCACTTGCTATTAGCAAGAATCCAAGGAGGGCCTCCGGGAGTAAAAGGCCTTTCCTTATTCATCGTCCCTAAGCTGAGAATCGGTAACGGGAGACTCATCCCTAATGACGTTACTACCGTTGGAATCTTTCATAAGATGGGCTATCGCGGGGCTCCAAGTACCCATCTGAGTTATGGGGATAAAGACGATTGTCATGGTTACCTTGTCGGTCAGCCACACCATGGAATCTCCTATATGTTTCAAATGATGAGTGCCTCCCGAATTGCTACTGGTATGGGTGCAACTGCCACAGCGACGGCAGCCTACTATGCTTCTCTGGATTATTCCATGAAGAGGCGCCAAGGTCGAAAACCAGGAGACAAAGATCCGCATTCTCCTCAAGTTCCTATCATTGAGCATGCAGATGTTAAGCGAATGCTGCTTTTCCAAAGAGCCGTCGTTGAGGGTTCTCTATCTCTTCTTATCCAATGTTCTACCTATAAAGACCTGGAAAAGTGTGAGAATGATGAAGAACGAGAGCGATACAAAGATTTATTGGAAATATTGACGCCTGTAGCCAAAACATACCCATCGGAGATGGGTATCCTTTCCGTGAGTCAGGGCCTCCAGTGTCTCGGAGGATCCGGGTATTGCGATGATTATCCCCTGGAGCTCTATTACCGAGATCAGCGAATCAACCCAATACATGAAGGGACGACTGGCATCCAAGCCATAGACCTCCTCGGTCGTAAAGTCGTGATGAAAAATGGTAAACCTTTTATACTTTATATTGAAGAGGTTCAAAAAACGATCCGAGATAGCCTAAAAGACCCCATTCTTCAACCTTATGCTCTTAGACTACAAGAAGGCTTAAAAAAACTGCAGGACGTCACTGCATTTCTCGTTCAGATCGCATCCAAGGAAGGAGTGGAGAGATTTCTTGCGGATGCCACTCTCTATCTCGAGCTATTTGGGATTATCACTATTGGCTGGCAATGGCTCTTGCAGGGATTAGCTGTTCAAAATGCTGTTCAAGGCAACGTCATAAAGGGCGAGATCGAATTCTACCAGGGGAAAATCTATACCCTCAAGTATTTTTTTCACTATGAATTACCTAAGATAGAGGGATTGACATCAAGGCTATTGGAAGCGGATGGCTTAACGATTAAGATGGATGCTTCGCTCTTCTCCGATTAGATAATGTCTTAGATAAGTATGGGTGAAAACACTTAAATAGGGAAAGGAGGATTTAAATTATGGAAGATTGGGAAGCTAAAATACTTGCAGCCTATGGTGGAGAACCTCCTTGGGGACCCTCCGATGAAAACAGGCCAAATGAGGATAGGCCATTACTGGTACGTCCCAAGAAAGAAAACTCAGAATTCTATAACTATATATTCCATGGTAAGCCTATCAATTACAGACGTTGGTATAACGACAGATTGAGATGGAGGATCCTACCTCCCGAAGAGAAACACAGGAGTTGTTCAAGAAGACAGGCATTAGAAACCGGTGTCTTCAGGACTTTGCTTGTCGAGGTTTATGGCGAACAAGGTTATCAGATTATGGATGCCGTCTACGCCAGCTTCGCCAGGGACGACTACATCAGAGGCAGAGCTAGAGGATTGATAAAGGATCCAGATAAAATGGGACCCATAGAAGTTGCTTCCTATATAGCTACGATCTATGACATCGAAGGTTTGTTCCCATTTGTTGTTGCCGAGGCTTCAGGTAAAAGGGCGAGAACGCAAGCATACTTTGATGGACAAGAACTCTGTAATTACGGCTGTCGGAAAGGGGATTTTAGGTTTTGTGTAAACACTGGAGGGTGGGAAAGAGAACTCGCAAAGCTTATGAATCCAAAGCTCCGGGCGCGCCTGACAAAGTCAAGGCTTTGTGGGGATTACTGCTGTGAGTTGACATTTGATTGGGATACTGGAGAATACGAAGAAGAAGTTAAGGAAAGGCCTGCTTCTCCAGTAAGGCCAGAACTTGTCCACTCTGAGATTTACAAATATGTGATGCATGGTACGCCCAATGATACCAGTTTATGGACCAATCCTATCTCTTATCGGAGACTGCCCTGGGAGTTAAAACACATAGCTTGTTCGCGAAGGTTTGGAGCAGAAACTGGCTATATGAGGACTATGATTGGAGAACTCTTTGGTGAGGAGGGATACCAGCTTATTGAAAAAGCCTATGCCAGCCTTGCAACAGTCGAATATCAAATTGGTAGAGACAGAGGACTCATAAAAAACCCGGATAAAGTTGGCCCCCTTGATGTAGCTAAGTACATCTGTTTTCTATACGACGTCTGTGGAAGAACCCCAATCGTCATTGCAGAATCTTCTGACGAAAGAGTGAGGATACAGCACTTTCATGGTCTACCCGCGACCTGCCACTATCTTGCTCGCCAGGGTGACTGGAAGATGTGTGTGGCCGAGGCCGCTTTTGAAAGAGATCTTACCAAACTCATGAACCCTAAACTCAGGGCCCGACGCACCAAGGGAAAGATTTATGGTGACTATTGCTGTGAGTTAACGATAGATCGGGACTCCGAAGCTAAGTAGTCTACTTGTTGAAAACTGGTTGATTAAGGTGATAGCAGGACAGAACCAAGATATAGCTGTATCAACTTTAGCGATTAGTTCAAAGTATTCCATGAAACAATGAGCGATTTACCATACCATTCATCTATTCATAATGGATAAATATATTCAAGATGTGTTCAGAAGAACAGAGTAATAAAGAACGGGCCTTGAAACATCAATATGCAGAAGTGAACGGAATTCGCCTGCATTACGTGAGTGTTGGAACGGGAAGATTAATTATATTCCTACATGGATTTCCAGAATTTTGGTATCAATGGAGGAACCAGCTTGAAGAGTTTGGCCGAGATTACCATGCCGTGGCGCCCGATATGCGGGGGTACAACCTCTCCTCAAAACCTGCTGAAGTCAATCAATATGAAGTGAAGCACCTTGTAGAAGACGTGCTCGCCCTTGTATATCACCTCGGTTATGAAAAATTCTTCCTTGTTGGGCACGACTGGGGTGGAGTGGTGGCGTGGGCATTTGCCATTTCACATCCTGATCTGGTTGAACAGCTTATCGTAATCAATGCACCACATCCTAGAGTGTTTACAAGAGAACTTAGGGAAAACCCCGATCAGCAAAAGGCAAGCCGGTATATACTGAGGTTTTGTAGTCCCGAGGCTGAGAAGATTCTTTCTTCAAACAAGTTCGCGATGCTCATCGACGCCGTTTTGACCGAGCGGCTTAAAAATGGGTATCTAACGGAAAAGGATCTTAGTGCCTACTTAGAAGCGTGGTCGAAGCCTGGCGCACTGAGTGGTGGATTGAATTACTACCGGGCGGCCTTCATGGGGCCTCTAAATAATGGCAGAGAACAGGTGGCAGGAAATTTTGCTCCTTATCTCTCATCTCATATAATAAATGTACCAACATTAGTGATTTGGGGTGAGAAGGATGAGGTGTTGCTTACAGACAATCTCAAAGGGCTTGAAGGGTTTGTATCTGATTTAACAATTAAGCGCATTCCCGAAGGTTCGCATTGGGTAATCCACGAAAAACCGGTGCTCATCAATGCGTTTATCCGGGAATTCATCGAAAAGAAGGGATAAGCTATTCAATCGTTCCTTCTTAGGGAAAAGGGATTTAATGAATAAACAGATAAGTAAATGGAGGGGTAACAAATGACTTTCAAGAAGGTCCATAAGACAATAAAGGCAGAGTTGAAGGATGGTGTGGCTGTCTTTACCATTGACAACCCACCAGTGAACCAGATGTCACCTCAATTGAGCAATGATTTTCACGAGGCCATCAATGAGGGGTTCAGCAATGAAGAGGTCAAAGCTATCGTCCTGACTGGTACTGGAAAAAATTTTGTTGCAGGGGCAGATATCACTCAACTGCAAGCAATGAAGGAAAGGGACAAAATCTTTCAAAGAGCCTTTTCAGAGGCCCATTTCCTCAGCAGCATTGAAATCGGTCCAAAACCTGTCATCGCAGCAATTAACGGCAACTGCTTAGGCGGCGGACTGGAGTTAGCCATGGTCTGTCACTACCGTATAGCAGTAAAAGGGGCTAAGTTGGGACAACCTGAAGTCCAGATAGGGGTTATTCCGGGAGCTGGCGGCACACAGAGATTGCCCCGTCTGATAGGGCTTCCCGATGCATTGGAGATGATCACCACTGGACAACCGATCAAGGCTGAAGAAGGTCTTAAGAAGGGTCTTATTGATGAAGTGGTTGAAGAGGACAAGCTGTTTGTGACGTCCTTGAAGGCAGCCCACCGGTTCCTTTTAGGCGAGTTGAACCGCAACACCCGAATGACTCGCTACAGGAATGACCGTCTTCCAAACCCTGAGGAGAAAAGGGCCCTTTTGGAAATGGCCAAGAAGACACTGGCGTTCAAGGCTAAGGGTTATATTGCTCCCTTTAAAGCCATCGATGCAATTGAGAATGGCCTCAGTTCTGATATTGAAGCCGATATTGAAAGAGAGATAACCCTATTTACCGACTGCGCTACTTCCGATGTGGCTAAAAATCTTATCGGGATTTTCCTCAACACAAGGGCTGCAGGAAGGCTTCCCAGAATTAGAGGCATCGAGCCTCAAAAGATCAAAACCGTGGCCATGCTAGGCGGAGGGACCATGGGCTCCGGTATTACAAACCTTCTTCTCAGTAACGGCTTCAATGCCATTTTGTGGGATATCAATGATGAAGCCATTCAGAAGGGTGTGGTTGCCATCCGAAAAACGTATGATTACCCCATTAAAAAGGGAAAAATGACGCAGGAACAACTGGACCGTATGCTCAAGGAACGGTTGATCACCACCACCTCTCTTGAGGACCTTGGCCGTGTGGATTTAATCATTGAAGCCGTGCTGGAGGAGATGAAGATCAAACAGGGGATCTGGAAGCAACTGGAGGGAATCTGCCGTCAGGAGGTTATTTTCGGCACGAATACATCGGCGCTTCCTATCACGGAGATGGCCACTGTATTGAAAGATCCAAGCCGAATGATCGGACTCCACTTCTTTAATCCGGCAGAACGTATGCAACTTCTTGAGATCATCTGTGGAAAAAAGACATCTGATAAGACTATATCTACAAGCGTTGCTTTTGCCAGGATCATCAAAAAAGTTCCTATAGTTGTCAATGATGGACCTGGCTTCTATGTCTCCAGACAGCTCACTGCCCTAATTGCGGGGTTTATCCCGTTGATTTCCAATGGGGTCGATCCTTTGATCATTGAGGAAGCCCTGGTGGATTTCGGGATGCCCATGGGACCAGCTACATTGTCCGATCTCACTGGTATTGACGTCAATTTTCATGTAGAAGAGACCTTTCAAGATAGACTGGGGGAGCGCTATAAAATATACCCTCTTACTAAATTAGTCCACCAAACGGGTTGCTATGGTCGTAAGACTGGAGCAGGTTGGTTCGACTATAGAGGAGAAAAGCCGGTGCCCAACCCAAAGGTGTTTGAAGTAGTAGATGGCTATTTAAAGGAGAATGAGATATCTGCGCGAACGATGTCGAAACAGGAAGTAGTAGACCTAATGTTGTCACTTGCCATCAACGAAGCTGCATACATCATCCAAGAAGGCATTTGCGACCGCCCCCAAGACATGGACCTTGCTATGATCTATGGCACAGGATTTCCAACGTATCGAGGTGGTATCCTCCGTTATGCTGACAAATGGGGCCTTCAGAATGTGTACCAAAAGCTTCTGGAATTGGAGAAACAATATGGAATCCGATTTAGACCGGCGAACCTTATTAAGGAGATGGCGGAGACAGGAAAATCTTTTTACCAGGACTGATTTAGATTGCAAATGGTGTCTTTTCTTTTACCAGAGATTTGCAAGAAATGAATGGATGAAATAAAAGATAGATACTGCAAGGGATGAGGAGAGAAAGAGAATGGGAATGAGAGTTCAAGATCTTTTTAACCTTAAAGAAAGAGTGGCTATTGTTACGGGGGGAGCGAGAGGTTTAGGGAAATTCATCTCGAAAGGTCTGGCAGAGGCAGGGGCAAATATTGTCTTGGCATCTCGGAAGATTGACAACTGCATGGAGATGGTTAAAGAGATAGACGTCCTGGGTGTAAAAGCCCTTCCCGTGAAATGTGACCTTGAAAAAGTGCAAGATATAGACCATCTAGTAGAGAAAACAATAGAATGCTTCGGCAGAATAGATATTCTGGTTAATAATGCGGGGTTAACTTGGGGAGCTCCTACCCTGGAATATCCTTTGGACAAATGGGAAAAGGTAATAAACGTAAATTTGAGAGCAGTATTCCTTCTTTGTAAGAGTGTTGCCAAAATCATGATCAGTCAAAATAAAGGGAAAATCATTAATATCACCTCTGGATTGAGCCTCCGTGGCGCAACAGAGGAAGTAAATCGAGCAGTAGCCTATAATGCCTCAAAGGGAGGCGTGAATTCCCTCACCTTCGATCTTGCTGTAAAATTGGCCAAATATAATATTAATGTCAACGCGATTGCTCCGGGTTACTTTGATACAGATTTAGTCACCTACTTGAAGAAAGATGAAAAGCTCTTAAAGAAATGCCTGGATAGGATACCATTGGGAAGATTCGGAATGGAACTGGACATAAAAGGAGCTGCGCTCTTCTTGGCATCAGACGCCTCAAACTATATGACCGGCCACGTTCTCTGTGTGGACGGTGGGATGCTCACTTGGTGATTTGAGCAAATAGGGGGGGGAACAATGATTTTGTCTTCAGATAAAGAGATAAAAGAGTACACCCAGAAGGGTTGGTGGAAAGATACGACTATCCAGGATTTGTTCATTAGAAATGTGAAAGCAAATCCGGATCGCGTTGCCTTGGTAGATGCCATTAATCGCAGGGAATTTACTGATGGCGACCCTCAACGTCTAACTTATAGAGAGCTCGATGAAAAAGTCCAACGGTTCTGCGAGATGATGTTAAACGAAGGGATCGGCAAGGATGACATTATCGCGGTCCAAATGCCTAATATCAATGAGCTTGTCTGTATTTTGCTGGCGGCTGCACGCTTGGGTGTAATCATCAGCCCTACTCTCATCCAATATGACGCCCACGAACTGAAATATATCCTTTCTCTTTTGGAACCCCGTGCCTTCTTTGTTGGCAGCCGATTCAAGAAAGAGTCTCTAGCCCGAAAGGTAATGGATTGCTGTAACGCTACGAATTGTAAAGTCTTTGTTACTGGTTCAGATATCCCTGACGGAGCATTTTCCCTAGATGAATTACTTAGTAAAACTGAAGAGATGAAAAAGTTAGATACTTACTTGGCAAACACAAAGATCTCAGCCAACGATATCTTTACCATTTGCTGGACATCGGGCACGGAGGCACGGCCAAAAGGTGTACCCAGAAGTCATAATCAATGGCTGGCCAGTGGACAGGGGGTCCATGACGGAGCTAAGATTCAACCTGGTGAAACCATTTTAAATCCAAGGCCCTTGGTAAATATGGGCGGCCTCGTAGGTTCATTTTTCTGCTGGTTGATATGCGGGGGGAAGTTAGTTTTACACCATCCTTTATATATGGATATTTTCGTTCATCAACTAAAAGAAGAACGGGTGAACATGACCTTTGTTCCACCTGCATTCTTAGTCCCCTTCTTGCGAGACCAGGAATTAAGACAGAAGGCCGATTTGAGTTCTGTAAGGGCTATGGGCTCCGGTTCTACTAACTTACCTCCCTGGATAGTCAGGGACATGAAAAAGGAATACGGTATTGACATCATCAACTTCTTCGGTTCTAACGAAGGAGCGGCCCTGATCAGTAACCAAACATTAATTCCCAACCCTAATATGCGGTCGAAGTATTTCCCCCGTTTTGGCCGAAAAGAATTTTCATGGCCCAGTGTTCCTATATCGTCTCAGATCGAGACCAAGCTTGTAGACCTGCAAACAGATAAAGAAATTACTGAACCTCGGGTGCCCGGTGAATTATATATTCGGGGAGCAACCATTTTCTCAGGCTATTTCAAGGCCGATGAATTAACCCGATCCTCCTTTGACTCGGATGGTTTCTTCCGCTCTGGAGACCTCTTTCAAATTGCGGGGAAGGGGAATTATAACCGGTATTATAAATTTGTTGGCCGCTGTAAGGATATCATCATCCGGGGAGGATTAAATATCTCTCCAAACGAACTGGATGAATTGATTTCAAACCATCCGAAAATCAAGGAAGCTGCTGTCTTTGGCTACCCCGATGACCGACTTGGAGAGCGCGTCTGCGTGGCTGTGGTGCCGGTTAAAGGACAGTCTATCACCCTGAAAGAGTTGACCGATTTTCTAAGAGAAAAAAAGATTGCAGTCTACAAATTACCGGAGAAGATGATTTTAATGGATGCCTTGCCAAAGAGTCCTATGCAAAAGGTTTTGCGCTGGAAACTATCTTTGAATAGCGGTGAGTCAACGTCCTGACCCACTTCTATCCACCCTCAACCTTAACCACGGCTCCGTCTCCTTGGGCTGAACCATCGCAAATGTCTATAATGCCTATTCCTTCTCCTTTCATCCTAAATTCATAAATGAGCGTGAAGACTTGATATCGAATTTTAAGTGGAGCTTTGGACGGTTTCTAATAAACCGGTTTACTATAGAGGTAGATAACAACGTATTTTCTATCATTCATTAACTCCTTAGGCTTATTGACACAATCAACCTATTATAGGCTTACGAGGCAATGGACAGACCGAACCCAGGGTTCTTGCAACCATGATCCAATAAGTCCCCTTCCTTTTTCTCCAAATATACTATACATCCTTCAATATGGAAGAAACAAACACAGCGGCATTGAAGAATTTTAAACTCTAAGCAGTGAATATCTTGCCACTATCCACACCTTCCAAGAAGCTTCAATTTGAATAGCAAGTCAAAATCCTGCATTCGTTCTGTTCGTAGTTGTTTAAACCATTGCAAGTGTAATCTGCAAGACTTCTGAAATTTATGGTAGCAAAATGGTAGCAGATCGAGTAGGCGGGGGCCTCACGGCCCCAGCCTCTCACACCACCGTACGTGCCGGTCGGCATACGGCGGTTCGTGATAAGTGCTGAAAACGTTGATGTTGCGAAAGCAGGCTTATGAGTCCCTGCTGAGCGAACCCTTTGGCTGGAAACGCAGAATGCATGTGTGATGCTCCCGAGTTCCACCAAGCACCTCGTCCGTTATAGGCCGAGATGTAGGCTGTTTCCCTCTCAATCCCTCTCTGAATCAGCTTCTTGGCTCTGGTGGCCGGCTTCTTCCAGTGCCGCCATATAACACAGCGCAGCCTCCGTCGAATCCATCCATCCAGTTCTTCAAAAGCGGCCTTCACAGAGGATAGCCGAAAGTAGTTGATCCATCCCCGAAGTAGTGGAACTAACTCTCCAATGATCTTCGTCAAT
>Ga0194113_10001199_pt1 | contig 35575 bp, 23 predicted proteins | sample TA2MahC200mmetaG_FD_146193 | JGI IMG/M metagenome (GOLD analysis project Ga0194113, IMG submission 146193) | Freshwater microbial communities from Lake Tanganyika, Tanzania - TA2015017 Mahale Deep Cast 200m | ecosystem: Environmental > Aquatic > Freshwater > Lake | place: Tanzania: Lake... | reverse complement strand
GCTGCACCGCGACCGGCAACCCCGTAACCAGCGCGTTCGGCGCGACGTCCAGGTCGAACCGCTTCAGAATCTCCGCCGCCTCGCGATACAGCCGCCTCCGGTTCACGAACCCGATGACCGGATAGACCGGCTCCCGCGCGCAGAAGATGTTCTCGGCCACCGTCAGGAACGGGACCAGGCTCAACTCCTGATGCACGATCGACACGCCCGCAAACGCCGCCTCCCGCGCCCCCGCGAAGTGCACCTCCCGCCCCTGATACTCGATCCGCCCCCCATCCGCCCGCAGGTTGCCGCACAGAATCTCCATCAACGTGCTCTTGCCCGCCCCGTTCTCACCCACCAGCGCCAGCACCTCACCCGGCCGCAGCTCCAGGTCCACACCCCGCAACGCCCGCACCCCACCGAAATGCTTGTGGATTCCGTGCATGAGGAGGAGGGGGGCTTGGTTCGCCGGTTCAGGGGTGTCCGTCATCGTCTCCCGTAACCTAGCCGGTACTGCTGCCGCGCCTTGGCGCCGTTCCTGAGCCACGCCTGCGCCTCGTCGGCAGGTCGCATCACTGGATCGAACCACACGATCCTCCAGAGCCAAGCGACCACGGCGGCAGCTCTGGGGAAGTGCCCTGCTGCCGCGGCGATGTCGTGCGACACAATGGTCATGTCCGTCTCGTGCGCGGCCTCCGCCAAGTGCGCGTCCTTCAAGGCTTCATCGGCCGCATCCTCGTTCGGAGCTGTCTCCCTTAGTGCGTCCCGGAGCGCGACGTCGGGAGCCGGGGAGACGAAGTGGATGCGCTCCCTCTCCACCATGCGCACCCACCACTTCCGCCCCCACCGCTCGCGGCCTCCGGCGTGCCGCTCCCATTCCGCCCAGAGCGCCGGGCTGAAGACAAGACGGTGCTGTGAGGGTTCCAGTGCCGTCAGGAATGCCTTGCAGGCCGGGCCCTCTTGGGCGTCTTCGCCCGAGGCGAAGCCCGGGACCATCGCATCGACTACGAGTCTGCGGGAGGTCTTCGTGGCCACACTACTTCCCCCAGACTCGGTCGCGAGCGGCGTCGAGAAACGCGCCCTCCGCCTCAAGCTCCACCGCCGAGAAGTCCTCGGGCCAGTCGCCGAAGGTGCCGCCCTCGCCCAAGTCGGCGGTCTTCACCTCGGTCACGCCGTCCGACTCTCGACGCGTGAACCAATGCAGCGCAACGTCCTCGGGCCCAAGCTCCTCCTCCCTGTCGGCCACGAGCGTCTGGATTGCCCGCAGGAGCAGACTGCTGTGCGTCTCCGCGACGACGCGTACACCGCGCTTGGCGGCGTCTGCCAGCAGACCTGCGAGCGCCACCTGGGCGCGAGGGTGGAGGTGGAGTTCAGGTTGCTCGATGTAGACCAGACGGCCGGGCTCCGCTGCCAGAAGGGCGACTACCACGGGGAGGGCCTGAGACACACCGAACCCCACGTCAGCGACGTTGACGAGGTCGTCAGGGCGATGGGTCGAGCGCCCGGGCAGACGTGATACAAGTACCTCGACCTCGGTGTCCCGGGGACGGCGAGTGACGATGCGGGAGGCGAGGCCGAGTTCCCTTAGCCTGCCGGGGAGGGCCTCCATGGCCTCCGCGCCCTCCTCCTGCCACGCGTCGATCAGGCTGGCCGTGTAGTGCTCGAAGGTGTCTGGGTAGAGCGGCCCCGTGGCAGCCGCTGGGTACACCCGTTCAGGGCTCCCGCGAAGACCCGAGAGATGGATGATCGCACGGACTCGCTCGGCGAACTCCTTCGGCGGCCCGATGAACCCCCAGGGCGACAGCCCCAAGGGAAGAGGCGTCCCCTCTCGCCTCAAGCCCAGACCAAGGAAACACCCCTCACGCAGGACGCACCAACTACCTCCCCACGATTCCCCTCTCACCCGCTCGAGTTCTGGTTCGACGATGGCGCTGACGTCCTCATGTCCCATCCCGGAGACAAGCACCTTCTCATCGGTTCCCATCCCGTAGTGGGTGGCATGCAAACCGACGCGCCGCCCGTCCCCGCGCTCCCAGTCGTTACGCACCGACCATTGGCGATGGTCGCCGAAGCCCGCCGAGGTCCGTGGGACGGGCGTACCGCGCCTATCGCGGGAGAACATCTCTGCCGCATCGCCAAAGCGCACGTGTGGCCCTCCGAGTTTGACGGGGCCGAAGTCAGCGGTCTCATCCAACGTCTGCTTCATCAGCAGCAGCGGCTGCATGATGCTGGACTTGCCGGAGCTATTGGCGCCGGCGAGGATGGTGAGGGGGCGGATCTCGATGGACGTCTCTTCGGCGAGGGACTTGAAGCCCTTGACGGTGATCTTGGTGATGCCCTCGGGCTCTTGTTCCTTCGGCTTCTTGGGCCTGCGAGGGGGGGACATGAGCGCTCCCTCCTTCCTATCTCCGCAGCAGTTCCAGTGTCACTGATACGTATTCGTGCTTGCCCCGGTGCGTCCTTCTCAGTGCCCGGCCCACACACCCGCGATGAACTCCGCCCCCGTCACGCCGTACGCGCCGGAGAGGTGCGGGGTGAAGGCGGTGATGACGCGCGGGCAGGGGGCGGGCGGGAGGACGCGGTCGGCGGCGGCGAGGGAGTCGGCGTACTCGTGGATCATGAACCAGGACTGGCCCTCGTCCAGCATCCTCACAGAGAGCGCGAGGGGCCGGCCGGGCGTGATCAGCGAGGCTGGCAGCACGAGCACGAACGCGCCACTGAGGCCATAGGTGATGCGCTCGTCGTGGACCTCTGCGCCGTGGAGGTAGCGCAGCTCCACGGCGCCCTCGCGCCAGGCGGCGTCGGCGGCGCTGCCCGTGTTGAAGACGAGAAGCCTTCGGCCGTCCAGCCGCAGCTCGGCATGGCCGGGCGTGTAGTCCGTGCCGCCGATGAAGGCGACCGCGGTGGTCTTGGCCTTGGGCACGGGAGCGGTGAGCCAGGCGATCTCGGCGTGGTCGCGGGCGTAGCCCCAGGTCGAGGGCGCGACCCCGAGGTAGTGGCGGTACGGACTGTGGTGGATCAGGTAGCCCGGCGCGCGTTCGGCAAAGCCTTGCACCCACTGCCACGCCTTCCCCTCGCCCGCGCGTAGCTTTGCCAGCGGAGACGGCTCCAGCAGCGCGAACGAGGCGCCGGTCGAGTCTCGGCCCGCTCCGTCGAAGGGGCGCTCCCGGCCATTGGCGTCGAGGCGGACGAAGGCTCGCGCGTCGGCGAGGCGGTCGGCGAAGCGGTAGACGTCTGTCCGCCGCCCGTCCTGGGCCACCTGGACCAGGCGCGGATCACCCCACAGGGCCCACTCCCACGAGAGCGCGTCCCGCGGTTGAGCGCGGGAGTAGGAGTCCGTGACGAAGCGCAGCCGCAGCGGCTCGGGGTTCGGCGCAAGGGGCACTTCCCAGTGCTCCCACTCGCGGCTGTTCTTGCCGAGGGCGCGCCGGAAGACGGGCTGCCACTCGCCGCGCTCCCCCTCCGTCTCAATGGTGAAGGCCACGCCGTGGCAGTACACGTCGCGGAGTGCATTGAGCCCGATGTCGAAGACCAGCCGGAGGCCGGGCTGCGAGCCGGCAGGTCGCTCAGGAACGAGGTCGGTGAGCTTCTCCCACGGGATAAGCAGCGCGGGCCCGAGTTCGTTGCGACCGGCCTCGAAGGCGGCGCGCAGCTCTCGGAGGCGATCCGCAAGCGTCACGCACAGGCCCTCGTTCGCGTGGTAGTCGTCATCGAAGTTCACCTGGTACAGGCGTCGGTTCTCGTCGGCACATTCGATTGCGTGATCAAGCAGCGGCAGCGCCACCTGCGCACCCGCCCCCTCCGCCACTCGCCGGGCTGCCAGTCGGTGTGCCAGCGCAGCCTCGCACAGCAACTGCGCGCGTCGCAGCTCGACACACAGCCAGCGCAGCGACTCGGCCTTGAACGCGTGGTCCGCCTGCCGATCGAAGCCTGCCCAGCGGAAGGTCTCGGGGTCGTACGCGGGCTGGTCCAGATCGGGTGCCGTACCAGTCCAATGCTTGTAGGCCTCCTCAGCCAGCGCGAGCGCCTCGTCGGCCTGGGCGGCGAGGAACTGGTAGTCGCGATGCAGTGCGCGGCCGGTCTCGGGGTACTGAGCGCCGTGGACCTCCTCCAGGACCATCGCGTCGTTGACGCACGGGCTGGTGTCCAGCGCGCGGGCGACGAGCGCGCCGACTTCGTCGCCGTAGTGCGCCCGGTACGCGTAGTCCAGGAAACCGATCTGGTCCTGGTTGTCGATCCCCGGCACGCCGCGGCTGCGCCACAGGTGCTGCGCGGCGAGGTAGCCGTAGATCTCGCAACTCCGCCACTCGAAGACATACCCCATCGCGCCGAAGCCGCCGGCGCGCTGGATGCGGCGCTGGGCGTCGCGCTCCCAGTCCACGCTTGCGCCCATGGGGCCCGGCGTGGCGTTGTTGTTGACGCCGGTCATGCGCCGCCACGCCGACAGGCATGACCCGCCGCGCCCGCCCAGGCTCGCGACGCGGTCGCCGCCGAGTAGCGCGGTGTAACGGTCCTCATCGAACTCGTTGACGATGAACCGCACGTTTCGGCCCTGCTTCTGGTCCACGAGGTCGAACCACTTGTCGATCTCCTCGGGGGTCTTACTCTCACCCACGATGCGGGAGAGCAGGATGTGGGAGATCAGGAAGATCTCGGCCGAGCGCCCGAGGCGCTCCGTGTGGCGGCGGATGAGCCCGTCGAACTCCCGGAAGAGCCAGGTGTAGTACTCGACATGCACGCCTAACGGCGGCTTGTTCGCGTCGGTCTCCTCGCGCGAGTGGAAGCCGTACGTATCGGCCCACGGCGCCCAGAAGGTCTGGTAGCACTCGTCGGTCTGGTTGGGGACGTGGTACGCCTCGGGGTCTTCGAAGACGAAGCCGTTGAAGCCGCTCTTCACGATGCGCCCCACGAAGGCGTCCCAGTACTCGCGCACACCCGGCGCGAACGGCGATGCCTCGGCGGCGCCGCCCGCGTTGGCCTCCGGGTGGTGCAGGATGTAGCCGCCGTTGAACGAGTTCTTGCCGATGTACGCGTAGACCTGAATGCCCCGCTCGTTGGCAGAGCGGATCAGCTCGGGAAGGAACTCGCGCCGGATGTTGCGGTGAGTGAAGCGCCGCGGGGTCTTGAGGCCGGTGACTGGGTCGAACGCAAAGGAGTCCACGTCCAGCGTGCTCTCCTCATACCCCGGCACGCTGAAGGGCCAGTAGCCGTACATGCAGATGGCCCAGGCGTTCAGCTTGTGGAGCAGCGACCAGTCCACCAGCCACTTCCACTCGTCGAGCGTCCAGTTGCACAGGTCATAGCCTTCGAGCCGGTTCCAGCCGGAGTACCAGGTCAGCGTCGGCGACAGGCAGCGCCAGCGCAGTTCGGGCCAGTCGCGAACACGGACAGCCGGGATGGTATCGCCCTGCGACAACGCGAGCTGGTTGAGCGTCTGCACCCCCTCCAGCATCGCCCATCGGCTGCGACCGACGATGGTGATGGCGCCTGGCTTGGCCGTAAGGACATAGGCCTCCTCGCTCTTCGCGCTCTGTAGGAACTCGCGGTCGGCCTTGCTGAGCCAAGACTCGCGGTAGCCCTCTTCCATCGAGCCCAGGCGCAGCGGCATGCCGCGCCCGGTTTGCGGCAGGTACTGGCGCGCCGATTCGGCGGCCACCTGCTCGGTCGGCGACGGCTCACCGTCGGTCTGCAGGCTGGGTGGACCCAGGCGCACCACGCCCTTGCCAAGGCTCAGCTCCTGCGGGTACGGCAGCAGCTTGAGGGACACAGGATCGGTCACCCCTTCCGCCGCGAAGGTCACGCTTGCACACCCGACCACCAGGACGAGTACACCCATCATCGCGGGCCCCCTCCCGGCGAGGTCATGCGGTTCGCTTCCTGTAGCAGCTCGAAGCACTCCCTCCCGCTTTCATCCCCGTCACGCACATCCGCCAATCGCCGCTCGGCCTGCGCCAGAAGCGCGCGCGCTTGGGATGAGCGGTTGGCGCGAGGGCGGAGTGATCCCAGATACTCCGTCAGCGTCTCCTTCGTGCGGAGGTGCAGGCGCGCGAGGAGCAGGAGTTCGTGGGGCGTTACGACGCGTACATTGCTGCCGAGGCGGTCCACGCACCACTCCACCGGCAGCAGGCCGCGGGCGGTGTCGGGGGCGTCGCGGTCTTGGTCAACGTTCGCTTCCTCAGCGGTGAGGGATGGGTCGTCGTGAGTGTCGCGGAAGCGGGACCACGCGTGCGCCATGACGTAGGTGAAGTGGTCGTTCGTCCATGTCGGGCCGCCGACGGGCGCGTCGTTGAGCTGCTTCGCGATGGCCGCGGGCGTCGCGTCCCGCGGGCGACCGGTATTGGCCCAGATCGTCAGGGCGCACGAGACGACCGGAATGGTCCGCTTGCCGTCCGTCGCCCAGAGGATGCGCCCCTCGCCCCCGGAGTACGGGTAGTACTGGACCGTCAGGATGCCGTCGAGTTCCGGTATCTCCTCGGCGAAGACGTCATACGCCGCCAGCGCCTCAGGGCTGTCCCAGTCATCAAAGTTGAACGCGAGAACCCGCAGGCCCCCAAGGCGCATGTACTGGCCCATCCGCCTCGCATGCAGCCGCAGACTTGCGTTGTGGGGCGGCTCACCAGAGCCGCCAACACCAGTGCGCTTCGCCCCGAAGTGGTCCGGGTAGTAGTAGCCCCCGCTGTAGAGGGCGAAGTCGTCGTTGGGTGTCGCGCGGTCGAACAGGTCCGTCAGCGTGTACGGGCAGACCTGCGCGAGGTCCATGTACGGGAAGGTCCAGCCGAAGGGGAACTGGCCGCGCGCGGGGCTCTCGTAGTACCAGTGGCCCTCCGAGCCCCCGGCGAAGTTGCCCATCAGCCACTGCACGTTGTCGCCGTCGCTCATCAGGAAGGCGGCGTAGTGCACCCCCGTCTCCCACTTCAGGCTGCCCAGCGCCCGGTCGCAGCGTTCAGGAAGCGTGGCTCGCTTGCGGGGGATGCTCTCATCACCGACCTCCTCCGTCGCCAGCGCGGGTAGGTTGTGACACCAGTTCGTGGCGGTCTGGAAGAGTCCCCACTCCGTCGAGGGCATCGTGTTCGCGTGCTCGTCGCCGCAGCCCCAGCCGATCACGGGGCTATCCGGCTCGCAGCGCGCGAGCGCCGCCTCGTACAGGGGGCCCGGCCGCGAGACCACGAACGCGCGCATCGCGACCCCCATCGACCGTGCGACGCGCGACTTCGGGTCGGCGGTCATCACCGCGCGCGTGGTGAAGCGCTCCGCGTACGTGTCGAAGCACCACTGCTCGGTCTTGTCGCGCGCATCGAGCAGCAGCGGCAGGCCCAGCTCCTGCGCCTTCGCCTCCAGACCCTCCGACACCGCGATCCCGCCGAGCACTCCGGCCAGCGAGGTCGCGACATTCGCGCTCTCGTCGATTTCGCCGAGGGAGTGGAACGGCCGGTCGTGGGTGTCGTAGCGGAAGAGGATGTAGCCCTTCACGATTCCCCGGTCCCGAAGCCGCGCAACCGCCTGCCACGGGTCCATCGGCCCCTCGACCCTGGGCTTCACCACGTCCGTCATCATCCGCGTCCACTTCTGGTAGCCGGTGCTCGGGACATCCTCGTACAGCAGCACGCGGTTGTCGCCCTCAATCGCCGCCAGTGCAGCCAGCCCCGCCGCGGTCTCGAACGTCATCCCTTCCTCGTGGCTGCCGACGAAGGGCACGGTGAGGAGTGTCTTCGGGCGAGGGACGCGGGGCCAGTAGCGGTGCAGGTCGGCGCCGCGCGCGGGTGACCCGAACGACAGACTCAGACACGCGAGCAGAAGCATGGGAGCGCTCCGGAGGTGGTTGCCCGTGAGTTCGCAAGGAGCGCCCCGGCGTCCTTGGCCGGGGCCATTGCGTTGTCGTGGGAGGGGCCGAATGCGAAGCATCCGGCCCGGTGTTCTTGACGTATCACCTCGAACTCCTATAATAGCCTCATAGGACTGACGATGCCATGAGGACGGCTTCCGCAGGGGCGCGCGACGGAGCCTCCGGTCGCCCCGGCGAGAAGCCGTTTGCGTGAATCGCGAAAGGACGACAGAACATGCACGGACTCGTTCCTCCCCACGGCGGGGATCTGGTTCATCGACTGGTGCCGGATGGCGAGAAGGCGGGGCGGCTCCGCGAGGCGGCTGACCTGCCGAAGGTGCTGCTCTCGTCGCGCGAGGTGTCGGACCTCGTCATGATCGGCATGGGCGCTTTCAGCCCGCTGGCCGGCTTCATGGAGGAGGACGACTACCACCGTGTGGTCGAGGACATGCACCTGACCAATGGCGTCATGTGGCCGGTGCCGATCACGCTCGCGCCGCCGAACGGCTCGGCCGACTACATCGGCGAGGGCGAGCACGTGGCCCTCGTCGATGACGAGAGCAACGAGATCGTCGGCACGATGCTGGTCACGGGGCGCTACGCCTACGACAAGCACAGGGAAGCGGTCAACGTCTTCCGCACCGATGACGAGAAGCACCCCGGCGTCGCGAAGGTCAACGCGCAGGGCGACGCGTGCTTCTCCGGCGAGGTGATGGTCCTCAGCGAGGGCGGCTACCCCGAGCGCTTCCCCGAGGACTACGCCCGCCCGCCCGAGACGCGCGCCATCTTCGCGGAGCGCGGCTGGCAGACGGTGGTCGCCTTCCAGACGCGCAACCCCTTGCACCGCTCGCACGAGTACCTCACCAAGGTCGCGCTGGAGATCGCCGACGGGCTGTTCATCCATCCCATCGTCGGCGCGCTGAAGGAGGGCGACATCCCCGCCGAGACGCGCCAGAAGTGCTACCAGGTGCTGCTGGACAACTACTACCCGCAGGACCGCGTGGTGCTGAAGGTCTACCCGATGGAGATGCGCTACGGCGGCCCGCGCGAGGCCCTGCTGCACGCGATCATCCGCCAGAACTTCGGGTGCAGCCACCTGTGCGTCGGCCGCGACCACGCCGGCGTCGGCAGCTACTACGGCCCCTTCGATGCGCAGCAGATCTTCGACGAGCTGAAGCCCGGCGAGCTGCACCTGCAGCCGCTGAAGTTCGAGAACACCTACTACTGCAAGCGCTGCCAGGGCATGGCGTCGATCAAGACCTGCCCCCATGACAAGGAGCACCACGTCTTCATCAGCGGCACCAAGCTCCGCGAGATGCTCGCCAACGGCGAGATGCCCCCCGTCGAGTTCAGCCGCCCGGAAGTCATCGAGGTGCTGATGGACTACTACCGGGCCGAGAACGGCAAGGCCTGAAACACGAAGGGCCCGAAGCACCACGAAGGCGACGACCGCCGCCACCTTGCGAGAGGTGGCGGCCAGTCACTTCCGAAGCTCCACATCCGCCGCGCCGTTCGTTCCCGCCCCAAACGCCCTCCCACTGACGCGTACGTCCTGCGGACCGGTGGGGGGCTGGTCTGTCCGGAGGGGCCAGCGGCAGACCGCCGGCTGAGTGGGAGGAGGCCGACTGGGGGTCTCGAACCTGGGGCTCGAAGCTCAGGCTCGGAGGACCGACATGAAGCTGTCAGTTGACGCCGATCGGTGCACGCTGTGCGGGGCATGTGTGCTGACCTGTCCGAGCGACATGGTCCGACGTCGGGAGGACCGGATCCGGATCGGGCGAGTGGCGTGCATCGAGTGCGGGCACTGCGTTGTCGTCTGTCCGACGGGCGCGATCGTGGATGAGGAGGGGACGGGTACGCAAGGGGACGAAGGCGCGCTGCCGTCGCCCGAGAGCTTGAAGGCACTGATGCGGAGGCGCCGCACCGTGCGGCGCTATCGTCCCGATCCCGTGCCGCCTGAGATCATCGAGGACTGCCTCGATGCCGCGCGGTGGGCGCCGACCGCCGCGAACTGCCAGGCGCAAGAGTATGTGGTCATCGCGAACCCCGCGACGAAGGACGAGCTGCGTCGGCGGGTCGAGGACTACTACCGTGCCTTCGCGGAGGCGCTGGCGGACCGAGAGAACCGGGCCGCGCGGCTCGCAGCGCTGGGCATCGACCCCGAGGCTGCCGGTCACCCGCACGTGCTGGCGGCAGTGCCGGCGTTCGTGAAGAGCGTGGAGGCGGGCCGCGACCGCCTGTTCTTCGAGGCTCCGGTCGTCATCGTCATCCACGCCGCCCGCGACGCAGTCATGCCCGAATCGGCCTGCGCCTTCGCGACACTCGCGACCGTCCTGATGGCCGAGGCCCATGGCCTGGGGACCTGCCTCACCGGCTTCGCCTCGGATGCCCTCCGGACGCGCGCGGACATCCGGGAGTGGCTTGGGATTCCGCCCGGCAACCAGGTGCACTACGTGGTCGTCATGGGGTGGCCGGATGAGCCGTTCGGGAGCGTGCCGGAGAGGCGGCCCGCGAGAAGCGAGTGGCGGTGAGCGGGCGAGGCGTTTGGGCGCTGACGACGTAAGGGTAGGCTGGGAGAGGCGGAGACGGTGGGTGCGTTTGACGCGCCCTTGTCTGGGTGGTATCCTGCGGTCGGTGGAATCGTCGGTTCGAGAGGAGGCTGCACGGTGAGCATCACGAGCGAGGTCCTGACCAAGCTCTGCCAGTTGCCGCCTGAGAAGCAGCGGATGGTGCTGGAGTATGTGGAGTCGCTGCGGGAGGGAGACCTCCAGCGCGCACGCCGGCCACTGCGGAGCCTCAGGGGCTTGCTGGCAGACCAGAAGGTGGACATCACCGACGAGGACATCGCCGAAGCGCGGCGAGAGATGTGGGGTGCGGCCGCACTGGGCGTGCATCCGTGACCCTGGCGAACACGCATTGTCGCATCGTATCCTGCTTCGCGCGCACCCTCAGCGGAAGACCTGCTTCAGCTCGCGGACGAAGGCGGGGATACCCTCGCGAGGGTCCTCGGGCTCTTCGAACTCGATGCTGATGTAGCCGCGGTAGCCGACCTGCTCCATCACGCGGCGCACGAAGGCGTAGTCCACGGTGCGTTGGTTGCCGTCGCGGTCGCGATGGGTCACCTTAGCGTGGGTCGTGACCGCGTAGGGCGCCACCGGCGCGAACTCCGCCTGCGGATCGCGGAAGTTGCCGAAGTCCAGGTTCACGCCGAACCACGGGTGATCGACCGCCTTCACAAGGCGCTCCACCTGGGGCGCGGTCGCCGTGATGCCTCCGTGGTTCTCCATCGCCACGACCACGCCGCGCTCTCCCCCGTATCCCGCGCACTCGCGCATCGCCGCCACGGCCCAGCCCACGGCTTCGTCCTCCGTGTGGCCCTCGGGGATCGGCCCGGCGAACACGCGGATGCACGGCGCCCCGAGCACGACGGAGTGGTCGATCCACTGCTTCGTCATCTCGACCTGCTCCCGGCGCTCGGCCTCGGCGACCTTGCAGAAGTTGCTGCCGACGGCTGTCCCCGCGACGTGGAGCCCATAGGTCGCGCAGCAGCGTTTGATGTCGTTCAGGTACGCGCGCTCGGTGCTCGGGAAGTAGTACGAGGTCAGCTCGACCCCATCGAGGCCCAGCTCACAACAGGTACGGATGAAGTCCGGCAGCGTCCACTGTCCGTCCTTCAGCAGATCGCGGTACGAGTACGCGCAGCAGCCAAGGCGCATCGGTGTCTCCTTCCGTCGGTAGCACGGGCGGCCCGCCCGTGAACGCTCTGCTTCGTCAGGTCACGCGCGAGCCGCGCGTGCCACTAGATGGTGCGCCAGCTGAGTTCGAAGCCCTGCCTTTTCTGGTAGATGCCGAAGACGCCGCCGGTGTGCACGAACACGACATCGCGCGCGTCCTGCAGGCAGCCGGCGCGCATCTCCTCGAGCACGCCTCGCAGCGCCTTGCCTGTGTAGACCGGATCGAGGATCAGCCCGGTTCGCTTTGCCATGTCGTGGATGAACGCGTAGAGCGTGGCGTCCGTCTTGCCGTAACCCTCAAGGCGGTACTGGTCGAGGATGCGGATGTCGTCATCAGGGACGCACGCCTCGAGGCCCAGATACCGCGTCGCCTCGTCGATCAACCGGCGCGCCTTTGCGGTACGTTCGCCGCTCTCGTTGGAGATGCTCAGGCCGATCGCCGGCCGGCCGAGTTCCTGCAGGGCGGCGCCGAGAACCACGCCCGCGTAGGTGCTGCAACTGCCGACGGTCACCGTGAGCGCGTCAGGCTGAAGCTCGATCTCGTCGCACTGGGCCTTCAGTTCCTCGACGGCCTTCGCGTAGGCGATCACTCCCAGCTCGGCCGTGCCCGCCGGGGGTACGATGTACGGATTGCGGCCCTCCGCGCGCAGCTTCTCCGCCATGTCCGCCAGCTCGTCCCACGCGCTGTAATCGGAGCCGGAGGGGATAGTGCGGATCGTGGCGCCCACGAGGGTCATCAGCAGGAAGTTGCCGTCGAGCGCGGGCTTCTCGGGTCCATCGAGCAGCAGCCCCACATCCATCCCAAGCTGCCGCGCCACGATCGCGGTGGTGCGGCAGTGGTTCGACAGCGCGCTCCCCGCGGTCAGCAGCATGTCGGCGCCCTGCGCGACCGCCTCCGCCGCGTAGAGCTCGAGCTTCCGCAGCTTGTTGCCGCTCGTCGTGCAGCCCGTCTCGTCATCCCGCTTCACCCACAGCCGCTGGCCCGGGCGCAGGAGGTCCGACACGTTGCGGACCTCGTGCAGCGGCGTCGGCAGGCGGGCGAGCGGGACGCACGGAGGATATGAGATCACTGAAGTGGGCCTCCTTGGCGGCGAGGGAGTGTTCGGCGTCGCGTCCCTACCCCCCTGCCCCCCTTCCTTCAGAAGGGGGGAACGGCGGAAGGGAAGGAGGATTCCGAGGGCGGAGACGACAAGCTGCGCGGCGCAGCGAACGTTGGCTGTCGGAGGCGCAAGATGAGCGGACCATTGAGGATCGGGCTGATCCCCGCGAACCGGAACTTCTTCTCCGACGAGCTCGCCGCGAAGATGCGCGGGGAGACGATCCGCGCCATGCAGGCCGCCGGGATGCAGGTCGTGGTGCCCAGCGAACTGGAGACCAAACTCGGCTGCATCGAGACGCGCGAGGAGGCGGAGGTCTGTGGGCGCCTATTCCGCGAGCACGATGTCGCGGGCATCGTTGTCGGCGCCATGAACTTCGGGGACGAGCAGGGGGTCGCCATCACCGTGCGCACCGCCCGGCTCGGTGTGCCGATCCTGCTCTTCGGCGGGCAGGAGGAGGAAGTGCTGACGAAGAGCACCTCGCGGCGCGACTCATTCTGCGGGCTCATCTCCATCGCCGAGGCCCTGCGGCAGATCGACGTGAAGTACACCGTCGCCGAGCGGCCGATCTGCTTCCCGACCGATGCCAGCTTCGCCGAGGAGCTGCAGCGGTTCTCGGCGGTCTGCCGACTGGTGAAGGGCATCCGGAACGCGCGCTACGGCCTCGTCGGCATGAGGCCGGAGGCCTTCTGGACTTGCCGCACCGACGAGGTCGCGCTGCAGCAGTTCGGCCCGACCACGGTCACGCTCGACCTCACGCTCGCCTTCGCCAAGATGCGCGAGATGAGCGCCGACGATGCGGACGTACGCCAGGCCCTTGCGGAGCTCAAGACGACGACCGACGTGAGCGCCATTGGCGACGAGGATGCGCTCGTGCGGCTGTGCATCCTGGAGTGCTTCTTGCGGCGATTCGCGCAGGAGAACGCGCTGGACGCGCTCGCGGTGCAGTGCTGGACGGCCCTGCAGCAAGAGTGGGGCACGTGCGCCTGCACGCCGATGTCGCGGCTCTCAAACACCGGTCTGCCCGCCGCCTGCGAGGCCGATGTGCTCGGCGCGGCCTCCATGCACGCGCTGCAGATCGTCTCGGGCACGCCGGCGGGCCTCGCGGACTGGAACAACCTGCACAACGAGGATGACGACCTGCTGAACGTCTGGCACTGCAGCGCCTTCGCGGGCTGCTTCGCCGCCGAGACCCCGCGCGTGCGTCGCAACGAGATCCTGGGCCAGAACTTCGGCTACGAGCGCGTCGCGGGGACGCTCGAGTTCCGCATTGAGCCGCAGCCGCTCACCCTCTTCCGCCTGAGCCATGACCCGAAGGCCGGCTTCGCCACCTGCATCGCCCACGGCGAGATCGAGGACAATCCCGCCGAGACCTTCGGCGCCTACGGCTGGTGCCGCATCAAGGGCCTCCTGCCCTTCTACCGCAACGTCCTGCTCCGCCACTTCCCGCACCACGTCGCCTTCACGGCCGGGCACGTCGGCGCGGCGCTGGAAGAGGCGTTCGGGAACTACCTGGGGACGGAGGTCTTCACGCCGGAGAGGTAGGGGGGCCGTGGTGGAGGCCGGGGTCCCGGGGCACACGGTAGCCTACGGGACGGCATTCCCAGGGCGCTGGCGCTGAGCGGCGCGAGATCGCGGGCGTGGTGGTGGCCGGCCGGACTGCGGCAAGGAACTCCGGTGGTACCGACTTGAGACGCACCGGCAGGGCCCCGCTGTAGTCGGTCTTCGGGGGCCCCGTGACAACTACGCCTTGGTTGAGTTGGTCGCGGAGATGTGAGAGTTCGCCAGCGATCTCGTGCAGAGGCTTGCGGCCTCGGAGCGCGATAGGCTCCAGTTCCTCAAGCACGATCGTGTTCTCCTCAGAGAACTCCCTGCGTGTCGTAGGATCCAAGTACCGCACTCTTGCGCGGAACGTCTTGTCGGGCAGGTCCTTGATGTTGGGACCCGTGGTCCACACGCACCGCGTCTCCCAACCGGGCGGAGCCCACGCGAGCCCTCGAGTCAGGAAGGCCTTCAGCAGGTCGTGGCGGAGCCCGAGGGGATCGGGGGTCATTGACACAGTCACATCCTTCGCGGGTCCTCGTCCAACGTTTGCGATCACGAGGTCGACGCGACAGTCGGGCAGGACGTCGGCATACACCATCACGTACGGGCGTGTCTGTGCCTCGTACGTCGCCTTCATGGTGCTCGCCATCTTCGCCGTGTGGTAGACGTAGGCGATGAGAGCGACTAACGTCGCTACCTGCGCGACCACCAGGACCCAGTTGAGGAAGAGGCCGGTCTGCTGCATCTGCTCTGCCGGGGACATGGCGGAGTCCTCCTCGAACTCAGTGTGGCCCAACGTCGGGGTCGGCGACTCACGCGGGCCTACTCCTCCAGTAGCTCGATGAACTCCTCGACGGTGACGCCGGCCTGGCGGATGAGCGCGCCCAGAGCGCCAGGCGGGAGGCTCTCCTCCTCGCTATGAACCGGGATGATGGCCATCCGGCCGGTGTCGGGGTGGCGCATGACGATGTGCGTCTCTTCAGGCGCTGAGTCTGTGAAGTCGACCTTGTACACCAGTGCCTCGGTTGCGTCCCCCAGCTCGAACCCAACCTCAGGTGGGTCAGGAGGGATAGTGCCGCCGCCGTCCTGTACTGCGTCGACGTAGAGGTGGAACGCCTCCTCAACCATGCGGAGAGCTTCCGGCACGCTGTGACCCCAGGAACCGACGTCAAGCGCTGGGATGATGGCCGAGTAGCGCCCGTCTGCCTCGCGAAGCAGGACGAGCGTGTAGGTCATGGCGTCCTCCCCATCCTGAGACGGCAGTGGGTGGACAGACCTTAGCCAAGCGGTCCGTTGCTGTCAAGCACTGGCCGCGGAGTTGGGGGAGGGGAACGGCGACGGCGGGAAGCGGAGGTCGGAAGGAGGGGGAGAGGGAATGCGGGCGCGGACGGAGCGAGCGCTCCGCCCTACGAAGAGGGGAGACGGAGGACACAGGATGGCGACTAAGGTCGCTATCGTCGGAGCGAGGATCATCGGGTTCGCGCGCAGGGAGGCGAGGGGCTTGATCGCCGCCCTTCTGGTCTCGGTCTGTGGGTGTGTGCCCGCACAGCCGGCAGCGGTCACGGCTGCGAGTTTGACGCTTCCCACCGCGCCTGTTGCCACCCCCACCTTCGAGTGCCTGGGGGTCGTGGCGCCCTTCACGGGCGATGACAACGCAGACGCCTCCTGCACGCCGTGGTACCGCGAGACGGGACAGGCCGGCTGGCTGGAGGGGCACCCGCTGTGGGCCGACCGGGCGGAGGGGGAATTCCGGGGGAGCCTGATCGGCCTACGGCCTGGGGTGACCTACGAAGTCGAGCTGCGCTTTGCGGACCCCGATGGCGTCTCACCGGCGGCGACCGTGGCCCTCACCGCGCAGACGTGGAGCGAGCGCTTCCCGGTGGCCGAGACGGTCTGGGTTGAGCCCGGCACCTCTACGCAGACCTTGCGGATCGAGGGGTCGGGCTCGCCTGAGGGCTACGTCCTGTACTCGGCCCGGCCGGGGCGGGAGTCCGAGACGGTCATCGACGTGCAGGGCGAGGCCGACAACAACATCGTCGTCAACGGGGACTACGTCATCGTTCGCGGCCTGGCCCTGCGCAACGCTCGGACCAACGCCGTGGACATCCTGAAACGGCACCACGTCGTGATCGAGCGCTGCACGATCACCGGTTGGGGTCGCCCGGGGGGACGCGGGCAGCCCGGCGACCTGGATGCGGGCATCTACGCGCGCAACGGCGGCTCACAGATCATCATCCAGGACAACGTGATCCGCGAGCCCCGAGGCGTCGCGAACCCCTGGACCGAGGGCCATCCCGAGGGCCCCCAGGCGATCAGCCTGATCGAGACCGATGGGAACCACGTCATCCGCTACAACGACCTGACCTCCGTGGAAGACCATCGCTACAACGACACCTGCGGCGGTGGCTGGAACATGAGCCTCAAGGGCTTCCCTTGCCGTGACACCGACATCTACGGCAACCAGGTGGCTTACTGCAACGACGACGGCATCGAGCTGGACGGCGGCGACAACAACGTTCGTGTCTGGGCGAACCGAATCGAGCAGACGTACTGCGGGATCTCCCTGGCCCCGGTCCTCAAGGGCCCCGTCTACGTGTGGCGCAACGTGATTACCGGCTTCGAGGGGGCGGCGTTCAAACTGGGCGAGGGCGACCGCCAGGGCTACGGGGCCGTGTACCTGTATCACAACACGGTGTTCGGCCCGGATCGGTCCGGGATCGCGGACTGGGGCGGCGAGGGCCTGTTCCGCTTCACGACCTCCCGCAACAACATCCTGGCCGTCAGCACCGGCCCGTGCATCTCCGACAAGCGCGCAGACCCGACCAACAGCTACGACTACGACCTGCTGCAGGGCCGGTTGAAGGTCAAGGCGCCCGTGGAGCCGCACGGGGTGGTGGCGAAGCCCGGCTTCGTGGACCCCGACGGCGGCGTCTTCCTGCTCGGCCCACAGAGCGCCGCGGTGGACGCGGGGATACCGTTGCCCGGGTTCAACGCCGCGTTCCGGGGCCGCGCGCCGGACCTGGGCGCCTTCGAGCTGGACGACTCGGAGTTCCGCTACGGGCCTCGGCCTGTCCGGTAGGAGCCGTCTGAGGCCCGAGCGGCGGGCACTCACCGCCGGGCGGTTCTCCGCACAAGGGCACTGGCGGCACGACTATCATACCGGAGGGACCATCATGCCGATCAAGGTTGCCGTTGTCGGAGCGGGGAGTATAGGGTTTACGCGCGGGCAGGTGAGGGACATCCTCGCGGTGCCCGAGTTGCAGGATACGAGGTTCGCGTTCACGGATATCAACGAGCGGAACCTGGAGATGGTCACCAAGCTCGTGAGGCGGGACATCAGGGCCTCGGGGCTGCCGGCCAAGGTGACCGCGACGGTGGACCGGCGCGAGGCCTTCAAGGACGCGGATTACGTCTTCTCATTCGTGCGCGTGGGCGGGCTGGAGGGGTTCCAGACGGACATCGACATCCCGCTGAAGTACGGGGTCGATCAGTGCGTAGGTGATACGCTCGCGCCGGGCGGGATCATGTACGCGCAGCGGACGATCCCCGTGCTGCTGGACTTCTGCCAGGACATCAGCGAGGTCGCGGCGCCGGGCTGCGTGTTCATCAACCACTCGAACCCCATGGCGATGAACACGTGGGCGTGCCTGGAGTGCGGGCATGGGGTGCACACCATCGGCCTGTGCCACGGCGTGGAGGGCGCGCACTGGCAGATCGCCCACGTGCTGGGGCTGCCGGTGGAAGAGGTGGACATCATCGCCGCGGGCATCAACCACCAGACGTGGTTCATCGGCGTGCGGCACAGGGGCCGGGACCTGACGGGCAAGCTGCTGAAGGCCTTCGAGAGCCACCCGGACATGAGTCGCACCGAGAAGGTGCGGATCGACATGCTGCGGCGGTTCGGGTACTACAGCACCGAATCGAACGGGCACCTCAGCGAGTATGTCCCGTGGTACCGCAAGCGGCTGGATGAGATCGAGCAGTGGATCGACCTGAGTTCGTGGATCAACGGCGAGACGGGCGGGTATCTGCGCGTGTGCGTGGAGGGGCGCAACTGGTTCGAGCACGACTTCCCGAACTGGATGAAGGCCGACCCGTGGAAGCTCGGGCCCGGCAATCGCGGCAAGGAGCACGGTTCATACATCATCGAGGGTCTGGAGACCGGGCGGCACTATCGCGGGCACTTCAACGTGCGGAACGGCGGGTGCATCACCAACCTGCCGCCGGACTGCGTGGTCGAGGTGCCGGGGTACGTGGACGGCAACGGGATGAGCATCCCCATCGTCGGCAACCTGCCGCTGGGCTGCGCGGCGGTCTGCAATGCGAGCATCAGCGTGCAGCGGCTGAGCGTGCAGGCCGCCGTCACCGGCGACGACACGCTCCTGCGCCAGGCGATGATGATGGACCCGCTCACCGGCGCGGTGTGCAACCCGCCGGAGATCTGGCAGATGGTCGATGAGATGCTCGTGGCGCAGGCGGAGTGGCTGCCGCAGTACAAGAAGGCAATCAAGCAGGCGAGAAAGCGCCTCAAGAGCGGAGACCTGATCCCGACGCGCGAGGGGTACGAGGGCGCGGCGAGGCTGCATACGAAGACCGTTGAGGAGATGGAAGAGGAACGGCAACGGCAACGAAAGGGGAAGACTTGAAGATTCGGAAAACGGCGAAGACGGCGAGGGAGGCGAACGGCAAGGCTCGGCTCTTGGCTGCGACGGCTCTGGTTACGTGGGCCGTGGGCGGGATGGCGCGGGCGGAGGGGCCGATGGGAGTAGCGATGGAGGACGGCATACGGCTCGATGCGCAGACGGTGGCACCCGGGGAGCCGGCGGAGTTGGCGCTGCCGCCGCTGCCGGCGAAGGCGGGGAAGGCGATCCTGCTGAGGTTCCGGGCGGTGATCGTCAGCCAAGGCCCGGCGGGCTGCAACTACAATGCCTCGGCGTGGCTGAACGGGGCGGCGCTCGGTCGGCGGAGCGCGGGAGGCGAGGAGCGGCTCATCGGACGGGAGCCCGTGCTGGTGCTGGCGAGGGCCTCGTATCCGCCGTTCGCGGTGTTCAGCGGCGAGAGGCTGATGATGATGTTCGCGGCGGATGTGGGTCAGGGCGATACCATGACGACCGACGGTCTGGGCGCGACCTTCCTGCTGGATATCAGCGACCTCGCGCGGGGCGTCGATGGGAACACGCTGACGTTCCGCAATGAGAACCCGGCGGCGCCGAAGGATGGCCTCGGGCTGCTGCGGGTGGAGGACATCGAGGTCGGCTGGGCGGATCGCGCCGCGCTGCCCGCGCCAGTCAGCCTCGTGCCGGAGCGCGGGCCGGTGGCGGCGCACGTGACGGCGGGCGAGATCCGGCTGGCGCAGAGCACGCGCGGGGGATTCACCGTGCGGGAGGGTGAGGGGCCAGAGCTATTGGTGGAGACCGCCATCGGGATGAAGCCGGACACGCCCAGCGTGCTGATCGCCGATGACGGCGCGCCGACAGTGGATGGCTTGGAAGTGACGACCGCGCCCTGGGGCCCGGCGGGGTTCGCTACGACCGCGAACTGGGCGGGGCTGAAGATGACGCGGATGGTTCGCGTGATCGACGGCTTCGTCGAGTGGAAGGAGACCTGGACGAACACGGGTGACGCGATTCGCGGCGTGCCCTTCAGGCACCGGCTCTTCCTGCGCGGCGAGAGCGCGCGGTTCGTCGTGGGCGGGTCGGCGGACAACGTGGCCCTCGCCACGAGCGCGTGCAATCCGACGCTGTACCTCGGCTCGCCCAAGCAGGAGGGTAGCGGGTGGGGCGTCGTCGCGGAGAGCGATTGGCTGAGGCTGCTGATGGGGCTGAGGGGGATCGGGGGAGTTGGGGAGGTCTTCAGTGAGACGCTGGCCTTGCCCGCGAAGGGCAGCATCGACTTCGACCTGACCCTTGCGCCAGTGAGCGAGGGCGGCGGGTACTGGCGGTTCATCAACGGCGTGCGGGAGAGGTGGGGAGCCAATGGCGTGACGCAGGAGCGCCCGGTGTTCTGGGGGTACGCGCGGGGCGAGGGGGCGACGGAAGAAGGGAAAGTCGCGAAGGCGTTGGGCGATCTGGGGCCGGTTACTGTGGTGCTGGGACCGTGGCAGCGGCTGCAGCCCGATGCGTATGTGGTGCGCGCGGGGAATTACCCGAAGCTCCCCGAGGGCGCGCCGAGGACGCCGGGCGCGTGCCCGGCCCTGGACGTGGACGCGTTCCTGACCTTCGCGCATCGCGAGGCGTACTGGACCGCGCTGAAGCAGGAGGTCGAACTGATCCGCAAGGCCGCGCCGAACGTGAAGCTGATGCAGATGCTGCATCCGGCGATGGAGGCGGTCTACCGGCCGCTGCAGGATCGGTGGCCGATTGCGGCGGAGGCGATCATCACGCCGGAGGGCAAGGTCTACGAGGCCGACCACTACAGCCGAGCGTGGCTGGGCGACTACACGGACAAGGACTGGGGCGTGCTGTATTGCGTCCCGCGGCCGGGGTCCGAGTACCTACGCATCATCATGGGCGAGGTGACCCGCGCGCTGGATGAGGTGGGGCTGGATGGGCTGTACTGCGACGAGTTCTCATGGGCCTTCACGCGCACGGGCTACAGCCGCTACGACTACAGCCGGTGGGATGGGTACTCGGCGGACCTCGACGAGAACGGCAACGTGCTCCGCCTGAAAGCGGACGGCGCGGCGGTGACGGAGTCCTGCCAGTTGCGCATGGCGGGCGAGGTGCTGCGGCGCGGCAGGTACTTCCTGGGCAACGGCGGGAGCGCGCTCCGCAGCCTCAACAGCCTGCCGATCGCGCGATTCATCGAGGGCGGCAACGGCGCGGCTAACTGGTCGCAGGGGCACCTCAGCGCGACGCCGCTGGTGCTCGGGAACATGGGAGATGAGAAGACCCGCGAGGGCGTGTTCGCCAGCGTGAGGGCGTGCCTGCGCGAGGGGTGCCTGTACTCGCCGACGGCGGTGAACCTCTTGCTCGATGGGCCGAGCAACTTCGTGAGTAAGCTCTACCCGATGACGGTGAAGGAGATCGGGCCGGGCTGGATCGTCGGCCAGGAGCGGATCGCGACGGTCGTGTCGGGGAGGTTCCCGTGGCCGGGAGGGACGGTGCGGAGGTATGCGTACGACGCGAAGGGCGAGCTGCTCGATGCGCCGGCGGTCGTGGAGAGGGTGGAGGAGGGGGAGGTTGAGGTGAAGGTGGAGGAAGGAGGGTTGGTGGTGGTGGAACGGCAGTGAGAAGTGCGAAGTGAACGGCAAGCACCACGGCGCGCCACCGAGACGGTGGCGGTCCCAGCAAACGTCGGAGGCAAGGCTGCCACCGCGTGCGCGTCCCGCAGGCGCGGGAGTGCGCGCGGTCCCAGGTGGACGGCTATGGCAGGGCGACGCCGAGGTGGATGAGGGCGGCGCGGAGGGAGGGGCCGGAGAGCTGGGAGGGAGGGAGGTTGCGGGCGGAGGACAGTGCGGCGGCGAGGCCGGCGGCCTGGCCGGTGGCGACGCAGGTGCCGGTCACGCGGTAGGAAGCGTGGGCCTCGTGGGTGCCGGAGATGCAGCGGCCAGCGACGAGGAGGTTGAGCAGGTCGGCGGGGAGGAGGCAGCGGTAGGGAATCTCGTACGGCTGCATCGTCGCCCCGTGACCCGATGGGACGCCGGCGCCGGGCGCGGGTTCATGGATGTCCACGCCGAAGGCGCAGGAGGCGATGCCGTCGGGGAAGCGGCGGCCCGCGGCGAGGTCATCGAGCGAGAGCTGATAGGCGCCGAGGATGCGGCGGGTCTCGCGGACGCCGATCTGGGCGGCAGTGCGGCGGAGACGAACGCCCTGTAGCCCGGGCACGTGGCGCAGGATCTTGACGGCCTCGGCGGCCTGACGGCGGGCGTCGATCGTGCCGGCGGTGAGGTCGGCGGGATCGAGCGGGTTGAGGCGGTAGACGTGCGTGAGCTGCACGGCGGCAGTGCCCGCGGCCGGTAGAGCGATGAGCCAGGGGACGTAGTTCGCGCGGCCGAAGGGTAGCTCGACGCCGAGGTTGTGCTCCTCGATGGCCTGGGCCATCGCGTCGAAGAGCGCGGCCGCGGAGTCCTGGGCGAAGTCGCCGGTCCCGTCGATCTCGAACATCAGCGTCATCGGCTGGACGAGACCGTCGCCGAGGCGGCCAAACTCGAAGGGCGCGCCCGCGCGGGCCGCCACGTCCCCGTCGCCCGTGCAATCCACCACCACGTTGGCCAGGAGCGCCTCGCGGCCGGCCTTGCTCTCGATGACCACCCCGCGCACGCGGTTCCCCTCGACGATGGAGTCCACGCAGAGGCAGTGGTAGAGCAGACGGACGCCGGCCTCGGACATGAGGCGCTCGAGTTCGCGGCGCATCGTTTCGGGGTCGAAGGTGTAGGCCCACCGCCACGGCATCCACGCGCCGGCTTCCTCCAGGCGGCGGACGATCTGAGTCACGATCCAGCCGTTGCGGGTGGCCTCGAAGAAGGGGTTCACGAGGCCTGCCGTCCACATGCCACCGAGCATTCCGTAGCGCTCGACGAGGAGCGCATCGGCGCCGGTCTGCGCGGCGGCGAGGGCGGCGCCGACGCCCGCCGGCCCGCCGCCGACCACCAGCACGTCGCAGGTGGCGCGGACGGGGGTCTCGCGGACGGCCTCGCGGATGGAGGTGAGGCCGGGAGGGAGGTCCATCGGGTGAGGGGTGAGGCGGGTGCGGTTCATGGGCAAGCCCCCGAGTCCGGTGTCGGGCAGGAAGGCGAGGCGACGGCAGTGAACCACGGAATACACGGAAGGGAACGGCACGGCGACGGCATGCGGACAGGATGTCCGCGCTCCCGGCGGGGTTCGGCGGAGAGGGGGAGGATACCTCGGAGGGCAAGGCCATGAGCAGGTGGGCAGTGGGTTGCGCGATGATGATGCTGGTCGGAGGAGTGAGCATGGCTCAGCACCCGCGCGTGCTGGTGAATGCCGAGACAATGCCGCTGTTGAGGGCAAAGGCGGCGGACGGGACCGTGAACCGGTTTGGCTTCGACACGAGGAGCGCGTGGGAGGCTCTCAAGGCGAAGGCAGATCGGTTCGTCGCGGCGGAGCCGTACCACTACTCGGTGAAGGTCCCGCTGGATAACAACCAGTTCGCCGGCGTGTGGGAGTACACGCTGTCCGATGCGACGCCGCCGAGGCATGACGATTCGCCCGCGTATCCGCCGTGGACGGCGATGTTCCAGGAGCGCGAGGACTCGATCACTACGAGGCTGATGCACCTGAGCTTCGCGTATCTGGTGACGGGTGAACCGGCCTACGCCGAGGCGGCGAAGATGATGGCGCTGCACGTGGCGAAGTGGGAGCAGTGGACCGACCCGAGCTATGGCGCGGGCAAGATCAGGGCGTGCCTGGACACGGGCCACTGCACGTATGCGATGGCGATGTGCTACGACTGGTGTTTCGACCGGCTGACGGAGGGGGAGCGCGCGGAGATTCGCGAGGCGATCCTCACGAAAGGCGTACGGGCGTGCCTGGAGGGGGTGGACCGCTATCCGGCGGATACGAACGGGTACGCGGTCATCACGGCAGGCGCGACGCTGGGGGCGATTGCGGTCGAGCCGGAGGCGCCGGAGGCGGCGGCCGACATCGCGCTGTGCATCGAGAAGGTCCGCGTCTCGCTGGACAAGGGCGGCAAGGACGGCGGGGCGTTCGAGGGGCCGATGTACGGGACCTACCTGATGGACTCCTTCGCGAAGGCGCTGGACGCGCTCGGGGCCGCGCACGCCGAGTACGACCTCTTCGAGCACCCGTACCTCGCGACGATGCCGCGCTACTGCATCAGCCAACTCGCGCCGGACACGAAGCAGATGCCGTGCTTCAGCGACGGCAGCCCGACCGCGGGTTACCCGCAGATCATGAGCATCCTCGCGCATCGAGGCAGCAGCGATGCGGCGTGGTATCTGGAGCAGATCGGCGGGCTGCCCATCGATGACCTGTACGAGTTCATCCGTTTCGACGCGGCGAAGCTGCAGCCGAAGCAGCCGGACTGGAACCCCTCGGTCGCGCTCTACGACATCGGGCACGCCTCGCTGAGGGTCGGGTACAACGCGAAGGCCGCCTCGCTCTTCTTCAAGTCGGGACCGTACGCCAATACGATCGGGCACAACCACTACGACCACAACTCGTTCGTCATCAGCTACGGCGGCGAATGGGTGATCCCCGATCGGGGCTATCACTCATTCTACGACCCGGCGAAGCGCAAGTTCTCGCTCGGCAGCCTCGGGCACGATACAATCGTGCTGGACGTGGATGACGCCTGCCTGAACAGCACGAAGGTGCCCGACCCGGGGCACGATCAGGTGAAGGTCACGGGCGGGCGGATCGCCGAGTTCTACGGTGGCAAGGCCTTCGACTACGTGCGCGGCGAGGCGGCGGAGGCGTACAACAGCGACGCGCTGAACGTACTCGACCGCTTCGACCGGAGCATCGTGTACGTGAAGCCGAGCTTCTTCGTGGTCCACGACGAGCTGGCGGCGCCAGCGCCGCACTCGTTCAGCTTCCTGCTGCACTCCGATGCGCAGAGCGTCATCGAGCCTGAGGGCGAGGCGTTCCGCGTGACGCGCGCCAAGGCCGAGGTCTTCGCGCGGGTTGCCGCCTCGACCGCGACTCAAGCGCATATCGAGACAGCTCCGGGCGCGGAGAGCTACGGCAGTTACCTGCGTGTGGCGACGGAGCCGACATCGAGCACGACGTTCACCGCGTTCCTGTACCCTCGGCCGAACCCCGACCCGGTGATCATCCGCAACGGCGGCTTCGAACGCGGGATGCTCGGCTGGCGGCCACGCAGCAACGAGGACCTGCCGAACCACACCATCGTGACGGAGCAACCGGCCGAGGGCGCGCAGTGCGGGCAGATCGAGAAGAGCGGGTACTACTATAGCGACTACTTCACGCTGGAGGTCGCCCAGGAGGTGACGGTCCGGGCGAAGGTGCGCACGACGCCGTTGCCAGCCGGCGAGGGCGCGACGATGACGCTGTACTTCTGGCGCGACGGGAAGGCCTTCGCGAGCAAGCGCGTCGGCCCGTTCGCGCACGAGGACTGGCAGGAGCACTCGATCACCGAGACGGTCCCTGAGGGCACGCAGCAGATCTGCGTGGCGCTCGAGTTCTTCGCGCCGGGCGTCGGCTGGTTCGACGACGTGCGAGTCGAGGCCGCCGTCGAACGGCCGCAGGTGCTGACGCCCGAGATTCGCAGCCTCACCGCAGACGGCCTCGATGTCACGATCGGCGGCGAGCGCTACGTCGTCAGCTTCGGCGAGGCTGGCAGGCAGCGGGAGGCGGGAGAGCTGCGGACCGATGGCGAGATCGCGGTGGTTGTCCTCGACGCGAAGGGCAAGCCGGTACGCGCGTTTGTGAAGGGCGGTACCGTGGTGGAGTGGGAGCGGCAAGTGGTTCTGAGACTGGACCAGGCGGGCACCGCTGAGACGCAGGAGGGAGAGTAGCCATGTCAACGGGGGCCATTCAGTTGGCGGCAGCCTTGCTCATCTCCGTCGCGACGGCGGCCGTGGCGGAAGGTCTGTTCGAGGACGTGCACGTGGTGAAGAAGCCCAAGGGGGATCACGGGTATCGTGGGATCATGGGGGACTTCATCCAGCTCAAGGATGGGTCGATCCTGCTGTCGTACACCGACAACGACCTCATGGTGATCCGCTCCACGGACGCGGGGCGGACGTGGGGCGAGCCGGCCGTGTTGGTCCGCCGGCCGATGCCTCCGGCCAAGGGGAGCTTGGCGCACCCGAGCTTCTTGCGGCTGGCTGACGGCAACATCCTGCTCACGTACATCTACACCACGTATCCCGTCACCCCGTACTTCGGCACGAACTACTACCGCCTCTCCGCAGACGAGGGGCAGACGTGGACCGATCAGTACTGCTACACCACGTACCCCGGCTATGCTCTCGTGCACAATGACCGCCTGCACACGCTCTCCACCGGGCGGATCATCGCGGCGGCGGAGTACAAGGCGTACTTGCCGAGCAGCGATGACCACAGCGGCTATGTGGGCATGACGTTCTTCTCCGACGACGGCGGGTATAGCTGGCAGCCGAGCAAGAACACCGTGGACTTGTTCGGCGAGCAGAAGATCGAGGTGCAGGAAGCCGACGTGGAGGAGCTGAAGGACGGCCGCCTGCTGATGTTCGCGCGCACGTACAGCGGCTTCCCCGTGTTCGCGTACTCCGAGGACAAGGGCGAGACCTGGGGCCCCGGCATCGCGCGCAAGGACATCACCATGCCCTACGCAGGCCTGGCGACCGTGCGGCGAATCCCCTCCACGGGCGACCTGCTTTTCATCTGGATCACCGAGAAGTCGCAGGACAAGGAGAAGCCCCAGGTTTGGCGGCGGTGCGCGCTGAGCGCCGCCGTCTCCACCGACGAGGGCGAGACGCTCATCCATCAGCGCAACATCGCCCGCGACCCAGACGACGACTTCGGCTATCAGTGCGTGGAGTTCCTGGCCGACAACACGGCCCTCGTCGGCTACCACGCGCGGGACGGGATCCACGTGGCGAGGATCGGGATCGATTGGTTCTACGAGAAGTGAGCACCCACGCCATGGCACACCGGATCACTCACGAACGAGCTCCGCTGCGATGGGAGGAAGGCCTGCCGCTTGGCAACGGGCGGATCGGGGCGATGGTGTGGGGCGATGGCGCTCCCTTGCGGCTGACCTTGGATCATGCGGACCTCTGGGACCTGCGCGTTAATGACGCCTTTCAGCGCGACCCGGCCTACACCTACGCCAACCTGCGGCGGTTGGTGGCGGAGGGGCGCTTCGAGGAGGCCCGCGAGGTCTTCGAGGAGCGTGAGAAGCGCGAGAACCCTCTCGCGCCGACGAAGATCAGCATCGGGCGGGCAGAGGCGCAGGTTGGGACGGGTGTCGCGTGTCGGATGGCGTTGGACATCGACCGGGCCCTCGTCGAGGGACGCATCGGCGCGAGGGACTTCGTCGCCTTCGTGCATCGACAGCGTGACGTCATCTGCCTGCGAGGCGCCGGTGAGCCGCTGAAGCTGGTGCCCCTCGCCGAGATGACGCCGGGCATGGCGGACCTCGGGCATCCGGCGCCGACGCTCTCGCAGCAGGGCGACGTGTGGGTCTGCGCGCAGGAGCTGATCGACGGGCCCTGCTGCGCGGTCGCCTGGTGCGCGTCGGGACGGGACACGTTCCTCGCAATCGAGCTGGCGCACACGCGCGACCGGGCCGTCGAGCGGGCGACGGCCTCCGCGCTGCGGGCGAGGGAGCAGGGCTTCGAGGCGGTGCTGACGGAGCATCTCGAAGCCTGGGCGAGCTTCTGGGCGGGGTCGGCGGTGCATCTGCCCGAGCAGCGCATGGAGCTGCTCTGGTACTACGGCGTGTATCTGCTGGCGTGCTCGGCGCGGCCGGGCGCAAGCCCGCCGGGCCTGCAGGGCGTGTGGGCGATGGACGGCGTCATGCCGCCCTGGCGCGGTGACTACCATGCCGACATGAATGTGCAGGAGACCTTCTGGCCCGCATGCTGCTCGGGGCATCTGGAGCTGCTGGACACGTGGTGTGACCACATGCGGAGGCTGCTCCCCCAGTCCCGCGCCTTCGCGAAGCGCTTCTTCGGCACCGACGGGAGCTTCTGGCCGTGCTCCAGCCTGCCGGGGCTCACGAGCGTGCAGTGTTGGTACACCGTGCAGTTCGCGTGGAGTTCGGTGGGTTGGCTCGCGTGGCCCGTGTGGCTGCGCTGGCGTCATAGTCTGGATCAGCACTGGCTGGCCGAGACGGGCTATCCGATCGTGTCGGACGTGTTCCGGTTCTACCGAGCCAACGTCGAGGAGCAAGCGGACGGGTATCTGCACGTGCCGCTCTCAACCAGCCCCGAGTATCGCGAGAACCAGCCCGCCGCATGGTGTCAGGATCCCGCGATCGACCTCGCGCTCATCCGGCGCTGCTGCGATTGGGTCGTCGAGATGGAGCAGGCGCTTGGTCTCAGTGATCTCCAGGCTTCGGCGAAGGACCTGCGCGAGAAGCTCACGCCCTACCCGCTGACCGAGGGCAAGGTGCTCTGCCTCTGGCCCGGCAAGCCGCTGGATGAATCGCACCGCCACCCGAGCCACCTCATGGCGATCCATCCTGCGATGGACCTGACCATCGAGGGCGACGAGCACGTCCAGCAGATCATCGCGGCGAGCGTCGAGCACTTCCTGTCGCTCGGCCAGTACCGCTGGGCCGGCCACACGTACGCGCAGATGATCAGCTTCGCGGCGGTCTTAGGCCGGGCGGGCTGGGCGTACGACTGCCTGCTGCAGTTCGTCGAGCATTGGATCGGGCCGAACGGCCTGCACTTCAATGCGGACCTCGCGCAGTCCGGCATGTCCTGCTTCCGCTACCCGCCGGGCGCCTACGGCCCGTTCACGATGGAGGCAAACTGCGGCGTTGCGGCGGGAATCGGCGACATGCTCGTCCAGGGCTGGGGCGACCGCCTGCGCATCTTCCCCGCCGTGCCCGACCACTGGCGCGAGATCGCCTTCCGCGACCTGCTCACCGAGGGCGCCTTTTGGGTCTCTGCGATACGGAGGGAAGGGCGGACCGTGTGGGTGCGCGTGCGGGCGACGGTGGAGCGAAGGCTGAGGTTGCGGGACCCCTTCGGGGGGGAGGAGGCGACGATTGAGGGCTGCGAGGTGAGGCGGGAAGGGGAGGACCTCGTTTCGGGGATGAAGGCGGGGCAGGTCGTCAGCTTCGGGCTGCGGGGACGGAGGACGGACCTGGAGGAGGCGGTGAGGATGACCCGCTGGGGCGAGGGGTCGAGGCTGGGGCTGCGGGCGAGGTAGCCTTCAGAGTCAGCGCGAACAATGGACAGTCCATGCGTCGCGATCCCGCCTGCGGGATCGCGACTTGGACAGTCCTGAACGACTCAGAAGGGATGGTCTCTCAATGGCACAGTGGCGCGTCGGATTGGTTGGCGTCGGGCGAGGGTCGGGGTATGGGAAGCTGTTTGCGGATGAACTGCGGTGTGAGGTGACCGCGGTGTGCGATATCTCGCCGGAGGCGTTGGAGCGCTTCGGGCGGGAGCTGAACCTGCCGGCTTCGCAGTGCTTCGCGGACTACGGCGAGTTCGTCGCGAGCGGGCTGGACATCGTGTTCGTCGGGACGCCGATGCCCTTCCATGCGGAGCAGACCGTCGCGGCGCTGGAGGCCGGGTGTGCGGTGCTCAGCGAGGTGACCGCGGCGAGCGATATCGAGGGCTGCAAGCAGATCGTGGAGGCGGTGAAGCGCACGGGCGGGTTCTACATGCTCGCCGAGAACTGCATCTACTGGCACTTCGTCTCGCAGTGGAAGGAGCTGGTGGATGCGGGGAAGCTCGGCGAGATCTTCTACGCCGAGGCGGAGTACCTGCACCCGATCCCGCAGCTCGTCTACGACCGCGCGACCGGCCAGAAGAAGTGGCGGTTCACCCGCGCGCCGCTGCACTACTGCACGCATTCGCTCGGGCCGATCCTGGACATCACCGGCGACCGCGTGGTGCGCGTCAGCGCGGTCGGCCAGGGGCACCGGATGCTGCCCGAGGCCCCGATCGGCGGGATCGACATCCAGGTCGCCATCATGGAGACGCAGCGCGGGATGCTCATCAAGCTCCTGCGCAGCTCCGTCATCCCGCGTCACCCGCCGATCCACTTCTACGGCCTGCACGGCACCAAGGGGTACCTGGAGACCGATCGCGGCGGGCCGGTCGGGCCGGGGCGCATGTACCTCGTGGACGAGATGGAGCGCGATCAGCCGATGGACGTGCCGTGGTCCGACCCCTCGCTGCCCGAGTCCGCGCGCGCCGGCGGCCACGGCACCGCCGAGTACAGCCTCGTGCAGGACTTCCTGCGCTCGCTCGAACGCAAGGAGACGCCGCGGATCGACGTGGTCCGTGGCATGGACATGACCGTGCCCGGCCTCATCGCGCACGAATCGGCGATGCGGGGAGGGGAGTGGCTGGAGGTGCCGAGGCTGGTGTGACGGCGGGTTCGGGGTCTGTGGTTCGGCGTTCGGGGTTGGGCTAGGACGACAGCGCCTCCAGGCCGGCGGTTAGGTGAGAGAGGCGCGAGGCTGGGTCTTCCTTTGGGTGGGTGCAGACGTGGGCGATGCCGGGCAGGCCGCGCCGGACGAGGGCGAGGAAGGCGCGGCAAGTGAGCTGCGAGCCCTCGGCCAGGGCCAGGTGCGCGAGGACTCGCCGGTCGAGGTCGTCGTTGTAGTCCTGCTTCGAGAGCGGCGGGTCGAGATGGGTCAGCACGTCGTCGCAGTGGCCTGCGATGAGGTGCCGGCAGGGCGCGCAGACGTCATCCGCGCCCACGACGAACTCGATGGTGACGTCGGGGTCGGCAAGGACGGTGGCGGCGACGCTGTGGACGGCGTGACCGTAGGGGTGCGGCTGGAAGGGCACGCCGGCACCGTACTGAGTGATGATGTCGAGCAGGTGATGGGGTCGAAGACGCATCGCTGTCTCCTCTCTTCCCTCTACTTCAGCCCTCTGAACGTGTAGCGGTCCACGCTGTACCAGTCCCCACCGGCGTTGTCGATCCTCACGGCATGTTCGCCGGCGGGCACGTCGACAGCGAACTCCTGGTCGTACTCCTTCGCGTACTGGTTGTTGTCCCCGTCCTTGTCGGGCAGGTCCTGGCGCAGCACCTCGCGTTCGTCCACGGTGATGGTCAGCACGGCGCCGAGCTTGGCGACGGAGTTCACGTGGACGGTCAGCTTCGCGGGGCCGGAGAGCACGAACGTCGGGCCGCCGCCGAACTTGGGGCGGTGCAGGTCGCCGTGGACGAGCGTGATGACGCGGGCGGCCCGGGGGTCGAGCGAGCCGTCCGCCCCGATTCGGATCGGCTCCTGGGTCTGGCTGTCGCCGTAGGTACCGACAGGGCGTAGGACGAGGTCCTCGCCCTCCCAGAGCAGCAGCGGGTTCCTCGCCACCGCGAGGCCGCTGGGGCTCTTGCCGAAGGTCAGCGAGAGCTTCGCCCCGATCCGGAAGCGCACGATGACCGTGTGGGCGGAGGGGTTGAAGTCGGCCGCGCAGTCCGTGCAACTCGTCAAGGCGTCGGTGATCCCAACCAGCTCCGCGTCGCCCTTGAGCGAGGGGTCGAAGGTCGGGGTGAAGGTGCAGTCAGTCCAGAAGATCGCGTCAGGCAGGTCGTTGCGCACGTAGCGGGTGAAGTCCGCCACGAAGATGTGCTTGCCGGAGTTCGCGTCCCTCCCCGCGTACATCAGGTTGATCCGGTTGTCGGCATCCCCCTGACACCAGATGCGCACGCCCGCCTCGTGCGCCGCCACCGCCAGAAGCTGGGCCGCCTCCTCGGTCCACGGCTGCTCGTAGGTCACATCGTTTCCCGGGTCCGCCGGCGTGAAGTAGAGCACAGCCCGGCCGCGCCCGACCTTCTGCTCCACGAACATCGGGCTGGAGAAGGTCGGCGCGCGCTGGGCCAGCTCCGCGACGCGATCGGCCGGCACGAGGCCCGCCATGCCCGGCGTGGGCCTGACGGAGCGGTCCGCTTCGACCGTGTAGGCCAGGCAGCCGGGGCCGAAGCCGATGAGCGTCCCGCCGCCCTCGACCCACTTGCGGATCGCCTCGACCGCCTTGCGGCTCGTGACCGTCACCGAGCTGTTCGGGATGACGAGGAGCTTGCGGCCCTCCAGCGCGCCGTCCTCGACCATCGCGTCATCGACGACATCCGGCGAGCCCAGCGCCCGACCCCACGAGGCGTAGCCGCGATCGGGATACCAGAGCGTGTTCGTGCTGTCATAGAGCCGCAGCGCATCCATGTTCGAGCGGTCGGGGCGATACCAGGAGGTCATGTAGGAGTGGAAGATCGCTGCGTCGCTCTTCACGTAGCTCGTGCGGTACCGGTGCAGCAGCGGCGCGAGGCCCTCCCAGGTCTTCCCGAACCACGTGGTCCGATCATACAGCTCTCCCCAGTGCGCAAGGTGCGCGATGTCGGCGCCGCAGGCGATCGCGTTGAGCGCCATGTCGTACTGGTGGAAGACCTGCAGGTAGGGCGGGCCGACGTTCTCCAGCATCAGGTCCACGCCATACTGCGAGCACGCCGCGCGCGTGTAGCGGCACGAGAAGAGCGTCTGGGAGTCCGTGTCATTCAGGAAGCTCGGGCGGAACTCGCCGAGCAAGCGGACGATCGGGCCGATGTTGCCGAGGGCAATCCCCTGGCTCGGGCCGACCTTCGGGCCACCCATCATCACGGCCAGGGGCTTGTTGGTCTCGCGCCGCGCGGCCACCAGCTCGCGGCGCGTGACCTCCTCCAGCCACCACGTGTACCAGTGCATGAAGTCCGACCACGCCGTGCGGGTGTCGATCCCCTCCGGGCCGGCCTGCGGGCCGGTTGGCGGCATCACGTCCTCCCAGCTCGCTGGCGTCTGGCCCCACGCGCGGGAGAGCGCGGCGAGGTCGCCGGCATACTGGCGCTTGAGCCAGTTGCGGAGGTTGTCCTTCGCGGGGCGGCTGAAGACGGCGTACTGGCCAGCGGTTGAGGCCGAGTAGTGCACCTCGCCATACATGCTGATCGGGGAGGACAGCATGAAGGAGCTGACCCACGGCGCGTCCTTGCGCGCCGCCACGCGCTCAGCTACCCAGCGGCAGTAGCGATCGACCACCTCGGGATGGAAGACCGCGCTCTCCACGCCCTCGCCCGTGCGGCGGCCTTCGGCGTCCTGGTCGAAGTCCGCGTCGGTCAGGCCGAGGCCGGAGAGGAGCTCCGCCGGCTGCGGGCGACCCGGGCAGTGGTTCGAGGCGACTCCCTCCAGGAACATCTGCTGTTGCTGCAGACGCCCCCCGCCCTGCGAGCCGAAGCCCAGGCCGATCTGCTTGCATTGCGCCAGCGCGGCGTCGCTGCGCGGCGGGAAGCCCCACGTGCCCAGGCGCGGGATGCCCTTCACCGGCGGCAAAGCGGCGATCCGGCTATCGAGCGGCCCGCTGGCGAAGCGCGCGCCCTGCCCGTGCGCGTTCCGCGCGGTGATGTCATCGACCCAGAGCGTCGCCGGACCAAGCTCGCCCGAGCCATCGACCTGCAGCGCGATCAGGGCCTCCAGACGGATAGGATGATCCGGGTTCGTCGCCTGCAGATCGGCGAGCGGGATCACCATCTCGTGCCACGCAGTCTCCTTCAGCGAGACCGGCACGCCGAAGAACGTGGGCTTTAGATCGTCGGTCCAGGCCTGCAGGTCGATCTTCAGCTGCTTGTCCGACCCGTCGCCCTTCACCCACAGCGACAGCTCATCCACTCCCGCCGCGGCCCAGCGCTCGCCCGCCTCCGCTACCGGCACGTACGCGCCGGCCCAGCCCTGCCCGGGATGGAAGGTCACCTGCAGGCTGTGCGCGCCCGAGTGCGCCTCGTCGGAGAGCGTCGCCGATACCAGCGGCGTGTCCTTGGTCTGGCCGCTGTGCTTGATCGCATCGTTGGTGACCCACCCGCCAAGGCCGGTCTCGAAGTCGGAGACGAGCAGCGAGGTACGCATCTGGCCGATGGCGGCGCCTGGGCACACTAGAAGCGGGACGATAACGGGGAATGCGTATCTCATCGGTGGTCCTTGACCGCCCGCACGATCTGCGGATAGCTCTTGCGCCACGCGCCGGGCGGGAGGTTCTCGGAGATCTGAACCCACGTCCGGCCAGCGCCGCCGTCCTGCTGCAGGATCTCCCGAGCAGTGCGGTAGATCGTCTCCTCGTCGGCGAGGTGCACCGACGAGGGGTAGTTCACCCCCAGGCGCATCTCGGGCCATTCGCGGCGGGCGTCGGCGACGCTCGTGTCGTTGTCCGGCGGCGGGCTAAAGGAGTCGATAATCCGCACGGGCGAGTCCGCGACCGCGCGCCACAGCGGCTTGAGGTCCCCATCCATGTGCACGGAGATCGGGATGCTCTTCCCAGTCGTCGCGAGGCACTCGGCGAGGTCCTCGTAGGCGCGCACGCAGTACCGGCGGAAGTACGGCTCGCCGATGGTCGGCGCGGTGATGTTGTCCGCGGCGCAGATGTGCGGCACCGGCAGCTCGCGCGTGGCCTCCGCGACCGCGACGTAGATGCGGTGCGCCAGGACGAAGAGCACCTCGAAGACCTCCTCCATCAGCGCCGGACAGTCGGCCATGTGGTAGACCAAGTCATCGAGCTTGACCCACTCGATCCAGAGCTGCTGGTACGGTGTGCGGCCGACGGAAGTGTGCGGCAGGCCATCCTCACCGAGGCGGTTGTAGAGGTCCAGCCAACCCTCGGGCGCGGGGAAGACCGCCGTGTCGCGGAGGTAGGCGAGCAGGACGCGGTAGTCGTCGGGCTCCTTGATGTAGTCCGTCTGCCGCGCCCAGGCGATCTCGGTCAGCGCCCACGTCGCCTGCAACGAGCCCTCCGGCGTGTGGAGCGTGGTCCGGCGCCGGCGGCGGCCGTCCTGCTCGTACTCCTCGCTCTCGAAGCGGCAGTGCGGGTGCTCGGTCCGGTGCAGCCCGCACCACGCGAGCAGGCCCATGTTCTCGCGCCCGACGAGGGCCCAGACCTCCTCATCGGGCGCCGCGATTCCCGAGTACTGGATGAAGGGCGGACGGTCAGCCTCACGGCCCTCGATGATGGCGAGCAGGCGGTCACGGTTGGTCATTGCGGGTGCTCCGCGGGGAAGTGTGGACAGGCAGGAACGCGTGTCCTCCACACGGCAGTTCCTCGGACGAGGACCGGCGACCTACTGCAGCGAAGGCGCAGTTCGGGAGGACGACGGATGCGCGCACCCGTCCCGCAGTCACTCATCCTACTGGTGATGGCCATGTCACCTGCTTCGCTGCCGGCGGCGGAAAGCCCCGGCGATGATCTGCAGTTGTGGTACGAGGAGCCCGCGACGCACTTCACGCAGTCGCTGCCCCTGGGCAACGGGCGGCTGGGGGCGATGGTGTTCGGGGGCGTGAGCGAAGAGCGGATCGTGCTGAACGAGAACACGCTGTGGTCGGGCTCGCGGCAGGAGGCTGACCGGCCCGATGCGCACCAGTGCCTGGCGGAGATCCGCCGACTGCTGCTGGCCGGTGAGAATATCAAGGCACAGGCGCTGGTGCTTGGGGCGTTCACGTGCGCCGGCGCGGGCTCAGGGCAGGGCGGGGGAGCGAACGTCCCGTACGGGTGCTATCAGGTGCTGGGGAACCTGTGGCTGAGGTTCGGGGAAGGCGGCGAGGTGAGCGAGTACCGGCGCGAGCTGGACCTGAGCGAGGCGGTGGCGCGTGTCAGCTACGAGCGGGATGGTGTGACCTACGAGCGAGAGTGCTTCGTGAGCGCGCCGGATCAGGTGATCGCCATTCGCCTGATGGCGAGTCAGCAAGGGAAGCTGAGCTTCACGGTGGCGCTCGACCGGCCGGAGCGATCGAAGACCGAGGTCAGCGGGCCGGGCGAAGTGCTG
>Ga0194113_10001197_pt1 | contig 35611 bp, 22 predicted proteins | sample TA2MahC200mmetaG_FD_146193 | JGI IMG/M metagenome (GOLD analysis project Ga0194113, IMG submission 146193) | Freshwater microbial communities from Lake Tanganyika, Tanzania - TA2015017 Mahale Deep Cast 200m | ecosystem: Environmental > Aquatic > Freshwater > Lake | place: Tanzania: Lake... | reverse complement strand
CTCGCGGCTGCTCGGCGAAAACAAGCGGATCACGATCGAGACTGACCGAGCCTCGTACGTGGCCGGCGAGCACGTGCAAGTTTTTGCCAACGTGTTGAGCGACGCCTACGAACCGGTCCTGCTGCCGTCGTTTCCCGTGCGCGTTCAGAACACGGCGTCCCGCGGCGATCCGGTGGAGCTGGAACTGACGCCCGTCCCGACGGTCGCCGGGCTTTACCAGGGGCTCTTTCTGGCGGGCGAGGACGGACGTTATGTCGTGCAAACGGGCCAAGACGATCCAGCGGCGGCCAACTCCGCCACGTTCGATGTGCTCTCCATCCCGTTGGAGCGGCGCGAGACCGCCATGCAACGGCAGGTCTTCGAAAAAATGGCGGAACTATCGGGAGGCAAGGCCTTCGCGATCCGCGAGCTTGCGTCGCTGCCAGACCGCATTGTCAAAAAGAACCCGGTCAAGGTCATCCGCGTGGAACGCGATCTGTGGGATTGGCCGGCGGTGTTTGTGCTGCTGGCGCTCCTGTGCGGCACCGAGTGGTTCATGCGGCGGAGGGAGAACCTGGTGTGACATCGGACGAACAACTGGTCGAGCGAAAGCTGCGGCAGGCGTGGCGGCGGCAGCGCCGCTATTTCCACTTGCGCGGCGTGTCGCGCACGCTGATTTGGGCGGGCACCCTGGTGGCGCTGGACTTCCTCGTGGACTGGCTCTTCATCTTCCGGCTGCGAGGACCCGCCGCCTGGCGGCTGCCGCTGCTTGTCGCGAACGCGGGTGTCCTGCTGTGGGCCCTTTACTACGAATGGCTCCGCCATCTGAGGCGTTTTGACGACGTGCGGATTGCCCTGCAGATTGAAGGCCGGCACCCGGAGCTTGCGAGTCTGCTGATCTCCTACGTTCAACTGAAGAACGCCGAGCAGCCAGCCATTTCGCCCGCGCTGCTTGCCGCGATGCGGCTCCATGCGCTCGCCGCAATCAAGCCGCTCGACTTTCGTGAGATTGTCGCCCCGCGGCAGTTCAGGCGCCCGCTGCTCTTCGCGGTGGGCACGATCCTCTTTTTCGCGGCCATCAGCGTCACGTGGCCCAGGCACGTCGGCGCGCTGTTTCTGAGGCTGGCTGACCGGGAGATCAGCTACCCGACCCAGACCCGGATCGTGTCTGTCACCGGGAACCAGACGGTTAAACAGGGCGACACGATCACGCTGGCCGCTTCCGTGGCGGGCCGTCTGCCGCCGACGGGCGAACTGTACGTCCGGCCGGCGGGCGATCAGGCCTGGCACAGCATCCTCCTCCCGGCCGGTAGCGGTTCCGAGTTCTCGCACCGCATCGAGGAGCTGTTTCGAGACACAGACTACTTTTTCAGAATCGGCGACGATCGCTCCGCGGAGTTCCGCATCACCCTCGTTCCACCCCCGCAATTCGTTCAACGCCGCGTCCGCATCGTCCACCCGCCCTATACCGGCTTGAAAGACACCTGCGTCGACGATCTGAACGTGCAAGCGCTCGATGGCAGCACCGTGTCGTGGGAATTGCGGTGTGAACCCGCGGTTCGTTCCGCGCGAATGCTGGTGGAGGGCCACGATCCCGTCGAGATGGAACTCGATTCGAGCGGATCCAGCCTGCGGTATTCCGTGACCCTCCGGAACAGTCTCAAATACTCCTTCCGGCTGACGGACAAGACGCACGGATTTGAATATGACGACGTCTGGCACGCAGTACGCGTCACTGCGGACAACGTCCCGGACGTCACGCTTCTGGATCCGACCGACGACGGTCCGGCAACCGTTCGCAAGAGGTTACGGCTGCTCGTGCGCGCCACCGATGATTACGGGTTGTCGAAAATCCGGCTGGTCTACTCCGTCAACGGAGCGGAGGATGTTCAATATCCCCTCGGGCCGCTGACCGGCCGACAGACCGAGGCGGCGTTCGACTGGACGTTGGGCACGACGATACCGGATCTTCAGGACGGCGACGTGGTGACGGTGGCGGTCGAGGCCTGCGATGCGCACGAGGCGACCGATTCGCGCTGGGGACGCTCGGTTGTGCGCCGGTTAGCGATCGTGGGCGACGCGGGCTATTTGCGCTGGCTGGCGGATGAACTCGACGAACAGCGGGCGGACATTCGGAAGGCGTGGGCGGAAGAGCAGACCTCGCTTTCGGAGATCCAGCAGATCAAGGGTCAGGATGCCGATTTTCTGCAGACACGGGGGCGCCTGCTCACCGAAGAACGACGTCAGGGAATCGTGCGCCGGGAATTGTCCGGCGTTGTCCGCCGGATCAATCTGCTGATGATTGACCTGACCTCCAACGACCTCTTCTCGGAGGGCGGAGGGGAACGCGTGATCGAGTTGAACAGGACTCTGGCGGCGGTCAACACCAATCACGTTCCGAGGGCCGAGGACGCGCTGAAACTCGCGCGACAGGATCCGGTCAACGCCCTGCCGCATATCGAGCATGCCGATCTGGAAATCGGAATGATCGTCCGGGAGTTGGACGGCTTGTTGAAAGACATGGGGCTCACCCTGACCGATGACGTCCTGTTGGCCCAGCTTCGTTCCATTATCAAGACCGAGGAACTGATTCGCCGCGAGACCGGCGAGTGGGGCAAGCAGCTCTACATCGATCCGGAACGCACGGGACTCACGCAGCCCAAACTCATCCAGGCGCAGCATGCCGTGCTGAAACAGATGGAGCTGTTTCTCCAACAGTTGGTGGCGGCCGTCGGGCAGGAATTGGATGCGGCACGGCGGAGGCGGTTCGAGGCTGCGGTCACCGCATTTCGGATCGGACGTCCTGATGCGGCGATGCAGGAGGCGGCGCGGGCGATAGAGGCCAGCAAGCCGATCAGCGGGGTGGAACAGCAGGACCTCGCGCTCAAGGCCCTGCGCACGGCAGCGGAGGCTCTGGCGGGGCAGATCACCGACGACATGGCAACGGTCAGGGATGTCATGGAGCATCTGCGGCAGATCCTCAAGGCTCAGCAGGACCTGCAGCAGGAAGTCAGTCAGGCGAACGCGCAGCAGTTTCAGGAACGGCATTTCCAGATGCAGGCGCGACAGGCGGACATCGGCAAGGATCTCTTGCAATGCAGTGCTCAGGCGGTCAAGACCCCGGCCGCCTTCGCCGTTCGCAAGGCGCAGGATGCGATGAAAGCGGCCCAGACGGACTTCGGCAAGAGCCGGCAGGAGCCGGCGATCATGCAGCAGGAAGAAGCGATCGTGTGCCTCATGGCCGCCATCGAGGCGCTGAACGCGATACGCGCGCTTCCTCCGATCGCGCTACCCGAGATGCCCGAATACCCCTGGGAGGTCCAGGTGGTGTCGACAAACGTGACCACGGGCGACATCGAGGAACTGACGGATTTGAACAAAGTCCCATCTGGTAAGTTGATGGACATGGGGGATATCATCGAGGGCGGGGGAGGGGACGCCACTCAGCCGATACCGAGCGCGCCATCGTCTGCTTCATCCCCTCCGGCGGGGGCGGCGTCGGCGGTCGCCGGCAGCTCGTCGGATCTTCGTGGAAAAGCCGTTGCACTCAGCCCGGAGCAGATCCATGCGCTGGAACGGCGAAACCGCGCGGCGGTCTTTCAGAACTACGTGAACAGGCTGCCCCAGGAGTTCAGGCAGCAGGTGTCGGACTACTATGAGGTGCTGGCGGAGTGACGGGAGAAAAGCTGAAAAGGCCGCCGCGCGGCTTCGCCGCGAAGAAACGAGGGGGTAACTGGGAATGAAAATCCCGACCCCGATACCGACTCCGACCCCGATAGCGCTAGCGATTTCGATTTCGACTGTACGGATGTGTTCAAAATTAGAATTGCTGTACGAGGCGCTTGCAAAACCTCCTTCGTCGGTTCTGCAAGCGCCGGTTTCAGAAGCCAGAATTCAGTATTCAGAATTGGAACCCTTTCACGGGCCGCGTATTCTCATATTCTGACTCCTGACTTCTCTCTTGCAAACACCCCGAAGGGGTTTTGCAAGCGCCTCGTACATTTACCGCTTGCGTTTCGTGGGGAGGGGGCTGTACACTGACCCTTATGTCAGGGTTTTGCAAGAGCCTCACGGATCACGGATTTACCCCGTGTCCGCCAAGAAGAGGATTGCCAGCCGTGCGTCTGCGTCATCGAGTACCGGATGTGAGATGTGTGGGACCGTTTGCCCTTGCGGCACTGCTTCTCGCGGCCGCAGGCGCGGCTGCGGACGACGCACGGCCGGAACCCGAATTGGACGCGCCTTCGCCAGCAGCGACGGCCGGAGAGCCGGCGCCGGTGCCAACCGCCGGTGGGCAACCTGCGGTAGGGCGTCCGTGGCGCAATTCGATGGGCATGGAATTCGTTCCGATTTCCACAACGACTGTGCTCTTCTGCACATGGGAAACACGGGTGCAGGACTATGCGGCGTTCGCACGGCGCGAGGGGCGGAAATGGCTCAAGCCGACCTTCGAGCAGGGGCCGACGCATCCGGCGGTGAACGTCACCTGGGACGATGCGAACGCCTTTTGCCGATGGCTGACAGAGCGGGAGCAGCAGGTCGGGTTCCTGCCTCCGGGGCATCGGTACCGCCTGCCCACGGATCTGGAGTGGAGCGCTGCCGTCGGGCTTGGCGCGGAGACAGGGGATACTCCCCACGAACGCGACGGAGGAATCAAGGGCGTCTATCCCTGGGTTGGGCCGTGGCCGCCGCCGTCAGGTGCCGGGAACTACGCCCCGAGCCGGGGGGTGGACCCGCACGAATACACGGCGCCGGTCGGCAGTTACCCCGCCAACCCATACGGGATTTTCGATCTGGGCGGGAACGTGGCGGAATGGTGTGAAGAGGTCTATGTGCGGGGCACAGGCGACCGGACGCTGCGCGGCGGGTCGTGGTTTCATTCGACCCCCTGGCATCTGGCATCGTCGGGGCGCGACAAGGGCGGGGAGAAATTTTCCGACATCCGGGTTGGATTCCGGGTGGTCTTGGAATTTCCGGCGGTGCCGTAGGGGACGTATTCAGTGTGCAGTATTCAGATTTTCCGGCGCGGAGGTTGGCAATGAGGCAAGGACATTCCAGACAGCGGTTCAGCCGCGTGTGTGCGGCGGTTGCCTGCGCTGTGTTGCTGGGCCCAAACGCGCTGGGCGTGACGCTCTGGATATCGGACGTGTCGGTCGTGCCGCGCGACGAGAAAACTGCGATCCTGCAGTTCAACATCTCCTGGGAGGGCTCCTGGCGCAACGAAGTCAACCACGACGCGGCCTGGGTGTTCTTTAAGGCGAAGATCGAGGACGAGCCGGCGCTTCCGGCGCACTGGTCCAGGCCTGCGGCCGCCGGGAAGGCCGCCAAGCCGCAGGCCGAGAGCGAGAAGGCCTGGCAGCATGTGCGGCTGGCCGCGAACCGCGTGATGAACCCGGACGGCTACGGCCAGACCGGAGACGGCACGCCGGTTGAATGCATCGTGCCGGATGGCCCGGACGGATTCACCGGTGTGTTTCTGCGGAGAGCGACCTATGGCAGGCCGAAGGCCCTCAAGGCGAACGGCGTGACCGTCCTGTGGGATCTCACGGCCACCCAAGGTGTGACGAAGAAGCTCAAGGCGCAGGTCCGGGGATACGGAATCGAGATGGTGTACGTTCCCGAGGGTCCCTTCTATCTTGGCACGGGCGGAGCGGAAGCCAACGCATTCTACCAGTACACCGACGGTGTTCACAATGCCCAGCCGTACCGGGTGACGAGCGCCGATCCGATCCCGACCGGCCGTAAGAACGGCTGCCTCTGGGCGGGAGGCGCCACGCCGCAGGACGGCGGCGAGATTCAGGCCGCGTTTCCCAATGGCTACAGGGCTTTCTATTGCATGAAAGACACCATCTCGCGCCGGCAGTACTCGGATTTCATGAATGCGTTGTCGCCCGCGCAGGCGGACGCGCGCTACCATCCCCGGATCGTCATCCGTTCGGGGAAGGGGCCTGACCACGTCTATCATCCGTATGCGGCCGCCCACCGGTACGGAACGACAGCCGTCGGCCTGTCCTGGGCCGACGGCGCGGCATTCGCCGCCTGGGCCGCGCTGCGCCCGATCACAGAAATGGAACTGGAGAAGGCTGTTCGCGGGCCATGCGATCCCATTCAGAACGAGGTCGGGCCGTCGGTCTGGGGCCTCCAAGGTTTCTCGGAGCACGACTGGCACGCGCTTAAACTCATCCACCAGAGCGAACGCGCGGTGACGATCGGCAATGCCGCCGGACGCCTGTTCAGAGGCACGCACGGCCACGGATCCCTTGACCTGCCCGCAGACTGGCCGCAGGAGGATGCCGTCGGCGCTGGGATGCGCTGCAGCTATTGGGGTTTCGGCAACCTGGAAAACGCGAGAAGCCGCGCCCTGATGTCGGATATTCCGTTCTACATTCCAGCGCACGAAGGCGCCTTACAGATGCCTCGCGCGCGCCTGTCGGATCGGCTCAACGCGGCGCTGGTGGACCCGGACCGGCAGCCGCATCACCGCTGGCGCGGCGTGCGCACGGTGCCCCCTGAAGCGGATCCCGCGATGGCGGTGACGCTGCGGGGCCCGTCGACGGGAGCCGGGCAGGGCAAACAAGACACAGGACGGAGACTATGAGGGCTACGACAGGCCACAGGGCAATCGCCGCGCGTGCGCTTCGGGGATGGGCTTCCTGTACGGTTGCGCTGCTCGCCGCCCTGGCTGCGCCCGCAGCCGACACGGCGGCCGACGCCCGGTTCGGGGGAAGCGGCCAGGCCGATCCCATCCGAATCGGACAGGTGCGCCTCGCGGCGGGTCCGGCCCCGGGACAGTCCATCATCACCTGCGATGTCGCCTGGGACCACTCCTGGCGCGCGGTCTGGGAAGTGCCGGAGCACGCGTATACACTCTTCTATCCCGACCCCATTTACAACAGACCGCAGGATCAGAAATGGGAAGGAAAGCCGCCGATCAAACTCGAGAATTGGGACGCCGCCTGGGTGTTCGCCAAGTTCCGGGCGCCTGGGGGTGAATGGCGCCACGCGACGCTCTCGCCTCTTGCTTCCGATCACGTCACTCCGCCCGAAGCCGCGCTGGATGTCGGTTTGAGCGACGCCCCCGCCGGCGGCACGACACTCCCTTCGCCTGCGCCGAAGGACAGCACGTCTGCATCGTCGGGAGCGACCGGCACGCGCGGACTTGGGGTTTTTGTCTATCGCTCCAGCCCCGGCAGCGGCGCGAACGATTGGCGGGACCTTGCGCTGAGGTGGCTCAACACGGTGGACGGCGTGACCGACCCGGCTGCCGTAGAAATCAGGCTTTTCGGCATCGCGATGGTCTATGTTCCACAAGGGGCATTCTGGGCCGGCGACGGCGCGGTCAGGGATCCGGCGGCTCGATTCTACGAGGGCGCTTCACAGGATACCCAGACGTCGTGGAGAACCGCCGATATCTCGGCCCAGTTTTCGGCGGGCGACACGACCTACCCGTTGCGGATCGAAAGTGAAGGAGCGCTCACGCTGGGCGGCGCGAGCGTGACCAACCTGGGCAACCGCAACGGCTGGGGACTGATACGCGGCGAAGATTTCGGCCGCGCGGTGACCCGGGCGCTTCCCGCGAACTTTCCCAAGGGGTTTGCGCCATTCTACTGCATGCGAACGGAAATCACGGAAGGACAGTACGTGGAGTTTCTCAACACCCTCACGTTCGCGCAACAGCGGGACCGGACCCTTGTGCCGCCCGATGCTGCGGTCGGCTCGGCCTCTCTGTGTCAGACAAACAGCGAGCGGCGGTCTCCCTGCCGGAACTCGGTCACGATCGCGGTTCCCGGCAATCAGCGTGTCGAAGCGCCGGTGGCCCGAAACGACGGTGCCATCGCGTCGGTCAGCCTGCCACCCGTGCCAGCGGTGTACCGGACCGATGGGCCCTATGCGGCTTGCGGCCACATGACTTGGAAAGACCTTGTTGCCTACTGCGGCTGGGCGGGGCTCAGACCGATGACCGAACTGGAGTTCGAAAAGGCCTGCCGCGGTCCACTCAAGCCCATGCCGAATGAATACGCGTGGGGAGACGCAAACGTTACGGGAGACAAGAAGCACAAGGCGCGGTACGAGGTCGGTAGCATCGGCAAGCCCGACGAGCACGTCGTCATGGTGGGGAGCGAGCGCGCCGGCAACGCAGCCTGGTGGGGAACCGTCGGCACCCCTGGCGTCGATATGTACGAAGACGCCGTCGCCGTGACGAACCTGCCAAGCAACAGCGGCGAGGCCCCCGGCATCGCCGAGGACGGCGGAAAGCCGTCCCCCGCAGAGGAAGAAGACGGCGGCGGCGAAGCGCCCGACGCCAGTGGAAGTCGTTCTGTGGGGCCGTTGCGCGCGGGGGCTTTCGCCCGACCGCGCACCGGGCGCGCCGAAGCCGGCGCTTCGTACTGGGGCATTCTGGATCTGAGCGGCAACCTGTGGGAGCTTACGATCACGGTGGGCAGCGCGTCGGGGCGTCGTTTCGCGGGTACGCACGGGGACGGCGCTCCGACCCCGTCTCCTTTCTGGCGTCTCGATTACGACGACCGTGCCAATCCGACTCGTGCTTTTAGCTGCCGGGGTGGCGGGTTCGGATGGAAATCCGATCGTGACAATCTGATGATGCGCGTGTCGGATCGGGCCGCCTCTCGCAGCGTCGGAGGCACCTTCAGGCCGGGGCAGACCACGGTCGGCCTTCGTTGCGTCAGGACCGCGCCGTGAGGGGACGTGTTCAGACCATGAAGAAAAACAAAACACGACCAGAACTCTTCGTCACGCATGCGGTCGCGGCGGCCGTCGCGTGGGTGATGCTGTCCGGGGCGGATGCAGCCCGCGCGGAGAACCCGCAGATTGATAACGTGACCGTGACCCAGCGCGATGCACAGACCGCGCAGGTGCGCTTTGACCTGAATTGGCCGAATGCCTTGCGCCTCGGGATGCGGCATGATGCCGTGTGGGTGTTCTTCAAGGCGCGCGCCGGAGACGGCACGGAGTGGCGGCATCCGCGCCTGGTTGCGGATAGGGTCCTCAGCCCGTCCGGTTTCGGCCAAGGGGCGGGGACCCCGCTGGAGTTTGTCGTTCCCGACGGCAAGGACGGCTTCACCGGCATGTTCCTGCGCCGCGCCGGGGACGGCAAGGGAACGGTGACCGCCAGCACCATCACGGCGGTGATCTCGCTCGAACCCCTGAACACCAATCTTCTGGTCTTCGCCATTGAGATGGCCTACGTGCCCGAAGGGCCTTTCGAACTGGGGTCCTCGGACGGAGTCGAGCTCAATCGCCTGTGCGCATACACGGGTCAAGACATTTCTCCGCCCATGCGGGTGGGCACATCCGGCATCTATCACGATTTTGCGGAGAATACTCCGCCGTATCGCGTGACAGGCCCGGGGGCGATACCCACCGGCCGGCAGCCGGGGAGACTCTGGGCGGCGGGCATTACGCCCGAAGACGGCGGCGAGATTCCAGCGTCGTTTCCCAACGGATACGCGGCCTTCTACGGCATGAAGCGTTTCATCACACAGGGGCAATACGCCGCTTTTCTCAACACGCTGACGGAGGCGCAGGCGGAGCAACGCTTCTACGCCGAAGGGCACGGGCCCGAAATCACGCGCTCGGATGGGCGTTCAAACGGCACGTACACGGCGTCGGTGCCTGGCGCGCGGTGCCCCTGGCTGTCCTGGGCGGACGGCGCGGCGTTTGCAGCTTGGGCGGGACTTCGTCCGATGACGGAACTCGAATACGAGAAGGCCGGGAGCGAGATTCCAGAAACCGGCCACGGCGGCGTCTATGATCGCGCGGTTTCAATCGGGAGCGCCATGGGGCGCACGTTTGCGGGAACCCACGGCGATGGCACGCCTGGCGTACCTGAGGATTGGCCGAAGGACCTGAGCGGCGTGGTGTTTCGCGGCGATGTGCTGCATGCTGCTCCGATGAATGGCCGGCACCTCGCGAAGGCCGGCCGCGTCAGCGCGCCCTACGCTCACGCAGATCGCAATGTATGGCCGTTCCCGGGCTGGCGCGCCGCGCGCTCTGCGGCGGCAGGCGATACGGGGCTTCAGCCGGACCCGGCCCACCGCGCCGTCGCGCGCCTGGCGAAAGCCCTCCGTGCTGACGGCGTGCTGGACGAGTGGACGAAGCCCGTTGCCGTGCTCAGCGACCCGGATGACATTTTTCCTGATCGTTTTCGCCTGCCTCCGCCCGCAGACGCGGGCCCAGACGCGGCGTTCTGGCAGGGCCCCCAGGATCTTGGTGCCAAACTGTATCTGGGATGGGACGGCGATACGCTCTGTGTGGCCGGTGAAGTGACTGACGACAAACATTTCAACGCCTATGCCACGCAAAACATCGCGAGCGGCGACGCGCTGCAGATCGGGATCGTCATCGGAGAGGGCGTTCGCTGGAACTTCGGGCTGGCGTTAACCAAGACGGGCGTGGCCTTTCACCAGTGGGAAGGCGCGGGCGACGCGCTGGCGAAGACCGCTAATCTCGCGGCCGTGCGGGATGACGCGGGTGGCGTCACCCGTTACGAACTGCGCCTGCCGCTGGAAGCCCTCGGCCTGAAGCCGGGAGGGGCGTTCGGCTTCAACGCCGTCGTGTTCGATGACGATGACGGCTTCGGGCAGTGCTACCGGGTCCAAATGGGGCCCGATCTGCGTTTCGTCCTCGCGGAATAGGCCGGATGGGACTTAAGAGAGTGTTCAGTATTCAGTGTTCAGACGAAGTTCGCAGATCTTCTGAGAACTGAACACTGAATACCCATAGACAGGAGTCGCCATGATACTCCATCGGTTCGCGATTGTCGGTTTATCGGGTTTGTCTTTTCTGGCCGCCGCCCGTCCGGCTGAGGCGTGGGAGAGCTCACATGCTGAGGTCGAAGAATACCACAAGGTGTCGCTACGACTGGAGACGCCGCACACGAAGTGGGCAAAGCCCTATGCCGGGGGAACCACGCGCGTGCTCTACTTCGTTGCGAGCAACAGCGAAGGCATGGAAACGCATGCACGCCACGTCATCGAATTGATGCAGCGCTTCGACGTCGAGGTGACGCCGGTCTACTGGTACAAGTTCTACAAGTACCATTGGCTGGGCGGCATGGCGGGTGATCGGCGCATCCACGCCCTGATGACCCAAAAGCCGTACGACGTCTATATCTTCCAGGGTGTGTCGCCGACGAACCTGCCGACATGGCCGCAGGACGGCGCGAAGGAAGCCCTGGCGCGGGCGGTCGCGGCGGGCGCGGGCGTCGTGCTCGTCGGCACCTCAGACGGCGGCCTGATTCCCAACCGGCAAGACGGCCGCGAGTTGCCGGCCTATCTCTCCGGATCCGCCGGTTCCCATGCCTTCACCGCCGACAAGGGCCGGGGCGTCATTCTGCCCGGCCTGCCCGACATCCCCTATCAGGTCGGATGGGAGATGGCGTACGACTACTGGCAGGAGGGTTTCGGACGGGCGGTGCTCTGGGCGGCGGGGCGCGCGCCCGAAATGCGAATCGAGATGACCGTGCCCGCGGACGTGCGGCGGGCTGATCTGCCGGCCGATTCCGTTGCCGTCGCCTGGAAGAACGTTCCGAAGGGCAACGTCCGCTGGCAGGCGGTCCTGCGGCGCGGTGACGGCGAGAAGAGCCCTCTGGGCGAAGGCCAGGTAGGCCAGGCGGTTCGCCTGCGGCTGCCCATATTGCGCACGGGGAGCTACCACGTGGATATCATCGCCCGCGGCGATCGCGGAGTGGAAACCTGGGCCACCGCGCCGTTTCAGGTGACGGACCCTACTGCGGTGAGAAACATCGCCCTGAAAACCGCCTGGGCCGAAATCGGTGAAGTGCTGGCCGGCACGGTCAGCGTCACGAACCTCATCGGCCGGCAGACGGTGCGCGTTCAGCTCAAGGACCGGCGCGGCCGCGTTCTGGCGCGGCAGGACGTGAAACCTGCCGGCGACGGCCAGGACGTCAAGACGGCTCACTTTGAGTTTCCCGTCCGGAAAGAGATGCCGATGCTAATCACGGTGGAAGCCGTGGTGCTGGACGGCGACCGGGAGGCAGCTTCTGACTACCGGTTCTTCAACGTCACCAAGCGTCATCGGGGCAAGCACAACTTCGTTCTCTGGGACATCAGCGACAAGCAGGCGCTGGCTCCCTATATGGCCGAGAGCATGCAGCGCTACGGCGTGAACACGATCGTGACCACCAAGCAGCCCATGCCGGCTGCGGCCGCCTCCGAACTGGCGTGGGTGCCGATGACCGGCGGCAATGTCAGCGCCCAGCGACATCTGACCATCAGCCCGCCGACCGAGGAACTCTGCTGGTCCACCCGACATTTTACCGGCGCGCGCGGCCACGGCGTCTTCCAGTACTCCCTCGGCGACGAGGGTGCCGTGTATGGTGCCGCGCCCGGCCCCAAGACGCTGCCTGGCTACCGCCTTTTCCTCAAGGAGATGCATGGTGACATCGCCGCGCTCAACGCGTCCTGGGGCACCGCGTTCGCGAGTTTCGACGAAGTGGACCTGTCCGAGAAGAACGATGGGGACGAGAAGGCCGCGCTCAAGGCGGGGAACTACCCCCGTTGGTACGACCGGCAGGCCTTTCTGCGCTGGAACTTCGTTCAGTACGCCAAGGTCCGGCGGAATGTCATGCGCAATCTCGATCCGCAAGCCGCCATCGGTTTCGAGGGTAGCGGCGGCTTCGCCCGGAGTGGCGACATCGACGCGTTCTGCCGTGAGATGGACTTCTGGGTTCCCTACGCCAGCAGCGCCGACGAGATGATTCGCTCCCTGGCGCCCAAGAGCATGGTGTATGGCAACTGGCTCGGATACGATCACACGGCCGACGGACTGATAAGCAAGTACTGGCGCATGGTCGTCAACGGCGCCAATAGCGCCTGGTGGTGGATGTGGTCAACATCGGGAGCCTACGAAGGGTTTATCGATCCCGACCTCGGGATCCTGCCGATCGCCGGGGAGATGCTGAAGGACACGCAGGTGGTGCGCGACGGCCTGGGCGACCTGCTGATGCAGTGCGAGATGCTGGACGACGGCATCGCCATGCTCTATTCCATGCCGTCGGGTTTCGCCGCCACGCTGCAGGACAGCCCGTCGTACAACGACTACGAGCCCAACCACCGGGCGTGGTTCACGGTGATCCACGATCTGCACCTGCAGTTCCGCTACGTCACCGACCGCACCCTGACCCGCGGCGAGTTCGCCCCCGACACGTTCAAGGTGCTGGTGCTGGCCCAGGCCCTGGCGCTTGGCGACAAGGAGGCTGAGATCGTCCGGGACTTCGTCCGCCGCGGCGGCACCGTGATCGCGGATCTCAGGCCGGGCGTGTTCGACGGCCACTGCAAGCCCCGCGACCGGGGCGCGCTCGACGACCTCTTCGGAGTCGCGGGGCCCGTCCGGCAGAAAGCAACACGGGCGGCGATGACGGTGCAACTGCCGGACGAGAAAGCGCCGTTGAAGCTGGATTGGCAGGACGCGGTCGTCGACCCAGGCACGCGCCTTGACGGCGGAACGGCCCTCGGCGCGGCCGGTGAAACGCCCGTCTGGATCGTGCGGGAGCACGACAAAGGCCGCGCGGTGCTGCTGAACTTCTCCCTGTCGCAGTTCCCGACACGCCAGGTGGCCACAGGACTCACCCATCAGGGGTCCACCGAGACGACGCCTCCGGCGGTCTGGAACGCCTTCCGGCGGTTGCTCGGCCAGGCCGGCGTGACGCCGGTGGTCGACCTGTGCCAATTCAAGGGCCCGAAGGTACTGGGTAACGTCAAACTGCAGCGCTGGCGCAACGGCGAGATGCAGCTGGTGGCCGTCTTCCGCGAAACAGGCGAGCAGATAAGAGCCCATTTCATCGCGGGGCGGGGCACCACGAACTGGGTGTATGATTTACGCAACGACATGGCGGTTGGAAAGGTGGATACCGGCTGGTTCGGCGGGGACTTCGTCATGGACGTGATCCCCTCCCGGGCGACGTTCTTCGCCCTGATGCCCCGCGAGTTGCCGCGGCCGAACCTGGAACTGACCTCCTCGAAGGTGTCGCCCGGCGAGACGGCGATCCTGCGCCTGAACGTGCCGGAAGCCGCGGGGCTGCACGCGCTCAAGCTGACCGTCGCGCGGCCCGACGGAACGCCGGCCGACTACTGGGAGCAAGTGGCGATCGTGGGGCGCGAGCCCAAAGAGGTGCAACTGCCCGTGGCCTTCAATGATCCGGCCGGCGAGTACGCGCTGACCGTGCGCGACTTGTTCGACCGCAAGACCGCCCACACGCTCCCACTCACCGTCCAGTAGCGGATTTGCGCCCGGGACTTAGATTTACTCCATTCCGACCCATTTTCCAGGCAATGATGCCGGGAGCGCCGGCCGGCCGGAAATCTCACGGCCGGTGGCCCATCGCGGTCCCGGGCGCGGGAACTTCCAGGTCTCGCCCCATTCGATGGCGCCGAGGTCCGGGGCCTTGCCGGCAGACGTGTGGAAGTATTCCTCGTCCTTACCGGTAGCGCCGGCATCCACAGCCGCGCTGTCCGGACGGATGTTGAAATCGATGGGCTTGAGCGAAACGAACGGTTGCTGACCATGGGTCATCTGGGGCATGTGTTCCGCCTTCACGCCCGGCCCGCAGTAGAGGTTGTGACGGCTGATTAAAAAGTCGGTGGAATTCCATGCCTGCGCCTCACCGACGTAGATGACGTTGTTCTCCATGAGGATGTCCTCATAGCGTTGGTTGTCGCCGAACCACTGGAGGCAGCCACGCGGCTGGACCACTGTGTTGTGAACGAGGCGCACGCCGCGCGTCGGCAACCCCTTGCCCCAGGGGGTGCCCAGCTTCAGCCACGGGCACCGCGGGGGGTTGTTCTCGGGCGAGGCGTAGAAGAGATTGTGATCGATGGTCAGCCCGCCGCCCATCACGGGACACAGAGACAGAAGGCACAGGGCATCCACGATGACGTTGTGATGCACCCGGAGGTTCAGCGGCGTTGCGCTGTCGAACTCGATCGTGTCATCGCCGCAGTTCTGGAGGAAGTTGTAGGCGATCTCGCCCGCGTCCCTGGGATCGGTGGTTCCGTTGCCGCGCGGCTGGAGGTGGTCTTGGGACGAATCATAGACCCAGTTGTGGCGAACGACCGACCGCGCCCCGCCGTAGTTCATGAACACAGCCGAGATATTAGATGCGTACAACCCGCTCCAGGCGCCGCGGCGCGCCGCTTCGTAGCCGGGCGGGGCGGTGAACTCGCAATACTCGACGGTCAGACCGCAGCCGGTGCGGTTGCTGCGACTGATCGGCCGCTCGCCGGGCGTCTGGTGCGGTGGAAGCGCGAGGATGTCGGGCTGGCAAATGCCGATGTGCGCGCCGGTGATATAGCAGTCGCGGACGGTCACATCGTTGCCGTGGACGATCACTGCCGCGCCCACACCCATGTGCAGGCGGAGACCTTCGATCACGACGTTGTCGGCCTTCACGGTGATGAGGCCGATGGTTTCGGAATACAGATGGCCGAGCCCGGGCACGTCAAAGCCGGTGTCCGGCGCCCAATGTTCCCCTTTGTGGCCGGGTTTTCCCAATTCGGGGTCCACGTCGCCTCCTGTCAGGCGGCTGATCTCGACGGGCTCGGAGTTGGGGTCGCCGTCGTTCTCCAGGCGGATATAGAGGATCCCATCGTGCCACGCGAAGCCTTCCGGAGCGCACGGCTTGAGCGTGCCGTTGGACTGATTCGGAAAGAGAAATTGCTTGAGCAAATCAAGGCGCCCATAGTTGACGAGGTTGCGGGGGCCGACCATCACCCACCACACGCGATGCGGAACAGCGGCTTTGTACAGATCGCCCTCGACCCGCTCGAATGTCAGGGTTGCACGCGCGGGCGGCACCGCCCCGCTGAGGGTGGCGCCGCCGCCATGGGCGGCCCGCAGCGTCACCGGCTTCCCCGGCGAGCCGCCACGGGCGATCAGCAGGCTTTGGTAGTACACGCCATCCTTCAGCATGATCGTGTCGCCCGGTTCGGCCCGGTCCAGCGCTTTCTGGATATCGTCGCCCGGAGCGAGTTCGACGAAGGCCGCAGGTTGAGTGTCGGCCTCGCGGGCTCCCATGCGTGCATCTGTTCGCATATTATCCCTCCCCGTCACAGGTCCGGGCTCGATGCCGCCCCCCACACAACCTGTCGAGGCCAGCGCAGAGAACACCAGAGCACGGGCCATCCTCTGGCTCACCTGACGCTGCGCACCCTGCGCCCGCCGACAACAAGATTGTGAAAAAGCAAGTCTCACTTTAGCACCTCTCCTTATGGCCGTCATTCATACTATCGTTCAATTCCACACCGTAATGCCCAAGGGGCGGCCGCCGGAGGGATCCGTCACGCGCAGGCTGAAGGAGAACACCCCCCGATGGCCCGCTCCGGGTGGCAGCTTGGTGCCGGCGACTTTGACCAGAACGAGGTGCAATCCTTTTTCGAGGAGAACCCTGGGGCCGTTGGCGTCAGGCGCCCCCCTTACAGAGGAGTAATCCTCGAGACGTTCATGATCCAGGTAAAGCCTCCAACTGTCGTCCACCGTGCTCATTCGCAGTTCGCACTCGGTGTCCGTCTCCGCCTTCAGCCAACAGGCGGCATAGACGACGAAATGCTCCTCCGCAGCGCTAAAGGGGAGATTCAGGTCCTTCACATCGAAGATATCCACCTCGTCGCCCGGCGAGGTGTAAGGGTGCCATCGGGCTGTCCCGCCCGCGCCGGTGGCGATGGCGACATCGTCGTGCGGAACGTGCCGCGGCTCCCCGCCGACACCCTGGAGGTAGTCTATATCCAGGCTGGACGTGCCGGGCGGGTAGGGAAAATACCCCAGCACCTGCCAGTTGGTGACGCAGAAAGATGCGCTCAGTTGGTGCGGCCCCTGTCGTTTGGCCTCGATCTCCCCCTTTCGCTGCGACCATGCGCGCACCTCTGGCGGGAGGACGTCCGCGCCCCCGAAGCGTTGCATGAGTTTATAGCATGTGTACGGGAACTGGGTCGGCCCGATAACGGACGTGTACGTACGCAGAACCTCGACGGCCTTGGCCGCATCCACGGGGCCTTTTGAGGGCGGATACGGCGGCATCTTGAGCGACCACGCATCATAGATCTTCCCCAGCTTGGCGTACAAGGCGCGCGATTCCGGCAGGTCGGGCAATTCGCGGACAAGAGTGAAGATGGCGTCTTCCTCATCGCGCGTGAGGGCGTGATACCCGATCTGGAGATCATTGAACGCGATGATCTTGGTCGGGCCGGCGAGGCCCCGCTCGTCGAAAGCTTCCATGGAAAGCAAACCCTGGGCCCACGTTCGGGTCCGCGTCAAAGGCAGGACGAGTTCGTAGACATGCCGGAGGGTCTTGAGGTCATGCCCAATGCCTGCCGTTGCCTCGATGGTTCGCCCTTTCCCGCGCGGCTCGGCTGTCAAGATGATTCCGCCGCTCCCGTCGAGGCCGATCCGCGCGTTGCGCACGAACGGTCCGTCGCCCTGCTCGACGGTTACCCAGTCTCCGTCGTTGTACACGCCCGTCCCCCGCAGCGGGTCAACCCGCGCGTCTTCGTAGGCGAGGGCCGCGAAGAGATTCTGGCCGTCTTGCGCCAAGAACAGGCTGGCGGGCTTGCCGTCCGCGCAGCGAAGCGGCACCTCCACGTGTTCGCCCCGCTCCCATTCATTGATCAAACCATCCGCGACGATCGGCTCGCGCCGGCGGTACAGCTTCGGAAATGGCAGCGCGCCCGTCGGATCACCCATCCGATCCGCCGGGACAAAAACATGCAGCCCGGACCTGTCGGTCACCGCGATCAAGCCCGGTCCCGAAACGATCTCGTTTTCCCAGGTTCGACGGCCCGCCATGTCGCCCCCGCTGTGCTTATCCGGCGACCATCGCGTCCATTCAACCTTCTCCAGCACCTGACCGCCCGTGTGAACGCAGGTCTCGGCGTCGAACACATCGGCGCGCACACCCCGGACGGCCGAGAGCACAACCAGCGAATCGCCTGCCAGGCGGAAGTCGGTGATCCCGGCGACCCTTCGTGGGTCCGGCACCGGCCAGGATGGGATCGAGCCGCTCGCGAGCATCCGCCCACTCTTCAGATCGAAAGCTCTCACGGTGCCGGATTCGTTTACGGCGTCGTAGTAGCGCTCTCCGTGAATAAAGCCGGGCCTCGCGCCGACGACTTCGCCCTCCTTCCCGGGGAATGCGGCAGAGAAGATTCGGGAAGGCGTGTTGCCGTTCCCGATCAGACGAAACAGCGGAGGCGGATCGTATGGCTGCCTGGTGCCGGCCGGTTGCACGGCGCCGGTTTCCCCGTCCAGCAGCATCGGACGCGCCGGGTAGTCGAGGACGACCCCGCCGGGGGCAAAGCGCACGCCTGCCAGGTCCGGATGCACCAGCCGCTGCCAGGCGACCGAGGGGGTGGGGTTGTCGAGCCGAAGGCGTTCGAGGACGCCGTCCGAGAGCAGAAATACAGCGCCGCCCAGCCCGGCCTCGGACGGCGGAACATACAGTTGCGAATTAGCGCGCACGAGCCGCCAGGCTCGCCGCAACGGGAACACCAGCTTTCCTTCCGAGCCCGCGGCGGGTGGCTTCACGGACGCGACCTCTTCAAAACCGTCCACCGGGACGGCCTCATCCGAAACAACGTAGAGGGCCGTGTCGAGAATCGCGTAATCGAGGACGTGCCGATCCGTCTCGCCCCATGCCATCCGCTCGGCGACGACACCCGAGCGCGCGTCGAGCCGGCAAAGGCCGCCGGGAGTGCCGACGTAGATCGACGATCCTATCCGTTGAGCGCCTCGGAGATCGCCTTCCTCGAAAGGCCGGAACCAGCGCGTTGCGCCGGTCGCCAGGTCCAGCGCGACGACGTTCCGATAATCGTACACTAGAAGCGCCCCCGCAAAGATCCCGACCGCTCCCGACGGATGCACGAACGCGTTGTGCCAGACGAGTTTTCCCGTCTCAACGTCCAGGGCAAGCACCCCGTTGTGGTCGCGGGGCATGCAGATCAACCGATTTCCCGCGACCAGCGGCGGCGCCCCCCACGCGACGGAGTGGTCCCTATCCCAGGGGGACGATCGTGATCTTTCTTTCTGCGAATACCTTGTGCGCGGATAACGGTGCGCCCATTCCAGGCTGCCATCGCGGGCATCAACGCGGGAAACGATACCCGCGCCGGTGGCGCAGTACACGGCGCCCTGATGGCAGGTCACCGCGTTTCCATAGAGGGCCAGATCGGTGTTATATTCGGGCAACCAGCCCGAGGTGCCTCTCATCTTATCGCGGGAGACCGGGCATGCCCAGATCCTCGCCCCGGTATCGGGGTCCATGCAGATAAGATAAACCCCCTCCATCTCGGAGTTCACGATTTTGGCCGCCAGGACGTAGAGTCGGCCCTCGGCGTAGACGGGATCGTTCAGAGGCCAATGCCGGACGCCCCGGAAGGATACGGATTGTTTGCGCCACGTGTTGTCCTGCGCTGTTGACCAAAGCTGCCTGCCCGTCCGGCTGTCGATCGCGGCAACGTCGAAGGGGCAGCTATCGCTGTATCCCCATCGCGTGTAGATGCGGCCGCCGATCAGGGGGGGGCGGTAGATCCCGGGGTGCCGCCTGAATATTGAATCCGTGAAGCGCGCCGTGCGCTGCCACACGGGCTTGCCGGGATGGTCCGCGCGATACCAGACCATCATGTTGGGGGCGCTGACCAGCAATCCGCCATCCTGGAGCTGCATTCCGATGCGGATGAATGGAAGAGACTTCATCAGCGTGGTGTCGTAGGACCCGTTCGAGCCGCCAGCCTGCCGCCAGGAAGACGGCCAAGGCGCGAGCGCGGGGATCCTGACCAGGTGCCGGTCCAGATCGCCCAGTCGCAGCGCCGGTCGCTCCGGGGCGGCTTCGGGCAGGCCCTTCTCCAACCGGTCGCGGATGCCCCGGGCCGTTTCCGTTCCGCCCATCCAGGGATAGCGCTCCTCCGCATTCACGTCCCGGAAGGCCCCCTCGAACGCGTCCCGGTCGTCCTGCTGGGCAAGCGCCAGCCACAGACAGACTTGAGCCTCGGAGCGCAGGGCCGGGTCCGAGGCGTGCGACAGGACGTCCCGGAAGGATCGCAGCGCCGATCCAGCGTGTCCGTTCAACAATTCCCGCCTGCCGTATTCCATTAGCTGCCGCTGCCCGGCGTCGGTCCACGGATACCGGCGAAAGAGCGCGATCGGACTACCGGCGTCGCGGGCTCCGGCCGAGCCGCCAGTGCCGGCGTTTGAAACCTCAGCATGCTGCAGCCGGCGCAACGGAAGCAGCGCGTCGGGCTTTTGCGACAGCAGATGCCGGTCAATCAATGTCCACAGCCAGGCGGCCGTGGCCGTGTTGTCGTCGGCAATGAATCGCCCCGGCTCCAGACTTTCGCCAATCAGAGCATGCGTCTGCGACGGCACGGTTTCAGGCGGCGGATCGCGAACCGCCTCCCATCTCGTTGAGAAATCCTTGAAGGACAGATTCCTCGGGGCGCTGGAGGGTTGCAGACGGCCCGGCTGATAAGCCAGGGCACTTTCCAGATATTTGGCGCTCGGCTTACGACCATCAGCCGGGTATATGGCTTGCCACACGGCCCGCACGTACGGATCGCTGTTGTCGTCGGCGCTGAGCGTGGAAACAATCTCAGCGAAGCGGGACTCTGTCTCATACGAGTCCGCCTGATAGCACAGCTCGGCCTCCAGGAACTGCACCCACACATCCCTGCCGATGGCCTTTTCAAGCGCTGCAATCTCCGCCTGGGCTTCGAGAAACCGGTCCTGGTATCCCCGAATAGCGATGAGCGCGCCCCACGCGTCCCGCAGGGCCGGGTCCGTCGGGAGGATACGGTCAGCCCGATAGGCCGCGATCAACCGGAGGGCCGCGTACTCCTGCCAGTGGTCCGGGCCATCTTTCGACGCGCGGAGGATGACTTTGAGCGCCGGGCAGGCAATATCCCAGCGGCCGGGACAGTTCGCGATCAGGTCCCGGAGATGCAGATTGCCCGCCTCGACATCTCGTGCGGCATAGGCGTTATCGGCTAACTTCCGGCACGCCGCGATGCGCGGCGCATCCCATGCTTCCGATGGGGTCACCGGCTGCGCGAACAGCGCCGCCGGGAGGCAGCACAGCGCCGCCAGCGCGCGGGCGAGAAGATTGCTGCGATCCAGTTTCATCCGTACACACTCGCTTCCCGCAACCTAGCGGCCGCCTGCCACAGTTTCATCCCTGAGCTGGACACTGTACCACCACTCCCCCCCGACGTTGCACGATTTGATCATGAACCGGTTGTCTCCCGGCTTCAGCGTCGCGGAAAACTGCACCGATGCTCGCGTTCGATTCGTCACCTCGGCCACCCGGCTTCCATTCAACCAGAGCAGGAAGGGATCGCCCGAGTCCACCGTGACAGACACCGTGCTTGAAGCGGGGGCGACAATGTCGCCGACACCGTAGGCGACAGACAGGGAGGCGGGAGGCGGCATGGCCTCGTTCAGCAACACCCGTCCGTCAACCTGATCGGTCTTCCATTCCTGCCATTCCACGTTTCGCTCGCCGATCGCTCGCCGATCCTCTTCTCGTTTTGACTCAAGCCCGGTCCAAACGTAGTGCGCGACGTAGTTCGTCTTGAAATTGATCTCGGTCTCCGGCGGATAGGCGTTGGTTAATCCCGAATTGCTTTCGTCGTTGAAAAACGTGCCGATGAGCATCCAATCGAGGAGGAACCCCTGCGCCTCCGCGATCTGGCGCGCCATAGCCTGTCCACCCAACTGTCGAAGCGTAACGGCGGCCTGATAGCGCAACCGGCCGTCTTTTCCATTGAGGATCGGATTCAACGCGGCCAGGGCTGGCGGAAACTCCTCCGGCTTGCCGTGGGTGGCCATGAGATTCAGGGCATAGCGGAGGATTTCGACATCGCTGGGCTTTCTTTCGAAAACCTTGCCCAGATAGCTGACGATTCCCTCCCGGGGCGCTGACTCAGGCGGGATTCTGGTCAGGGCCCGCAAGGCGCTGCGCACGACAGCCGTCTCGGAGTCGGCGAGCGATGTGCGGAGAAGCGAGTAGAGATCGGCGTTGTCGCACAGGCCGAGGGAGGCTGCGGCCTTGGCGCGGCACTTTGGGTTGCGGTGCGCCAGATAGCGCCCGAACAGATCGACATGCCGCACAGGGCTTGCCTGTGCCGTTGACAGCGCGGCCAGCGCCGCGAGCACCAGATCGTCCGATGGATTCGGCATCTTATCCAGCGCCGCGGCCAGCGCCATCGCTGGTTCCTCCGCCGGATGCGCGTAGAGCAGCCGACACGCCGCGAGCAGAACGTTTGCGTTGCCGGTCTCGAAAACGGAGACCAGGGGATCGGCAAGAAATTTATCCCCGTAGGATTGGAGGAGTTCCATGCAGGGCCCGGCCAGTTCGCTCGTGGCCGGGAGGCCGGCAAGAAACCCCAGAACGACCGGCACGACGTCCGGATCGCGCGTGTCCTTCAGCCCCCACAGAACGGCGGACGACCCAGCCACGTTGTTCGTGACGAGAAGGGCGTGAATCCGAGCCCGTGATTCGGCGGTTCCGACATACCCGAGGGCGCGTGCCGCCTGTTCAAGGGCTTCGGCCGGCGGTTGTTCGACGAGCGCGGCAATAGCCTTCCAGGCATCCTTCCCCAGCAGCCTGGCGTACACCGCAGCCGCCCGGTAACGCACACGGGAATCGGCATCCGAGAGCCGGCGCTGGATCACTCCGATGGATTCCGCGCCGCCGATGATCCCCAACGCTTCCGTGGCGGATCCGCGGATTTCCGGCGCGGGGTCATCGGCCAGCCCTGCCGCCTTGGACAACACGTTGCTTCCGGAAATCCTGGCCAGGGCAACCAGCGCCGCACCGGCCAGCCACGGTTCCTGCCTCCTGTCCAGCATCGCCGTCAACCGGGGAACGGCTTCCGGCGTTTTCCATTGCGCCAGCAGCGCGATGGCTTCGGATGTGAGCATCCAGTCGGAGGACTCAAGCTGCGCGAGGGTCTTCTCGATTGCCACCGGGTCGGGCACGCGCGGCGTGCCCGTTGTCCCGACTGGCGCCTCCGCCGCAGACGCGGCCCGGATGGCAAGGCATACACCCGCCAACAGGCACGCCACCCGTGACAAAGCTGTCAATGACCGGAACATCGATCTGAGGCCCTCCTGACTTGCACCTTCACGCGCCTGACCTTTCGATAATCCTATTCCGCCAAACCTCCGCTACCTCTGGTAGATCGGCACGAAACGGTAGGGCACGCCGAGAATCAGGATCGCCATTCCCGTGCTGAAGATCGGTCCCTCTTCGATGTTCCAGCTCCCGTCCTTCCACTGCTCGTTGACCAGCGACGCGGCGATCTTGGAATACCACGGCTGAAAGAACGTGTCGCCGGCCTGGTACATGTCCTGCACGGCATAGTAATGGGCATAGAGGAAGTATTTCTGGCCCGCCTTGAATTTTACGTCGGGATACGCGACGAGAACCGCGAGCCCGCGGCGGGTTGACGGATGGTCCCGCTGACCGGACATGATCAGGGACATCACCCCCGCCGCAGTCGTTGCGAAACGCGGGCTCTCCTCGCCGCCGCTGGGCTGATAGCAAAACCCGCCACCGGCCGGGTTCCAGCATTTCAGCACATAGTCCACCGCTTTGCGGATGGTCTGATCCGGCACGGCGATGCCGGCTTCCTTGGCGGAGTTCAATGCCACCAGTTGCATGACGGTGATGGAAAGATCGGCGTCCACCGGTTGCGGTTGGTATCTCCATCCGCCGGCGCCGTTCTGCGCGCGCAAGGTCACATCAACTGCGGCCCGGAGCGCATCGCGAATCTTGGTATTCTTGCTGTGTCCCCACGCCTCGGAGAGCGCGAGCGTGGCCAATCCGTGCTCGTACATGCTTCCGCCCATGTAGCCCAAGCGGGTCTCCGCGACGCTAACGAGATAGGCGATGGCCGCGTCCATTGTCTTGCCATACTCACCCCTGCCGGGCACGTGACCCTGGACCATGAAGGCCATGAGCGCCAGAGCGGTGTCGCACACCGGATGCTGCCTGCCGCCGGTCCCACGGCCTTCAATTCTGCCGTCGTCCCGCTGGTGGCTGGCGAGGAAGACCAGACCCCTGTCAATGGCCACGCGGACTTCTGGAGAGAGTTTCGCCGTCTCCACCTGGCCTTCAGCGGCCGGGGCGGGGAGGGAGGCCAGCAGCAGCGCTGCCGTCATGATGATCCGGGTTATCAAGAGGGTCGCTTCTTGTTTGATGAGTATTCAAAGGAGGCTCTTGCAGACCCCCTGCAAGAGACGGGAATCAGGGTCCAGGGATGAAGCGCTTACTAAACCCGGAACCCGGAACCCTCCGCGTGCACAAAAAGGACTGAACATGGTGGAGCGGAGGAGATTCGAACTCCCGACCCCTACGTTGCGAACGTAATGCTCTACCAACTGAGCTACCGCCCCATGTGAGAAAAGTGGATGCAGATTAGCAAATATACGGGCTTGCGCGCAATGGTATTTTTTTCCTCACACCGTGAACCGCTCGCCGGGGCTGGGCACGTGGACGTGCTTTGCGCCATGCGCGCGCAACACGTCGCCCATCCCCATTACCTGGGGTTCTTCGCCGTGTATCGCAAAGGCGTGGGTGACGGGCGGCGTGATCGCCCCCAGCCAGGCGTTCAGCGCGTTCCGGTCAGCGTGCGCCGACAAGGCGTTGATCGTATGCACGCGCGCCTTGAGATCGAATTCGTCGCCCAGGATCCGCAGCGGGGACACGTATTCAACGAGCCGCCGCCCCAGGGTGTTCTCGGCCTGGAATCCGACAATCAGGATGATGTTGCGCGGGTCGCCCACCGTGTTCCGGAGATGATGCAGGATGCGGCCGCCTTCGCACATGCCCGATGCCGAGATGATCACCATGGGCCCGGGCTGGTCGTTCAACGCCTTGGACTCCTCGGTCGACTGAATGAAGGTCAGGCCGGGGAAGCGCAGGAAATCATCCCCCGCGCGTATCAGGCTGGAGGCTTCCTCGCTGTAGCATTCGCGGTGCGCGGCGTAGATCTTCGTCGCCTTGAGCGAGAGCGGACTGTCCACAAAGATGGGGGTGCGCGGAATGCGGCGGTTCTCGACCAGCTCGTTCAGATAAAAGAGGATCTGTTGTGTGCGGCCGACGCTGAAGGCGGGGATGATCAGCTTGGAACGCTGTTGATGGATGTCGTCAATAAATCCCTTGAGGCGGCCGATGACGTCGGCCTTGGGCGGGTGGACACGGTCAGCGTAAGTGCTCTCAATCAGCAGCGTGTCCACATCGGACACCGTGTCATACGGACGGAGGATCGGCTGGTCCGGCTGGCCCAGATCGCCCGAAAAGACCAGCCTGCGCCGGGTTCCGTCCGGCTGTCTGGCGTCGAGCTGGACGATTGCCGAGCCGAGGATGTGACCCGCTTCGTGCAGCAACACGCTCACACCGTTGCCCAGGTCGATCTGCCGCTTGAGCGGTGCGGGCTGGAATTGCGTCAAAATCTGCTCAACATGCTCCAGCAGGTAGAGGGGCTCAAACAGGTTCTTTCCCTGCGCCGCCCGCCGCTTGTTTACATGCTCGACATCCATTTGTTGCAGGTGGGCCGAATCGCGGAGCATGATGTCGCACAGGTCGCGCGTGGCCGGCGTGCAGATCACGGCGCCGCGGAACCCGTGCCGCGCCAGGGTCGGCAGATTGCCGCTGTGGTCGATGTGCGCGTGGGAGAGGATCACATAATCGAGCTGCGCCGGATCGATCGGCAGCGAGCGATTGCGCTCAAACGACTCTTTGCGGCGCCCTTGAAAAAGCCCGCAGTCGAGCAGGATCTTCAGGCCGTTAACCTCCACCAGATGCATGGAGCCCGTGGTCGTTCGCGCCGCGCCGAAAAATTGAATCGTCATGTGTAGTCCCTCCCCTTTACTTCAGATTTACTGCCACGGCGGCCATCTCGGCGGCCAGCCGGTCAATCGCGACTTCGTGATAGCCCGAAACGCCGGTCTGCACGGTGTTGCGCACCGGCCGGGTCCAGTCCGCAGGAATCCGGTTGGCGCCGTGCATCACGCCCCACAGGCTCCCGACCGTCGCGCCGTTGCAATCGGTGTCGAAGCCGCACATCACGGCCTGCGCGACGCTCTGGCCGAAATCATCATCGCCCCAGAGCAACGCCGCCGCGACAACCTGCGCGTTGGAGTTGGAGTGGCACCAGTCGTGTGAGCGCCGCTCGTTCCACTGGGCGTGGATGTATTCGCAGACGATCCCGTAATCGGCGCCATCCGCCCACAGCGCAAGAATGGTCTCCACGTCCTCCCGCAGGCGGCAGTGTGCCGGGATTTGGTCGAGCCCGGCCCGGATCACCGCTTCCCAGTCGTCGCGCACATAGGCGGCTGCGAGCATGGAGGCGACCCACATTTCGCCATACAGGCCGTTTTTCACATGCGAGATCGAGGCATCGCGCCAGGCCCACTCGGCGGCCCGCTCCGGCCGCCCCGGATTGGCGTAACCGAACAGGTCGGCCCGGATTTGCGCGCCAATCCACTCGCGGTAGGGGTTCAGGAGTGTTGCGCTGCCCGGTGGCGCGAGACCGGCCGCCAGATTGCGGTAGGCAACGCGTTCGGCTGTGCAGGTGTGCAGCAGCGGCAGCTCATTCAGCCACGTCGCCGCCACATCTTGGGGGGTAAAGGCGGCGCCATGCCGCTTGAGCACCGCCAGTCCCAGCACCGTATAGTTGATGTCATCGTCCTCGATCATGCCGCTGATGTGGGGCAGGAGGCACCGGTTTTTCAGGTTCGCGGCCCGCGTGCAATCAAACTTCTGGACCGGTTTGAGCCGGTCGATTCGCGCGGCCATCGTCTTGGTTGGTGTCCGCAGATACCGGCTGATCGGCCAGTTTCCGGTGCTTTTCGCCGTCACCTCGATGCTCGTGCGGTACCAGCCCTCGACCGGCTTGCCGAGCAGGCAGCCGCAGATGCGCCCGAGCAGCCCGCCGTGCAGCTTGTCGCCGAACTGTTTGGCGGTTCCCGTCCAGGCAGGGACGCGGATCGCCGCCGGTGAGCGGGCCTGGCGGATGGCGTCAAGCGCGTCCGGCTCGTCGTAGGGGTAGCCGGTCCGCAGCGGCAGGGCCTGGATCGCTTCGGCCAGCCGGACATATCCCGCCAGCCACGCCGTGCCGCGTTCGCCGCCGAGCGGCATCGCTCCCGCGCCCGGATCGCGTTTGGCCTTCTGCAGCCTGCGGATCAACGGCCGGACCGACGTGAGATCGCGTCCCTCCTGTTCGGCCTGCAGCAACTCGACATCCAGATCCACGCCGTTTAGCCACGCATGGCGGTTGTGCCAGAGGATGCCGTCCGTATCGCCTGTCTGCGTCATGCCCACCCATCCCTTTCTTGCCCAATTCTGCGATGCAGTGACCCGATCGCACGCCTAGAACCCCGACCGCGCCAGCAGGGCCTCGGTGACGCCGCCGGCACGGCCGCAGAGTTTCTCCACATACTTCGCCAGAATGTCGCCTTCCAGATTCACGGCGTCGCCCACGCGCCGCGCCGAGAGACTGGTCGCCTCCCACGTGTGCGGGATGACGTTGACCTCGATCCAGTCGTCGCCGACGCCCGAGACGGTCAGGCTGACGCCGTCCATCGCGATCGAGCCCTTCAGCACCGTCTGCCGCGCCAGCGCGTGCGGACATCGCACGCGCAGCACCCGGTCGCGTCCGCGGCTGGTCACCGCCGCAACCGTGCCGCACGCATCCACGTGCCCCGTCACCACATGCCCGCCCAGACGGTCGCACACCCGCAACGCGCGCTCCAGATTGACGGCCGCACCCGGCGCGAGCGTGCGCAGCGCGGTGCGCTCCAGCGTCTCGTCGAGCACATCGGCGCTGAACCCGTCCGCGCGTGCTCCGGTCACGGTCAGGCACGCCCCCTGCACAGCGACGCTCTCGCCGACATCGAGCGGCGCATCCCACGCCTCGTGGGTGCAGGCGAGCGCCCATCCGCCCGCACTGTGACTCAGCCCGTGGAAACGGCCCAGCCGTTGCACTAAACCGGTGAACATGAGCGCCTCCGTGTGACGCGGATCATGACATCGTTGCCGAACACGCGCGTTTCCGCGAGGGTAAAACGGGGCATCCGATCAAGCAGGAAGCCGGCGCCCGCGACTCCCGTCGCCCGCGGGTCGGCGAGAAAGGCTGGCGCCAGAACGATCACGCATTCATCCACCAAGTCGGCGCGCAGCAGGGCACCGGCCAGTGCGCCGCCGCCTTCGCACAAGACGTGCATCAGCCCGGCCGACGCGAGCCGCTTAAGGGCCGCGCGCAGAGAGAAGCGTCCGTTGCGCGCCGCAAACGGCCAAACCTGCACGGTGTTGCGACAGGCGGCGGCGGCGACGGGGTGGGGGACCCCGGACGCCGTGCAGACCACCGTCGGGCCGGCGGCACCATCGTTGAAGATGCGCGCGCCGGGCTTGACGCGGCCCTGCCCGTCAATCACCACCCGCCAGCGGTCGCCGCAGCCGGGGAGACGGCAGGTCAGCGCCGGGTCGTCGGCGCAGACTGTGCCCGCGCCGACCATGACGGCGTCGGCGCGCCGCCGCAGTTCCTGCACAAAGCCCCGCGCTGTCTCGCCGGTGATCCACTGCGAACGGCCGTGGCGGTCGGCGATCTTGCCGTCGAGGGTCATCGCCAATTTCAGCGTCACATACGGTAGCCCTTCGGCCAGGCGTTTGGCGAAGGGGGCGATCAGCCCGGCGCACGCCTCTCCGCAACAGCCGACATCGGCCGCGATGCCGGCGCGCCGCAGCACGTCAAAGCCCCGCGCCGCATGGATCGGATTGGGATCGGGGCAGCCGCTGACCACGCGAGTGATGCCGGTGCGGATGATCAGATCGGTGCAGGGGGGCGTGCGGCCCTGAGTCGAGCACGGTTCGAGCGTCACGTACAGCGTGGCGCCTGCGGGGTCGCCGCGACAGGCGGCGATCGCCTCAACCTCGGCATGCGGCAGCCCCGCGCGGGCGTGCCATCCTTCGCCCAGCTTCCGGCCGTCGCGAACGACCACCGCGCCCACGGGCGGATTCGGCCGCGTGGCGCCTTCGCCGCGGCGTGCGAGGGTTAGCGCGCGCCGCATCCATCGGATATCGGCGTTCACCATGTCATTTCCTTATCACCCGCGGCGCGTCCTTGGCAGCGCGGTCCAGGATGCCGTTGACAAACCGCCCCGACTCGGAACTGCTGAAGAATTTTGCCAGGTCCACCGCCTCGTTGATGCAGACCACGGCAGGTACCTCGCCGCCGAAGAACATCTCGTAGATGGCGAGACGCAGAACATTGCGGTCCACGGCACCCATGCGGTGCAACGGCCAGTTCTGGGTGTAAAACGAGAGCTTCTCGTCAATGGACTCACGGTTTGTGGTCACCCCGCGGACGAGCCGTTCGGTAAACTGACGGAGCTTCTCGGGTGCGACGGCATTCAGGGCGGCTTCTGCAGGCAGTGGCTCGGGGGCGGTCCCGGCGCGGTCAGCGTCAGCCTGCTCCTCCTGGGTGCGGGCGACCAACTGGCACCAGAAGGCCGCGAGGATCGGATCCAGCTCGGAGGGGCGGTTCATGTCGATTTGAAACAGGATCTGCACGGCCCACTCGCGGGCGTGGCGCCGTTTTTTGAAGTCAGACATGATGCGTCTCCGTCGGTTATGCCATCTGCTTCAGAACCGAGGACAGCTCGATTGCGGCCAGGGCGGCATCCCATCCCTTGTTGCCAGCCTTGGTACCGGAGCGTTCGATCCCTTGCTCGATCGTCTCGGCGCAGACCACGCCGTTGAGCACGGGGACGCCGGTTCGGAGCCCGATGGCGGCGAGGGATTTGGAAACCTGAGTGTTGATCAGGTCGGCATGCGGCGTGGCGCCTCGGATCACCGCGCCGAGGGCGACGACGGCGTGATAGCGTCCCGATGCCGCGAGCTTGTCCACAACCAGCGGAAGCTCATTCGCGCCGGGAACCCAGACGGCGGTGATATCCGCCTCCGCCCCGCCGTGCCGCACCAGGCAGTCGACGGCGCCCTTCAGCAGGTGCGTGGTCAAAAAGCTGTTGAAGCGGCTGACGACCAGCGCCACGCGCAGCCCTGCCGCATTCAAATCTCCCTCGATCAGACGATAGGCCATGGATGACTCCCTTCTGTGTTCAACCGTGCTTCATGCTGCTCACAGCGCATGCCCGAGCCTGCGCTTTTTTGTTTCCAGATAGCGCGTGTTATGCGCGCCCGCCGGGGCTATCAGGCTGACGCGCTCGACGATCTCGAGTCCGTAGCCGGCAAGCCCCACCACCTTTCGCGGATTGTTGGTCAGCAGTCGGATCCGGGTGAGCCCCAGATCCTTGAGAATCTGGGCGCCGACGCCATAATCCCGCAAATCAGGCGCAAAGCCAAGCTTTTCATTTGCCTCCACCGTGTCGAGGCCGCCCTCCTGAAGCTTGTACGCATGCAGCTTGTTGGCGAGGCCGATGCCGCGACCCTCCTGGCGCATGTACAGCACCACGCCGCATCCCTCGCGCTCGATCCGCTCCATGGCCGCGTGAAGCTGCATGCCGCAGTCGCAGCGGGCCGAGCCAAGCACGTCGCCGGTGAAGCATTCGCTGTGGACGCGCACAAAGACCGGTTCGGCGGCGGCCGCGACAGCGCCCTTGATCAGCGCGATGTGCTCCTTGCCGTCGAGACAGGCACGGTACATCCGCAGGCGGAAATGGCCATGGGCGGTCGGCATGTCGACCTCCTCGACCATTTCGACCAAGCGCTCACGGCTGCGGCGGTAGGCGATCAGGTCGGCGATGGAGACCATCTTGAGACCGTGGCGCGTGGCAAACTCGCGCAACTGGGGAAGCCGGGCCATGGAGCCGTCGGGGAGCATGATTTCGCAGATGACGCCAGCGGGTTGCAGCCCCGCGAGGCGCGCCAGATCGACGGCGGCCTCGGTGTGGCCCGCGCGCACCAGCACGCCGCCCTCGCGAGCTTCGAGCGGAAAAACATGCCCGGGGCTGACCCAGTCATGCGCCGTCGTGTCGCGGCCGACCAACATGCGGATGGTGGCGGCGCGGTCGGCGGCGCTGATGCCGGTCGTCACGCCGTGCGCGGCCGTGGCGTCCACCGAGTCCATGAATGCGGTGGAGTAGGCGTCGCCTCGGTTTTTCAGCGGAATGCGTCCGATGCCCAGCCGCTCCAAGCGGCTGCGGGTGAGCGGCACACAGACCAGTCCGCGGCCATGGGCGGCCATGAAATTCACAGCCGCAGGGGTCGCCTTCTCGGCTGCGACGATCAGGTCGCCCTCATTCTCGCGGTTCTCATCGTCGGCCACCACGACCATCTGCCCTTCGCGGATCGCGCCGATACAGACTTCGACATCGTCAAAAAGTGCGCTCATGCGGTATTCCCATCAAAACAAAACGCCCGGACGCGGCAGGCGTCAGGGCGTTTCGGGGGCGCAATGCGCCGCCGGTTGTCTTCTTACATCCAGACTGTACTGTCGGCCACGGAGTTTCACCGTATCAGTGGCGCGCATCGGCCGTGCCAGTCGCGGGCTTTACCGCCGGTCAGGAATTCCCCTGCGTGTACGGGGTCACCTTGCCCTGAAGACATTGCGTTGTATTGCCGGAGATTATATCGCAGCGTGGTCCCTGTTTCAAGCCCAAAGAGGCGACAGCAAAAAACATGCAGCAATTCTAATTATGGTCGTCGATATCGGGATCCAAATCGATATCGGGATCGGGATCGACGAAAAAGGCCGAAATTCGACCCCGATACCGATAGCGATTTCGATTTCGACCGGCAGGATGCAATCAAAATTAGAAAATTAGAACTGCTGAAAAACATGAGAAACCTGTTGACACTCCCCGCACGAATGCGTTACAGTTCGCCGCGTCTTGTCCCTCATGGGACGGATGCGTCGCTTTTATCTTGTTCCGGTGTAGCGCAGTGGTAGCGCAGGTGACTGTTAATCACTTGGTCGTAGGTTCGAATCCTACCACCGGAGCCAACTTCCGTCGCGGAAGATTTCTACGCCGTCCGGTTGACGCGCATCGTCCCGCATTATTAAGACGGGGTTGCCGTTGGTACCCACATCCAGCGTGATGTGGCGGGGTCTCTCTTGCGCGTTGAACATCCCCAGTTCGGGTTTGCCCTCGGCATTCACTTGCTGCGTGAAACCCCTCCCTTGCGCGTCATGCATGCTCAAGTAGGGTGACCCCCGACGCACCTCCAGGCTGACCTGGCAGATCCCTTGTGCGTCTGATATTTCCAGCGCGGGGGCCCCGTCGAGGGTGGTTTGGTCTGAATTCACGGCCAGTCTGATGCGTTCCCTCCCTTGCTCGTCTGTAACGATAAAACCGCGGCGGGCTATGAAGCCATCCGCAGGAGGGATGACGCTGTGAGCTGTTACCAGACCCACCAGCACTAAGACAGCGGCGGACAGCGTCCAGCGATTGCGCCGTGTTGCTGCGGCGAGTTCGCGTTCGAGCTTTTCGAAGCGTTCTTCAAATGTCATGGTTTTTCTTTCCATAAAAGAGCAGCAAAAGATGGTCAAACGATAGCACACCTAGTTGCGACGCACAAGACGGGCCTGCGGGCGAGTACGGAGAGGGCATGCGTTGGGAATGTGGACGGATGCTTCGGCGGCCGCGGGCGGGGTCTATCTGTGGCGGCCCGGATCGGAATGGAGCCGGGAGATGATCGCGGAGGCCCCTCAGGCCGCAGCGGTGGCCGGGGTTGCCGAGGGTGTGGCAGGACCCGCGGCGGTCAGCGGGAAGGCCACCAGGCGCCTCGGGGAGGCACCGAAACGGGTGGCGGGCGACGGGAGCGGGCGTGTGGTGGGTGCCTTTCGTGCACCCACACAGTGGGCGCACGGGCGAGGGTAAAGGTTGAACAGCGGGAGTCTATGCTTAATTGTTATTTTCAGGGCTGACCCCGATGGACCTCCTGATGATCGTACTGAATAGCGTGGCACAACACGCAACAATCCAACCACAAACGATTGCGGCGACACCATAGAAGACACTCAAAAACAGGATGTAAACTATTCGACCAGCCACCCCCCCCCAGAGAGAAGCATCGTCGATGGCTCTTAATGCGAAGGCACCAATATTGAGTATCTCGTCGAACAATGACCATTCATACCCGCAAACTGGCATCCAGCGAAGACATGCGAGTGCGATAAAAGACAAAATTGCGCTAATACCATGTACACGACGCGGTATTCTCCTCTTTCTCCAAAGCGTAGCACCGATACCCATCTTACTTCTCCGTATACAGGTCAGACACACAAATAGCTGAGCACTTTATACTGCCTGACTCCTCCAACTCAGCAACACTACCTCTTTCTCCTGCGTAAATATAAGCACTAATCGCAAACACCGTCCTGACTCCGCCAACAGGAATGTCCATCTCTCCGGATTCATCAGTTGGAAGGAAGGCCCCCTAGTCGGGCACGTTTAGAAGGGCATGTCTTCGAGGTCTTTGGCGGTGGCGGCTGGCGCGGGGGCGGCCCGGTTGTTGGGGGGATAGGATGTGTGGCGGGGCGCTTCGATCAGGCCGAGACGGATGAGGCGGGCGGTGATGCCGCCGGTGGTGCGTTCGTGGGCGGCGGCGATTTCAGAGACCGGCTTCTGGGCGGCGAAGGCGTCGTGCAGGCGCTGCTCTTCTTCGGGGGTCCACAGCCTGGCGGACGCGGGACGGGCGGGGCCGGAGGCTTTGCGGGGCGCTTGCGGAGCTTTGAGGGCTTCGATGGCGAGGAAGAGGGCGCGCACCACGTCGGCTTGTTGGTAGGGGCTGTCCGGCGGGAAGAGGATGTGGGTGAAGGGGTCAATGCCGTCGGCCAGACTGTTGAGAATCTCGATGGCTTTGGAGTTTTCCATGGTGCCCTGGAGGGTTATGGGGTGCTGTAATAATAGTTGCTGGTTATGGCGTTAAGGATAGAGTTTCGGGGTGGTGGTGTCAAAGGAAGACTGCGGGAGAGAAAGCTGAAAATGGAAAGCTGAAAGCTGAAAAAAGGGGTGTGTGGGTGTGTGTGTTCGAGTGTCCCCTTGTCGATCCGCCAATTTTAGATTCTAGTCCCTGATAACCGGAATGTCTTTCCCTTGCCAGACTTCCTCCGCCGCCTCTTCCTACGTCACGACGCCAAGCGCATCCAGCGGGCTCTGCGCCGTGCTGTCCAGCCCCCTGATCACATGTGTGTAGATCATGGTCGTCTCCACGCTGGCGTGCCCCAAGTACTGCTGGACTTCGCGGATGTTCACGCCCCGCAGCAGAAGGCTCGTCGCAAATGAGTGGCGCAGCGTATGCACGTGGGCCGGTTTCGCGATGCCCGCGCGAATCACCGCTTCGCGCATGGCGCGCTGCAGCACCTGCTCATCCACATGTCCGTCCCCATAGATCCTTTCCCCGCGACGGTGGCGGGCACTGTTGCGCCCGTCTCCTGAAGGTGGCGTAGGTAGTGCTTCTGGAAGATTTCCACCGACCGGACCGCCTGCCGCACCTGCCATTCTTCCGTGTGACCGTCCTGTTCAAGGTGCTGGGCGAAAGCCGCCAGCGCGTCGTTCGGGGCGAGGCGTCCGGTCCCCCAAGGCCCCGACAAATAACGCTGCAGCCACCGCAGGCAGTACGGCCGGTGCTTGTCGTCCACCAAATTCCGACTTTTAAAATAGGCGTCAACATCATTCAGATCAACGGTTTGCGTCGAATTCATATCGTTTCTCCTATGTATTGCGTCTGGCCGTTATGCACCGCCTAGCCGTGCATAACGTCAAAACGGCGAATTGCGCTTTTCTGACGCAGTGCGCGGTCCAACTGGGCGGAGATATTGTAAGTCATTGGTTTTATTAAAGTTTTGAATATTTGAAGCGGGAGATTGACTTTGTATGGGGCGTCAGGGTACGCTTTCCCCCGTAGGCATCGTACGCCGTTTCACCCTTTGGACCGGTGTATTGCGTCTGGACGCCTATTTAATGTTGGGTGCGGGATAATGAAACAGACAATCTTAGTTGTAGTTCGGTCTTTACGCATCCGTACGGGCATCGCCTTTGCCCTTGGCATGGCATCCCCACTCGTAATGAACCCACTTTTCAGGATCGACCCCTTGGCCGGTTTCCGGCCGACAGAGAACTGGGTCATCTTCCCAGGACTGTTCCTCATTCTGTCGCTCCTGCTAGTTCTCGCGCTATCCATGACGCTCCCTTGGAGTCAGTATGCCTTCAAACGGTCAATGTGGATCCAGACGCTAGGCATATTCTGTCTGTTCGCTGTGGCTCTGTGGGGTTCGGCATGGTGCTGCCAAAACCATGTCTGCATGGCAGGTCACGGGTGTCATGGAATGACTCTCACTGGCAGAATTGTTGACGTGGCATGGGTTCTGGGCCTGCTCGCGTCTGCTGCTTGGGCAACTCTGGCGAAGTCAGCGGTGTGCATTCCGAGCGGCTACATCGCCGGTTTCTTGATTTCGTACCGGTTCCTTTTCGGAAGCATGGGGGGGATGTACCCAATCCCGATATGATGGGACACCCATCGGGATAGGGACGCCCCTTGTGGAGCGCCCCTCCCACACCACTAATCGTACGGATCGCGTAATTAGCGGTTCGGCTGCTTACTGACAGAATGAACCGAGGAGGATGACACCCGCCGCGCGGGTGA
>Ga0194113_10001188_pt1 | contig 35788 bp, 23 predicted proteins | sample TA2MahC200mmetaG_FD_146193 | JGI IMG/M metagenome (GOLD analysis project Ga0194113, IMG submission 146193) | Freshwater microbial communities from Lake Tanganyika, Tanzania - TA2015017 Mahale Deep Cast 200m | ecosystem: Environmental > Aquatic > Freshwater > Lake | place: Tanzania: Lake... | reverse complement strand
GGCTGATCACCATCGAGATGGTCACGGCCATGGTCTGCTACATCCCCGTGGCCCGGTTGGCCGACCAACATGGCCAGCGCCCATTCGTGCTCGTCACCTTCGTCTGCTTCACGCTCTTTCCGCTAACCCTGCTGGGAGCACACAACTTCGCCTGGCTGGCGGTCGCCTTTGCCGTGCGCGGCCTGAAGGAGTTCGGGGAACCGGCCCGAAAGGCTCTCCTGATCGCGCAAGCGGCCCCTGAACTGCGGGCCCGCACTTACGGGGCCTACTATTTCATCCGCGACACGCTCGTCACGACCGGATCCTTCGTTGGCGCTGGCCTGTGGAGCCTGAGCCCGCAAGCCAACTTCCTCGGTGCCGCAGTCTGTGGTGCGTGTGGCACGGTGGTCTTCTGGCGGCTGATCTGTCGGCCGCCTCGCGCGGTGACAGGTAACGATCGTCACCACGCTAGCGTTGGCCCGTGACCGGCGCTGGCGGTGCGGGTCGTCAACAGGTATGAGAACGCTGCGGTTGCGGACACACCCTGAATGCTGTTCACGGGCGACTTCTTGTTCGTGGGCGGGTCGGGTCCTGCCCTACGACCGGCCGATTCTGGTCGTGTTGGACGAACCGGCGCAAATGCCGGCCTTCGATGACGTCTTCGTGGGTGATGTCGTAATCGCAAGCGATTAGGCGGCCCCGGCGGATGCAGAGGGACGGGCTGGTCCGGGCCACGAACGCCTTTTCGCAACCGGGCACGTATTTGCGGAACAACTCGGCGGCTTTGGCCATGCGTTTGCGGACCTCGAGTTCGGCTCGGGCCATGTCGTCCCGGTCGATAACGCTGCCGGGCACCTTGTAGCTGCACTTCACGAACATGATGTAGTTGTCGTGGACCGTGGTGATCATGGAGGACATCCCGATCTCACGGGCTTCCTTGGCGAAATCCCCGCCCAAGCCGCCATTGAAGCGGACCACCTTGCCCGGTTGACCGCTGCGCAGGCCATAGGCGACCTGGTTCGATCCGCCACTGGCCTTGAGATACTCGAAGTACCGGTCCAGATCCACGTTCGCCAGTCCGATGCTGTTGCAGCTGGCGTAATCGTTCGGGACGCTGGACTTGGCGCCGGCGAAGGCAGCGAGGTCGCCGTAAGCGGTGCAATCCACGAAGGCCTTCGCGTAGATGGCCTCCCGACCGGAGCGGCTTTCGGCGATCACGCCTCGGACACGGTCCCGTTCCACGATGGCGTCCGTGAGAAGGGTGTTGAGGGCCATGAAGACGCCGGCTTCATCGAGCATCTCCATAGTCACCAACCTGTAAAGTTCGACGTCCACGGCGGTACAGACCGAATCGTACTCGTATCCCTTGAGCATCTCCGCGTGGCCGGAACACCCGCCTACCGCCATAAGCCGGTCGACGATCGTCTGAGGGATGCCCTGGACGACCTGGCGTTTCTTGACCCCAAAGGCCTGCCAGAGATTGAAGAAGCTGTGCAGCGCCGTGCCGCCCTCGGTCACCGTCCCGCCGGTGTACCCTTTCCGCTCGATGAGCATGGTCTTGGCGCCCTGCCGGGCCGCAGCCAGCGCGGCGACAACCCCCGCCGTCCCACCCCCAGCCACCACCACATCAAAGTTGCGGACGGGTAGGTTCCGGGCCGGTTCCCGGTGGGTTTCGATCGAGGGACCGCTGGCCTGCTCCCCCGCATGGGTCGCCGTTCCGGTGAGCGCGCCTGCGCCGAACATCAGACAGGTCTTGTGGAAGTCGCGTCGGTTCATAACCGTGTTCTTTCGTCAGGTTCGGTTGCTGTTCAACGAATCCTAGAGGTAAACCTCCCAGTCCTGTCCCGGAAAGGCCGCCGCCTGTGGACGGAGGCACGACAAGAGCAACAAACCGGTCCCAAGGACACGCGCAGGGCGGTGGATCGAGATCAGGATCATGGGGTGGCGCGGATGCGAAAGAAGCGGTTGTCCTCCGTCCAAATCGGAATCGTGTACGGCGGGGTCGGCGCCGGCGTCCGGTTCGTGTAGGGGCCGGTCACGATGCTTGCCGACTGCAACTGGCCTTGGCCGGTCCAGACCAGCGTGACGTGGCCGTCGGCGTGTGTCGCCCCGGAAAAGCGCGTCGGGCCCAAAGCGACCACCTCGGTTGCGCTCAACGCGCGGTCGTAGATCCGCACCTCGTCCAGGCGGCCGCGAAAAGGGGTACCCCCGACCGGCCGGTCGCCGAGCGCAACGTTGAGACCCGAGTTGTGTTGCGCGGCCGGCACGCTGGCGGTCACGGCGCGATCGGGGAGGCCGTCGACATAGATCCGCAAAGCGACGCCGGGTTCGAAAGTTCCAGCCAGGTGAATCCATTGGCGGACCGGCAGCGGACGGCTGTTGACGAAGAAGAGGTTGTGGGCGTCCCGCGCGATTTGGAAGGAGGCGTAACCGCCGCTCTCCAGGTTGAGCGACCAGCCGCGATTGCCTCCGCCGCCTTGTTTGCTGATCAGGCGGCCGTTGCCCGAAAAACTCTCGATCCAGACCCAGGCCGCCACGGTCAGGGCGCCGGTCAGGCGCAGCGGCACCGGGTTGCCGAGATCGACCCGGTCATCCACGCCGTCGAAGGCCAAGGCCGAGCCCGTTTGGCCTTGGGTCCATTGGACTCCGTTGAGGAGCGTGCCTGTGAGTTGGCTGGGCGTGGCGTCGGCGGTGGCCAGGCCGACCCCTTCCTCGAGTTCCCAGTGGCCGACCAAGCCAGTGGTCGTGCCGCCGTTCGTGGACGCAGCGGTCACGGTGACCGTCACACGACGGAGGCTGGTGAGCGGCGGGTCGCCATTGTCGGTGACACCCAGGATGCAATGCAGCGGTTGCGGGCTGCCGCGGTCGGGCGCCAGGAAGCTCGCCACAGCGGCGGTGGCGTTACTGAGGATGATGCCGTCGGGCGCCCGACCAGGCTCGGCGTAGAAAGCCCATGCGTAGGCCAGGGCATCGCCATCCGGGTCGAACGAACCGCGCGCGTCCAACTCGACCACGGCCCCGGGTTCGGCCGTCACGGATAGAACCGCGCGGGATCCGTCCTGGTTCACAAAAGCCACCGGCCGATGGTTGGCGAGCGCGCGGGGCTGTCGACACCAGTCCAGGCGCGCCTGGAACTCGTTCTGGAATGCCGGGCGCCAACGAGCCACGGTGTAGCGTTCGTTAGCGCCGCCAAAGCCAACCCCCTCGACTGCGTCCTGAGCCCCCACATAGGTCTGGCCGGTTAAAGCTTGGAAGCGGCCGCCCCAACCACCCCAGGTAGGCTGCTCCGGATCGTTCAGGCCGTGGGGCAAGACGTACGCCCAGGAGGGTGTGTCCCCTTCTTTCATGCCGGGAACACCGGCACCATCGCGCGGGTATTGAGCGCCCAGGGGACCATGATCGACGCGGAGGTTGGCCTCGACCCAATCCCGCCCTTGCTGGGTGAGAACGCCGGTTTGGTACTGGCCGCGGAAGACCTGGCGGGATTGACTCAGGCCGGCGCCATTGTCAATCCAGAGCAGGTCAGGATGCGCAGCACGGATTGGGGCGCCGTGGCCGTCTTGGTCGGCGATCGCGTGGACGCGCAGCTTGGCCACGAAGGCCTGCGTGGCGGCTGGGGTGCGGCTCTGGCGGACGCGCCAAAGGGCCTGGTGCAGTTCGCGCGAGCCACCCCAGATGACGACCCACAGGGGGCGCGGATCCTCGGCGTCAACCACCTCGATGAGGTGCTGGGAGGCGGGAGAATCCAGGCCCTCACCCACGCGGCCGTGCTCGCCCAGACCGACGCGGATGGCCTCGCGCAACGAGTTGGCCGTCGGCCAGCCTTGGGCGTGTTGAGCCAAGTTCGTGACGACCTGGCCATAGGCGTCGACGATATTGGCGATCAAGTGGGGCATGGTGTCTTGGCCGTGGCCCATCCGACCGGTGGCCAAGAGGCCCTCGATGTCGAATTCGTTGGCATAGGCGAGCAGACGCACCAGGGATTGCTGGTCGTCCGGGTCGCCGCCAATGTCGGTCAACACCAGCAAACGCGGTTTGGCCTGGGTTAACCGCAACACCCAGTCGCCCGGACCGGGCGGGGTGAAGGTGTGGCTGGCCGTGGGCGAGATGACCTGGGGCACCGACCAGTAACGGTTGTTGACCGGATCGAACCACACCGCCCGCAGCGGCGCGGGGAAACTCGACAGGGCTACTTCGAATGGATCGCCTTGGACCAATGATAGGGCTGGCTCGGGTCGTTCGGCCAGTTCCACAGGCCGTAGGCACCGTAGGTGTAGCCCAGGGCGCCGGAGGTCCAGCTCAGATAGGCCAGCGACCGGGCATCGCGCGCCGTGCCTTGGTGTTTGGTAGCCAAGCCAGCCGTGGTGCCGTTGGCGTCGTAGAAGGCCTCGAGGTTGATCACGGGCTTGTGAGGGACCCGATGGTAGAGGGCCAAGTTCCACTCGACGGCGTGGGCGGCGCACTTGGCACGGTCGCCGTTGTTGTGGCCGCTCTGGCAGCCGGAGAAGTCCAGGTAAGCTCGGTCATAGTAGCGCTGGGCCGCGTCGAGGCTGGTGCCCACGTGTTGGGTGATGAGGTGGACGGAGGTTGCGGCGTGGATTTCCTCGCCCACACGGTCGCCCAAGGCGGCGTAGGGGCTGTCGAAACTGGGCGAAAACAGCACGAAATCGCCGTAGAGCCGGGCAACAATGTTGTGCGCGAACAGCCGCGCCTCAGCTTCGCTGGGGTAGCGTGTCTGGGGCTCCATCAGTCCCACCAGGAGCACATACAATCCCTGTTCGTTGGCGTACTGCACCTTCTGTTCGAACCCCTGCCAGTAGGCCGGGTTCCATCGGCCCAGGCCACTGCCCAGAAAGGGCGCGTTCCCGGCGGTGTCGGTGGTGAACCCACTCCATCGACTGGCGGGCGCAATTTGAATGACGGTGAAATGCTTGTTGCGGCGATCGTCGATGTAAGCGCGCCAATCGGCCAGCGACGCGCCCAGCGGCGCCGCCCACGCCGTGTCGCCCAGCCAGAGAAAGGGCTTGTGGTCCTGGAACGTCAAGTACCGGCCATTAGCACTGACCCGCAGCCGGCCGTGGCGGTAGAGGGGATGGCTGCCCGCGTAAGGCTGGACGGTGACCGTGCCGACCTGCTGGTGGAGCCCGCCATTGGCAGGGTCCGAACAACGGGTTCGCCATTCCCAAACGCCTGCGGCCGGAAAGGCGCACCGCAGCTTGAAGAGGTCGCCCCCATCCCAGAACCCAAACGTCTCGAGCGTGGCGCCATCCGGCCCGCTGTAGGTCACGGACACCGTGACCTCGCGGTAGGGATTGGCGTAGGCTACGGCGCTGATGAGGCTCTGTTCCCAGCGCTGCCATTGGACGGCGGTGCTTTCGCCCCTCGGCCCAGCGCCCGCCGTCACCCACGGCAGCAACACCAAGGCCCCCAGCCCACCGCGCAGCAAGCCCCATCGCGGCAGGAACCAACTCGGCCGCGCGCCAAGCCCGGGTGTCCCGTCGTTCGACTGCATCACGCCACGAGCGGGGGGAAGCCCGTCAGGCCTCCCCCCAAGTTGCCGATCGTTCATCGTTTGCCCGCGACGGGTTCAAGGCGTGGTCCAGAGTCGGAAGAAACGATTCTCGCCGGGCACGACCTCGATGGTATGCGGCGGTGTGGGCGCCGGCGTGAAGTCAGACCAAGGCCCGGTAACCGTCGGGGCCCACTGCAACTGGGCCGTGCCGGTCCAATTCAAGGTCAGTTGGTTGCCCGCCAGGACCGGCGCTAGGAATTGCGGCGCGGCGGCGGGTGGTTCGGCCAACTCGGCAATCTCCGCATCGCTCAAGGCTCGCGTGTAGATGCGCACCTCATCGATGAGCCCATCGAACGGCGTGCCGCCCCCGGCGCGGTTGCCGATGCCGACACTTTGGCCCGAGTTGCTTTGGGTCTCGAGCACACCGCTGGTCAGCGTGGCATCCAACACCCCATCGACATAGAGCTTGAGAATCGGGCCCCCGACATCGTTGGGATCGTAAACCCCGGCCACATGGGTCCAGCGCTCGCGCGGCACCGGCCCGATCGAGGCAACGGACACCAGCGCGTTGGGGTTGGTGGCCACCTGGAAGGCGAACACGTCCGAGTTCTCGACGTTCAACGACCAGCCCCGCTGGCCGCCCCCGCCGCCCTTGGTGACAATGCGGCCGTTGGCTGCGACGGTGCGCACCCAGACCCAGGCCGAGAGGGTCATGGGCCCGGTGATGCGCAAGGTGTCGGGATTGCCCACGTTGACCCGGCTGTTGATGCCATCGAAGCTGAGGGCGTGTTGACCGAAGAGTCCGGGCGCCCAGGTCGGTGGACCGTTCTGCAGCGCGCCGGTGAAGCCGTTGCCGGAGGCATCGGCGGTGCTGGTGCCGCTGCCTTCTTCGAATGGCCAATGGCCAGCCAGACTGCTGTAGGCAAAGGTGGCGCGGGTTGGGTTGGGCGAGATGACGTTGGCCGGGACCGCCTGGTCGACCACGTTCTCGATGGAAAGGGTATAGACCGGTCCCTCAGTGAGCGGGGCATCGGTGCTGAGGAGCACCGTGCGCGCGTCGACGCCCAGCGCGGCTGCGCTGAGGACCACACCGCCGCCCGGACCGGTGAGTTGGTAACGACCCACCGTCGTGGCGCTGGTCGGATCCATGTCTTCGCTAAAGATCACTGTCAGCGCCGTGGGATTGCCCGCGGCGCTTACCGAGACGAGCGTCGGCGGCGTGACGTCGGGGATGAGGGTCAAGGTGGCGACAGCCGAGTTCTCGATCAACCCCGCAAAATAGACTTGCACTCGAAAGCGCGCGCCGTGGTCGACGGGCCGGGCAACGAGGCTATAGGTCGGACCGGTGGCGTTGGCCAGATCGACAAAGGCGCCCGTGCCGTCATCGCGTTGCCATTGGTAGGCCAACTCCGAAGCCGGCGCGCCTGTGGCCTCGACCTGGACCTGGAAGCTAGCGCTTGTGTTTTGCACCACGGAGGTATCCGTGGGGGGCTGCGCGATCGCCAAGGTAACGCCGCTAAAGACCACGTTGCCGTAAGCTCCAAACTTCGCGAGCGTCGGATCGGTCGTGTCACTGTGCGCCGTGGCCGCCAACCCGAGATGAACCGGATCGGCCAGCGTGAGCGTGGTCTGGCCCATGGCTGTCCAGTCCACCCCATCGGTGCTCCGGAACGCCGCAAACTGATCGCCCCAGCGCCGCAAGCGCAGCCACACGTCCGGCATGGCCGCACCGGTGAAGGTCGTGCCCCAAACCGCGGTGGCGCCGCCGGCTGACGCCCGCCGCCCCGCCTCGATGTAGCCACGGCCAGTGGGCAGGGGCGGATTGGCCAACAGATGGACGGTGGGACTGTCGGCGTCGCGCGTGGCCCGGACCATGAGACCGGCTTTGGCGGTATTGTGGACCGGGGTCAGGCTTAACACTTGCACCTTGACGTCGAAATCGCCGCTGACCTGGCTCGAGGCGAAATGGCCGTGATCGGCTGCGCCCCACAGGTCCACGCCCCCCGCCGTAATCTCGAAGACCTCCGGCCGGCAGGTAAACGTCTCGCCCAACTGCGCCGGGAAGCCCAGGTCGGCCGCCGTCATCCCCACCACCGTCCCGTTGGCCGGCGGTCCCGCTGCGATCGGGTTGCCCACCAGGTCCGTGACACCGGTGACGGCGACCGAGAACGCGCCCGTAATGGGGGCGGTCAGGTAGAGCATGGCCGACTGACCGTCGGCTCGGGGCATACTCCAGGCCACCCCCACCGCGCCTCCATTGACCGTAAAGTAAGACGGGTCCCAAAGCAGGTTCTGATCCATCGGTTCACTGAAACAGACTCCGACAGCGTTGCCGTCCGCGCTGCCAACGCCAACGACGGTGGGCGAAGTCGTATCGGCGCTGACGGTGAGCACGGCAGTGTCGCTCGTAGCGGTGTAGGCCAGGTTCTTGACCTCGACATGATACCGGTTGCCGTTCATCCACGGCATCACCGAGGGGATACTGATCGAAAAATCGGCCGCGCCCGGGATCTCGACGCCGTTTTCATACCACTGCACAGAATAGGGGGGCGAACCGCTCACCGCCGCCGTAAAGGTCACCGGTCGGGTCTCCGCCACCGTCCGGCTCAGCGGCTGGGTCTTGAAGGTGAGCGGGGTCTGAACCAACTCCGGCAGTGCCTGGATTTCCGCCTGGGTCAGCGCCCGATCGAACACGCGCACCTCGTCGATGACCCCGTTGAAGGGATTGTCCACGCTCCCGGTCGGCCGGCCGCCGATGGTGACGTTGAGCCCGGTGTTGTGCTGTGCGGCGGGCACGCTGTCGGTGCGCTCGTTGTTGAGGAAACCGTTGGTGTAAAAGCGCAAGGCGACTCCCGGCTCGTAAACGCCGCAGAGATGAATCCATTGGTTGCTCGCAATGCCGGTGGTGGTGTTGACCGCATACAACGTGTTGCCGTTGGCGGCGATCTGAATGCCGGCCGCCTGAAAGGGCGTGGTGGTGCCGTTGCCCACTTCCACCGTCAACGCCCAACCGCGTGAACCGCCGCCGCCGCCCTTGGTGACGATGCGGCCGCTGGTGTTGAAGCGCCGCACGTAGACCCAAGCCGATACCGTCATGGGCCCGGTCAACCGGAGTGCGGTCGGGTTGCCCAAGTTAACGCGGTCGTTCACGCCGTCGAAGCTCAGCGCGTGCTGGCCGAATGGGCTAGCGACCCAGGCTGGGCCGCCCCAAGTCGCCACGTTGTCCAAGGTGCCGTCGAGGTTGTTCCCGGACCGATCGGCGGTCGTGGTGCCGGTCCCTTCTTCGAAGGTCCAATGGCCTAGGGACGCGGGGCCGGCTCCCCAACAGGGCACAGCGACCAGGCCCACCAGGAGACTGCCGAGCCCAAACCGGGCCCAGCGAGCGAGACGAGAACGGATCGGGTCGATGGGGGTCGTGACATCGATATTCATGACGAATAGCAGTTTGCCTCTTTCGCGTGGTTTTGGTGGTCTGATTGATAGGAGCATCGCGAAACCGAAGGGGGGCGTTCAAGCTGAAACCGGGGACGACGCCTAAACGACGGGGCGGTCCAGGAAGCTCATAAGTCTGCCGCCGCTTTCGGCTCCGGTTGCCCCTGCTCGCCGCGGTTCTTGTTGAAATGCCACCTGTCGCAGCGCGACCAGGTGATGGGCCATTGCGGTGACTCGACCAGTGTCAACTTCTATAATCCTGTCTTGGGGGATTTTGAGGGCACATCGCGATTTCGCACAGATTTTGGACAGAATTCGGGCCGATCCTCTGACCGGCCTATGAGGTTCCCCGGCGCCAGGGGGCTGCATCTTGGCGCCATGGATGTTGTTGAGCCCTGCGCAGCGAATCGGCCACCCCCGTGTAGTACCCCATGCAGACACGCCTGTTGAAATGGAATCGGCACATCATCGAGTGTTAGCCGCCCTTGTCCTCCTACCGACCGAGCCACGGGCTGGGTGGGAACTGGAGATGGGCGAACCGCAGCAGCAGCAACAACAACAGAGGAACAAGCCGTTGGAAGAAAGGATTCGGAATATATGCCCGCCGTAAACGTTCAATGCCCCGGTTGTCAAACCGCCTACGACCTGTCATGGAGTTCATCCCCGGCACACCGCTCGGATCGTGGTTGGCGGGACAGCCGGCGCCGGCAACTCGGCCGGTGGCTCAGGTGCTGGCGATCTTCGCCCAGATCCTGCGGGGCGTGGCCTTCGCCCACGCAAAAGGCGTGGTGCATCGAGATCTCAAGCCAGACAACGTGATTCTGACTTCGGACGGCACGGTGAAGATCCTGGACTTCGGTTTGGCGAAGGGCCTGACGGACGTGGATCTGACGAATTCGGGCCAGCGCATGGGCACGCCGGCGTATATGTCGCCGGAACAGTGCCGAGGGGCGCTGATCGACGCGCGTTCGGATGTCTACTCCCTAGGGGTGATGCTGTTCGAACTGTGCACGGGCAGTCGACCGTTCCATGGCGACAGTTGTATGACCCTGGCGTATCAGCACCAGCATGCCGACCCGCCCGCGCCGCGATCGCTGCGTTCGGACATACCCGGCATGGTGGACTTGGCCATCCTCAAGGCCTTGCAGAAGAACCCTGAACACCGGTTCCCTTCGGCCAAGGATTTCCTCGACGAGCTTGGGAAAGTCACGCCAGCCGGCGACACCGCCGTTGCCACCGCCGAGGCGACCTTCCGCCAGTTGGCCGAGGGTGCATGGCTGGACGGGACGCTCACCCAGGAGGAGGAGAAATCTCTGCTCGGGCGCGCTGAGGTTCTGGGTCTGGCGGTTGCTCGCGCCAAGGAAATCATCTTCGACGCTATGCCCCGAGGTCGAACCGTTGGCGTGGCAATAGGGCGCACGGTTGGGAGTGATGGCCAGCAGGCTGGGTTTTCGAGACTGCCCTTGACCGGTGCGCATGCTCCACAGACTATGGCGCGGGGCAGGCGGGGACGATAGGAACCATGAGGCGACTACTGGAAGACCTGAGGGCGAGTGAAAGGAACGACAGGAATGCTCAACGTGAACGTGCAATGCCCCAGTTGCCAGACGGTCTACGGCCTGGACGGATCCTACGTGGGGCGCAAGGTTCAGTGCAGCCAGTGCGAATCGAAGTTCTACCTGGTGGAAGAAGGGGGTGGGGTGATGTCCAAGCTGGAGGTGATCTGCCCTCAGTGTCAGGCAGCCCACGCCATTCCCAGCCACCAGATTGGCTCGACCGGCGAGTGCGCGAGTTGCCGCCAACCGTTTGTCCTTAAGGGCTCTCGCTCTCCGCGCGGCGCTCAGACGATGGCCCTGCCACCCGTCGGTCCCTCGAGCGGAAGCGCCGAGGGGGAGATCATCGGGGGGCGGTACCGTGTAGGGCGACTCCTGGGCGCCGGGGGCATGGGCGAAGTGTGGCAAGCCGACGACACCGCCCTGCACAACCGGCCGGTGGCGGTGAAGCGGATCCACCGGCATTACGTCAGCACGCCGGAGACCATCCAACGCTTCGATCGTGAGATCCGCACGCTGGCGGGCCTGCACCACCCGCATATCGTGTCGGTCACCGACATGGGCCAAGACGAGAAGGGGTACTATTACGTCATGGAGTTCATCCCGGGCACGCCGTTGGGGTCATGGCTGGCGGGCCAGCCGGCGCCGGGGGCTCAGCCGGTGGCGGAGGTGCTGGCGATCTTTGCCCAAATCCTCCGGGGCGTGGCCTTCGCCCACGCGAAAGGCGTGGTGCATCGAGACCTCAAGCCAGACAACGTGATTCTGACTTCCGACGGGACGGTGAAGATCCTCGATTTCGGTCTGGCGAAGGGCTTGACGGACATCGATCTGACGAACTCGGGCGAGCGCATAGGCACGCCGGCTTACATGTCGCCGGAACAGTGCCGAGGGGCGTTGATCGACGCGCGTTCGGACGTCTACTCGCTCGGGGTGATCTTGTTCGAGCTGTGCACGGGCAGCCGACCGTTCCACGGCGACAGTTGGATGACCCTGGCGTACCAGCACCAACATGCCGATCCGCCCGCACCACGATCCCTGCGTTCGGACCTCCCCAGAGCGGTGGACTTGGCCATCCTGAAGGCCCTGCAGAAGAACCCCAACCATCGCTTCACTTCGGCCACCGAGTTCCTGGCCGAAATCCGCTGCGTCATGAGCAGCGACGTCAGCCCGGCGGGAGACGCGGAGGCCGCGTTCCGGCAGTTAGCCGAAGGGGCGTGGCTGGACGGCACCCTGACCCCACAGGAGGAGAGCTTCCTTTTCTCACGAGCGGAGAAGCTGGGCCTGCCGGCCTCCCGGGCCAAAGAGATCATCTTCGACACCATGCCCCGTAACCGGCCCGTGGGAAGCGGCGACACGCGGGCCCCGCCACCTACCCAGTCGCCGGGGCCGCAAGCCGGAACGCCGGCCAAGAAACGCTGGTTCCAGGGCGTCCTGGGACCGCGCGCTTCGGGGGCGCAAGGGGGCACCTCGGGGAAACCACCGGGCCCGGGAGTCGCCGGCGGGCCTCCACCGGCTCAAGTCTCGGTCCCAAGCGGGAACGCGCCCAAACCGACCGACTCCCGAGAGCTGGCAGAACTCCGCGAGCAGATCCGGGCGCTTTTCGTCAACGCCGGGAAACCGCCCACTCCTGAGGCGATGGACGAGGTGATGAAGTCCATCGCCAAGCAGATCCAACAGGGGAACCGGGTGTGCGTTCGCGGAAACCAGATCGTTATCGAAGGCGGTCGGCGCTGACCCAACCACGCCCGCACGAGCCAATGACCAAGCCGCTGGGTCCGTGCAGCCAATTGGCGGCGTCCGTGTAGTAAGAGGGTGAAGGAACAACTGCCGATATGAATACCGCAAACGCCGCTGTCGAACCCCTCGAGAAACCTATCAACGTGACATACCCGCTCAACCCCTTACGGCGGACTGGTCGGGCCCTGGTTTTGGCCGGTGCCCTGCTTGCCTCGCTCGCTGCACCACCCATGTCGGTGTTGGCCCAGGTTGTGCCCTACGCAGACTCGTATCCCTACCTTGAGGGTTTCGAGGGCGGCCGACTCGACGCGTTGGGCGCCGAATGGGAGTTCCAGGCGAGCGGCGGCGAGTTCGAGGTGACGGACGCTTTTAGCCCGCCGGAGGAAGGTGCCTGCCACCTAAGCGTGACCGCCAAGGAGCGGGGTGCCAGCGCGTCGCTCCGGGCCATCCTTCATTTGGATCTGGCGAGCCAGTCTGGGGTGACCCTGGATTTCGGGACCCGGCGCAACAGCAGCCAGGGTGGCGGTCTGGTGGGAGTGTCGGTGCGGGCTGGGAGCTCGGCCAATTGGCGAAGCTTGGGGAGCTGGAGTCCGGGCCTGGGGGCGTATGAGCATTGGAACCTGAACCTCGACCCGATTGTGGCGTCGGCGGGATGGGCTTACACGACCGATTTCCAGATCCGATTGAGCCTTTCCTTCTCGTCGCCCGTGGGGCATCTGCTGCTCGACAACCTCCGGGTGCAGGTGGAGGCGGATGTCGTCGGACCGAGAGTCCTCAGCCTGTCGCCCACTGAACTGGCGCCCGAGGTGGCGGCTTTCGACACCCTGCGCTTGAGCTTCGACTCATCGCTCGCGCTTGACTCCCTCGAGTTGGACGATCTTCGCGTCTGGCGTCCGGACGGCCATCGAGTCGAGGTGCAAGCCATCGAGCCGGTGCCCGACTCGCAGAACCGGCAATTCGAGGTGACGCTCGCGGAGCCGCAGCGGCAACGAGGCACATACCAATTGACGGTGGGACCGGAGCTTCGCGATGAGCGCGGCAACCTCATGAACCAGGACCAGGACGTATTGAACGGCGAAGCCGCGGACGGATTCAGCGGCACGATCCGGTTCCAGCCAACGCTTCTGTCGCTGCCTGCCTCCAGTCCAGTGCTGTACCACGAAGGCTTTGAGGATTGGTCAGAACCGCCGCCCCACTGGGCCCTTCAGTCAGCCGCATTCGGGACGATCCTGGCGGTCGACTCCGCCGACGCACCGGCCGGATCCAGACATCTCGTGCTGGGTGGCAGCGGAACCGAGTCGGCCACGCTCGCTGTGTCCGCGAGCCATCTTGGCGAGGGCGAAAGTCTCTACCTCGATTTCTCGGCCAAAGTCGACTCTCTCACCGACAATGCGCTGCGAATTCAGCTCAGTGGGGATGGCGTACGTTGGTCGCCGACCCCCAGCCTCGACCGGGTCAAGTTGCTCCGCTACCGCGGCTATCGACTTAACCTGAAGGAGCTCGCCGCGCTGAACGGAATCGATCCGCGACAGGGTATCTGGATCCGGTTCGAGAAAGCCCCGGCCACAAGTGTGTTCCTGGACGAAATCCGCGTCACCAGCGGTCAGCCCTCGCTCTGGGTCGAGATCGAGCCGAGAACAGTCCCCGAGTCTGCGGGGGCCGGCGGCGCCATCGGTGTTATCCATCGGCTGAACGTCGATGACGTGTCCTCGGCGCTCGAGGTGGACCTGGCCAGCAGCGAGCCGGCCATCGTCTTGGTTCCTTCCCAGGTCAGCATCGGGACCAACGACCTTGCGGCCATGTTCTTCATCGGGACCGCTGACGCTGGCCTACCCTCCGGAGCGAGAGAGGCGACCATCAGTGCGAGCGCCGTCGGATTCCAGACCCGTTCGAGCGTCATCCAAGTGGGCGAAGCGACGACGCCACGACTCGCGGTCTGGCTTTCGGTGGCGGAGTTGAACGAGGCCTCGGCCGGCCAGCGGTTTCTCGGCCGGGTTGACCGTGATCGCGGCTTTGACACCAACTTGACGGTCCAGCTCACGAGTTCTAACCCACGCGAGGTTCGTGTCCCGGCTTCACTCTCGATGCCGGCGGGAGCCCGCCGCGTCGAGTTCATGTTCGAAGCGGCGAACGATGGACTGGTGGACGGCAGCCAAACCGTGCAGGTCATCGCGAACGCGCCGGGCTACGCGGCCGCCTCGGCTGCGGTGACGGTACTGGACGATGACACGGAGGGATCGCGGACTCTCGGTGGGCAGATCGCCGGAGCCTTGCCTTTGCACACGTACACGGTGACGAGCGACCTGCTCGTCCCGCAGGACGAGACGCTCACCATCCAAGCCGGCGCCCGCCTACTTTTCCGGCCAGCCACGGGTCTCGCGGTGGATGGAAGTCTGGTCGCGCAGGGCCAAGGCACGGCGCCAATTGTCTTCTCGAGCGCGCTGGGCCAACCCGAGCGGGGATCCTGGGAGGGGATCGATCTCAACCTCAACCGAGGCTCCTCGAATGTGCTGGACGGAGTGGAGATCGCCTATGGCGTTGTCGGGCTAGATGTCTGGGGGGACCGCGGCCGGGTCGGCCTGGTACGCTCCGAGGTTCACCACCACAGCTACTCCGGGGTCAAGGTCAGCGCTTGGGGCACGCTCATGGACTCGGCTTCGGTCTCGATCCTGCAGAACCGGATTGGCGACAATCGCTTTGGCGTTGTGCTCTCGTCGCGAACCAGTTGGTGTGACGCAGCCTTGCTCCAGGCCGAGGTGTCGGGCAACGACATCTACCAGAACGACGCCGAGGCGTTGGTCTTGGAGGCGAGCGGTTCCACTTCTTCCGGTTGCTCCCCAACCAGGATCGCCGAGATTCGGGGCGTAGTCTCGGGCAACTTCATCCACCATAATGGGGCAGGAATCACGGTGGTGGGAGCGCCCAAGTCCTGGGCCTCGGGCGGATTGGGACGCATTTCGGCCGCGATCGTCAACAACCTGATCCAAAGCAACCGCGCGGCGGGTGTCGTCCTCGAGGGCAACTTCTTCGGCGTCGCGATCAACAACACCATCCTAGGGAACGCCGGGCCGGGCGTCGAAAGCGATCTCGTTGCCGCGAGCGCCCCTGAGCTTCGTAACAACCTGCTGCTCGGCAACGGCGCCGGCGTCAGCGCCACCACTTCGCCCACCAACCGACTCGCCTCGGTCGCGCACAACAACGTCTATGGCAATGCCACCAATTGGCTGAATTATCCGGACACTTTCGGTCTCGTGACGACGAACAACCAGCGCGGCACGCCCTCCGACGCGTTCATGAACACCAGCATCGATCCGCAATTCCTCGCTGCAGGCGACTTTCACCTCGACCCGAGATCGCCCCTGGTGGATGCCGGGGCAACCAAGGACGCGCCGCAGGGAGATTACGACGGGGACCTACGGCTCAACGTGCCGGACATCGGTTGCGACGAGACCCCGTACACGTTCACCGGCCTCGTGACCACCCTGACGGATGAGCAGGACGGGTTCTTGGGGGCGGGGGAGGGCGATTCCCTGCGAGAAGCGATGATCGCCGCAGCGCTTCTACGGGGACCCCAAGCGATCCGGTTCGCACCATCGCTGGGTGGTGACACCCTCCTGCTGGCAGGGACACCGTTGCCCACAATCGAGGGCGAACTGACGATCTCCGGCCCGGGTGCGGAGGCCCTGTTCATCGACGGAAACGGCAAAACGAAGGTCTTCGAGATCGCCCCGGATTCGACGGTGCAGATCGCCGGCTTGACCGTCCGTGGGGGCCTGGCCACTGGCTGGGCCGCGCCGGGCGGAGGCATTCTCAACCACGGCCGGTTGGCGCTCCGCGACTGCCGGATCGAATCCTGCCGCGCTTCCGGCGGACCCGGGGGAGGTCTCGCCAATACGGCCGAAGGGTTTCTCCGGCTCGATCGGTGCGTGGTGCAACTCAACACCGCTGCCAGCGGCGCAGCGGGTCTGCTCAACTACGGAGCCGCGACCATCCACGACAGTCTTTTCACCGGCAACGGCGCCAGCGGCGGCAACGGGGGTGGGATCCTCAACCAGGGTGGAGTCTTGCTGATCGAGCGTTCAACCCTCGATGGCAACCGGGCCGCATCTGGCTGGGGCGGTGGCGTTCACTCCACGGGTCGGCTGACCGTGGTGGCTTCGACCTTCGCTGCCAACCAAGCGTGGTACGGCGGCGCCCTGGCTCTCAGCGGCCAGACGACGCTCGCGAATTGCACGCTGTCCGGGAACGAAACGCTGCTGGCCACAGGCGGCGGCGGCGCAGCGCGGATCGAGGGCGGGCGAATCCTTCTGGTCCACTGTACCGTTACGAGCAACCGGGTCACCGGCCGCTACTTTGGCGGCGGCGGGGGACTGCATGTGACCGGCGAAACGAGCGCCGTCACGCTCCAGAATACGATTCTGGCCGGCAACACCACCGCCCTGACCGGGGCGGATTCCAGCCCGCTGGCCAACTTGCTGGCCCTGTCCGGCGTGGTGCAACAGTCCGGCTTGTCCAACCTCATCGGCGGCGAACCCAGCCTGGGTCCGCTCCAAGACAACGGCGGGCCCACCCTCACGCACCTCCCCCTTCCTGGCAGCCCGGCCATTGACGCCGGCGCGAACGGACTGGCCATTGACGCCGAAGGAGCCCTGTTGACCACCGACCAACGCGGCTTCGCCCGCCTCGAGCATGGGCGCGTGGACATCGGTGCGGTCGAAACGCCGTCGATCGATCGCGACCGAGACGGCCTGCCCAACGACTGGGAGACCGCCCACGGCTTGAACCCAGACGATTCGAACGATGCCCATCAGGACGCCGACCGCGACGGCGCGACGAACTCTGACGAGTACTGGGCGGACACCGACCCGGCCGATCCATCGTCGTGTCTGAGGATTCTGACTATCCGGCGGCTCGAGGGGGCGGTCGAAGTGTCGGTCACGAGCTCAGCGAACCGCGTCTACACCCTGCAACATCGCCCGGAACTGGACCGGATCGACTGGTCGGACGTCGCCGGTAGTAGCCAGGTCCTCGGCAACGGCGCCGCCCTGACCCTGCGCCACACCACTCCGGCCCTGACAGGTTTCTACCGCGTGCGGGTGGCGGTTCGGTAGCGTAAGGGGCTCCCAGTTGGCTTCGTATCGGAGAATGCCGGGATGGCGTGAGCACCTGCAAGTACTGGATGCCTAGATTCCGGGACCGACCCCGGCTCAGGAATTGGCGCAGTTCGGCGGGCCGGTTCAGGCGCTTGTAGTGTTCGGGCGAAGTGGCCAGCCCGCGCAGCAACGTGTCGTCCGCCTCGCCGAAGCCACAGGTCACCAGCAACGGGTGCTGTTCCCCCGGGTAGTCCAGGCCCTTGAGCTCGAGACCATCGGGCGGCCATCGCCAAGTCCAGCGCGACTCGGCAGCGCTCGCACGCAGCCAGGTGCTCCCGGAAGCCAGCCGGTTCCGGGTTTCCGGCAGCCACGCGGTTCAGTCTCCAATTAGAGTAGCAGCCCATAGTTCGCTTTCCATTAAGCCCAAACGCGCAGGGGCGGATTTCCCTTTTAAAAAAGGGTTCAAAAAGTGCCGCCATTCCGCCGTCGCGATCTGGCAAAGGGTTTTGAGAACCGGCGCCAAGAGCTCCTGTACCTGGGGCACCCGCATCCCCAATCCCCGAGCGATCTGTTTGACGGAGAGCGCCCGCATCAAGAGGCCGAGTGCGGCGCGTTGTGGGTCGGAGAAGTCCTCCTGGAAATCCCCCGGCCTTTCACGGTAGACGCTCAAGGCAATCTTCAGCCGCAGACGTTCCAGGGCACGGTAGTACCAGGTTTCCGTGGTCGCGACGTTCTGGCCGAGGACGCGGGCGGCTTCCTCGAGGCAGAGACCATCCAGGATGCGGAGCTTCAGCATCAGCTTCTGTTCCGCGCTCAGCAATGTGCTCCGGTCGATTTCTCCGAGGAACTCATCCCGAAGCGTGTCACTGGCGGGGTCGGCGCTGGCTGGCCGGGCCGCCGTCGGCGCCGCCGTGTCGAGCCGAACCGCGCGCTCCTCCCGAACCCGACGCCGACGCCAGTGGTCAACCACACGCTGGTTCCAGACCTGCCGCACGAAGCGGTCCAGGTGCACCGCATCCCGGAGTTCTCCGCGATGGGTGTAGATCCGCACAAAGAGCTCCTGCAACAAGTCGTCGGCCTCCCCCTCGCCCAGGTATCGCACGGTCAACCCGCGCCACTGTTGGCGAATGCGTTCGGCCAACGCTGTCCAGGCTCGCTCGTCGCCTGCCAGGAGCGCTCAAAGGAATGGTGATCCCCACTCACGTTCCCTCGGGGCGGCCTAACGCCGCCTGCGGCGGTCTCTATGGACTCGGAATACTCTCTACTTGCGAGAATCTGTGGAGAAAGCCGCTCAGACTTTGAACTGAACACTTACGCCATTTCCACGCAACTGGAGGGTGCCCGCCCACGAGGGGTCAAGCAAAAGGCGAATCCCAAGGCCAGTCCCACCAGATTTACCGCCCAGCAGGACTGGGGCCTTCTTCGGGGCTGGTGGGCCGCCGCCCACCAGCGAGGGAAAGGCCGGGGTCGGCACACCCGCAGCCGATCCACTTCGTAAGCCTGCTCGGTCCCGGGTCTGCTACCGGCCGGCGGCGGCGGCGTCCCAGCTCCCAATTCACCCCTTGCCCAACCTGCATCGGCTCATTTCACCGACTGGACCGCTGCCGTCAGGGCGGTCCTTACTTCCGCTGACAGGGCACGCAGGGGAGGCTCCGCGAAATAGCAGAGGGCCTGGAGCGGCAACATCGTAGTGAAGTCCGGCCCGTAGACCTGCTTGGCGAAGCGCAGGCCGTCGGCCAAGGAAAGCCCCGCCTTCAGCAGCGCGTGCACATCGAGATAGTCCTTCGCCTCGGCTCGCTGATAGACGGACCAGCGCGCCGACCGGCGCAAAGCCTCGACCTCGAAGAACTCGAAACAGAAGAAGTCGAAGTCAACCGAGGTCCGATGGCCCAACCGCAGAGCGAGCCCCGTGCCGCCGTAGAGGATGAACGGCTCAGGCACGGTCCCCAGGGCCATGACCTGAGCCACGAACCGATGCCGGTCGCTCGACGCTTGCTGCGGAGTCTCCCACCAAAACAACCGCTCCGCGACCCCTTCCAGATCGTCTGGCTTGGGTACTGCCTGAGTCTCCGTCACAGAAGAAGGCTACACTTCGCGACCAGGTTTTCGACTCCGATACACCGAGCTCGCGAGGTAGGGCGTGCTCGCACCGAGGGGTTCCGGTCTTAACGTTCCCTATCCTCTCGCGCTCGGGCCTCGTTAGCGCCTGGCGAAACACCGGACCCCGCCGCGAAGTTCCTTTTCCTGGCAGGAGGGACCAGGCAGGCTGACCGCATGAGCACGTTGGCGCGGTGCGGATACCGCCATGACGTCCGTCGCGGACGGCCGAGCGACGGCGTGGTTGGCTGGTCGGGTGGGCGCGTCCTCTTGGGCGCGGTGGTGGCGGCGACTTTCCTCGGTTCGGCGGCCGGCGCGGACGGGCTCGAGACGGCTGCGCGTCCGGCGATCATGGCGATCGACCCGCCGGAGGGCGGCTTCTACGCCAAGCGCCTCGATTACGAGGGCATTCCCATCAAGGCGGCCGCCGAGGTCGTGGACGAAGCCCTATTTGCCGCGCGCGACCGCCTGGCACTGATGCTCGAGCACCTGCCCAGCGTGCGGGCGAGGTTGCGCGCCGCCGGCGCCGAGTTGCACATCATCGGGCGCCACCAGGTCACGACGGACCTGCCCGAATGGCGTCACGACAAGGGCAAATCCCTGGCCGAGTACAACGGCCTCACCCGCGACCAACGGACGCGCGGCATGGGGGGGCTATTGGCTTCTTGCGGGGAGGAGAACCTCCTCCGGCTCGAGCAGGATCGGTACCGGGGTCGCGACATCTGCGTGCACGAGTTCGCCCATAACATCCTCAGTCACGGCGCGCCACGCGAGCTGCGGCAAAAGGTCTGCGAGCAGCATCGTCGCTCCCTCGAACGCGGCCTCTGGGTAGGCGCTTATGCCGGCTCGAACCCCGGCGAGTTCTTTGCCGAGTTGAGCATGTGGTACTTCGGCACGCGCGGCGACCTCGGCATGAAAGGAGCCAAGCCGGCCAACGGGCGCGCCGGGCTCGAGGCGTACGACCCGGAGGCCTTCGCGCTGCTGGACGACTTCTACCGCGGGCGAATGGAGCCGCCTGCGCCTGCCGCGGCCCGGCCATCGGCGACCAAGGCGTTGCCGGCGGCGGTGATGCGCCGGTGCTAAGCTCGCCATCGTCTCTGGATCCTTTGGATTACGTCTGAGGTGAACCTGCCTGACCTGCTGGGTCAACTGGATCTCCGCTGGTAGCAGCAGAATGTTATGGAGGAACTGAGCGAGGCTCATTGACCTCTTCCCTGTCGGTCTGCAGATTCAGACTTACCACCAAGCTGGCGGTCTTGGGCCGAGCTCGACGATTAGGCTGCGCATCCGGCGCTGGACTAGGGCGTACAACTGGTGCGCCGTGTGGGGGCGTCCCCGGTAGCGGTAGGCTAGGAGGCCCCGCTTCATCTGGAGGAGGGCGACCAGATTCAGATCTAGGCAGCAGGCGATGTTGTCCTTACACCCGAAACAGAGCGGCGGCCAGGAACTGGTCATCTTACAGGTCGCGCGAACGGCGCTTGCCGAGGGCGACAGGCTCCACCAGCAGTCCGAGCGCGTCGCGAAGATGAAGGCGGAACTCGCCGCGTGGAAAACCTCGGCATTGAAGAGTCTGGCTGGCGCCGATTACGGACCGGGCGCTCCTGGCGAACCCGCGCCCAGATCCGGCGGGGAAAACGAGAAAGCAAAGAAGAAACAGACCACTTTGTAAGAACAACGCTCACCCCATCCCCACTGAACGGCGCTCTGGTTCGCTCAAGGGGCCTTCAACTGCTCGAACCGGGCGATGCGCGCCTGGATGTCCCGCACGATTCCACGAAGCTCCCGCAGGTCGCTTTCGATGAGGTGAGGCTGCAAGCGTTGGAGCAACGGTTCCACCTCGCAACGGTGGCGTTGGATGAGGCTGGTGATGTCCGCTTCGTAAACGGTCACGCGGTCAATCTGGCCCTGCCGATGAAGTGAGGGCAGCGCGTAAAGCTTCAGAAATCGCAATGCCACCCACGAGCAGGTAAGGAATCTGGGGTTCTTTCAGGAGCGTGAACAACTCGACCACATCGCGGTCGGTGGGAAGAAGGTTCTGACGTTGATGGGCATCGTCTTTGCGCTCCGGCAGCGCGGCCCCCTCCCAAGCGTCCGGGCCGAAGCGTACCGCGTTGCGGACGACTTCCGCAATCCGCCGCAGACTGGCACCAGGCGCAAGGGTCGTATTCATATCAGCCGGCAGATCCTCGTATATTTCGACAGACAAAGAAATGTCGAATTTCTGTAAAGGGCCGAGACGCCGAAACCGTTCCGAGTTGAGTTCGTCGGGGCGGTCGCCGGGAACCGGTCTCTCTGGACTGTAACCCGGCAGGCCGCTCGGGGCGTCTGAGACTCCGTACTAAACCATGAGCCCGCTGCTGACCATCCCGCTCGCCCTGAAACCGTGCGCGGCGGTTTCGCAACGGGCGGGCGCAGCTCCGAACCTCTTCTTCATCCTCTCCAATCTTATGATCCGATCCACACTTCTCCCATGGGCTGTCGCCCTGGCGGTCCTGTGCAACGCCGTCTCAGCCAATGCCGCGGCCCCGCCCCGGCCCAACATCCTGTTCATCGTCGGCGATGACATGGGCTATGCCGACGTGGGATTCCACGGCTGCAAGGACATCCCCACGCCGCACCTCGACGGGCTCGCCAAGTCGGGCGTGCGCTTCACCAGCGGCTACGTCACCGGGCCGTATTGTTCGCCCACGCGCGCCGGTCTGTTGACGGGCCGTTATCAGCAGCGGTTCGGGCACGAGTTCAACCCCGGCGGCGCCGCCACCGGCCTGCCGGTCACCGAAACCACGCTTGCCGACCGCCTCAAGACCGCGGGTTACGTGACGGGCCTCGTCGGCAAATGGCACCTCGGCTCGCAGGAATCGATGCATCCCCAGCGGCGAGGCTTCGATGAGTTCTTCGGCTTCCTCGGCGGCGCGCACAGTTACTTCGACGCCGGCGGCATCCTGCGCGGGACCACGCCAGTCCAGGAGATGGACTACACCACCGACGCCTTCGGACGCGAGGCAGCGGCGTTCATCGAGCGGCACCGGGGCAAACCGTGGTTTCTCTATCTTTCGTTCAACGCCGTCCACACGCCCATGCACGCCACCGACGACCGGTTGGCGAAGTTCCCCGCCATAGCCGACAAACAGCGCCGCACTTACGACGCCATGATGCTGGCCATGGATGAAGCGATCGGCGCGGTGATGCAGAAGCTCGCCCAGACCGGCCAGGACAAGCACACGCTGGTGGCCTTCATCAGCGACAACGGTGGTCCGACCATGCCCGGCGTCACCGTCAACGGCTCGGTCAACACCCCGTTGCGCGGCTCGAAACGCACAACGTTGGAGGGCGGGGTCCGCGTCCCGTTCCTGGTGTCGTGGCCGGGGCGCGTGCCGCCCGGCGTCTTCGCCCCACCGGTCATCCAGCTCGATCTCGCCGCCACCGCGTTGGCCGTGGCCGGGCTGGACCTGAAGCCCGAATGGAAGCTCGATGGCGTGAATCTGCTGCCGTTCCTCGACGGCGAGCGCGCCGGAGCCCCGCACGACGCGCTTTACTGGCGCTTCGGCCAGCAGACGGCCATCCGCGCTGGCGACTTCAAACTGGTGCGCTACGACAGCAACGCCGACACGCTCTCCGGCGTCCGCAACCAGCCGGTCACCGCCGCACGCCTGTACGACCTCGCCCGTGACATCGGCGAAACCCAAGACCTTGCCGCCGCCATGCCAGACAAGGTGAAAGAACTGCAATCGAAGTGGGACGCGTGGGACAAATCCAATGTGGCCCCGCTTTGGGGCGGTGGCCGACGCGACAGCGACGGCGCCGAAGCAGGCGCGCCCGCCGCCCGGAAAAAGAGGATCGCCGCGAGCTGTTCAACCTCGCCACAAACTTGAGCGAAACCAAGGATACCCTCTCACATCATCGCTGTTCGGTTTCCCCACACGTTCTTATGAACCTCCCATGAAACGCCTCCTCACCAGCCTCTGTGTTGTCGGTGCCTCTGTGGTGCTCGGAGCCGCTCCGTCGCGAGCTGAAGCTCGAGCCACGTTGCCGAACGTGCTCTTCATCGCGGTGGACGACTTGCGTGACACGCTGGGTTGCTATGGCAACACGGCGGTGAAGACGCCGAACATCGACCGGCTTGCGGCGCGTGGCGTCGTGTTCGAGCGCGCTTACGTTCAATATCCGGTCTGCAATCCCAGCCGCGCGTCATTCCTCACCGGCCTGCGCCCGGATCAGACGGGTGTGACGGACAACACCACGCTCTTGCGCGGCAGACTGCCGGACGCGATGACGTTTCCCCAACTGCTCAAGGACAAAGGCTGGCACTCGGCGGCATTCGGGAAAATCTTCCATCTCGGCGGCGGTCGCGACGAGGCGCTCAGGGCGAAGTGGATGGACCTGCCCAAGTCGTGGCACACGGCGGAGGCGTTTAAGGGGACCGCAGTCGGTTCCCGTAAGCTGGCAGGGCGCGATCTCTCCGGCGGCAAGCTCAACTGGTGCCACTGGGGCGCGATGGACGGCGGCGACGACGACCAGCCCGATGGCCAGATCGCGCGCGCGGTGATTGCGCAAATGGAAAGTCTCGGCGATCAGCCGTGGATCATTGGCGCGGGGTTCATGAAGCCGCACGACCCATTTGTGGCGCCGGCGAAGTACTTCGATCTCTATCCCGAGGGCTCGCTCAAACTGCACCGCGATCCGGCGGACCAGACGCCCGCACCGCCGCTGGCGGTGGGATTTGGCGGATTCGGCGAGGTGTTTAGGAAGTTCACCAACGCCGAGAGGATGGAGTTTCTGCGCGCCTACTACGCCTGCACGACCTTCATGGACGAGCAGGTGGGCCGGGTGCTCAACGCGCTCGACCGGCTTAAGCTCAAGGAACGAACGCTTGTCATCCTCGTCGGCGACCACGGCTATCACCTAGGCGAGCGCGAGTGGTGGAACAAGAACACGCTGTTCGACCGCAGTTGCCGCGCGCCGCTGATCGTGGCCGGGCCGGGCGTGGCCACCGGCAGGGCGCGCGGGCTGGTGGAGTTTGTGGACTTGTTCCCCACCGTCGCCGAACACTGCGGTGTCGAGGCGCCGGCGGGTCTGGCGGGCCGGTCGCTCTGGCCGCAGTTGAAGACTCCCGCGGCACTTGGCAAGGATGCAGCCTTCACGATCATCACACGCGGGCCCAAGCAGCGCGGGGACACCGTTCGCACCGACCGCTGGCGCTACACCGAGTGGAGCGACGGCACGCGCGAACTCTACGACCACGCAGGCGACCCACAGGAGACGCGCAACGTTGTATCCGCCCATCCGGAAATCTCGGAGCAACTGACCGTGCGTCTGCGAGTTTATCTCGAAGAAGTCGTGAAATGAGACCCATCCCGGCCAACATGAAACGAGTCTTCGCTCTTCCCTGTGTGGCCGCATGGAGGTGGTGGCGCTGTGGCCTTTCTCGCACGCGGCCTACGGCTGGCCCAAAACGCTCCCCGTGACCTTGAAAGCGAAGGCGTGTTCGTGCGGAGCTTCCGGCGGCAGGGTGATGAGCAAGCCCGCCTCGCTCTGGCTAGCCTGCGGTGGGCCAGAGTGACCGAGTAATTGCACGCGGTCCACCCTTCCCGCCGCCGTGCCCAGCGAGCGAACCAAGAGTTGGCCGCTCGGCGGCCAGCCCAGCGCGATGACGTAGAGCGCCTGGCCGTCTTTGGAGCGGGTGAAGCGAGTGTCCGCCGCGGTGAAGCCTTTGAATTTCAAGTCCGCCAGGTGTCCTTGCAGTGTCATGGTTGGGCCTTCGCCGAAGGCTTTCCAGGGCCGCGTGTTGTAGATGGCCTCGCCATTGACCTCGAGCCAGGCGCCCATTTCGCGCAGGCGCTGTTGCTGTTCCACCGGAATCGTGCCGTCCGGCGCTGGCGCGATGTTCAGCAGCAGGCAGCCGTTCTTGCTGACGATGTCCACGAGGTCGTCAATCAGGCGGTCCGTGGAGTAGTAGTCGAGATCGGTCGCGTAGGACCAGGAACTGGCTGCGATGGAGGAATCGGTCAGCCACGGATCGGGATAGATGTCGGGCATGCGGGAACGCTCGAGGTCAATGGTGGCGGTGCCTTCTTGCAGGTCGGGTTGTTTGTAAGTCAGCACCACCGGGCGCCCCCACTGAGCGGCTTGGTTGTAGTAGAACGACGCCATTTCCATCCGGGTCTGCTCCGTCAAGGTCTGCATGCGATTGTCGAACCAAAGCAGGTCGGGCCGATAGCCTGTGACGACTTCCTTGACCTTGGCGAGCCATTCGGCCTGGAAAGCGAGCGTCGGGAGTGGGTCGGGCTTCATCACCTCGAATCGGCCATCGGCTTGCTTCGTGCCCCAGGCCGTCGGCGGCACTCTGGGGCCGTAGAGGGCAGCGTATTGGGGCCTCGAGCAATCCAGCGTTTCATCCCACGTGGGATACCAGCCCCACTTCCATTGGTGATGAAGGCTGGTAACGAACTTCAGGCCGCGTTGGCGCACGGCCTTTGCCATCTCGGCTAACACGTCGCGCTTGGGGCCCATCGCCAGGGCGTTCCAGGGCGTCACCTTCGAGTCCCACATGGCAAAACCGTCGGCGTGTTCGGCCACCGGTCCGGCGAAGCGTGCGCCGGCTTCTACATACAACGCCACCCATTCGTCGGCGTTAAACTTCTCGGCGGTGAAGAGCGGGATCAAATCCTTGTAGCCGAACTGCTCGATCAGCCCGTGGTTGCGCAGGTGGTCGGCATGATTGAAGTGCCCCTTTTGATACATGTTGCGCGAATACCAGTCGGTGTTCCGGCTGCCCCGCGCGGCCGAATAGGGCCCCCAATGGGCGTAAATGCCAAACTTGGCATCGCGGAACCACTCGGGGCATTCGTAGCGTCTGAGCGACTCCCAAGTGGGCTCGAAGGCGGGCGCAGCGTCGAGGGCCGGGCTGAGTGCCAAAAGGCCGCTCAGCAGCGCGCAATCGAGCAACACGGCTATGGGCCGTCGGCCGTAGCGCCGGCTTTCTAGTCGGCTCGGTGTGCGAACAGTCTCCGCGCCCCAACTTTGCCAACGGCTCGCAGGCCGGAAAGCCTGCGATACGGCAGACAAGAATGTCTGCGCTACAGGGTTGGCTGGCGCGGCGGCTGGAACTGCGGCCAGCCAGGACGCTGGTATGGGGCTTCGGCCGTAGCGCCGGTTTTCTAGTCGGCTCGGTGTGCGAACAGTCTCCGCGCCCCAACCTTGCGAACGGCTCGCAGGCTGGAAAGCCTGCGATACGGCAGACAGGAATGTCTGCGCTACAGGGTTCGCTGGCGCGGCGGGTGCAAGTGCGGCAGGCCAGGAAGACGTGTACGAGCTGCGGTCTGGGGCGATCCGCGGTGCAGGTTCCAGGGATCGTTGGGGTGTGTTCATGGGGCTTACGTCCACCGGGCCTACCATTGAGGGGGCCAGAATCGGCTGACATCATGGGTGGTGATGATGTGCTTTTGGATGTAGTAAACGGGGCGCTCGATCTTTTGGCCGTTGAACCAGTGCGCCGCGATTTCAATCGGCAAAGCGCCGTCGGCCTCGGCGGACTGGTAGGTGAGGGCGTGCAGTTTGCCTTCCTTGAGATAGGTCAACCCCGTGCGGCTGCTGCCGGCGCTCGCGCAGATCACGTCGGTTCGTCCGGCATCCTTGAGCGCCTCGACGATCCCCACCTGGGCTTTGGAATCGTCGGCGCTGACGATGCCTTTGAGTCTGGGGCCGAATTTCTTCAGCCACGCGGCGACCTGGGTCTTGGTTTCCTCGGTCTTGAGGTCGGTGGCCTGCATGTCCAGGCACTCCATCTTGGGCGCGATCTGCTTCAGCTCGGACACGGCTGCCCAGGTGCGCGACAGGTAGCAACTGGTGCCGGCAATGTGGCGGACGACACAATAGCCGCCCTCGTGATTCATCAGCCGGGCAAACTCGCGCGCCAGCATCCGGAACTGGCCCCAGTCGTCTGGCCCGGTCCAGGTGAGGACGTATTTCATGCCTTCGTCCACGGGGATGAGGTTGCTGGCGATCACGGGGAGGCCTTCGTCGTGCAACCGCTTGAGCATCGGCACCACGCCGTTGGCGTCCACCGGCGTGAGGATGACCAGGTCCGGTTTCATGCGGATCACCTGCTCGACCTGGTCGGCCTGAACCTTGTTGTCGTTGCCGGCCTCCATGATCAGCAGTTCCATGCCGTAGGCCTGCGCCAGCCGTTCCATACCGTTGCGGTAGCCGGTCCAGTAGGGATGATCCATGTACTGGAGGCTGACGACCTTCTTGCCGCGCGGACCGGTGCGTGGACTCGGAGGCATGGGCAATTTGTCGATCGTCCAGCCGGCGTATTCGTAGTCGTACCAACGGAGCAAATCGTCGTTGGCCAGCTTAGTCGGATCGGCCGGTCGCACCGGCGGGTTCAACGGCGCCGTGTCCAGCCAGATCAACGGTTGGCCATCGCTGGCCTTGAGTTGCTGGGGATTCACGGTGGCCGGAGCGCCTGCTGTCATCGAGGTTGGCGCCTGCGTCGGTGGGAGGTAAAACGGCTGTGGCGGGTGGTCGCGACGGATGGCCAGTGCGAAAATGGCGACGATGGCCACACAGGCCACCGAGGCCACGCACACAGTCGCAAAGGTTCGGTCGGAGGTTTGCATAATCGTGCGGTCGGCTTCGATTGTTAATGAATCGGGATCCGCTTCAAGGCTTGTCTGGCGTAAATCTGCGGATGCGGCCTGCTCTTGTAGCGCAGACATTCCTGTCTGCTGTATCGCAGGCTCTCCAGCCTGCGAAGCGTTGGCCGAATCCGAAGCTGTCGGTGCTGGCGAGCGGTCCGTCGCCGGCCGTTCCCATTCCTCCAGCAACTCGCGCCGTTGGCCGCGAGTTCGGTTCTGGCGGGCGGTACGCCAGGCATCCAGGATGATGACCGCCGCCAGGACCGCGCCGTGGGCGATCAGCTTGACCGACTTAGACGCGCCCAGGTAACTCAGTCCATTGGTCAGCGCGTTCAGGATGATGAGCGCCAGCACGCTCATCCCCACGCTGCCTCGCCCGCCGGACATCGCCGTGCCGCCGACAATGACCGCGGCGACAATTAGCATCAGCGATTTCTCGCCCAGGTTCGGCATGGCGGTGTTTTGGGAAATGGCGGTGAACGCGCCGCCCAGCGCCGACAACACCCCCGAGAGAACAAACACGCCCAACAAATACCGCTGCGTGGCCACGCCGGCGAACCAGGCGGTCTGGGCGTTGCCACCGATCAAATACAAGTTGCGACCCGGGCGCGTCCAGCGTAGTGCCAGCTCGATGAGAACCACAGGCACGAAGACCAACAGCACCCGCGGCGACCAAGGCAGAATGGGTTGCAGCCACTCGACGGCACTCATCCCCGCCGCCACGTCGTCCAGGGACTTGCTGCCCCCTTGCAGCAGCGCACGGTTCAACCCTTGGAGGATCGTTAGCGTGCCCAAGGTCACGATGAACGAGTTGATCCGAGCCCTCGCCACGAGCAGGCCGTTAACCAGCCCAATCGACATTCCCGCCAGGGCCGCCGCCGCCACCGCTCCAACCCAGCCCAAGACCGGCTGCAGGAACATCGCCACCACGCCGCCCGTAGTCATGATCATGCCAACCGACAGATCGAGCTGTCCGCAGAGCATGACCAGGGTGAATCCCGCCGCTGCCAGGGCATCCGTGCTGGCCGCACGCAGAATGTTGCCCAGATTCTCTGCCGTCGGGAATTCGTTGGGCGCCAACCCGGACATCAGAACAAACACCGCCAGGCCCAGCACGAACACGCGGCCTTGGTGGAATAGAGCCGTCCAGTTCAACGGCCGGTTTCGTGGGGAGATCACCGAAGACCCGCCGCTCATGCCCCCCTCCCCCTTCCACCCGGCAGCAGCGTAGCGCAGACATTCTTGTCTGCTGTATCGCAGGCTTTCCAGCCTGCGAGCCGTTCGCGCCGTTCGCACGCACCCAGAAATTCGATCGACCCGCCGACACCTCCCATTTCGCCGGCCGGCAGCGTAGCGCAGACATTCCTGTCTGCTGTATCGCAGGCTTTCCAGCCTGCGAACCGTTCGCACCATTCGCGCGCGCTCGGAAATTCGATCGACCCGCCGACAAGAATGTCGTCGATACGGCAGACAGGAATGTCTGCGCTACTCGCTGAGAATTCGGGCATCCTACGCATCGCTCCTCCCCGACCGGCGCAGCGCCAGCATGCTGACGCCGACCGCCACAATGAAGATCACGCCTCGAATGATGAACTGCTCATCCTGCCCGACCCCCGGAATGAGCGGCAGGATGCGTCCCAGCAGACCGATCACCAACACACCGCCCACCACGCCCGGCACCGAACCGCGTCCGCCGGCCAAAGTCATGCCGCCGATGACCACCGCCGTGATAGCTTGAAAGTCGTAGGTCAAGCCGATCTCCACGTCGCCGTACATGTTGAAGCTGGTCTTGACCATGCCGCCCAGCGCCGCCGCCAGGCCGGAGATCAAAAAGGCCAACATCACCGTGCGTTGCACATGGATCCCCGAGAGGCGCGCGGCTTCGTAGGCAGCGCCGGTGAATTTAAGTTGTTTCCCAAAACCGGTCTGCCGCATCGCGAAATCGCCCAGCATCGCCACGACGAGGAAGAGGCTGACCGTGACGGGAATCGCCCCCAACCACTCCCCCCGATACAAGTCGGCAAACGCCGCGCCGGCGCTCGTTTCCAGTCTGGCGTAGATCCATTTGCCGCCATAGGCCCAGCGGGCGATGCCATCGAACACGGACATGGCCGCCAGGGTCCACAGGATCGGATTCAACCGCAGATAGCCGACCATCAGGCCGTTGATCAGGCCGAGCAAGCCCCCGGTCAAGGCTCCGGCCAACAGGGCCACGGCAAATCCGTAGGACAACGCCGCCACTGCCACGATGCCCGAACACGCCATGATCGCCGGGATGGACAGGTCCACGTAATGCCCGCTAAGGGTGATGAACGAAAGGCCAACCGCGACGATGCCAAGAATCGAGACATCTTTGACGATCTGCAGCAGATTGCCGGCAGTCCAAAACTCGGGTGTCAACACGCGCCCCAGCGCCAGGAGCGCCAGCACCAGCAGATAAATGCTACCCACGCCGAGCCAACGGCGCCTGTGCCTGGCTCGAACCAGAGCCGTCGGCGATGCGTTAGATGGGTGGGCGACCGCACTCATGCGACAGAGGAAAAACAGGGGGGGACGACCGGCCTTGTAGCGCAGACATTCTTGTCTGCCGTATCGCAGACTTTCCAGTCTGCGGATGGCTCGAACGTTTGGAACGTTCCGGATCGGTGGACGTCTTGCCGACACGAATGTCGGCGATACGGCAGACTGGACAGTCTGCGCTACGAGGCAGCCGGACGTTCTGGACGGGTAAGGCGTTCGTCCTGTCCTCCACCGATTCCCGATCGGCGGATGCCTTGCCGACACGAATGTCGCGAACAACCCGGTAACGGCCAAGCTGTGCGCGGCGGCGGAGGACTGGCGTTGGAGCAGCGCCTGGCGGGGTTGGCGAGAGCAGCGCGGCGCCAGGGTGACGTAGCGCAGACATTCTTGTCTGCTGTATCGCAGACTTTCCAGTCTGCGGATGGCTCGAACGTTTGGAACGTTGCCGATCGGCGGACGTCTTGCCGACACGAATGTCGGCGATACGGCAGACTAGAAAGTCTGCGCTACGAGGCAGCCGGACGTTCTGGACGGGTAAGGCGTTCATCCGGTCCCGCCCCGATTACAGTTAAACACCGACATCTCTCCGTTGGCCGCCAGCAGGACGTTCGCCTCCGTGCAGCGCTCCCCTGCTAGCTCCCCGATCAGACGCCCGCGCCGCATGATCACAACGCGGTCGGACAATCCCACCAGCTCCGACAGATCGGAGGAAATCAAGATCACACACTTGCCGCGGTCGGCCACCTCGGCGATGGCGCGATGGATGACCGCCTTGGCACCTACGTCCACGCCCCGCGTGGGCTCGTCCAGGATCAGCACTTCCGGGTCGGTCGCCAGCCATTTGGCCAGGAGCACCTTTTGCTGGTTGCCGCCCGACAGCGTGGCGATCTCGCGGTCCGGTTCTGGCGGTTGGACGTTCAGTTGCCCAAGATACCGTTGCACCACACCCTGCTGGCGGCGCCCCAGGTAAACGCCCGCTCGGCAACCGCGCGGAAGGATGGCGGCCAACACGTTCTCAGCCACGGTCAGGCGCAGGGCCAGCCCTTGCGCCTTCCGGTCTTCGGTCAAGTAAGCGAACCCGGCACGGATGTACTCCCCATAGGTGCCGGGCATGAGTTCGCCATCGTTCAAGAAGATCCGGCCCTCGTCGAGCGGATCGATGCCACAGAGCGATCGCGCCAATTCACTGCGCCCGGCGCCGCTCAAGCCGCCGACGCCCAGCACCTCCCCGGCGCACATACGGAACGAGCAATCGTGAAAGAAACCCACGCGGGTCAGGTTTTGGACCTGCAATTTGGGCTGACCGGGACGCGTGGTCCGCTTCGCGAACAGATCCGAGGGTGCGCCGCCGATCATCAGCTCGACCAACTGGCGACTCGTCGCGTCGCTCAACCCGCGGGTGCCCACGTTGCGGCCATCCCGCAGCACGGTGACGCGGTCCGCAATCTCGAAGATCTCGGACAAATGGTGGGAAACATAGATGATGGCTAGCCCGTTGGACTTCAAGTCGCGGATGATCTGGAACAACCGTTCGACCTCGGCGCGGCTCAACGCGGAGGTCGGCTCGTCCATGACCAGGATGCTGGGCTGGTTGCTCAACGCCTTGGCGATCTCGACCAGTTGCGCCTCGTGTTGGCTGATTGCCTCGACCAACGTGTCGGGTTCGAGGTCGAGTCCCACGCACGCCAGCCACTTCTGCGCGTCCTTCCGCAAGGCCGCGCGATCCAGGAGCATGCCTTTCACGGGCAAGCGGCCGGCCAGGAGGTTCTCCGCCAAGCTCAGCGGCGGCGCCAGGCTGAGTTCCTGGTGGATCATCCCAATGCCCACCGCTCTGGCCGCCGCCGGAGAGGCCAGCCGCGCCCACCGGCCGTTGACCCGGACCTCGCCGGTGTAATCCGCGTAGGCGCCGGCGATGATGCGCATTAACGTGCTTTTGCCGGCGCCGTTTTCGCCGATGAGCGCATGGACCTCACCGGCCTGGACCTGGAGATCGACCTCGTGGACGGCCAATGTACCCGGAAAGCGCTTGGAAACGGCGCGCAGTTCCAGAGTGGGCGAAGTAGCGTTCATGCGGGAACCTGAAGGGCCAAAGCCTGAGGGTGGCAGGGCAGCCTTTCGCCCTCGTCCTCGCCCCTCATCCTCGGTCGTTCGATTTCGAGAACGCCGGACGAGGGACGAGGACCAGGCCGGATCGGCCAGCGACAGACTGGCGGATCTTCGTAGCGCAGACATTCTTGTCTGCCGTATCGCAGACTGTCCAGTCTGCGAGCCGCAACGAAGCTCCTGGCGCACTGGGACAGGAGCGCGTCTGCCGACAGGAATCTCGGCGAATACTTGTCGCCAGGACGTTTCACTTGGCAGCCCTCTCTGCTTCCTCCATCGCTAGGGTAGCCCACTCCCACAGCCGCTGCGGTTGGTAACGCACGGTGGAGATGTCCTTCATGATCAACTCGACGTGGCAGTCGCGCGCTTGGCCCAGCACGGTTCGGAGCTCTTCGCTCATCGCGTGGAACCGCGACTCGGTGGCCTCGGTGACGTGCGTGACCTTCGGCATCTGGATCTTCTCCAAATCCTTCTCCTCGCGAATCTGAATGTGGTAATGCCGCGACACAATGGGGTTGGCCTCGTCGGTCTTCACCACGTCCACGTCCTCGACAATCCCAAAATCCGTGCTGTAGATGGCCAGCGGGCATTCGATGAAATCGCTGACGATCATGTCGGCCGGCAGATGACGCCACTGGTAGAGCGTCTGGCGCAGCGTGGTTTCCCATTCACGTGCCCAGGGATGCTGCGTTTGTAGCGTTAGCTCTCCGTCCACGTCCATCTCGTGCCAGGGGATTTCGTCGATCCAGACCATGGGGCGAACGGAGCCCAGATCGTTCAGGCGCCGCCAAAACTCGGCCTTCTCGCGGTGAACGGGCCCTTGCGCGATCTGGGCCAACTCAGCAACCAGGCGGCGCAGGACTTCTTTCTCCCGCGGTTGGAGTCTGATGGCTTCGGCCACGATGGGCTGGGGGCGATGGCTGGGGTCGTGGAGCATAACGGTCTAGTCCAGGTGAAAGCGCCCTTCCAGGGTGGACCGCCGCTCGACGGGCACGCGATCCGGTCCCTCCTGCCGCAGGGCCAAGGTCGGTCGTTCGATCTGCATACGGTCCTCTATCCCGCGCTCTCATCAGGAGGTGCGCAGTCTGCCCGTCTTTCGCTCGCCATTTCAATCCGCTTCGCCAGCAAGCTCTCCCAGAGGGCGCATCTCGTGGTCTCCCAAGCGCAGACCATCCTGCCCGAACACCTCTACCCGCCACTCATCGAGGCTTCAGTTCGACGCGGCAGGGCCAGAAACGAACCCTGAGCTCTACGGTGCGCCGGCGGGCTTGGAGGCGGGCTACATGCCCATCGTCACCCGTCAAGGCCCGGGCAGGTGAACTCACCCGCATGCACCTTCCCGTTCACTCCGGGCCAGCGCCGCGGCTGAACCGGATGTAGAGCATGGCGGCTTCCGTTCGCGTGTGGACATCGAGTTTGGAAAAGACGCGGTCCAGGTAGTTCCGCGCCGTCTTGGTCGTGAGGCCCAAGGCGCCTGCCACCTCTTTGTCGGTGCGGCCTTTGGTCACCTCCTCCAACACCCGCCGCTCTTGAGCGCTCAGCGCTGACAGCGGGTTGGCGCCGCCGCCCGTCTTCAGCCCGTTCATCACTCCCCTCGTGACCACCGGATCGAACACCGTCCCGCCATTCAAGATGCACCGGATCGCCTCCACAATCCGTTGGGCATCGCTTTCCTTGAGGAGATAGCCGTCCGCGCCGGCTTCCATCGCCGCCAGCACGAAACGATTGTCGGCGTACGAGGTGAGGAACAGCACCCGGACCTCCGGCAGCCAAGCTTTGATGTGCCGGCACGCCTCCATCCCGTCTCCGTCGGGCAGCCGCACGTCCATGAGAATCACCTCCGGACGCAACCGCCGCGCCGCTTCCAGCGCGCCGGCCATCGTCTCTGCCTCGCCGACCACTCTGAGGAGGGGTTCGATTTGCTCGACGCAGCGCAGACCGTCGCGCACCACGGGATGATCGTCCACCAGCAATAAGCGGGTGAGGGATCGAGTGCTCATGGTTCCTCCGCATCGTCTACCGGCGGGCGCGCCGTGAACGGCTCCGCGGCCGGGGCAGCGACGCAGACGGTCACCCGCGTCCCCTGACCCGGTACGGACCGGATGTCCAGCAAGCTGCCGATTTGCCGCGCCCGCGCCGCCATACTGTTCAACCCAACGCCCTGGCGCGCGGGAGCGCGCGGGTCGAACCCGAGACCGTTGTCGCGTATCTCCAGGCACACGGCTGTAGGTTCGGACCGTAGCGCCACTTGCACCTTGGACGGTCGGGCATGGCGCAAGCTGTTGCTCAGGGCTTCGCGGGCGATGTTGGCCAGTTGCACGGCCTGGTTACCCGCCAAGCGTTCCGCCGCGCCAGGGTCGCAACGCACCTCCAATCGGGCTTGCGCCCCCACTTGCGCCCGTTGCACAAGGGACGTCAGAACCCCGCTCAGATCCGCCGGCTTCGCCCCGTCTTCTTCCGCCGCGATATAGCGCCGAATCTCCGCCATGACCGCATCCAACTCCCTCCGCACCGTGGCCAACTCCCGCTTCGCCCCCGCCGGGTCGGCCGCAAGCTGTTGGGAGGTGTGACCGAGCCCCAGTTGGATGGCGTAGAGCGTCTGCACGGTATGGTCATGCAAGTCGTGGCTCAGCTTCTCCCGCTCCTTCTCGGCGGCCAGCAGGGCGTCGCGGGCCTCCCGGATCTGCTCCGTTAACCTCTCCTGCCGATCCCGGGCGCGGAGGGTCACCCCCAAGAGCGCCGTCGCCAGCAACGTCATGCACGAACCGGCTCCGAAGGCGACGTACGCCATATACCGCGGCGAACTGGTCTGGAATACCGGCAAGGTGTAAGCAAACAGGCTCCACTTGCCGTTGTACAAGGTCCACGGAACCACGGTCGTCAGGTATGCCTTGGGCGCGGGATCCAGGGCGCGGGGCGCGCCGCCGTCCGCATTCAGCCAAGCGTCCTGCCGCGGCCGCGGCCAAGCGTAAATCTCCACGCCCACCTCCTTGGGCGGTGGGTAAGGGAGTGGCGTTGCCGCCACTCCCTCCCCGTTGTCGCCATAGGGTTCATTCCCTATATTTACCGGCGTGCCCCTTTCGGGCACCGGGCGAGCCCTGCGGAGGAGAGCGCCGCTCGCAT
>Ga0194113_10001185_pt1 | contig 35820 bp, 28 predicted proteins | sample TA2MahC200mmetaG_FD_146193 | JGI IMG/M metagenome (GOLD analysis project Ga0194113, IMG submission 146193) | Freshwater microbial communities from Lake Tanganyika, Tanzania - TA2015017 Mahale Deep Cast 200m | ecosystem: Environmental > Aquatic > Freshwater > Lake | place: Tanzania: Lake... | reverse complement strand
ATGCCCTGTCATGCTGAGCGCAGCGAAGCATCTCTTTGCTCATCACCTCACCGAGATTCTTCGGTCGCCCCGATAGAATCGGGGCTCCCTCAGAATGACAAATAATGTGGGCGTCGAGGATTGAAAATAGAGGGAGTGTCCGAGCAACCGGCTTTAGTCCAGGCGTTACTCAAGCCCGACGCCTATCCCCATAAACCGTCGAAGGTAGAGCTGGCGCAGACCCAGATGTCCTTCGTTTTCCTCACTGGCGACCTAGTTTACAAGGTAAAAAAGCCGGTGAACCTGGGATACCTGGACTACACCACGCTGGAAAAGCGCCGGTTTTTCTGCGAGCAGGAAGTGGAACTGAACCAGCGCCTTTCCCCTGATGTCTATCTGGGAGTAGTGCCCATAGTCAGCAGCGGTGGCGAAATCAGAATTGGCGGCAAGGGCAAGGTAATCGAATATGCGGTGAAAATGCGCCAGCTTCCTGCTGAGCGCATGATGGACAGGTTGCTTCTCCAGAATCAGGTAACGGCCGATATGGTGGAGCGAGTTGCCCAAAAACTGGCAGAGTTTCATAGCAAGGCCAGAACCAGCCCCGAGATTAGCGCCTTCGGTAATCTCGAAGCCATAAAGGTCAACACCGACGAGAACTTCTCCCAGACCGAGAAATACATCGGCAGCTCTATAACCTCTGAGCAATTCCATCGCATTAAGACCTACTCCGATGATTTCCTGAAATCCAATGCAGGCCTGTTCCGGGAGCGCATTAAAGAGGAGAGGATAAAGGATTGCCATGGCGACCTTCATGCTGCGCATGTCTGTTTCAGTAACGGGATTTATATCTACGATTGCATAGAGTTCAATGACAGGTTCAGGTACGGCGACGTAGCTTCCGAGGTGGCTTTTCTGGCTATGGATTTGGACAGGTATCATCGTGCCGACCTTTCCCGGGCTTTTGTCGAAGCCTATGTGCGCTTCAGCAAAGATGAAGGGGTAAATCAGCTCCTCAACTTCTACAAGTGCTATCGGGCTTATGTGCGGGGAAAGGTGGAGTGCTTCAAGCTGGATGACCCCTATATCCCGAATAAAGAGAGGTCTCTGGCTGCGGCAGGGACATATTTTGGTCTGGCCTGCCGATATGCCAGGGAAAAGCCTATTCTGCTAATGATGACCGGCCTGGTGGGCACGGGCAAATCGACTGTAGCTGAGGCATTGAGCCGCAGCCTGGGATTCAACGTCATCTCCTCTGATGTCACCAGGAAGAAACTCGCCGGCATATCGCCAACCGAGCACAGGTTTGAGCAGTTTCAGGGCGGAATCTATACTGAAGACTTCTCCCGGCGGACTTATGATGCTATGTTCTCCCGGGCTAGGGAGCTTCTGTCTCAAGGGCAGTGGGTGATACTGGATGCTTCTTTTAAGAAAAGGCATGACAGGATGGCGGCTGCCGAGATAGCAAAGAGGGCGAATGCCGATTTTGCGGTCGTGGAATGCGTGTTGGATGCAGCCAGCGTCAAGGCTCGCCTGGAGAAAAGGTTGAAGGAAGAAACCACCTCCGATGGTCGCTGGGAGATATATGAATCACAGAAGCAGGACTTCGACCCTGTAACCGAGTTTCCCCGGCAGAAACATATAGTGCTTGGCACTTCGCAGCCAACGAGTATTATTGTAAAGATAGTCTCAGAGAGATTGTTTGCAGCTAGTTGATGTCATTTCTAGGCGTCGCCTGCCCACCTGTCCTTCATGGGAAGGACAGGTGACCCAGGCAGCCACCCGTAGGCGGGTGGCACGTAAGAAAAGCCCAGCGCTACATGCTATCTTTGTCATCGCGAGGAGCCCCGATGATATCGGGACGTGGCGGTCTCAGCGGAGTATGTAGGGACAGACCTTCAGGTATGTCCGCGGACAGGTCTAAAGACCTGTCCCTACATGTTGTTCCTCTCCCTCGACGGGAGAGGCTAGGTGAGGGTGAATGGTTCCTAGTACATTGTCCGTCTTCGGAAAGCCGCTACCAATACCACTATTACTGCCAAGAACAGCCCACCCATGAGCAATATGGGAAGCAAGCCATTGCGGAATGGGGAAACCTTGGCTTCCTCTCGAACCACCAGGAAGCTGGCTCTCTGGTCACCTATGCTGATTTCGTACTTACCCGGCTTGGTTTTCTCTACGGTAAAGGTGACTGTCCCGGCAGCACCCGGCTCCAGCCTTAAGGTCTGAACTTGCTCTGTGAAACCGTTTATCACCAGGGCTACGTTGGTGCTGCCAGCCGTCTCCCCCTCATTGACTATGTCTGCGGCAACCGTCACCGTCTGGTTGACCCTTGTTACCCTGGAACTGACGCTGACCTGCCTGGGCTTGAGATTAGGCGGAGCAAGGCGGACAGGGAGCGACCCGGTAGAAGCACCCTCAGCCTGGATTATGCTATGGCCGGCTCCGGTCGCCACTGCTGGGCCACCGGGGTCGACGATGGTGCCGTTGGCCAGGCCGTCGGCATCGCCCATCCCGCCGTCGGTGATGGTAAGGGTGATGATGTTATCCCCATCGTTAGAGCCTAGCAGAGAGGTACAATCTACCCAGGTTCCGTTGATACACTTCCAGTACTGGGTGTTTGTGGGCATAGCTGAAGGAAGCGTGATGGTGATGGTCACCGTCGAGCCGGGAGTGATGCCGGTGATGGTGAAAGAGAAGAAGCCATGTGGGAAGGTGATATTGGTAAGAGTACCGCAAGCAGTAGAAGAGGATGCTGTCAAACCGGTAAATGCACCTGAACTTGTAGCGAATGTAGCTGCACCTGTTCCAGTGGCGGTGTTCACTGTATAGATAAGCTCGAAGGCACCGATATCGCACAATGCTCCCTGCGGTCTGGATATACCACGCTGGTCGGTTGCGGGGGCTACATCGCAGGTGCCCTTGTTAAATGCCGGGCTGCTGGTTGTAATGGCATGAGTTGAGGTGGGGCCGCCGTTATTCTGCAAGAGGCCGAGGAGCGGATTGGTGTTGCGCTGGTCGGTAGGCTGGTTAAAGCCACAGCTATTTTCGCTGTCCAGGTTGTAGCCCTGCGAAACAATTGATCCCGGTGGAGAGAAGCTACCGTTATTGTAGAGGTCGTATCCCGCGGTGTTATTAGCCACAATCGTGTTTTTAAAGTATGAAGTATCTAATGAAGCGCTGTAGAACCCGCCGCCAACGGCGGAGTTAAAGCTGGTGGTTTGATTATGGGCAATGGTGCAGTTGAGTATCCTCATAGTACCATTATAGTTATAGATTCCGGCACCTCCGCTGAAGTCGAATTCAGTCAACTGGTTGCCGCTGATGGTGCAGTTTGTTAGCTCCATTAGACCGGAATCGCCGCCGAAGGTTTTTCGGCTATATATACCCCCACCCTGGGCACCGGCTGTATTCCCGCTCACAGTACAGCGGTTCATATATAAAACGCCGCCATCATTGCAGACACCACCACCTGCACCAGGACAATGACCAGCCACGCCTCCCTTGACATTATTGACAATAGCGCAGTCGTTAATGGTAACTATATGCACCTCTGAGATGTAAATCCCGCCTCCGGGATCCGGGCCTGCTGGGGCGCCATTACGGATAGTGAACCCGGATATGGTGTTACGCTGGTTTGGCGCGCTGGAAACCTCCAGAACGTTGCCGTTGGCACCGCCGTCTATGATGGTGGTCAAGGCACCAGCGCCGACGAGGTTCATAGTTTGCGACAGGTGAAGACCGTGTTCATGGTAGGTGCCTGCGGCAACATTCACCGTGCCGTTGTCGGTAACTGCAGCTATGCCGCCCGCTATTGTCTTCTTTGGGCCGTGCGTGCTGTCCCAGGCCGCAGCCAGCCCGTCATAGCTGTCGTTGCCCGTGGCGCCATTTACATACACATTCTGGCCTTTCTGTATTACTGTGAAGGCATTTATCTTGGTGCCGGGTCCCTCCGCTATGGTCACCGTGATGTCCCTGGTGCCGGGTGTGGCGTCGGCAGCGATGGTGATATTGGCTGTTATCTGAGTAGCACCGTCAACATTGAAAGTGTTTACTGTTATGCCAGCGCCGAAGCTGACAGCGGTGGCGCCGGTGAAGTTCTGGCCGGTGATAATCACGTTGCTTAGCGTGGTCCCCTGGTAGCCGGAGCTGGGATTGGCGGAGGTTATAATTGGACGGCTGCTGAAGGCGTAAAGCTTTGCATCGTAGGAGCCGATGTATACCGTGCCGTCGCTGCCTATAGCCGGAGAACCAATTACCCAGTCACCTGTGAGATAAGACCACTTGAGATTTCCACTGGTACCGTTGTCGCTTATGGCCCATACTCTTCCGCCGAACCCATTCCCAATGTAGATGGTACCGTCGCTGCCTATAGCTGGAGAGCAGGTTTCGGCATCAGAACCTGTGTCATAAGCCCACTTCAGGCTACCATCAGGGTTCATAGCAAACAGCGTATAAAGAAAACCCGCTGCAGCACTACAACCAACATAGATGGTGCCATCGCTGCCTATGGCTGGAGAAGAAGTAATACTCCAGCCCGTGCCGAAATGCCATTTCTTGACGGCATTGGTGACATTGTCGGTGATTGCATACAGGGCTCCGTCGTCAGAGCCGACGTAGATCGTGCCATCGCTGCCTATAGACGGAGAGGAGTTGATGAGACCACCAGTATTAAAGCGCCATTTCAGCACGCCATTGGTAATATTATCGGTTATAGCATACAAATCCGTGTCGTAAGTTCCGATATAGATGGTGCCTCCGTTGCCTATAGCGGGAGCAGAATAGTTAATATGACCGTCTGTGTGATAAAACCACTTCACACTTCCACTGCTGCCGTTATCCCTGATAGCGTAAAGCCTCCCACCGTCAGGAGCAAGGTTTGCACCGGCATATATGGTGCCATCATCGGCTATAACGGGAGAACTCCTGATACCATTGGCATTGAGTGTCCACTTCGTGCTGCCGTCGGGATTAAAAGCTTTCATCTGCCCGTAGTCACTGAAGTAAATAGTGCCATCACTGCCGATAGCAGGCGCACCAACGCCGCCATACGCTGTATTACGAAGCCACTTTACACTGCCGTCGGGATTAAGAGCATAAAACCTAGACCCGTTCCAACAGCTAAAATAAATAGTACCGTCGCTGCCGATCACCGGAGAGCCTCTAATGATCTGGCCGGCGTCAAAAATCCACCTGATGGCATTTGTCTGAGCTCCGAGATAGGGGCTCTGGCCGGTGTGACGCTGGTCATGCTGGAACATGGGCCAGGGAGTGTTGGCCAGACCACCTCCATTGGCATCTGCCAGCCCCGGAGCTAACGCCAGCCCGGTCAGAAGTAAAGCAGCTAAAAACAGAAAGGCTCGCCCAACTGTGCTCTTGGCAAACCTATTCGATATCTTCATAGCCGGGAAAGCGCCTTTGCTTTATGCTGTAAACTGCGGTAATTCTAATCACTCACCCCCCCTTGTCAATATGATATACGGGGCTGTCCTAAAATAACATGTAGGGGCGTAGCTTCAGAGCTTGTCCTTGAGCGAAGCGAAGGATGCGCCCTGCTGTCTAAAACAACATGTAGGGGCGTACCTTCAGGTGCGCCCTGCGACGGAAGTATTGTTTTCCATGAGAAAAGGGCGGGTTTAAAAACCCGCCCCTACATTTCCGATGCCAGGGATTCTTTCACTATCTGGGCGATGTCTTTTACTGCCAGTTTGCCCTGCAAGTCTTCGGATTTGGCGGCGTCGGTGAGCATGGTCAAGCAACTGGGGCAGGCGACAGCCAGGGTGTCGGCGCCGGTGGCATGGGCTTCCCTGACCCGAACGCGGCTGGGGCTTTCTTCGCTTCCAGCCAGCAAGTCCATGACGAAGTTACCACCACCGCCGCCACAGCAGAAGGAGTCCTTGCGGCTCCTCTCCATCTCCACCAGCTCAATGCCTGGAATGCTCTTCAGTACCCGCCTTGGCTCCTCATAGACCTGGTTGTACCTGCCCAGGAAACAGGGGTCTTGATAGGTTACCTTAGCCTTGCTTGACGAAAGTTTCAGCTTCCCTTTTCCAATCAAGTCGGCCAGTAGCTGAGTATAGTGATAGACCTGAAAACTACCACCGAGCGCTGGGTAGTGGTTCTTCATCGCGTTGTAGGCATGGGGGCAGAGCGTGACCACTTTCTTAGCCTCAAGCTCCTTGAATTTGTTGATGTTCTTCTCGGCCAGCACCTGAAATAAGCCCGCCTCGCCCAGCATGTATATCTCGTTACCGCAGCATTCCTCGTCTTCGCCCAGTATTCCAAAAGATACGCCGGCTGCATTCAAGACATCTACCAGGCTGCGTGCCACCTTCTGGCCGTTTTCGTCGTAGGAACCGAGGCAGCCCACGTAAAGCAGGTAGTCGTCGCCCCTGGCATACTTCTTGGTGCCGTTAGCCCAGGCAGCCCTATCGCTTCTCAGCAGCTTCAATGGATTCCCGTAGCCGTGTACTGCTTCAAAAAAGTGTGCCACACGGGGCGGTATCTTGCCTTTCTCTACCATGTCGTTTCGGGCGCCGACAATCCAATCGACGATATCCGGGGCGAATCCCATGGGACATTGCTCGGTGCAGTTCTTGCACATGGTGCAGGTGTACAGGATTTCAGCCAGGCGCTCCGACCATTCCACCTCGTTGTTCAACCAGGCCCTGGTCAGCCACAGCCGACCTCCTGTTGAGTAGGTATCGAACCTGAACCGCTTGTAGGGCGGGCAGTTGAATTCCACGTAATGAGTGGGGAACTTGCAGTACCCGCACCTGAAACAGCGGTGGATGTGATTAACGTATTGCTGCATCAGTTCACCTCCCAGTTGCCGGGATTCATGATGCCATTGGGGTCTAGTAGCCGCTTTATGCTTTTCATCAGCTTCAGCGTGTTGGGGTCCATGCGCTGAATCATCATCTTCTGTTCGAAGATGGTAGGCTTCCACAGGACTCCGCCCTTCTCCAGCGCATATTCCGCCGCATCATGCAGCGCTTTTCGTGCCCTGTCCATCTCGTCCATGTCCGCTCGATTGAAGGTGAAGGCAAAGGAAAACATCATGCAATGACCTCCCTGGATGACGCGTCCGCTGCAGTTTTGAACCACCCGGTACCTGGCAGCCAGCTCCTCCGCTTTCTTCACGAACGAAGGGTAAAGCTCGGTGGGGATGATGGGACCTGAATATTCGAACCCACCGCCTTTGCGAACATCGGCGAAGTTGGTCATGGACTTTGCGGGGTTGGCCATGAAGGTAGCTTTCAACTCCGCTGGTATCATCATGAAGCCACCGTCTTTGCTATCGATGTATTCCTTAAGCCCATACCACACCATCTTCCGCTTAAACTCCAGCTCCTCCTCGGTGTCTCCGGTGAAGAAGATGCTGACGTGGTAGTTGCCCTCGAACATGCGGGGACGAGGCTGCGTCCAAGGGGTCAGGTCTTCTACTACCTCAAGCTGGGTAATCTTGTAGATGATATCAGGCATCAAATCGCCGTTATCGGTGACGAATATCTCCATGTCCTTGAGCTTCTTTCGGGGATAGAGCTTCAGACCCAGCTTGGTGATGATGCCCGTGGTGCCCAGCCAGCCCAGGAACAGCCCGGAGAGGTCGGGCATGGGCGGCCCCTTGGAGAACCAGTAGGGCGATACCGCACATGACCCAATCTTACAGATTTCGCCTGTGGGCAACACCACCTCCAGGCCATTGACCATGTCCGAGTTGAAGCCGTATTGTTGTGTGAGACGACCCTGCCCGTGGATTACCACGTTGGCGGCGATGGTGGTTATGGGTGGCGATTCGGGGATGCTGTGCCTCAGGTCGGGGTGATGCTTTTTGAGGTGTTCTTTGAGCATACCCTGGGGAACACCTCCTTCCACCACCACGTACCTGGCCTTCTCGTTCACCTCCAGGATTTTGTCCATCCTTTTCATGTCCATGACGATTCCGCCCTTCAGCGGTATGACCAGTCCGGTCAGCGCCATCCCACCGCCCATGGGGACTATGGGCACCCTTTCTCTGTTGGCCAGCTTTACTATCTGCTGCACCTCTTCAGTTGTCTTCGGCATGACCACATAGTCTGGTTCATGCGGAGGCATTAAGCCAGGGTCACGAGCATAAAAGTAGCGCTCTTCCTTGCTGTTCGAGACGAAGTTCTTGCCCACTATTCCGACTAGGGACTCATATACATCAGCCATCGTTTTACACCTCCAGCGGCATTTCAGGCAGCTTCAACGCCTGCTCTTCGCCCATGGCCAGCTTGCACAGGTCTATCATGTGGATGGGCTTAATGCCCCTGTTGGCCACTTTCTCTGCCAGTGGGTCCCAGCAGGCCGGGCAGTTGAACACGCAGTACTCAGCCCCGTGCTTTTCCATATCGTCTATGTTCCTCTGCTGCACGTCATGGCCGGCATCGTAGCCCTTGGATGCCCAGATGAGCGCGCCGCAGCACAATGCATTTTCCCGGTCATATTCCCTGTCCAGCCTGGTAACGCCGATGAGTCCGAATATATCATCAACGAAGTGGTCTATCTGCGGGACCAGCCGTGTAGAGCAGTTGCGCTGGTAAGCCGCCTTGACGTTCAACGGTTTGATTTTAGCTTTGTTCTCCTTGAGCTTTTGGTACAGGTGCTCCATGTAGTGAATTGTCTTGAAAGGCACATCGATGCCGTAAGCTGGCGCCAGCGAGTTATAGGTGGCATAGCATTCATCATGCAGGCAGATAAGCTCCTTGATACCCTGCTTGCTGATGTTATCGATTATCTTAGGCAGCCTTTCCTTGATAACTGACATGCGGGAGAAATGGAGATATACGGCATTGCAGAAAAACTCAGCGCCCAGAATCCAGGATGTGGCCACATCTTCAAATAGCTTGCCCTGTGCCAGGGAGCCCAGCCTGGGCATGAAACACAGGGAGGCGGTTTTCTCCTTAACGTCTCCCAGCATGAACTTGCCCGACGGCGCACACATATTGACCCATTGCTTGATAAGAGCTCGAGGGGCTGCCAGCACATTCTTCTCTTCCTGGCGTTCCACAATAAGGTAGAAGGGATGATTGCCAAAGGGGCAGTACTCCTCGCAGGCGTAGCAGGTGGTGCAGGCATCCAGCACAAAGGAATCTTCGCCGTTGATTACCTTTTGCCATTCTTTTTTTGCCTCGGTCTTGTTGAGGTCAATATACTGGCATTTGACCAGGCAACTGACTGCCTTGCAGTCGGCGCATTTCTTCTTATCGAACTTTAATTCAAGCATGTCTGAAATCCTCCTTCTCACAGTTCACTGGTGATGCGGTATCCTTCGTGGATAGCCTCGAAAATGCCCCGCGGTTTGGAGGCATCGCCGATGATGTGCACCTCTGGCACCACATCTTTAAGCTGCTGTGCCAACGTGTTGTCTGGAATGGGCGCTGGCGATAGCACCACGCTATCGGCCTCGAGCAGTTTCGATTGCCCGTCCTTGGTTACTATGACGCCTTCCCTGGTAATTTTCTCCGTGCGGCTATTGGGTTTGGTGATGACGCCGTCCCGTCTCAGCTTAGCAAGCAGCATGGTGCTGGTCATCATACCCATATCGCCGGCGAGAGGGCTGCGGCCTGTCATCCTTACCAGGGTTACCTCCTTGCCCTGGCTGGCCAGCAGGTCTGCAGTCTCACAGCCCACACGTCCACCGCCTACCACCACTGCCCTCTTCCCCACCGTCTTTTTCCCCGAGATAACATCGCGTGCCAGCGACACATTGGGCAGGTCGGCTCCAGGTATATCCGGCAACACAGTGGAAGAGCCGGTGGCTACCACAACAACATCGGGTTTCATCCTGGCTACTGTATCGACTGTCGCCTCCTGGCCCAACTTGACCATGACTCCCAGCTTAGCAAGCTGTGTTTCCATGAACCTGGTTATGGTGGCCAGCTCTTCTTTGCCTGGCGGTATAGCAGCTATGTTCAGTTGCCCGCCCAGCTTCTGCTCTTTGTCTATGAGCGTAACCTCATGTCTCCGGAGTCCAGCTACGCGTGCTGCTTCCATGCCCCCAGGCCCTGCGCCTATGACTAGCACCTTCTTTGGTTTCTGCGCTGGCTTCAGCAGCGTCTCTTCTTCTCTACCCGTGGTGGCATTGATGGCACAGGTAACAGGTCGGGCATTGCCCATGACCCAGTCTATGCAGTGGCAGCATGCAGTGCACATGCGTAGGTCGTCGAGTCTCCCCTCCATCGCTTTCCTGGGCAGTTCAGGGTCGGCGAGTAGTGGTCTGCCCAGCGAGACAAAATCGGTCTTCCCCTGCTCAATTATCTGGTTAGCCAGGACTGGGTCATTGAGACGGCCAGCCACGGATACAGGAATGGTGACCTCTTTCTTGATGGCCTCTGCCAGTGGCACCAAGCAGCCGCGTGATAGCCAGCCTGGCTGTATAATCAACTGACCTGCGTCGTAGTTGCCGGCAGAAATGTCCAGGCAGTGGACACCCGCCTGTTCCAGCCGTTGGGCTATAATACGCGTCTCCTCCAGCTTCAACCCATCGGGTACACCTTCCTTGGCGCTGATTCGGAACAGCAGTGGATAATCGGCTCCGGCCAGCTCCTTGATACTTGCCACCGCTTCCAATGCAAAGCGGGTGCGGTTCTCCAGGCTGCCGCCGTATTTGTCCGTTCTTTTGTTGGAATAGGCAGAGAGAAACTGGCACACCAGGTAGCCGTGAGCGCCGTGCACTTCCACAGCGTCGAAGCCTGCCTCTCTGGCTCTCTTTGCACTCTGGCCGTAGGATTCAACGAGCCCCTGAATTTCGGCGATGGTCAATTCGCGTGGCATGACACCTACGGCGGGAGAAGGGATGGGCGATGGTGCCACAGGCTGGCCACCTGTTGCCTGCGATGTCGTCTGCCTGCCCGCATGGTGAAGCTGAATTGCAATGAGCGCCCCTTGCCGGTGGCAGCAATCTGCCAATTGCTTAAGCCCGGGCAGGAACTTATCGTCGTAGATGCCGATTTCGCGACTATCCACACGGCCTTCGCGAGCTACGGCTGTTACCTCCACGATTATCAACCCTACGCCCCCCTTAGCCCTTTCCTCGTAGTAGCGGCATAGTCGCTCAGAGACTGTGCCGTCCTTGTTAGCCAGCAGTGTGCCCATAGGGGCCATGATAATGCGGTTACGAAGCTGAATGCCGCCGATTTTGCCTAGAGTGAATAGGTTGGTTAAAGTCAAGTTGAGCCTACCTTTCAAAACACTATGCGCATTATCCTAGTAATCCAAGCCTCCGTCAACAGAAATTATCATGCTGTCATATCATAAATCCGAATATCAAAATTCGAAACAAATCCAAATCTCAAAAACCTAAACAGCAGCGATGTTCTATTTGTGAAATTGCGAAAGTCGTCTAAACATTTTCCTTTCAGCAACGTTTTAATATAATAGACGCCAGGTAATCTGAGGTTAACCTGGTGTCAAGCGAAGAAGAGAGGCTGGTCCGTGAAGCAATTGCCGGCAATCAGGCAGCGTTCACCGTGCTCTACAATGAGCACTTCGATAAGGTGTATCGCTACGTTTACTTTCGGGTTAGCGCGCGAAGCGAGGCAGAGGACATTACTCAGGAGGTATTCTTGAAAGCCCTGCAATCGATAGGCTCCTTCAAATGGCGCGAGGTGCCCTTCGCTGCCTGGCTATTCCGCATCGCCCACAATCTGGTGATAGACCACATGCGAAAGAAGTCGAAGCATAAGACAGCGCCGCTGGAAGAAGCCTGGGCGGTGAGCGTAGAGGACCCTGTGGCCCTGACAGAGCAGAGGTCTGAGATGGCAGACCTGACAGCAGCTTTGAAAAGGCTGCCGCCGGCGCAGCAGGAGGTCATCTCCCTGCGCTTTATCGCTGGCATGCCCATCGCGGAGGTGGCCAGGATACTCAAAAAGAGCGAAGGAACCGTGAAAGCGTTGCAGTTCAACGGGACAGCTTCATTGAGGAAGTTATTCTCAGGGGAAGCAAATGGCTAAGAACCTGGAACAGATATTCGAAGAATGCCTGGAGCGCGTGTTCCAGGGTGAGAGCATCGAAAGCTGCCTGATGAGCTATCCCAATGAGGCAGCCTACCTTGAGCCTTTACTGCGAACGGCTATTGGCGTTACCAATAGGACCTCTATGGTGCAACCGGATCCGTCGTTCAAGGCACGCGCCGGCATGCGCATACAGGCTGCGTGGCAGTACGCTGCACAGCAAAGGCCAACGGAAAAACCCAGCAGGAGTTTCGCTTGGCAGAGGAGCTGGGCCCTTGCCCTGACCGTAGTCGTACTCTTGTTGTTCAGCAGCGTGGGCACTGCCTTTGCCTCATCCGAAGCCCTGCCTGATGAACCTCTTTATCCGGTGAAGCTGGCCACGGAGCAGGTGGCGCTGGCCTTCGCCTTCTCAGAGGAGAACAAGGTTGCACTTCATGCTCGGCTTGGCGAAGAGAGGACACAGGAGATAGCGGTCATGGCTCGTGAAGGAAAGACGGATTACGTGGTGGCGACGGCTGCAAGGCTTGGCCACCAGATGGAGCAAGCCGAGTTTTCTGTCAGGGCGTTGGAGATGAAAGAGGCGGCTCAGCGGGCCTCTGTTGCTGTTAGCCTTCGAACGACTCAACCGGCACCGGCGATGACGGCACCTGCGCCAGCTTCTACAGCACAGTCAGATGAGGCAGCCGCAGGTGGCGCTCCACAAGCTGCTGATGAGAAGACATCGCCCCCACCAGCAACAGACGTAGCTGCAGCCACGTTCAGGAAAACAGAACGTGCTAGAGAGCTAGTCCAAAGCAGCACCGCCAAGAATATAGCGGTGCTGGAGAGCGTGATGGAGCAAGCCCCATCAGCAGCCAAGCCAGCCCTGAACCGGGTTATCAACCAGGCCAAAGAAGTACAGCAGCGGACGATACCACCGCAGGTTATCGATGACAAGCCACGGTCGCAGAATGGCAAGCCTCCGCAGGTTACACCTGGTATCATTCCCGGTAAGCCGCAGACTACTTCAGACCAGCCTGAGCCTTTGACACCAAAACCTCCAGTAGAACCGCCGAGGCTGTGGGAAACACCAAAACCGCCGTTGCCAGTAGATGAACCCAAACCACCAGCAAGTACAACCCAACCCTCTGGACTCACCGGCAACCAGCCCAGCGGCTCCAATCTCATAGGCCCGTTCGGGACATCAGACGACAAAAAATAGCGGTGGCCCGACTACTCCCATCGGCCTAAACCTTTTGCCTGCTACAACGTTATAACTTGGTGAAAGTGTTCACTTGTACCGGTGGGAGCCGGGCTACTGAACTAGCTTTCAAAAGGAGGTTTTAACAAATGAAACACTGGAACATGGTACTAGTGCTGGTTGCCTTATTGCTGTTGCCGGCCATGCCGGCTGGAGTCTTTGCGCAGGATGGGGCTGCGCTAAGCCTCAGCCTCTCGGCGGATAAATCTTCCGCTGCTGTGGGTGAAAACATCACCTATACCTATCTGATATCCAGTACCGGCAACGTTACCGTGGACAACGTCACATTGCTGGATTCGAAACTGGGGCAAATTGCACTGAGCAAAACATCGTTGACGACACCTGGCGATAATGTTACTGCTTCTGCCACCTACACTGTGGTACAGGCCGACTTGCCCGGGCCGCTGGCTACCAGTGCCAATGTCACAGGCACCGCTCCAGACGGCGCGGCAGTCTTTGCTGCCAGCAACTCGGTCTCCGTGGCTTTGACCGCCAGTTCTGACAACAACAGCCCCCCACAGGTCATGACCAAGGCGCAGATACTGAAAGCGCGTGGCGTCCCGGGCAAGGGCATAGCTACGGCTCCTGGCCTGCAAAAACCGTTTAACCCTAACTCTAATGCGTCGCAAAAGCTCCAGAGGTTTATGGAGCGTAATACTGTACGGGAAAACGTTGAGGTGAAGGTCAAGAACAAGGCCAAGAACAAATAACTGCTGGTCAGGATTGATCGGGCAAACAACAGAAGTGGAGAGCATCCCAATGGGCTGCTCTCCACTTTTATATTAGGACCGACGGAGTGCCCCAAAAGATGCCGGCCAGGATAATGGTATGGATGGAGAGGCGTTGGCACTATCTACTATACCCAAGATTTCCATCGTGATACGCAAAAGCTATGGCATGGCCTATTCGAACATGGCAGAAACCAACTGTGGAGCTGATTTTCTGGTGGCCTGGCCCACCAAACTCTAGTCTGTGAGTTCGTTGAGACCGGTGTAACTATCGAACTGACGGTGTAGCTGGTAGTCCAGTTCTCCTATTACTACCTCGGCCGTGGAGAACACTGTTGCCTGCGCCAGGTGGCCACCCTCACAGGTGTTCTCATCGGAAAGCTGGATGTGGATGTGGACGATAAGAGTGTCGTCTTTCAGTGCAACCGACCCCTGGGCAGTGACAATCTCCAGCGGGCCACTGTAGTCCACGGCCTGGTATTTTCCTGGCAGTTCCTTCAGGAAGTTGAGCCGTGCATTCTCCAACGAACCAATAATGCCGATTACTATGCCGGAAGTGAGCTTGTGCTCCTGGCAATACCTCACTATCTCACCAAGCAACTCCTGCTTGGGCTTGACTCTGAAGACGTGAATTTTCTTGAACATCGTCGTCTCTCATAGTATAACCCATGATTTGCTGAAGTGCTATGGCTGAAAACCTGGGCAAAGAGTAGACAATTTTGTCCAGTGGAATGATATAATGAGAACAAATAACAGAGGGAAAGGGAGGACCAAATGAAAATACTGTGGAGAGCTCTAAACGTTGCGCTTTGCCTGGTTCTGGCAGTGGGCGTGGTTGCCTGTGCTGCCCCGAAGCCCCAGCCCGTGGATACGGAACTTCTGGGGAAGGAGGCAGCAACATACCCGGAGGTCAGTTTCATTGTCTTCAGTGACCCGCACATATATGACACATCGCTGGGAACAGAGGGCAAGGCATTTGAGGACTACATTGCCAATGACCGTAAGCTGCTCAGGGAGAGTGGCGAGATACTGGAATCTGCCATGGAGATGATTAAAGCTGAAAAGGCCAGCTTTGTCCTGGTGCCTGGCGACCTTACCAAAGATGGTGAGCGTGTATCTCATGAGCTATGTGCCAAGTACCTGAGCCAGCTTGAGAGTGCCGGGAAACAGGTTTACGTGGTGCCAGGAAACCACGACGTGCTCAACGGCCACTCATTTAAATATGTGGGAGATAATAAGGAACGTGTGCCCAACGTAAAGCCAGAAGAGTTTGCCCAGATATATGCTGAGTTTGGCTATAAGAAGGCGCTGTTCCGCGACCCTGCATCGTTGAGCTATGTGGCCGAGCCGCAAAAAGGACTATGGCTTCTAGCCCTGGATGCCTGCCGCTATGCGGAGAATGTGGAAGGCGAAGAATCAATAACCGATGGCAAGTTCAACCCTCAGACCCTGCAATGGATTGAGGAAATGCTGAAAAAGGCAGCCATGGAAGACAAGGCCGTCATCGCCATGATGCACCATGGAATCATGGAGCATTACCCGAGCCAGGAAAAGAACTACGGCGCTTACATAGTTGACGATTTCCCTGTGGTCTCTAAGCTGCTAGCAACGTACAATGCGCGCCTGGTGTTCACCGGCCATTACCATGCGCAGGATATTACTGTCGAGCGTTTCCCGGAGACCGGGAAGTTCGTGTTCGATATCGAAACCGGCTCGCTGGTCACTTATCCGTGCCCCTACCGGGTGGTGAGCATAGATGCAGCGCAAAAGGCAGCAATACGTACGGAGCGTGTTACCAAGATAAAGTCGCATCCAACGGATTTCCCGCAGTATGGACAAGCGTACCTGGAGGGCGGCATAGCGGGGATAGCCAGCCGCACCATCCAGAAATACGGGATAGAGGCAGCGGAAGCGGATGTGCTAGCCAAGCACGTGGCTAAGGCTTTCGTGGCGCATTATAGCGGGGACGAGAAATTGCCTGCTGGTCAGATTGCTCTCAGCGCTGAGGGGATGAGCGGACGGGCTAAGCTAGTGGTGAACAACCGCAAGGACCTGGTAGAGGGACTGTGGGCGGACCTGGAACCGCAGGATAACAACGTCACCCTAGACCTGAAAACAGGCCAGTGGCAGTAAAAGCAGCAGATATCCGGCGCTCCGGCAATTAACCAAAAGCCGCGTACGGACGCGTACTGTCGGTCGGCAAAATAAGGAACTGACACAGCTCCGAATTGGCGTATGCCATCCGCAGTGTTCCAGCGGTATCACCAGTGGCCACTGGGGACAGCTCCCGAACTCGTGTTTGAGAAGAGACGGCTTATTCCATCTATGCAGAGACTACTTGTTCCCAAGTTGGATGGTAGTCAATAACGGCATCATCAACGATAAGCTTCACCTCTATGCCTGACAACCGATACATCTACAACTAGGTTGCGATCGTCAATACTGTAAATGACACGGTACTCGCCTACCCGTATTCGCCAGAGATTTAAATGTCCGTGAATCATCTTACAACCGGAAGGCCTAGGATTTGACTCAAGTTGCTCAATCTTCCCCAAAATACGTTTAGCGACGGGATGGGGAGAGAGCTTCAAGTTCTTTCCGAGCCGAGCGGGCGAAAACTATTTCATACGATGGCATTTAAGGCTAGCCGAGGACTTTCTTTTTGACTTCTTTGAGCGATTCTCTTGGCTCTAGTTCTCGCTCTTTCACCCGTAGAGTGTCATAGAAGTCCTCCCAGATCTCTCCATACTTCTTGAGGTCAATTAACACTGCCTTTTTCTGTCCATTATTGTCAATTACAAACTCAACACCCTTTACCATGCTGACTCCTAAAAGCGGTTCTTCGCAGGCAACACAACCCTACGGTTTGCTTGATATATTTCCCTGTTGATTATAAACCCGCTCGGCAAGCAAAAACAAATTTAGTTAATGGTAATATTATTACCTCATGCCCATTGAGGACAGTTCCCCAACTCCTGCCTGAGAAGCAGGCGCTAATACCTGCAATTCAGCAATTACTGGCTTCCCGCAGTGATTGATTACCTGCTTGTAGTATGATAAAATGTCATACCAGGAGGTTGTGATGGGCAAAGAAAAGATTGCTATTACATTAGACGAGCGGTCAATTGGTGAGCTGGACAGGTTGGTTGCGGAAAACGTTTTTCGGAGCCGCAGTCAGGCTATTCAGGAAGCAGTCAGCGAAAAGCTGCAGCGGTTGAAAAAGGTCCGGTTAATAGCAGAGAGTGCCAAACTTAATCCAGCATTTGAGATTGAACTAGCCGAAGAAGGACTCGTTGAGGACGTGAAAGAATGGCCGGAATATTAAGAGGCGAGATTCGCTGGGCTGACTTGAGCCCAACGAGGGGCCGGGAGCAGACTGGCTTGCGTCCGGTATTGATTCTCAGTCATGATGTCTTCAATGAGCGTTCTGGGACTGTTATCGCTATTGCTATTACCAGCCAACCACAAAAGGCTGGATTTCCCCTGACTCTTGAGTTGAAAACTGGAAACTTGCCTAAGCGTTCCTGGGCTAAAATCAGCCAGATCCGAACACTATCCACAGAAAGGATAGGTCAGCTTATCGGCAAGCTATCTCAGGAAGAATTGAATCAGGCTATTGAAGGGTTGAATGAAATCATAGCTTGATAATGTTCTGATATTCTGTGGACAGTTCTCGAACTCGTGTTTGAGAAGGAATGGCCAGTACCGGCGTCGCAGCAGTTGATGGTAACATTTTTATAACATGGGCGGTGTCAACATTGCGCTACATTGTTCAATAGTGCTTCTTGGTGTCATACCATTTTGCGTGTTAGCAAGATGACGTCAGTTTTCCAACCTAACGAACCTGTTGGCAAGGTCTGCTGCAGCTGGTAGTGACTGCATCCAGAATGTCTTGTTCTCCGGGTCTCCAGCACCGAACAGGTGGTCGTACATCACCCTATCTTCACCAGTTGGCAGGCGCTCGGTGGCACGAACAGCCAACTCTCGAAGTTGGCGAGCGTTCGCTAGGCGTGAATTGAGCGCGATATAATACAGGCCGAGTTTTTCCACTGCCTGGATTTCTCGGCCTAGCTCCCGCCCTGCCTGCCTGAACTGGCTAAGAACGACAAGGACCCGGTCTCCAAGCTTCATCGGCGGAATCTCATACTCATTCCCGGTTGGAATGCGGGTTAGGAGGTCAGCGCCTTTGGGGCGCGAAGCAATGCGCTTCTTCATCTCGACGAGGCTGAAGCCAGAACTGCCTGCCAAAACGAAGACAAACTGTGCGCCCCTTTCAATGCCAGCATCGAGGTATGATAGAAGCACCTCGTAGGGCCAGGCTTCCTGAGCTTTGGCGTCGACCTCATCAATCAAGCAGAGGCATGGTTTGTTCTCGGCATCGAGTTGAGCAAGGCTTGCGAGGAACTCCTCGCGGCTGCACTTGCCAAGATTGCACTCTTGGTAACGGATAGTCCGTGGCAGTGAGGCCGCCACCTGTTGGACGAAATAGGTCTTGCCGCTCCCTGGTGCTGCCCAAAATAGGTGGTTATTTCGCTTTCGGCCCGGGCGGTCGAAGCCGCCCGCAATCTTGTGCCGGATGTCCTTCACTGTATTGCGCACGGTTTCTTCATACCTGGTATAGTCACCAACAACGCGATACCGCGATAAGACAACCCAATCTAGTCCACCAATGAATGACCGTGCCTCGTGTGCCAAAGGGTCATCCACAGCCACGGTAAGGTCAGGCGCCGCTGGCTTCCCAGACTCTGCCGTTTGACCAACAGTGAAGGGGTCTCCAAGAAACTCGGCAATGGCGCGTAGCAGTGAATTGGAATCGCCATACATCGGAAGGTGGTCTTTTCCCTCCAGGGGGATGAAGTGTGCATTCGGTATCAAAGATGCCAGCTCTCTACCCAACCGGAAGGGGATGGTCCGGTCTCGCTGGCGGTGGAGCACCAGTGTCGGCACCCGGATACTGGGCAGGAGCTGCACGACTTCAGCATTATATGTGAGGTCTAGTAGTTTGGCAGCTATCTCCGGGGTAGCACATTCACGCTCGAACTTTGCTATCAGTTCACTAAGAGCGGCATCGGCACCAGGTGCGAAAACGTCAGCGAGCGCCTTTGATCCGATTCCCCAGTGAGCGCGGACTAGGGAAATTAAGGAGGCTTTGACCTCCTCTGTGGTTATTGCGGCACCACAGGCATAAGTACCATAGAGTATTAGGTGGCTGACACGCCGGGGATGCTTGGTAGCATAGGCTACAGCAACAGGCCCCCCACAAGAGAAGCCCATCAGTGCCAGGCGTTTCAGCTTGAGATGGTCTACGACGGTTTCCAAATCACGAACGTCCGAATCCACTGAAAAATCTGTCCGGTTCCGGTCGGAGAGACCAGTGCCGGGCCGATCGTAACTCACTACAGTGTGATGATGCGCCAGCCTTTCATAGAACCCGCGTGCTAGCGGGTCTTGCCAACCCAACTCTTGGTGGCTGACCCACGCCGGGGGTATAACCAGCGCTGGCCCTTGCCCTACAGCGGTGTATGCGATACGAGCGCCTTCAGGGGAGATACAAAATCGAATCTGATGTTCCAAAACCAAAACCTTTGCCCCGAGTTTCGCGAATCTACCAGTAAAGCTATCTTAAGTCCCTACAATCCGGTTGTCAAGCCAACTATACACCTATATCCACCGAATAAGGATGTGGCAGTGTCTCTAGGTTCTGCACAATCTTAGTGAACGTGTCCTACTACTCCGTGTTCTTTATGGTGATAACATCACCATTCTCACGAGTGAAAAATTGGAGAATTTGCCCTTATGGATGAAAAATGAAGCTAGCTAGTTGTGAAGATATTACCTAGATGGTGGGCTATTGTGGACAGTTCCCGAACTCGTGTTTGAGAAGAAAAGGTTCGTACGAGATGCCCAGCAGCTTCTAGTTTTGCATTGTCCCTAACGATGGAACCTGGCACAGACCTGCCATACTTCAAATCGCAATTTGACAGTGAACTGTGGTGGTGATATATTTGCCATAGTTGTTGAACAACTATGTGTGATTGATTGTCTGAATGCCAGTGGGAGGAGGTAGAAGAAATGTCACACAGGGTCTTCATTTTGACTTCAGTTCTGCTCGTTTCATCTCTTATTCTTGCTCCAGGCTGTATCACGATTGTCATGCCCCCAGATAAGGGCGGTATTAAGGATGCCAGCGCCTTATTGGAGAGCCGCGGCTCATACAAATTTGGTGAACTCCAGACTGTTGACTTGAAACCAGACGGCTCGGCCAGCAAATACGTTTATAAACTACCCACCGAGGAGGTTGCTAAAGACCTCTTTTTAGATAGGAGCATAGCCTACGATAAGACGAACAAGGGGTACATGGGAACTTTAACCCTGCAATTTAAGAACACAGGGCAGAGTGCCACGACATACTCACATGTAGAGAGGATTCCCAAGTCCTTTGCTGCCAGCGTCAACGATTTAACTTTCTCCATTCCGCCTACTCAGATTATCAACAGCGATCCCGAATTGCGATGGGATACCAAACTTATCAAAGACGCTGTTACCTCCATAGAGATCAAAGCTAAAAAGGCTGTCACCAGTGCTGTCGGTAAATCCGGGGCGGCGGAAGAGGCAGCTACAGCGGCAGTTGCAGAGAGTTTTGAGCAAATTGGGAAGGCTTTGAGCGGTGAAGACTACGACTTCAACAAAGCATTAGAGGCGGGAAAGAAAGCGGGCATCGAGAAAGGAACTGGTCCGGTAGTGGAAGCCATCATAGGTGTCATGCTGGAGAACTTCGATGATTTTGCCTTGATTGCCGCTATAAATAAATGTGCAAGTCTGAAGAATCAACAGAGAACCATCTGTATCCTCCAAATGGTTGAGAGGTTCCCTGATAGATTCAACAGAGATATATGCTCAGATATAACAAGAGAAATAACAGATTCAGAAGAAGCTCGTGTTAGCTTGGCGATTTGTAATGCACTGGTTACAAACGATATTTCAGAATGTCAGGACCTCAATGAACCTCTTTCTGATCTATGCAAAGGGTATATTATTGAAACCATATGTGATGATATAAAGGATTTGGCTGAGAGAGATGCGTGTTACTATGACAATGCAAATATATGTGATTGCATCATGGCTTGCCTTAAAATAAATGAACAGGACAGACAGAATCACTGCCTAGCCAGAGCCACTGGAGATAATAAACATTGTGAAAAAATTAAAGACCCTGCATGGCGTAATCAGTTGCCTTGTTCAGAGGAGAAACCTGTATTAGACATGGCAAAATACAAAACCTGCAATATTCATTTTTCATTTCGCCGGGCAGACGCTGGAGGTGAACAGGGTACTGATTTCACCACTAAAGGAGCATTTTCTGGAAGTCGTTTTACGGGAAGAGGTGATTATCGTACTACTGGCGTGTTATTCCAGGAATGTCGGCGTACCGGAACAATGACCGTGGATGTTGCTGCAAGCTCAAATGAAGTAAGGAATAGCAAAGTCGCAAACTTTACTGCTAAATGGACTGAAAAATATCCATACGAGCCTCCACATACTTATGAATATACCCTGACTGTCCGTGACATACCGTATTATAATACACTAAGTCATGCTGTCACTTATCTATTGGAGAAAGGCGATCCTAGACTCGAGACTTCGTTGGCGAACTTAACTATTAAACGTAGCTTCCTACATGGGACCTCGACGGAATCTAACTACATATTAACGCGTTGTAGCATAATCTTCGCGACTAGATAATATATAGAAGCTAGATGGTGGAGATGGGGGGATTCGAACTGGCCTCTATCGCCGTTCCAATCGAATTAAGGCTATAACCTCTCCAGGAAATCAGCTCTTATAAGCCCCGATTCTCTCCAGGTATTCTTTGTATTCCACCATCTTGGCCAGCACGCGGGCGGCCTGTCTGCCTGAAGGATAGGAGTAGTGCCAGCCGCGGAGCTTGGGCTTGCCTTCGCCAAATGTGGTGGTAAGCACCGGCTTATGGTAATCAGCTACCATTTGCTCAGCCAGCGCTGCCAGGAAATTGGCTGAAGAATCGACCATCATGTTGCGCAGGTCATCCTGACTGCCTGAGTTGATTGCCGAACGTGCTTGTTGAAAGGGACTGACCACAGCCGCGGGGTTGATGCGTCCTGAAGCTATTGCTCGCGCTATGAGCTGTGTGTGCATTGAAATCTCGTCCTCGTCCTGAATGTCCAGCATGGTGGCAAAGGCCTTCACGATGGGCAGTACAGCGCCGGCTACCTTTGAGGTATCTCTGGAGATAATTGCAGTCTCAAGCGTCGGTCTGTTGTCGTCGGGGCCATGCCTGGAGCGGAATAAGGTAGCCAGGTCAGGCAGGGAACCTGAGCCAGCGGAGAGCACTAAAGGGGCAAAGATGGAGAACCCCCCCAGCCCCATGAAGATGAGAGCATCCACCTCATCTACATTCAATAGTTTTTCCGGAGCAGTTAGATAGCTGATGAAATTCCTGTCGCCAGCAGGGTCAACGGGGTTGCCGTGGCTCCAGCGGGGGGGGAATACCTTGTCCAGCGCATCGATAACCTTCTTGGGCAAGGTCAACACGTTCAGTCCCTGCGAGGCGCAATCATCGGCACAGAGGACGCCATAGCTGCCGCCGGGAGTCAGTATAGCCACGTTCCTGCCCCTGGGCAGTGGCTGGGTAAGGAAGCCAATGGCGATATCCAGCATCTCATCCACAGTATCAGCCCTGACCACCCCGATGCTCTTGAAGGCTGCATCGTAAGCTTCGTTGGAGCCAGCCAGGGCGCCGGAATGAGAGCTGATGGCCTTAGCCGCTGCTGTGGTTTTCCCTGGCTTGAGCACGATGACCGGTTTGTTCGGAGTGACTTTCCTCACCTTCTCCAGGAAGCGTTCACCATGGCTCAGACCCTCGATGTAGGCCAGTATCACCTTGACCTTGGGGTCTTCGCCGAAGTGCTCGATGTAGTCCTCTATCTGTATATCGGCGGCGCAGCCGCAGCTAACATAGCGGTGAAAGCCCAGGCCAACCTCGTAGCCGGTCATCACAATGGCTCCGCCCACGTTGCCACCCTGAGAAACAAGGGCCAGTGAGCCATCCATGACCAGCATCGGGAACATGAAAGCACGCAGTTCTGAGGAGGCGCTCCACATGCCCATGCAATTGGGGCCTACGAAGCGGATGTTGCCTTTTTGGGCGATGCGCAGAACCTCGTCCTGTAGCTTCTTGCCTTCCGGGCCTGTTTCGGCAAAGCCGGCGGAGATAATGACCGCCGCTTTTACGCCCTTGGCTACGCAGTCCTCCATCACCGAGGCGACGAAGGGGGCGGGGATGACGAAGATGACCATGTCCACCGGATGGGGTATCTCGGTCACCCGCGTGTAGGCTTTGTGCCCCAGCACTTCGGGTTCCTTGTTATTCACCGGATAGACTGGCCCGGCGAAACCGTCGAGGGCGCTGGAGAAGGTGGAGAAGCCCCACTTGTTCCGGTTATTGGTGGCGCCGACGACTGCCACCGACCTGGGATTGAATAACGGTTCCAGTTCTGCGGTTATCGATTTACTCATTTACACTCCACTGTTACAAATTGAGCACGAATTACTAAAGAGATAGCCAGGTTGCCGTAAGTGCATATTGCAGAGCGCTAGTTGAACTGAATCGCGCCGCCGCTGGCATATAGCACAGCAACCAGGACAGACATGACAATGCCTAAGACAAGCAGGATGATGCCCACTACTGCCCAGGTTCGCTGCGTCTTCTTGAAGTGCTCAACGCTGTTCCAGGTTTTGCTTCGCCATGCCCACTCGTTGCCTTTTATGCCCAGCACAATAGACATTATTATTCCCAGGATAAGCGCGAGAAGAGCTATCCAGACTTTATTGCCTATACCCCATATCCAGCTCATCAAAAATGCGCCCCAATTCCAGCCCTTAATCTCCTCTGGGATTACAGCGTCTTTGCCCTGTTCTGACGTGTTGTCTGTGGTTACTGCGGCTTTGGTCGGCGCAGCGTGCTGGGGCTTGGCTGCTGCCCTGGCCGCCTTGGGTTCTACCACCGTGGCCGTGGCTGGTAACATACTTGATGCTGCCTCGACCTTTTCGGCAAACATCTCTTCAACGCATGGATTGCAATAGATTTTTCCCTTGAGAGTCACCTTGCATTCCTCGCAGACCAGTTTGCCACAACTTACACAGGCTCCAGCAGCCTCTGCTTTCTTGTGATAAGCGCAGGTAACCGCCATTTCTGTTCACCTCCCGTTGATTTCAAGATTTCGCAGATGTACTATTATCTCAGAAGTATACCATAAATCTCCGGCATCGCATTCGAGTTAGCTTGGTGGTCAGGGCATTACCGCCGACAAAGCTCTAAACTTTGCGGAGGTAGCTTCGTTAATCAGAATGTATAAGCAAGGAGGAATGAAATGAAGAAAATATCAAAGGTTCTATTGCCTGTGCTGCTGGTAGCAGCGCTAGCTTTGTCGGCAGCGTGCTCTGCCAAGAAAGAAGTTGCTCCATCGCCGCCATATCCTGTACCTGCGCCTATGGCGCCTTCTGCTGCGGAGAGAAGCTATTCTGCTGAAGACAGTGCCGCCGGAGGCCAGACTGTAGGCTCTGAAACCGAGCGCAGGATTGTCAGGACGGGCTATCTAACGCTGGAAGTGAAGAATATTGCCGATTCCATGGTAGCCGTCTCTAATCTAGCCAGGGAGCTGGGTGGCTATGTCGTCTCTTCTAACAAGCAGGGCGGTGATGGCGCTGTGACTGGCAGGGTCGCAATTCGTGTCCCGGTGGAACGGTTTGATGAGGCGCTGGACAAGCTCAGGAAACTGGCTGTGGATGTGCCCTATGAAAGCACTGAAGGGCGGGATGTGACCGAGGAGTACTCCGACCTTAAAGCTCAGCTACGCAATCTGGAAGCTACTGAAGCCCAGTACCTGGAGCTGCTGAAGAAAGCGGACAAGGTAGAGGACATCCTGAAAGTGCAGCGGGAGCTTTCCAACGTACGCGGGCAAATCGAGCGGGTCAAGGGACGAATTCAATACCTGGAACGCACCTCCGACATGGCACTTATCGAGGTAACTCTACAGCAGACCAAGCCTCTGGGCGAAACCGGCTGGAGCGCATTAAAAACCCTGAAATCGGCGGCGCGCGGGCTGATTGCCTTTGGCAAGATACTGGTTGATGCGCTTATCTGGATAGCTATCTTCAGCCCCATCTGGGTGCCCATTGTTGTCCTGGTTTGGTACTTCAGGAAGCGGCGCAAGGCCAAAATAAGCTAAAATGTAGGGCAGGGGTCAAATTACCAAGCCAAAAGGAGGGGAACATGGCCGAGATGGTAGCTTATTGTGGCATAATGTGCACCGAATGTCCGGCATTCATAGCCACGCAGCAAGATGACAATGCCAAAAGAAAAGAGGTGGCCGAGCAATGGGCTAAGCAGTACAAGATGTCCATCAAGCCGGAGGACATCAACTGCGACGGCTGCATCTCTAAGGACGGCAGGCACATCGGGTATTGCAACATCTGCGAAATCAGGAAATGCGGCACGCAGAAAGCAGTTGTTAACTGTGCCTATTGCGATGATTACGGCTGCGAAAAGCTGACCAAGTTCTGGGCCATGGCGCCCCACGGCAAAAAGACGCTGGATAAAATCAGGAAGAAACGCTAAAGGCAACCCGTTATTGCCCCAGCGAGCCACCAGTAGGCATAGCCTACCATTGGGCTGACAGTGGATTCCGCCACGCTATGCCCACCCTGCCTCTGTTAAACGAACTGCATCAGGGGCGCACCTAAAGGTGCGCCCCTGCGTGTTTTTCCCAGCCACGAGCCTTGTTGCAGAGTTTCGGTCGCTACTTCGTTACTGTGACAGTCCGTTTGGCAACCCCGGTACGTCCTCGCGCATCCTTCACAGTCATGGTGATGGTAAAAGCGCCCTCCTTGAGATATACATGATTGGTTGCCAGCCTGGTCACCGAGGGCGTGCCATCTCCAAAGTCATAGGTGACGCCATCGGGCCTTATGACCATGTCTACATCCCAGTAGCCAGGCCAGACCATTACCATGCTGCCTTCCCTGATGGTATCCGGTATCACCTGTATTGACACATCGGCAATCTCTTTCACCTCTCTTTGTCGGTTGGGATTGCCATCAACCGCAATCAGGTATCCTGAGGGCGAGTCAAGCAGCCTGTTTATGATGCCTATGTTCATCAATGTCCGTCGGTAGACCTGGTCCGGCGTGATTTTCTCCATGGTATCCAGCATTGTGTGGTAGTAGATATGCTTGGAGATTATCAGCAGGCAGGGCCATCCTGCCTCAAAAAGAGGACCGCCTAAATCGGCCACCATCGAGTTTATGGGATACTGTCCCCAGGGCCCTTTGGCAAGCCCGTAAATCGACTCTTCGGCGATTTCGACCAGCGGCCAGCTGGTGGCAAAAATACCCGCTTTGTCGTCCTTGTTCGTGGGATATATTTCACCAGTGTTGTCCTTCTCTTCGTAACCCCAGGAGCCAGAGCCATCGATATTGAGAAAGCAGGTTACCTTCTCCTTGATACCGGCATGTTTCTCCGCGAAAGCAGCTTGTCCCATAGCAGCGTTGCCAAATTCGTGGCCAAACATTGATACGAAGATGAGGTGGCGGTTCCTCTCGGCTTGAGGCATCTTGGCAAAGTACTTTGCCATCTCCAGCATGCTCGCCTGTGAGCCGTGATTGTCAACGGCGCCCTGGAACCAGGTGTCATAGTGCCCGCCAACCAAAACATACTCGTCGATTTTCCCATTCCCCGGCAGCTCGCCAACTACGTTGACCGCACGGCCTTCAGTCATGGTATATTCCAGGTTGATTCTGACTTTCGTTGGGCCAGCCTTAACGGCGTTTCTCAAAAAGTCGCCGTCACTCTTGCCAATGCTGAGAGTAGGGAGGGGATACAGCTTTGGGTCTATTCCCTTCTGGTCCTTTATTTTCCCTCCATCACCAATGGGATTTCCGCTGGGCGAGTCTATGAGGGTATCAGCTATTATCAGGGCTGCTGCCCCGTTGCTTAAAGCCATGTTTTTGCCCATGGTGTAGTTATAAGATGGGATGAAGTGGAGGATGCGTTTCATATCCATGAGCACAGCTTTGCCCTCGACATCCACATCCAACCACTCTCCTGGCGTTCCGTAGCCCACATATACCAGCTCAAATTCCTTGTCTTTAACGCTTTCGCAGTACCACAGGGGGAAAGCTGTTAGCTTCTTGCCGGCAGCGCCGGAGCCGGTAAGGGCAATAAGCTCATATTTCTCAGGCCACCAGCGCAGGGGATAGAATTCCTCAAACCGCGCATTCTGCAAGCCCGCGTCTTTGAAGCCCTGCAGCAGGTATTGGGCTGCCTCGTCGCCGGCTTCGTTAAGCCGTACTCCAGCGTCTAACCCTTCCGCCTTTGTCGTTATATCATAAAGCGCTTGGTGGTGATTGCGTATGGCAGTCTCGCTGATCTTGTACGGCTCTCGGGGTTGAGTCGGGCCTGTGCACGATACCAGCAAGAGCACTGCCAGGAACGTGAAAGCTAAGCTCAATGACCGGTTTCTCTTCATTTCTTCTCCTATTCCTGCTTTTTGAATTTGTCCGTTGCAGTAACCATCTGTTTCTTGTCCAGTACCACCTCCTTTTACTCGGCTCTACTTGTACTTTTTGGGGAAAGCCTGAGAACTCTACTTGTTGCTTGCCAATGGTGGTCGGTCAGTATAATTATAGATTATGCCTCAAAATTGTGCATCCAGGCTTAGTGAACTGGACAGAAGCAGTCAAGGGATATATGCTAGTGAGAGGATTGAAGAATTTGCTAGCTATACCTAACATGGGCAGGCGGCTAGCCATTGAGATAGAGACGATACTGCTGGCAAGGAAAAACGAATGAGCATCTGGGACAAATGGGCACAGGGCATAAACAGGGTGGTCACCGGCAATAAGAGGCGCAGGGCTATCGTGACGCCTATCGCTGCCATAATCTTCTTCGGCATCATCACGCTCTTCGTCCTCTCAGCATCCCCGGTAGATAATTGGCTCGGCTTGCCACACCTGCCTGAAGCCTGGTGGAGATACGGGCTGGCAGCACTCGTCTTCCTCGCTGGCATCACCATCGCCGGCTGGACTGTGACACGGTTTTTCCTGACCAGGGGCACGCCTGTGCCCACCAACCCGCCGCCAAAGCTTATCACCACTGGTCTCTATGGATATGCCAGAAACCCTATGGCGTTAGGTGGGTGGCTCATATTGGAAAGTCTGGGATTGTATACCGGCTCGCTATCTCTTATATTTTTCTTCGCGCCTTTGCCTCTCCTGCTCTATGGCCTGTATATCAAGGCAGTCGAAGAAAAGGAGTTGGAGATGCGGTTTGGCCAGGAATACCGGGACTATAAGAAGCGAGTGCCCATGTTCATTCCACGGCTGAGAAGAAGGGAATAGAGCCTGGCACGCAGGTGCCTGGCAATACACGCAGCAGCTAGGTTGCCTTTTTTCCTTTTGAGTGACGGCGTAAAAAATCTAGTATCGCCCCGGTGGCTTTTTCTCGAGCATCGGTGATGAATCCATGTCCCGAGTTCTCCAGGATAACCAGCTCGGCGTCCGGTATCCTGGAAGACAGAATCCTGGAGTTTTCGGCTGGAATCAGCCTGTCGGCATCGCCCGTTATCACCAGGGTGGTAGCCTTAATCCGGCGCAGCCGGTCGTAGGTGTCATGTCCCATGATGGCTTTTGCCTGGCATCTATAGCCATGAAGCGGTGTGGGATACTCCGCGGTGACAGCAACAAACAATTCCACAGCCCTGGGATTGTTATCGATGTATTCCTGGGTCCACATCCAGGACACTGTTTGCCTGGCACGCTCCTCTACTGGCAGCTTGGCCATTTCCGGGCCAAGGAGGAATGCCAGCGCCTCCTGGGAAGGCAAAACCATCTTTGTCCCTCCGCAGTGGGTACAGCCCAGGACTAGGCTCCTCAGCTTGCTGGGGTAGCTGAGCGCAAACTCCTGCGCTATCATGCCTCCCATGGACATGCCAAATACATGTGCCGAGTCAATGCCGATAGCGTCTAACAATCCCTTGGCATCGTCAGCCATCACCTTCATGGTATAGGGTACGTCTGGCTTGTCGCTACGGCCGGTGCCGCGGTTATCGAAGGAAATAACACGGAATGACGGGGACAGGTCACGGATGAGGGGCGCCCACAGTGCTGAGTATTGACCATAGCCCATGATTAGCAACAAGGGCTCTCCATCGCCATGGCTCTCATAGTAGATGTTGATGTTCCCAACTTGTGCCGTAGGCATCTCATGTCCTCCTTGTCTTGAGCATCATCCTGCCATTTTACACCAATTGAGCCTTTGAAGTGATAGTAGATGAATGACGGCGATCGTGCATTTTCACCCTCACTTGGCCTTTCCCATCAAGAGCGAAGAAACAAAAATCCTAAATCCGAATATCTAAATGCTAAACAAATTCAAAGTGCCAAAATAATAATGATAGCAGCGATATTACCCGATAGCAGCAATTATCGCCGTAATCAAAAAACATCGCTGTAATCAAGACAAGACCATAACTTGGAGCATTTGAACTTTGCTATTGTTTAGGATTTGGTGCTTAGAATTTAGAATTTCCCTTAATCCTCTCTCCCCTGGAGGGAGAGAGTTAGAGTGAGGGAGATTCTGCCCGTGTAGCACCACAGGTATATTTTCAGCTAATATGTATAGCTAAGGGCTCTCGATTGCCCAACGGCTGCGCTTGAAGCCCACTCGGAAAGGAAGGCGTGAAATGAATTCTGCAGTTTACGAAGACAAGCCATATTATGATGTCTGGATGAAGTCATTGATGGCATTGCCGGTCTTGTTGGTTGTAGTGGGAGCCGGTTACATGGTTGGCAAGGATATAGAAGGGGCAATTACTTTGCTGGCAGTAGCTGTACTTGTGGCTGCCACCTACTGGGCTGTCTTCCCTCGAAAATACTCCATACACAGCACAGGGATGAAGATAATCCTCGGCGGGCCCTTCTCTTTCAACGTCCCCTTCGAAAGAGTTGAGTCTGCGATTAAGCCGGAAGGGGCCACCATAGGCATCAATTTCCCTGGTTCCTTCTCTTCAGCGCATGCGGTGCAGATTGTCAGGATGGGTAAGATGAGCGTGAACATAACGCCTCAAAACCCGGAGGCATTCATGGAGCAGTTCAACAGGACAATGGGCAACTGGCGGGCTTCGGGTGATAGAGCAAGATGAAACCAATTGAGTGGCTGAGGGATAAGCTCAGGATTCTGGACCAGACCAGGTTGCCCCAGGAGACGGTCTTCGTGGAGCTTTCCGACTATCAACAGGTGGTTGCTGCCATCAAGGAACTGAAGGTGCGTGGAGCGCCAGCTATAGGCGTGGCCGCTGGCTATGGAATTGCGCTGGGAGCTGGGCAGATAAAGGCAGAGGGCACGGAAGCTTTCAGACAGCAACTCGACGGGATACTCAGGGATTTCGCTGACGCTCGCCCAACAGCAGTTAATCTGTTCCGGACTATCGAACGGATGAAGAAGACAGCCGCAGCAGCGCACGGTATCCAGGACATCAAGCAGGCATTAGTTAGCGAAGCTCTAAGAATCCATGCCGAAGAAGAAGCTGCCACCGAACGCCTGAGCCAAATCGGTGCTGGGCTAATCAAGGACGGCTACACCATCCTGACCCACTGTAACACTGGCCCGCTAGCCACCGCTGGCTACGGCACGGCGCTGGGCATTATCATGGCTGCGGCGAAGCAAGGCAAGAAGACTCAGGTCATAGCCACAGAGACCCGACCGCTGCTCCAGGGAGCGCGTCTCACCACCTGGGAGCTGATGCAGGAGAACATACCGGTGACCCTCATTACAGATTCCATGGCTGGCCACTTCATGAAATCAGGCAAAGTGGACTGCGTCATCGTCGGCGCTGATAGAATCGCCGCCAACGGCGATACTGCCAACAAGATAGGCACCTACATGCTGGCGGTGCTTGCGCGTGAGAACAAAGTGCCGTTCTATGTGGCTGCGCCCACCAGCACCATCGACCTATCGCTGGCCTCCGGCGACCAGATACCAATTGAACAGCGCAGCCCTGGAGAAGTGACCACAATCGGCGGAGTGAGCCTGGCTCCCGCAGGCGTCAAAGCCGCCAACCCCGCCTTCGACGTCACCCCCCACAAATACATCACCGCTATAGTCACCGAAAAAGGTATAATAGAAAAGCCTTTCGTCGATAATCTTAAAAGACTGGCCTAGTCACCTACAGGGCAGGAAGGGGAATACAGGATAGTGGAACAGGCTGCAGCAGAAGCGAATAAAGACAATGCTCGCCAAAAAATAGCCAAGCTGGTTGAGAAGTATAAAGCTCTATCTGCTTCCAGCAGGAAAAAGTACACCGAGGCTGATACCAAAACGATTTTCATTGAGCGCCTATTCGGCGCTTTGGGTTGGGATGTTTATGGTGGAGCGGAAGTTACACAGGAACAAAGAGCATCACGAGGCCGGGTGGACTACGCCTTCCGCTTACGAGGTATCCCAAAATTCTTCCTTGAAGCTAAGCCACTCAAAGCAGACCTCGATAATCCCGAATATGCCAAACAAGTTATCAACTATGCATGGCATAAAGATGTTACCTGGGCAGTCCTGACAGATTTTGAAAGCTTAAAGGTATTTAATGCCGAGTGGAAAGAACGAATCGTATCTCGCTCCCTATTCTTTGAACTTAAATGTGACGAATATCTAAGCCGTCTCGACTGGCTCTGGCTACTCTCTAAACCGGCATGCGAACATAACCTGCTAGACGTGAAAGCTTTAGAGCTATTCAAGAAGACCAAAAAAACCCCTGTGGGAGAGCAGCTTTTCTCCGATCTTGTTTCCTGGCGAAGTCTTTTAGCTAAGCATCTATCAATATATAACAAGAAATATTCAGCCTATTTGATAGATGAAGCGGTGCAGCGTATCCTAGACCGCTTAATCTTCATCCGCACCTGTGAGGATAGGGCAATTGAAGGACCTGTTCTACGTACCCGCCTCCGAGAATGGCAAAACGGTGCCCGCAAGGAATTGATCCATGAATTGCGGCACATTTGGCGCGACTTTGATGAGGGCTATGATAGCCGCCTATTCCAAACCCATCTTGCCGATAAGCTTGAATGTGCTCCTACTCCTTTTGAAGAGGTAATAAGTGAGCTTTATTCTACCAAAGATGGCTCTATACAATATGACTTCAATGCTATCGGCGCTGACGTTCTGGGTGGTATTTACGAGCAATACTTGGAGCATCTTATTAAGAAGAAAGGCAAGGGAGTAGAGGTAATTCCAGGGAGAGGCAAGCGCAAATCTCAGGGCATCTATTACACTCCCAAATTTGTCGTACGCTATATTGTGGAGAATACCATCGGTCCGGCATTAAGAGACAAACCTTTAAGTGAAGCAAGGAAAATAAGAATACTAGACCCCGCCTGTGGCTCAGGTTCATTCCTAGTGGAAGCACTGGATTATCTGGAGAAATACTGGCAGCAACAAAAGTGGGTTCCACAACCTAGAGCAGGAGAAGATGCCCAGCAAGTAGACTTCTTCGATTATATGACCAAGATTCAATTCCTCACCGAGAACATACACGGCGTTGACCTTGATGCCCAAGCAGTAGAGATAGCTCAACTGAATCTTCTGCTTAAAGTTCTCAGCCAGAGGGAACGCCTACCCAACTTGGTGAATAGAATCCGCGAAGGTAACTCCCTGATTTCAGGCACCGAAGACGAACTCAAAAAGTACTTCGGCAAAAGCTGGCGAGAAAAGAAGCCTTTTAACTGGGAGCAACAATTTGAAGATGTTATGTCTGAAGGTGGTTTTGACGTAGTAATTGGCAATCCGCCGTATGTGCAATCACGGAATATATCAGACGATGCAGAAAGACATTATTATTGGGCTAAGTATGCTACGGACACAAACCACTCCGACGTCTTCTCTTTCTTTGTCCAGAAGGGTATTGCTTTGCTTAAAGAAGCAGGCTTCTTAGGATTGATATTGCCTGCGACATGGCTTCGCCTTCCAAGTTTTGCATCAATGCGTCGAATTTTGCTGAGTAGCTGCGAAATTAAGAGAATTGTCACTTTTGAGCAGGTGAGGGTCTTTGAGGACTCTGAGATAGAGCCATTAATTCTTATTGCTCAAAGAGTAGAACCAGCGCGAGACAACCGCATAGCGTACCAGAAGCTTCTGGGGGATGGTATTGAGCCAGAAACTGTTGGTGAAATTCCACAGGTGGCTTGTGAGCAGATGGGCGCTATTAACCTAGTTGTGGATACAATAGAGAATGAGATAATGAGTAGGCTTAGCGCTGTGCCAAAGGAGCTAATACAATTGGTGCGTATAATTGGCGGGCTGCGGACGGGAGACGATGCCAAATACATAAAGTCTGAAAAAAACAATTCTGAGGATAGGCCGTTGCTACGTGGCAGAAATGTATACCGGTATGGTTATGAATGGACCGGAGAGTATATATGGTACAGGCCTGATTTAATGAAATCTAAGCAATGCGCAGCTCCTAAGGAAGCTCGCTTCTTCGAAGCAAGTGAAAAGCTGTTGCTGCGTATGATTGTTGGTGGACGACTTATAGCAGCTTATGACGATCAGCGATTCTATCTTCTTCAGGACAACATGCTTCTTCCCAAAGAACCTGAACATAGCCTCAAATATGTCTTGGCAATTCTAAACTCAAAACTTGTGCAGTTTTTCCTTGGCAATGTGGTTTCAAATATTGCGGTAACTCAAAGTATCTTAAAGCAGCTCCCTATCCGCCGTGTTGATTTTAACAACCCCTCTGAGAAGAAGATGCACGATGACTTGGTCGTTTTGGTAGAAAAGATGCTGGGGCTACAGAAACGCCTAGCTCCAGTTCGTAACACACCTTGCAATGAGCGTGACGAACTCTTGCACCAAATAGAGCGGACAGATAAGGAGATAGACAACCTGGTCTATGACCTCTATAGGCTTAACGAAGACGAAAGAAAGATAGTTGAGGGGAGTTTGGGTTAAAAGAGAGTAGCCGGTAGCACACGATGTATGTTTACCTAGATGAGTCAGGAGACTTAGGTTTTGGGGAAGGGAGCACTGCCTATTTCACAATTGCCTTTGTCGTAGTGGACAACCCTATCCACTACAAGAGGTGCGTCAGATCGGTAAAGGTAAAACATAATATTCCGAAGGCTGTTGAGCTCAAAGGTAATGCCACGCGAGAGACCATCAAGCGTGATTTGCTCACCAGGTTTGCGAAGCTGGATGCTGAAGTACACTCTATAACGGTGCAAAAGAGGAACGTGGATGCCAAATTGCGCAGAGATACAAATATTTTGTATAACTACATGGTTGGCCTATCGCTTGTCGAGCGAATCCTAAAGGAGCCGGCCAATGCAAGAGTCATCGTCAGCGTCGACCGGCGAATTACTTCTGTGACTTCTGGTTTCAAATTCGATCAGTACCTGAAATACAAAGTTTGGTACGAAGCGGGAAGACAAGACATCGATCTGGAAATCCACCATCTTGATTCACACCAGTCATATCATGTTCAAGGAACAGACGTCATCTGCAATAGCATCTTCAAGAGGTACAATTCAAACGATAGCAGGTTATCCGATCTCATCAAGGGTAAAGCGGGGAGCGATAAGCGGCTATTCTTCGGCAAATAAAAAAGCGGTCCCTGCGAGCGACTAGCTTACAGCTAGTTTATGCCACCTTCCGGTGACACGCTTGATGCAGGCCTTACCCGCTAATAGTACTCTAACAGTAAAACATGGTTTTGTCAATTCGGTGAACTAGTTTGGTAAACTATTTCACTCATGGGCATAATGCCAGCCAGGTTGACCTGCCACCCCTTCGGTATCAGCCCTGTTTAATTACCACGTCTAATATCTTTGCCGGCGAAGCAGGTGTCTTCCAGTCATGGCTTGTTCCGGCGGGGATGAAATAGGTCTCCATCGGTTTGAGCAGTCTCTTTTCCTCGCCGATGGACATCTCTATCTCGCCTTCAATAACTATGCCGCACTGGTCAAAAGGGTGGTCGTGGGTAGCGCCTTCCTTGTTGGCTGATATCTCCATGAAGGCCATAGCCAAGTTTGCGCCGGATTCCACCTTGCTCCAGATGCCGGGGCGGAATTCGTCCAGTGCTAATTCCTTCAAGTTCCAGAAACCCATCTTTCACCTCCGTTAACGTGCTTGATTTTAGCACAGTCTTTTGTGCGAAGGTGGAATGGATGTCATTTTCTAGACGTAGCGTCCGCAGGCGAAGCTTTCGCCAAGTTTGCACCACACGCAACTGCCCACCATCTCGTCGGCAATTATTAGCTGGGATTCGCAGTTCCCGCAGAGGCGTTCCTCACCGGGTTTCATGGGACCATTGCAGGGAGTGATGGTCATGGGACAAAGCTGGATGCAGCTTTCGCACTTCTTGCAGAACTCAGGCTTGACACCGAAGGGATAGTCCACGTGGCGGCCCCTGCCCCGTCCCACGAAGCCAATCGCCCTGGCTTTCCAGACCTCGTCGCAAACTCTCACGCAGCGTCCGCATAAAACACAATCTGCGTTCCGAAAGGGATAGCGGACTTCTTTGACACCGCAGCGCAGGGCAATGTCCTGAATGGCACGGGAGTTGGGGGCCTGGGCTACCAGCAGCTCCGCCAAGTTTCGGCGTAATTTCCTTATTCTATCCGTATTAGTCATAATCACCATGCCCTCCTCCACTTTCAAGGTGCAGGAAGTGGTGACACTGGAACGGCCATTGACCACATGCTCCACAATGCACAGACGGCAGGCGCCGATGTCGGATAGATAGGGTACATGACACAGGTGGGGAATGCAGATGCCATATTCTATAGCGGTGCCGAGCACGCTAGCCCCTTT
>Ga0194113_10001183_pt1 | contig 35853 bp, 34 predicted proteins | sample TA2MahC200mmetaG_FD_146193 | JGI IMG/M metagenome (GOLD analysis project Ga0194113, IMG submission 146193) | Freshwater microbial communities from Lake Tanganyika, Tanzania - TA2015017 Mahale Deep Cast 200m | ecosystem: Environmental > Aquatic > Freshwater > Lake | place: Tanzania: Lake... | reverse complement strand
TCACCGTCTACGGCGATGAGGTGAAGTTCGGCGGCGGCAAGGTGATCCGCGACGGCATGGGTCAGGCCCAGACCACCCGCGCCGATGGCGCCGTGGACACGGTGATCACCAACGCCCTGATCCTCGACTGGTGGGGGATCGTGAAAGCCGACATCGGCCTGCGCGACGGCCGCATCGTGGCGATCGGCAAGGCGGGCAACCCCGACACCCAGGCGGGGGTCGACATCATCGTGGGCCCCGGCACCGAAGCGATCGCCGGCGAGGGGCACATCCTCACTGCCGGTGCCATCGACACCCACATTCACTTCATCTGTCCGCAGCAGGTGGAGACCGCCCTGGCCAGCGGGGTGACCACGATGCTCGGCGGCGGCACCGGCCCGGCCACGGGCTCCAACGCCACCACCTGCACCCCCGGCGCCTTCCACATGGCGCGGATGCTGCAGGCAGCCGAGGGCCTGCCGATGAACCTGGGCTTCTTCGGCAAGGGCAATGCCAGCACCCCCGAAGCGCTCGAGGAGCAGATCCGCGCCGGCGCCATCACCCTCAAGCTCCACGAAGACTGGGGCACCACGCCCGCCGCGATCGACTGCTGCCTCTCGGTGGCGGATCGCTTCGACATCCAGGTGGCGATCCACTCCGACACCCTCAACGAGGCCGGGTTCGTGGAGGACACGATCCGCGCCATCGGCGGCCGCACGATCCACACCTTCCACACCGAAGGCGCCGGCGGCGGCCATGCGCCCGACATCATCCGGATCTGCGGGGAGGCGAACGTGCTGCCCAGCTCCACCAACCCCACGCGCCCCTACACGCGCAACACGCTCGAGGAACACCTCGACATGCTGATGGTGTGCCACCACCTCGATCCCCGGATCCCGGAAGACGTGGCCTTCGCCGAATCGCGCATCCGCCGCGAAACGATCGCCGCCGAGGACATCCTTCACGACATCGGCGCCTTCTCGCTGATCGCCAGCGATTCCCAGGCCATGGGCCGGGTGGGCGAGGTGATCACCCGCACCTTCCAGACCGCCCACAAGATGAAGGTGCAGCGCGGCGCCCTGGCCGGCGACTCGGAGCGCAACGACAACACCCGCCTCAAGCGCTACATCGCCAAGGTGACGATCAACCCCGCGATCGTGCACGGCATCGACCACCAGGTGGGCTCGGTGGAAGTGGGCAAGCTCGCGGATCTGGTGCTCTGGAAGCCCGGGTTCTTCGGCGTGAAACCCGAGATGGTGATCAAGGGCGGCTCGATCGTGTGGGCGCAGATGGGTGATGCCAACGCCTCGATCCCCACCCCCGGCCCCGTGCATGGCCGGCCGATGTTCGCCGCCTTCGGCAAGGCCCTCGCCCCCAGCTGCCTCACCTTCGTGAGCCAGGCCGCCCTCGACGACGACGTGCCCCGCCGCCTGGGTCTGGAGCGCCTCTGCGTGCCGGTGCAGAACACCCGCGGCGGCATCAACAAAGCGTCGATGAAAAACAACACCGCCCTGCCCAAGGTGGAGGTGGACCCGCAGACCTACGAGGTGTTCGCCGACGGCGAGCTGCTCACCTGCGAGCCGGCCGAGGTGCTGCCGATGGCGCAGCGCTACTTTCTGCTCTGAACCAGCGGCGGCACGAGCGGTAAGGGCTGATCCAGCTGCACGCCGATCACCTGCAGCGCCCCCAGGCCATCCGCCGCGGTGCTCCAGCGCAGGGTGGCAGCGAGCCGCACGCGGCCGAAGCCCGGATGGTTGCTCACATCCAGCAGCAGCGCCGCATGCGGCGGGAAGGCCGCACTGGCGGAGAGCAACAGCGCCAGGCCGCCATGGCTGATGTCGAGGATGTCGGCACTGAACCAGGCCCCTGGCGCCTGCCCGGGTGGCACCGCCCGGAGCTGCACCGGCAGCACACTGCCCACCGCCAACCGCTGCTCGCGGCGGCGATTGAGCGCCTGGCCCGCCTGATCCCAGAGGGGTTGATCCAGCGGTGGGAAGGGGCTGGCCATGGCCTGAACGCTAGGCAGCACGCACGGGCAAGAGCAACCCTGCACTTCCGTAGCAACAGCCACCTGGAGGGGCCGGGGAGCTCTGCATGATCACGCCACCGCAGGCTCGGCGATGTTCACCGACTACCGGCCCAGCAAGGGCTACGACGAATATTTCAGCGCCAGCGAAGAGCCCCGCAGTGCGCTGCAGCCGCTGCTCTCCTCCCTGGGCGCCCTGGGGCTGGAGCAGCTCAACCGCAATCACGTCGCGGCCGGCATGCTGCTGAAGCGGCTGGGGGCCACCTTCCGCCTCAACGATTCCGGCACCCGCGGCGGTGAGCGCATCCTTCCCTTTGATCCGCTGCCGCGCCTGATCGGCTCCAGTGACTGGGACCTGCTGCGGCGCGGCCTGATCCAGCGCCTCGAGGCGATCGATCTGTTTCTGGCGGATGTATACGGCGATCAGGCGATCCTTCGCGATGGCGTGATCCCCCGCGAAGACCTGGAGACCTCCCAGGGCTGGCGGCCGCAGCTGCGCGGTTTCAAGCCGCCCCTCGGCAAGTGGTGCCAGATCTCCGGCCTGGATCTGGTGCGCGACGGCGCCGGCACCTGGCGCGTGCTGGAAGACAACCTGCGCTGCCCCTCGGGGGTGGCCTACTTCCTCGAGAACCGGCGCGTGATGAAGCGCATGTTCCCGAGCCTGTTCAGCGGCCGCACCGTGCAGCCGATCGACAGCTATCCCTCCCAGCTGCTGCAGACCCTGCGCGATCTGGCCCCGTGGACCGAAGCGCCGCGGGTGGTGCTGCTCACGCCGGGGGTGTTCAACAGCGCCTATTTCGAGCACAGCTACCTGGCCCAGCAGATGGGCATCGCCCTGGTGGAGGGCCGCGATCTGGCCTGCCAGGACGGGCGGGTGTGGATGCGCACCACCCAGGGCCTCGAGCCGGTGGATGTGATCTACCGCCGCATCGACGACGACTTCCTCGATCCGGCTGTGTTCCGCAGCGATTCGATGCTGGGGGTGCGGGGCCTGATGGAGGTGTATGCCCAGGGCCGCGTGGCGATTGCCAACGCTCCGGGCACCGGCGTGGCCGACGACAAGCTGATCTACGCCTACGTGCCCGAGATGGTGCGGTACTACCTGGGCGAGGAGCCGATCATCGAGAACGTGCCCACCTACCTCTGTTCACGGCCCGATGATCAGGCCTACGTGCTGGCGCATCTGGGAGAGCTGGTGGTGAAAGCGGTGTCGGAAGCGGGTGGCTACGGGATGCTTATCGGCCCCCATGCCAGCCAGGCCGAAATCCTCGAATTCGCCGAGAAGATCAAAGCCAATCCCCGCAACTTCATCGCCCAGCCCACGCTTGAGCTCTCCACCGTTCCCTCCCTCAGCGAGGGTGAGCTCTATCCGTGCCACGTGGATCTACGGCCCTATGTGCTGCGAGGCAAAGAGGCCTGGGTCACCCCGGGCGGCCTCACCCGGGTGGCCCTCAAGCGAGGATCGCTGGTGGTGAATTCGTCGCAGGGCGGCGGCTGCAAAGACACCTGGATCGTGGAGGAAAGTGCATGCTGAGCCGCGTTGCCGATTCGCTCTACTGGATCAATCGCTATGTGGAGCGCGCCGAGAACCTCTCGCGCTTCGTGGAGGTGAGCGAGGCCATGGCGCTCGACTGCCCCCCGGGCAGCGCCGAGCCCTGGCAGCCGCTGATCGATGCCAGCGGTGATCGCGACCTGTTCGATCAGCTCTACCCAGGCGGCGGCCCCGATCAGGTGGTGGAGTTTCTGGTGAAGGCGGAAGCCAATCCCAGCAGCATCGTGAACTGCATCGGCCTGGCCCGGGAGAACGCCCGCCAGATCCGCGATGTGATCACCACCGAGATGTGGGAGCAGATCAACGATCTGTATTGGACTCTGCTGGAGAGCGACAGTTTCTGGCACCAGCCACCCCAGGAGCAGCTAAGGGAGATCCGCCGCGGCTGCCAGCTCTTCTATGGCATCACCGATGCCACCTTGAGCCGTGATCTCTCCTGGCAGTTCAGCCGCCTGGGCCGCTTGATCGAGCGCGCCGACAAGACGACGCGCATCCTCGATGTGAAGTACTTCCTGCTGCTGCCCAGCCCCGAAGAGGTGGGCGGCGTGTTGGATGAACTGCAGTGGATCTCCCTGCTACGCACCGCCGGGGCTTATCAGATGTTCCGCCAGTCGCAGCAAGGCGTGATCACCCCGCGGGCTGTGGCGGCTTTCCTATTGCTCGATCCGAGCTTCCCCCGCTCGGTGCGCTACTGCCTCGAGCGCATTCACGAAACCCTGCAGGTGGTGGCGGCCAGCCCGGTACCCGGCAACCCCGATGCGCTCGAATGCCTCAGCGGCCTCACCCGAGCCCGCTGGAGCTACACCGGCATCGATGAACTCGTTGCCGGCGGCCTGCATGAGGCGATCGACGCGCTTCAGCAAGATCTCAATAACCTTCATGAGCTGATCCACGCGCGCTACTTCGTGTTGCCGAGCCTGGTCAGCCCTGAGGGCACCGCATCCGCCTCTGCCTCCTCCGCCTCAGTTTCCGTTACCGCCACCAGTCACGACCTGGCATGCGCGCCCGCCTGATCCATCGGTTCGATTACCGCTACACCAAGCCGGTGTTGCTGGGGCCGCATCGCTTCTGCCTGCGGCCGCGGCCCCATAGCTTTCAGCGCTTGATCGACTACCGCCTGGAGATTTCCCCAGACCCCAGCCAGCTCTATGAGCTGATGGCCGCCGGGGGCGACACCATCGCCCGCGCCCGCTTCCTCGGAGACACCGACCGGCTCACGGTGATCGCCACCAGCGAGGTGGAAACCTTCACCCCACCCCTGCTGGAAGCCTGCCTCGATGAGCAGATGGCCCAGCTGCCGGTGCAGATCGGCAAGCTCAATCCCGATCTGCTCAGCAACCTGCAGGGCTGGCTGCCCAATGGCCAGCACGATGCCGCCGCCGTGGATGTGGCCCAGGAAGCGCTGATGGGGAGCGATGGCCGCAGCCTCAACTTCCTGCAGCAGCTGGTGGAGGTGATTCAAGACCGCGTGAAGTACACCCAGCGCCACGGGGGCCCCGCCTGGCCCGCCGGCCGCACCCTGAAGGAACGGGTGGGCTCCTGCCGCGATCTGGCGATGCTGATGATCGAGTGCTGCCGCAGCGTGGGCCTGCCGGCCCGCTTCGTGAGCGGTTACCACCTGGTGGAACCCAAACCGGAGCGCTACGACCTGCACGCCTGGGCCGAGGTGTATCTGCAGGGGGCCGGCTGGCGCGGCTTTGACCCCAGCGGCATGGGCGCGGTCGACGACCGCTACATCCCTGTGGCCACCTCCTCGCGCTCCGATCTCACCGCCGCGGTGAGCGGCACCTTCTCCGGGCCGCCCGGGGTGGAGAGCGAACTGGAATGGGAGATCAGTGCAGAAATCTTGAGTTCTGCACTGCGGTAGCCGTTGGTGCTGCCGGATCGGCGCAAGCGCGCGAGGACAGGGCCAGCCACCGCTGGCCGTGACCACCGCGAACCCTTCCGCGCCCTTCGCTCCCGACACCAACGCCGCGACGGCCGCCGCCGTGGAAGCCCGGCTCCAGCAAGCCGGCATTGCGCTCACCATGGGCGGCGAGCCCACCTTGGTGCCGATCAATCCCCAGGGTGCCGAGTGGAGCGTGGCCGCCGATGGCCCCACCAAACTCCGCTACGCCCGCTCCCTGGCAGCGGAGATCAAACGCCGCGCCTGGCCGGGCTGCACCGTGCTCTACTGCCCCGGCAAGCAATACGACGGCGAGGTGAACCCGCGCTGGGCACTGCGGCTGATCATCGCCAACAACGGCGATCCGCTGGTGCCGCTGCCGCCCGCGGACACCGCCGCCTCCAGCCACGTACCCGACGCCACGGAGCTGCGCAGCCTGCTGGCGGCGATCGGCCGTGATCTGGGCTGCAGGCTTGAGGCCTTGCCCCTGCGGGATCCGCTGCAGGCCGATCGGCAGGTGTGGGCTATCCCGCTCACCTGCCAGGAGGGGCAATGGCGCTCGCTGGCTTGGCCCCTGGAGGAAGAGCTCCGGCAGCTAAGCGGTGCCCCTGGCCCAGCCGGCCTGCGCTTGCCGCTCCAGCACTTCCCGGACGGTGAACTGCGGCAGGTGCTCACCCTGGAGCGCGACCCCAGCGGTTGGGCGCTGTTTCTGCCGCCGCTGGAGCGCCAGCCCCTGGAGCTGTTGCTGCACAGCATCGCCGCCCATAGCCAGGGGTGGCAGGAGCCGGAGCTCAGCGGGGTGCTGCCCTGGGATGCGATGGAGCACTGGCAGGTGCTCGGCCTCACCGCCGATCCCGGCGTGCTGGAGGTGAACCTACCGGTGTGCCACAGCTGGCACGACTACGCCGGCTGGATTCAGCTGCTGGAGGAAGCCGGCGAGGCCGTGGGCCTGCGCAGCTGGAAGCAACAGGGGGAGCGCACCCAGAGCACCGGCGGCGGCAACCATCTGCTGCTGGGGGGGCCAAGCCTGGAGGAACACCCCTTCTTCACGCGGCCCGGCTGGCTTGTGGGGCTGCTGCGCTACTGGCAGCACCATCCCTGCCTGGCCTATCTGTTCAGCGGCCGCAGTGTGGGGCCCGCCTCCCAGGCGCCGCGGCCCGATGAAGGCAGCGCCAGCCTGCTCGATCTGCAGCTGGCCCATGCCGCGCTGGAGCGGCTGCCCGACGGCGATCAACGGGTGGCCATCGGCGAAACCCTGCGCCACCTGCATGCTGATCGCAGCGGCAACACCCATCGCAGCGAGATCAGCCTCGATAAGTTCTGGAACCCGGCCTGGACGGCCGGCTGCCAGGGGCTGCTCGAGTTCCGGGCCCTGGAATCCCTACCGGATCACCGCTGGAGCAGCGCTGTGGCGCTGCTGTTCCGCGCCTTGGTGGTGCGGCTGCTGAACCCAGCCCACCGGCCCGCGGGCCTGCGCAGCTGGGGAGCGGAGCTGCACGATCAAGCCCTGCTGCCCAGCGCCCTCTGGGCTGATCTGGAGCTGGTGCTGGCCGATCTGGCCGCCGATGGGCTGCCGCTGGATCCCGCGCCGTTTCGGGCCATCTGGCAATGGCGCTTCCCTGAGCTGCTGCACTGGCAGCAGGGGCAGGCCGAGCTGAGCATCCGCCAGGCCCTCGAACCCTGGCCCCTGCTCTGCGATACGCCCGTGGAGGGCGGCACCACCAGCCGCTTTGTAGATAGTTCGCTGCGGCGCTTTGAGCTGATCGCCAACGCCAGCTTGCGGGAGCACTACCAGCTGGTGTTGCAGGGCCGCCCACTGCCCTGGCCGCACCACCCGCAGCAACCCCTGGCGGTGCGCTTCCGCCAGGAGGCGCTGTTTCCCTGCCTGCATCCCTGCCTGCCGGTGGATATTCCTCTGCAGCTGGAGCTGCACCACGCCAGCGGCGGCGCAGCCATCGCACGCTGGCAATTCCTGCATGAGTCCAGCGGTTTTGAGCTCCTCACCGAAGCGGCACCGGCGGCTGGCAGGGCTGCCCCTGAGCGCACCGGGATGCCCACGCCCCTGCGCGGCGCCGGGGAGCATTGCAGCACAGTGGATCTACGCCTTTGAAGCCGCTGAAATCCGAAGGAAATCGAGCGCTGGATTCAGCTTTTTTTCCCAAGCCTCAAGATTGATTGCGTGGGCAAAAACACACATGCCAAGCCCGCTGCAGCAGACGTAGAAACAGATCAGTACGGATCACTCAGGAGCGCAGATCCATGGGCGGCCAACTGCACCTTGTCGGGCTCACAGGCGATGGATGCCGGATCGCGCGCGACGGCGCCGGCGGCTATGTGGTGAACCATGCCGAGGTGGACGGCGCCTGGCAGCGGGTGGCCAATCTGCCCGCTGCCTATGCCGTGTGTGAGCGCTTCAACCAGCGCGATGTGGTGCCCCTGCCCCGCCGCCGCGAGCAGGCCTGAAGCCGCGGGCTACCAGCTCACGCCGTGCAGCTTGGGCAGCGGCGCTGTCTTGAAGGTGGTGGCAAACAGCCGCGGAATCAGGCGGCTGTTGTACACGCGAAACTCGCGCACCACGCTGGCGCCCTGCTCACGCACGGCCTGATTGAGCACCACCGATCCATCGGGATCCGACACGGATCGGTGGAAGGTGCCAGGCGGGATGCGCAGGATGTCGCCGCCGGTTTCCAGGCGAACAATGTGATACGGGTAATTCCAGCCGAAGTTCACCAGGAAGAAGGTGCGGCCACCGTGGAGGGCCAGCAGATTGTCTTCCTGGTGGGGGTGCAGATAAAACTGCCAGGCGCCGGTGTTCTCCTCATCCGGCGGGCTCACGGCCGGGCCGGAGTGAATCACCAGATCGCGGGCGTTGGATTCGGCAACGGTGATATCGAAGAAGCGCACCGCGGGGGTATCGCGGAACTTCTCATAGGGGATCAGCTCAAACATCGGAGCCCGCTCGGAAGCAACGGGCTCCCGCGATCGGCGTTCAAGCTCCAGCGAATCTTGCTGCAGGGGAAGAGCTGACATGGCGAAGCGAGCGGCGGGGCGTGGATTGGCCAATGAACCGCACAAGCCGGCGCTTCAACGTTCGCAGCACTACGTAATCAACCGTTCCATAGACCAGTGGTTCAGGTGGTTTTGCCGTTCGTAGCATTGGTTACGTGTTTGCACCGATGGCGATGACGGCTCCAGCCAGCAGCTGCACCCATCAGGCCTGGCGCTCGGGGGTCACGAGCGCGGCGTTCAGCGCACGCAAACAACAGGCGCTGGTGTTGCTGCTGGCGCAGCAACTGATCGAGGCCCAGTTCGAGCGGGCCGATCGCCCCGGCAGCGAGCGGCTCTGGCAGGAAGCGGCAGCCCTGGAGATCGATCCCGAGCGGATCGTGCACCTGATGTACAGCGGCCTCGAGGGCAACGACCGGCCCGCGCTGATAGCCGAAGACGAGGCCTGGATCCACCGCACCACCCAGGCTTCCCAACGCCGTTGGGGCCTGCTGCATCTGCACCGCAACCGCCGGGCGCGGCGGCCGGCGCCAAGCCTCAGCCCTGCTTGAGCGGGATCGGCATCTCCACCGCCGCCGGCTCCGGCGCGCAGCTCTCCACCCGCTGATTCACCACTTCACCGATCACCACGATCGAGGGCGAAGCGAAATCGGCCTGGCGCACCGCTGCGGCCAAGCCCTGCAGATCGGCGATTACCGCACGCTGGCCGCGCACGGTGCCCTGCTGCACCGCAGCAGCTGGAGTGGTGGGAGCCAAACCTCCCGCGATCAACTCCTCACAAATGTGAGGCAGGTTGTGCAGGCCCATGTAGATCACCAGGCCGTCGCTGCTGCGCGCCAGGGCCCGCCAATCCACGCTGGGGCGAGCTTTATCAATCTCCTCGTGCCCGGTCACGAAGGTGACCGAACTGCCGGCGCGGCGGTGGGTCACCGGGATGCCCACGTAGGCGGGCGCGGCGATCCCGGCCGTTACTCCCGGCACCACTTCCACGGCGATGCCATGGCGCTCGAGATGCGCCGCTTCTTCACCCCCGCGGCCGAACAGGAAGGGATCACCCCCCTTCAGCCGCACCACACAGCGGTGCCGGCCCGCCAGCTCCACCAACACCGCATTGGTGCTCGGCTGAGGCACCGAGTGATGGCCGCGCCGCTTGCCCACGAAATGTTGTTCGGCCGTTTCCGGCACCAGGGCGAGCACCTCGCGCGGCACGAGCGAGTCGTACACCAGGGCATCGCAGCTGCTCAGCAGCCGATGGGCCTTGATCGTGAGCAGATCGGGATCCCCCGGGCCTGCCCCCACCAGATACACCTTGCCGGCAGCGGAGTTGCTCATGGCAGAGCCTCCAGCTCGGTGAGCAGACCATCACGCACAGGAGGCCAATCCAGCAGCGGGGGCAGCACCTCAACCGATGCCGTTTGTGCGTCCATGTTGAGGGATTCGCTGAGCCGATTGGGGGCCAGGGTGAGCGGAGCCAGCAAGGCCGGCGGCTGGGGCTGGGCCGCCAGAGCTGCATGGGGATCGCTGTAGGCGGCCGCCATGCCGGGATAGCCCACCACCGCAGCCAGGTGCTGCAGATACCGGGCACTGAGAGCACCCTGCAGGGGGTGATGCAGCCACAGCAAGGGCCGCCCAGCGGCCCGCTCCGCCCAGAGCTCCGCCAGCAGCCGCTGCCAGCGCGGCCAGGCCCCCACAAACGGCAGCCGCCGCACCTGCACTGGACGCTGGGCCGCTGCGGCCTGCTGGCGCCACTGACCAGCAATAGCCGGCACATCGCTGCGCACATGACCGCCGGGCAGCAGCAACAGGGGCACCACGCTGATGCCACCCGCGCGCTGGGCCGCCAGCCAGAAGCGGCCATCGCCCTCGGGTGGCGCAGCCGTGAGGGCTTGCAGCAGCACCGGCGCGCCACGCCGCTGCTCCAGCTCAGCCGCCAGCTGCTGCAGCACTTCAGGAATCACACCGCCCTGACGGCCATGCACCACCAACACCAGCGGTGTGCGCCGCAGCCGGCGGCGCCAGCGCTCAGCCACACTCGGCTCCAGGGCCCGGCCCTGCAGCTGCCGCAACCGCTGTTGCCCATCGGGCAGCCGGCCCAGGAGATCCACCGCCTGGGCCGCCAGCCCTGGATCCAGTTCAGTACTGAGCTGCTGCAACCCTTCGGCCAAGGGCTCCAGTGGCCAGGCCGACAGCCCCACCGCCAACCCTTCCAGCGCTGCATGGCGCCAGGCCTGGGGCAGCGGCGCCCGGGCCAGCCGCAGCAGCAGCGCCGCATCATCGGGTTGGCGCTGTTGACCGAGCAGGGGCAACAGCCTCACCGCATCCGCCTGCCTGGGATCGAAGGGATCCGCACCATCCAGCGCCAGGCGCAAACGGGGCGCCACCCGCGCCTCGCGGAAGTGGCCCAGGATCTCCAGCCAGAGCAGCGAGGGCGGCTGGGCCAGCAACGGCTCCAGCCAGGCTTGCTTCACCTCAGGGGTGCCGGCCAGCAGGGGCAACTCCCGGCGGGCCGCCTCCCGCAGGGTGGCGGCATCGCGGCCCACGGGTCCGCTGAGGAGCTGCTCCACACCGGCGCGATCCAGCTGACCGATCAGTGCGGCCAGCACCTCGATCGATGCCGGGCTACCGGCCCGCTCAAGCTGCTGCAGCCAGGGCTGCACGGGCGTTCGACCGCGCCGCAACAGCTGCAGTTGCTGCCAGCGATCCGTGGAATCGCTTGGCTCCAAAGGCGCAGAGATCACTGTGGTCTCCACCCTGGCAGGTCTGGGTTCGGCAATGCTTCAGGCCGCGGCGCGGCGCCGCGCCCCGAAGCGCTCCACCAGCAGCTGCTCGAGCACATCCGGCAGCAGAGCAAGGGGTACGCCCTTGTCGTGCAGTTCGGCCAGCTTCGGATCGGCGCCCATGTCGCCGCCGAGGAAGATCTTCACCGCTTCCACCATCTGGCCCTCGTGGCGGGCCTTGGCACCCATCAAGCCGATCTCACCCATGTAGGGCTGGCCGCAGGCATTGGGGCAACCGGTCCAGTGGCTGCGCACCGCATGGGGCAGTTCGAGGCGCTGCTCCAGCTCTTCCACCACCGCCTGGGCCGTGGTTTTGGTGGGGATCAGGGCAAAGCTGCAATAGCGATTGCCGGTGCAGCTCACCGCCTCGGCCATCAGGGCGCCCGGTTCGCTCTTGAAGCGCTGCAGCAGCGGCTCCGCCAGCAGGGCCTCCACCCGCTCGGCCGGCACATTCACGATCAACACGTTCTGGGCTTCGGTGAAGCGCAGTTCACCGCTGCCGTAGCGGCGCGCCAGCGCAGCCAGCTCGGCCATGGATGCCGCATCGAGGCGGCCCACCGGCACGCTCAGCCCCACCCAGCTCAACCCCTCCTGCTTCTGCGGGTTCACGCCCAGGGCCGCCCGGGGTGCGCGGTTCACGTGGTGCTCGCCGTTGTGAGCAGCGGCCTCACCGCCGAGAGCGCTGAACTCATCCAGCATCGCCTCGCGATAACCCTCGAGGCCGAGCTCATCCACCAAATACATCAGGCGGCTCTTGTTGCGGGCCTGGCGATTGCCGCAACGCTCGAAGTGGCGCAGGGTGGCCAGGCTGTAGTTGGCCAGCTGATCAGCGCGCAGCCACAGCCCCAGAGGGATGGCCAGCTCATTGCGCTGGGCGGAGAAGAAGCCGCCCACCATCACGGTGAAGCCGAGCTCACCGTTGTGATCGGCCGGCAGGAAGGCCAGATCGTTGTGCAGCAGGAAGCTGTCGGGGGCACCGCCCACGGCGATGTTGAACTTGCGGGGCAGGTTGCGCGGAGCATCGGCGGCCAGAAGGCGCTGCTGGATCGCCTCCACCAGCGGCCGCGTATCCACCAGCTCCTCGGGATCGATGCCGGCCAGTGGATTGCCGGTGATGTTGCGGGGGTTGTCGTGGCCGGATTGGCGGCTGGTGAGCCCCACGGCCTCCATTGCCTGCATCAGCGGCGCCATGTCTTCCAGCAGCAGCCCGCGCAGCTGCAGGTTCTGGCGAGTGGTGATGTCGGCGGAGCCGTGTTCGCCGCAGCGATCCACCGCATCGGCAAGCACCTCCAGCTGATCGGCGCTGATCACGCCGTTGGGCAGGCGCAGCCGCACCATGAACCGCCCCGGCGTCACCGGCCGGAAGAAGATCCCAAGCCACTTGAGGCGGATGGTGAGGGTGGCCTCATCGAGGTTGTCCCAACCTTGAGCCGCCAGGTCGCCCAGGCGTGGTGCCAGCTCCAGGCCGCAGAGCTCCGCCTTGGCCTGCTCGATCTTGCTCAAGGTGGCGGCCATGGCTGCAGCAACAACTCAGGAAGGCCACAGGGTGCTCAACCGGCAGCACCGATCAGTGTCGCCATCGTTACCAAACGAACGTTCCTGGGCATCAGGGCCAGGCGCTCACCACTTCTTGTAGGCAAGGAATTTGCCGCACATCGTCACCTTCACCCGGTCCCCGGCGGGGTCAGCCACCTTGTCCACATCGAGGCTGAAATCGATGGCGCTCATGATCCCGTCGCCGAACTTCTCCTGGATCACATCCTTGAGGGGCATCCCATACACCTGGATGATTTCGTAGAAGCGGTAAATCAGGGGATCAGTGGGAATCACCGGATCCAGGCAGCCTTTGGTGGGATAGGCCTGCAGCGCCTCACAGGTGGCGGGATCGAGCTCCAGCAGATCGCTGAGCTGCTGGGCCTCCTCTGGCGACGCTGTGGACTGGCCATAAAACAGTGAAGCGATCCACACCTCATCGCGGCCCATCGCCTGCTCCAGATCCGCAAAGCTCAGACCCTTGGCGCGCTTGGCGGCCATCAGGGTGGCGGTGAGGGACGATCCAGAAGGCATGGGCGGCGAGGCAGCAGCAACCGCGCCACCCTCCGCGGCTGCCGCATCAGCAGGAGCAGCGCTTGCTACCAGCCGGCGGTGCTGCGGCTACCGGCGCTCCGCGATCCAGCCGTGATTCAGAATTGAGACGCGTTATGCCCATCGGGCTGCATGGTGGCGACCCTCTCCACACAGCCAGGAGCAGCGCAATCGGGAGCATCTGAAGCGGTGGGCGAGCAGCGCGCCCGCTTTCGCACCTACCTGGGCAAGGTGGGCAGCGGCGAACACACCAGCAGCGGCCTCAGCCGTGAGGAAGCCGCTGAAGCGATGGAGCTGATGCTCGATGGCATCGCCACTCCGGCCCAGATCGGCGCCTTTCTGATCGCCCATCGCATCCGCCGGCCCGAACCCCAGGAACTCACGGGGATGCTGGATGTGTACCGGCGCCGCGGGCCGGTGCTCAGCAGCCGCACACCCGCCCTCTGCTTCGGCATGCCCTTCGACGGGCGCAGCCGCACCGCACCGATTTATCCGCTCACCGCCCTGGTGCTGGCTGCAGCCAACATCCCGGTGCTGCTGCAAGGCGCCGGCCGCATGCCGGTGAAATACGGCGTGACGGGCGCTGAACTGTTCGCCAGCCTGGGCCTGGTGCTCACCGGCCGCAGCCTGGAATGGCTGCAGAGCAGCCTGGATCGCTGCAACCTGGCCCTGCTGCATCAGCCCGATCACTTCCCCGCCGCGGAACAGCTGATCCCCTACCGCGATGAGATCGGCAAACGGCCGCCGCTGGCCAGCCTCGAACTGATGTGGACGGCCCACCACGGCCCGCACCTGCTGGTGAGCGGCTTCGTGCATCCCCCCACCGAAGCCCGGGCCTGGGCAGCGCTGAAGCTGGCCGGCGAAACCAACGTGTTCACCGTGAAGGGCCTGGAAGGCAGCACCGACCTGCCCATCAGCCGCGCCTGCGTGACCGGCCGTGTGCACCCCCATCAGCAACCGGAGCGCTTGGTGCTGCATCCGCGCGATCACGGCTGCTACGGCGCCGATCCCGCCTGGCACAGCCTGGAGCAGTGGAGCCAACAGGCCCTGGCCGGCCTGGGCGGGCAAGGGGAGCTGGCGGCATCGCTGCGCTGGAACGCCGGCACCTACCTCTGGCAAGCCGGCGCGGCCGCCAGCCTGCCCGAAGGCGTGGAGCAGGCCGAGGCACTGCTGCACAGCGGAGCAGCCTTGCGGCAGCTCGAGCGGATGCGTCAAACCCTGAGCTGAGCTGCCATGGCATCGCCGCGCCTGCAAGCCAGCCACTGCTTTGCCTTTGAACAGGATTTCGTGGGTTCCTGGCGCTGCATCCCCCTGTGCGTGCGGCGCAAGCTGGATCTGATCGGGCTCAAGCTCAAGCTCAGCCACTGGCTGGAGCTGAGCCAGGCCCAACGCCAGCAGCTGGTCGACTGGCCTGATCAAGCAGTGGCGCTGCAGCAGCTGCGCGAACAGCTGCAAGCCTGGACCCGGCCCATGGCCGACGGCGAAGCGCGGCCCCTGCCCGTGGCGGTGGCGGAACCCTGGCAGCGATCGGAGCCCATACCCGAGGAGGTGCAACGGGCTGCCCGGCAACGGCAGGTGGGCCTGAGCGCGCAGCAGTGGGCCGAGCTGGGCGAGCTGGAACGCTTCGCCCTGTGCAAACTGGCGCGCCCCGGGCACGACCACCACAACCTCGAGGCCGCTTTTGCGGAGCTGCTGCCGCCATCGGCACTGATTGATGGTTCCCCAGGGCACCAACCGGCAAGCCAAGGCGAGATTTCGTAGCAACGAGCACCAGCAACGGCCAACCATGCGTGATCTCCTAGATCTGTTGGTCAGCATTGGCGCCAACGCGTTATTCCTTCCAGGCGGCAGCCCGTTGTTGTGAGTGCCTACTGGATTACGGCTGCCATGCCGCCGCAGGCTTCTGGCGTCCGTTGTTCAGTTCGTTCCTTCACCAGACGCTTCGCGCCCATGTCGAACCTGTCGCGCCGCAAATTTCTGATCACCGCCGCCGGTTCGGCCGCCGGTGCCATGTGGCTGGCCGCCTGCGGCAGCAGCAAGAAAGCTCCCACCGCCAGCACAGCCACCGGCGCTGATGCACCGGAGGTTCCCGGCGCCACCCTGGGCTTCATTGCCCTCACCGACGCCGCTCCGCTGATCGTCGCCAAGGAGAAGGGCTTCTTCGCCAAGCACGGCATGCCCGACGTGAAGGTGGTGAAGCAAACCTCCTGGGCGGTGACGCGCGACAACCTGGAGCTCGGTAGCGCCAAGGGCGGCATCGATGGCGCTCACATCCTTTCGCCGATGCCCCTGCTGCTCACGGCCGGCAAGATCACCAAGAGCAAGCAGCCGCTGCCGATGTACACGCTGGCGCGGCTCAACCTTCAGGGCCAGGGCATCTCGGCTGCCAAAGACCTGCTCGACGAGAAGCTGACCGTTGACAACAAGGAAGGTCTCGCCAAAGCCACCAAGAGCCTCGGCCGCAAGATCAAGGCCGCCGTCACCTTCCCCGGCGGTACCCACGACCTGTGGATGCGCTACTGGCTATCGGCGAACGGCATCGATCCCAACAAAGACGCCGACCTGGTGGTGATCCCGCCGCCGCAGATGGTGGCCAACATGCAGACCGGCACCATGGATCTGTTCTGCGTGGGTGAGCCCTGGAACCAGCGCCTGGTGAACAAGAAGCTGGGTTACACCGCCACCCAGACCGGAGAAATCTGGGACAAGCACCCCGAGAAATCCTTCTCGATGCGCGCTGATTGGGTGGATAAGAACCCCAAGGCCGCCAAAGCGCTGCTGATGGCTGTTCAGGAAGCCCAGATCTGGTGCCAGGACCCAGCCAACCTCGACGAGATGTGCGACATCATCTCCAAGGACAAGTACATCAAGGCAGCGGTTGCCGATATCAAGCCACGCCTGGCCGGCAACGTGAACTACGGCGATGGCCGTGATGTGAAGAACAGCCCCTACAAGATGCTGTTCTGGGACAGCAACGCCTCCTTCCCCTACAAGAGCCACGACGCCTGGTTCGTGACCGAAGACATGCGCTGGGGTTACCTGCCGGCCAACACCGACATCGACGCTTTGGTGAACAAAGTGAACCGGGCGGATCTGTGGAAGGAAGCGGCCACCACCATCGGCCAGCAGGCTGCGATTCCAGCCAGCGATTCCCGCGGCAAGGAAACCTTCTTCGACGGTGTGGTGTTCGATCCCGAGAACCCGAAGGCCTACCTCGACGGCCTCAAGATCAAGGCCATGAGCTGAGACCGGCCGGGGAGCCTGCGGGCTCCCCCCGCCTCACTCGATTAGCGCCACCTCTGCAACGACCGCTGCCGCAGCGGCCGATGGAGTCTCTTTCTCTTCACTCACGTCCACAATGACCGCGATCACGCCCGCCAGCCGTTCCAGACGGCCTTCCAAACTGCGCCGCCTGCAACCGGGCCTGCGCAACCTGATGCCCTACCTGATCTGCATCGGCGGGTTCCTGATCGCCTGGCAGATCCTCTCGCTGATCCTCGGCGTGGCGCGCCTGCCAGGCCCGATCAACGTGATCGTGGAAACCTGGGATCCCTACATCAGCCAGCCGTTCTTTGACGACGGCGGCACCAGCAAGGGGCTGGGCTGGCAGATCCTGATCTCCCTGCAGCGCGTGGCCATGGGCTACGGCCTGGCAGCGGTGGTGGGCATCGCCATCGGTGGCGTGCTCGGCCTCAACCGCTTCATCGGCAAAGGCCTCGATCCGGTGATTCAGGTGTTGCGCACGGTGCCGCCCCTGGCCTGGTTCCCGATCTCGTTGATGGTGTTCCAGGACGCCAACACCTCGGCGATCTTCGTGATCTTCATCACCGCCATCTGGCCGATCATCATCAACACCGCTGTGGGGATTCGCGAAATCCCGCAGGATTACACCAACGTGGCGCGGGTGCTGCGGCTGCGCAAAGGCGCCTACATCCGCAACATCGTGATCCCGGCCACGGTGCCCTACGTGTTCACCGGTCTGCGGATTTCGGTGGGTCTGGCCTGGTTGGCGATCGTGGCGGCGGAGATGCTCAAGGCCGATGGCGGCATCGGCTACTTCATCTGGGATGCCTACAACGCCGGTGGTGATTCCAGCTCCAGCCAGATCATTCTCGCCATCATTTATGTCGGCGTCGTGGGTCTGGCCCTGGATCGTCTCGTGGCCTATGTCGGCAGCCGCGTTGCCAAGGGAGGCAACTGACGATGACCGTTGCCTTTCTCACGGTTGACGACGTCACCCAGGTTTTTCCCCTTGATGATGGCGGCCGTTATGTGGCTCTCAAAGACATCGACCTCAGCATCAGCGAAGGGGAATTCGTCTCGCTGATCGGCCACTCGGGTTGCGGGAAATCCACCCTGCTCAACCTGATGGCTGGCCTCACCCAGGCCAGCAGTGGCGGCATCTTGATGGATGGACGCCAGGTGACCGATCCGGGACCCGAGCGGATGGTGGTGTTCCAGAACTACTCGCTGCTGCCCTGGCAGACCGTGCGCCAGAACATCGCCCTGGCGGTGAACAATGTGATGCGCAGCTCCACGGCGGCCGAGCAGAGCGAGCGCATCGAACAAAGCATTCAGCTCGTGGGTCTCGGCCATGCCGCCGACAAGTACCCCGGTGAACTCTCCGGCGGCATGAAGCAGCGGGTGGCGATCGCCCGCGCCCTGGCGATTCGCCCCAGGCTGCTGCTCTTGGATGAACCCTTCGGCGCCCTGGATGCCCTCACCCGCGGCAATCTGCAGCAACAGCTGATGCAGATCTGCCAGCAGGCCGGCGTGACCACCGTGATGGTGACCCACGACGTGGATGAAGCGCTGCTGCTCTCCGATCGGGTGGTGTGCCTCACCAACGGCCCGGAGGCCGGCATCGGCCAGATCCTGCAGGTGCCCTTGCCGCGGCCGCGCCAGCGGCTCGAGGTAATGAATCACCCCGACTACTACCACCTGCGCAGTGAGCTGATCGGCTTCCTGCAACAGCAACGGCGCCTCAAGCAACGCAAGCAGCGGGTCACGCCGCTGGTGCCTGCAGGCAAGCCGGATCTGGAAACCGTGCGCCTCGGCTACCTGCCGGGCCTCGATATCGCCCCGCTGGCGGTGGCGATGGAGCGGGGCTTCCTCAGCGAGCACGGCATCGAGCTGCGGCCGGTGGCCTTCGACCGCTGGCAGAGCCTCGAAGACGAGCTGCTCAAGGGTGAGCTGGACGTGGCGATCACCTCCGCCACCACACCGTTGGCTCTCACCCTCGGCCTCGATGGCCAGCCCGCCTGGCCGGCGATCACCCCGATGACGGTGACCCGCAGCGGCAACGCCCTCTGCCTGGCGCGCCGCTTCAGCGATCTGGGCATTCACAACCTCAGCAGCCTGGCGGAGCGCCTCAAGGGGCGGGAATGGCCGCTGCGCCTGGCAGTGGCCCAGAAGGGCAACATGCAGGAACTGCTGCTGCGCCACTGGCTGGCCAGTGGCGGCATCGATCCCGATCGGGAGGTGGAGCTGCTGGCGCTGTCGCCGATGGCGATGGAAGCCACGCTCCGGGCTGGCGAAATCGACGGCTTCATCGCCGGTCGCTACCGGGTGGCCAAGGCGGTGGACGCCGGCCTCACCACCGTGCTCGCCACCGACCTCGACATGTGGGGCGGCCACCCCGAAAAGGTGCTCACCTGCCACGAGGACTGGGCCCTCAACCACCAGGAGGCCCTGCTCAACCTCTGCGCTGCGCTGATGCGCGGCGGCCAGATCTGCGAAGACCCGGCGGAGCACGATCAACTGGTGGCGCTCCTCGGGGCTGCCCAATGGCTGGGCAGCGGCTCTGCCCTGGCGCTGCAACGCCAGTTCGATCTGGGCGGGGATGAGCCCAGCGGCGTGCGCCTTCCCCTGAATCGCTTCCACAGCGACCGGGCTCACCTGGCCAATGCCGCCGAAGGCAGCTGGATCCTCAGCCAGTTCAGCCGCTGGGGCTGGAGTGCCTTCCCCTCCAACCGCTTGGAGCTGCTCAGCCAGGTGTATCGCAGCGACCTGTGCAGTCGCGCACTCGAGCGCGCCGGGTTCGCTGATCTCCGGCCGGAACGGGCGCCCTTCGCCCTGGCCGATGGCGTGGCCTTCGACCAGGACAACCCACTCGAGTACCTAAACCAGTTGCCCTACTGCCGAGCCACAGCCCTGGAAAGCATTCCGCTGCCCACCGGTTCGAGCCCACGCCCCATCGCTGCCCATTGAGATGACCAGCGCCATGACCCGTGCCCCCCTGAGTGCCACCACCGCGGTGACTAACCAGCCCTACCTCTCCTTCAACAATGTGGGGCAGGTGTTCCACACCCAGCGGGGCCCCTTTGAGGCCCTCAAGGAGATCAACCTGGAGGTGGCCCAGGGTGAATTCATCTGTGTGATCGGCCACTCGGGCTGCGGCAAAAGCACGCTGCTCAACATGGTGTCGGGCTTCCTGCAACCCAGCAGCGGCAGCGTGACCCTGCGGGATGTGCCGATCGATCGCCCCGGCCCCGATCGGATGGTGGTGTTCCAGAACTACTCGCTGCTGCCCTGGAAAACGGTGGAGCAGAACGTGGATCTGGCGGTGAAAGCGGCCCTGCCCGAGCTCGATGCCGCCGCCCGTGCCCAAACCGTGGACCATCACCTGGAGATGGTGGGTTTGATCGAAGCGCGCCACAAGCGGCCAGCGCAGATTTCGGGCGGGATGCGGCAGCGGGTGGCCATTGCCCGGGCTCTTGCTGTGCGGCCGGAAGTGCTGGTGCTCGATGAACCGTTCGGTGCCCTCGATGCTATCACCAAAGAGGAGCTGCAGGAAGAACTGCTCGCCATCTGGCGTGAGCACAAACCCACCGTGCTGATGATCACCCACGACATCGATGAGGCCCTGTTCCTCTCCGATCGGATCGTGATGATGACCAACGGCCCCTCCGCCAGCATCGGCGAAATCATGGAGGTGCCATTCGAGCGCCCCCGCCACTACGAAACCATCCAGGACGATCCGCGCTACGCCCAGCTGCGCAATCACGCCCTCGACTTCCTCTATCGCCGTTATGCACATGACGACGACTGAAGCCTCAGCGGCATTGTCGATTCGCGCCGGCAACACCCTGCTGCTGGATGCGGATTTGCTGGAGCGCAATCAGTGCCTCACGGTGCACTCCGGCCTGGTACGGGTGTCGGCCTCCAGGCCGGAGCAGGAAGCACTGGCCGCACAGCCGGTCACCCTGGGTTATCTGCAGGCGGGAGATCAGCTGCCCCTCGATCTGCTGCGCACCACCCGCTTGCATCTCGAAGCCCTCACCGCCGCCCAACTGGTGGAGGGCTGCCCGATGGCGCCGGCTGCCGGCTCAATCAACCTGCATGAGTGGACGCTCTCGCTGCTGCTACTGCGCAACCTCAATGACGCTGGCCAGCGCATCGGTGCCCTGCTGCAGTTGCTGGTGGAGCGGCTCGGGCGGCGCAATGGCGCCTGGTATGAGTTGCCGCTGCGGCTCACCCACGCCGAACTGGCCGACCTCAGCGGCCACACCCGGGTGACGGTGACCAAACAGCTCTCCCGATTGCGCAATCTGGGCCTGATCGAGCAGGACGCCGGCCCAGGCAAAACCCTGCGTATCTCACCGGAGCTGCTGGAGGCCTGAGGCGCCTGCCTCAGGCCAACGGCCGCACCCGCACTGCCGCGGCCTTGAGCTCTGGTTGCTTGGAATGGGCGCAGGCCTGCTCGTGCATCAGGCGGTTGGCTTCGCAGGCGTTGTCCTGGCTGGCACCCCAGTGCATCGGCAGAAACACCGTGCCGGGGCGGATGCGCTCGGTCACGGTCACCTTGGCGCTGATGCAGCCGCGGCGGGAGCTCACCTCAGCGCTAGCGCCATCGCTGAGGCCATGGCTGGCGGCATCGCTGGGATGCACCTCCAGCAACGCTTCCGGGTGCTGTTGGTTCACCCGCGCCACATGGGCGGTGCGGGTCATGGTGTGCCAGTGGCCGAGGTAACGGCCCACGGTGAGCACCAGCGGGTAGGTGTTGCAGGGGGGTTCCGCCAAGCCGAAGGGCTGCTCGGCCAGGAAGCGCGCCTTGCCTGATGCGGTGGGGAAGCGGTGATCGGTGTAGAGCCGAGCTGCGCCCGTGCCTGGTGCACTGCCAGCGGGGAAGGGCCATTGCTGGGGACCGTGTTCCGCCAGCAGCCCATGGCTGAGCCCGCTCAGATCACACACACGGCCGGCGGTGAGCGCCGTGAACTCGGCATACACCTCTGCCGCAGAGCCATAGCTGAACTGCTGCTCGAAGCCGAGGCGCCGGCCCAGCTCCGCAAAGATCGCCCAATCGGGCCGCGCCTCACCAGGGGGCTCACGGAAGGCCGGGCAATGGGTCACGCGCCGCTCCGAGTTGGTCATCACACCGCTCTTTTCGCTCCACTGGGCGGCGGGCAGCAGCAGGTGGGCCACGTCTGCGGTTTCGGTGCCGGCATAGGCCTCACTGAGCACCACCAGCGGGCAGTTGGCCACAGCAGCGCGCACCCGATCCAAGGCCGGCATGCTCACCAGCGGGTTGGTGGCGGCCACCCACCACAAGCCCAGCTCACCGCGCTCCATCGCCTCGATCTGATCCCACACCGCCAGGCCCGGAGCCGGGGCGATCGAGCCGGGCGCGAAGCCCCAGTGGCGCTCCACCTCAGCGCGGTGCTCCGGGTTGGCCACGAAGCGATAGCCGGGCAGCAGCTGCGCCAGGCCTCCGGCCTCGCGGCCGCCCATGGCATTGGGCTGGCCCGTGAGCGAGAAGGGGCCGGCGCCGGTGCGGCCGATCTGGGCGGTGGCCAGATGCAGGTTGATGATCCCGGCCACGGTGGCGGTGCCTTCGCTGCTCTGGTTCACCCCCATCGACCAGAGGCTGAGCACCCCGGCGGCTTCAGCCCACCACTGGGCCAGTTGGCGCAGGTCGGCTTCGGCGATGCCGCAGAGATCGCACACCCGCTGCGGCGTCCACTGCTGCCACAGCTCCTTGAGCTCGGCGAAGCCCTCGGTGTGGTCGGCGATGAAGCGCTCATCCAGCGCCTGCAGCTCAAGCAGGAGATGGCCAATGCCCTGCAGCAGCACCAGATCGGTGCCGGGACGAATCGCCAGATGCAAATCTGCCGGATCGGAGGTGGCCGTAGCGCGGGGATCAACGACCACGATCCGCAGGGCTTCTTTCTGTTTGCGCTTGCGCTTGAGCAAGCGCTGAAACAGCACCGGATGGCACTCGGCGGTGTTGGTGCCGATCAAGAACACCAGATCGGCGTGGTCGAGGTCGTCGTAGCAGCAGGGGGGGCCGTCGGATCCCAGGCTGCGGGCATAGCCAGCCACCGCCGAGCTCATGCACAGGCGGGAGTTGGCATCGAAGTTGTTGCTGCCCAGGGCACCCTTGAGCAGCTTGTTGGCCACGTAGTAGTCCTCGGTGAGGAACTGCCCGGAGCCATAGATCGCCAGGCCCTGCGGACCTTGCTCAGCCAGGGTGGTGCGGATGCGATCCACCAGCAGCGCAAAAGCCTGCTCCCAGCTGATCGGCGCGAACGGTTGATCGCGGCTCTCGCGCCACAACGGAGTGGTGAGGCGGTTCTGGTGCAGGGTTTCGCCCACCGTGGCGCCCTTCACGCACACCTGGCCGAGGGAGGAGGGATGGTGGCGATCACCGCGCGCCGTCCACTGGGGATCGCTGGGCTCCTTGGGGGGCTTCAGCTCCAGGCCGCAGCCCACACCGCAATAAGGGCACTGCGCCCTCGCCGCCTGGGAGCCAGGATCAGCAGCGATAGCAGCTGTGGCGACGTGAGGAGCGTTCAGCGGAGCAGATCTCGAGGAAGCCATTGGATCAAGGCGCCTGGCACCTCCCTGTGACGACCGCTACCAAACCAGGGATGCCCCCCCTGCGCTGCTGCCTGCTCAGCGGTGGGGCCAGCCAGCGCATGGGACAGGACAAAGCGCTGCTGCCGCATCCCGACGGTGGCACCTGGCTGGAGCACACCCTGCAGTTGCTGGCGGAGCTGGATGCACCGATCACGCTGCTGAGCCGCTGGCCCAGGCATCACGCCCTGGCTACAGCGCTGCAACTGCCGCAGCTGGACACCATCGCCGAGCCACCCCCTTGGGAGGGGCCGCTGTTGGCGCTGCACCGGCTGATGGAGCGCTATCCCGATACCCGGCTGCTGCTGGCGCCGGTGGACATGCCCCAGCTCAACACCGGCGCGCTGCACACCCTGATCGCGGCTGCCAATACGGCGCCGGAGTGGATCCATCTGGCCCACGACGGCGTCCGCAGCCAACCCCTCCTGGGGATCTACCCAAGCTCGCCAGCGATCCGCAGCGCCCTGGCCGCAGCGATCAACGACGGGGAGCGCCGGCTGCTGCGATGGTTGGACAGCCAACCTTCCAACCTGGTGCCACTCCCCGCTGGCGCGATCCGCAACGTGAACAGCCCTGCCGAGCTGTGACCCCCATGGCCACGCCCACCGACGAGCTCGGCCGGCCGTTCGGCGTGCTGCGGCTCTCGCTCACGGCCCGCTGCAATCTGGCCTGCCCCTATTGCCTGCCGGATGGGCAGGAACCTCCAGGCCTGCTCACGCTCGAGCAACGGCGGGTGGTGGTGCAGGCGGCGGTGGCCCTGGGGGCCCACAGCCTGCGGCTCACCGGCGGAGAACCGCTCCTGCATCCCCAGCTCGAGAGCCTGATTGAGGCGGTGCAACCGCTGCGGGCCCAGGGCCTGCGGGAGATCGCGCTCACGAGCAACGGCACCCTGCTCAGCGCCAGCCGCGCTCGAGCCCTGCGGCAGGCGGGCCTCGATCGCATCACCCTCAGCCTCGATGGCGCTGATGGCACCAGTGTGGCCCGCATGGCCGGCCTCAGCGATGCCAAAGCCGGCGCGCGCACGCTGGAGGCGGTGCTGGCCGCGATCGGCCATGCGCGGGATGCGGGCTTCGATCCAGCGGCTGGAGCTCTCAAGCTCAATGCCGTAATTCAGCGCGGCCGCAACGACGATCAACTGCTGCCCTTGGCCGCGCTCTGCCGCAGGCAAGGCCTGGAACTGCGGTTGATCGAATACATGGATGTGGGCAACCGCAACGGCTGGAGCCCGGCCGATGTGGTGAATGCCAGCGAGATGGCCGAGCGCATCAGTGCCCACTGGCCACTCGAGGAGATCGGGCGGGATCCACACAGCACCGCCCACCGCTGGCGCTACCGCGATGGCACCGGCCGGATCGCCGTGGTGGCGTCGGTGAGCCAACCGTTCTGCGGCGACTGCAACCGCCTGCGCGTCACCGCCGATGGGGTGGCCTACACCTGCCTGTTTGCCGCCCCGAGCAGTGGCCTGGATCTCAAGCCCTGGCTGCAACCCAGCAGCGATCCCACGGGCCTGGAGCAGGCCTTAACCCAGCTCTGGCGCCGCCGGCGCGACCGCTACAGCGAAGAGCGCCAAGCCAGCGCCATCGGCCGCGAGCATGCCGAGATGGCCTACCTGGGCGGCTAGAGCAACGCGGTCAGCCCCAGCAGCTTCAGCGAGGCCAACAGCAGCACCACTGCCAGGCAGCGCCGGATCCAGGCCACGGGCCAGTGGCGGCTGCCCAAGCGCGAACCTATCGCACCGGCAAGCACTACCGGAATCAGCACCAGGAGCCACTCGAAGCGCCCAAGCGCAAGCAAGGCACCGGGCCTGGCCACCACAAGCCCCGCCAGGCCGGCGATCGAGTTGAACAGGATGAACAACACCGAACCAGCCGCGGCCTCACGGGTGGTGCACCAGCGGCAGAGCAACAACAGCGGCGTGAGAAACACGCCACCGCCGGTGCCGGTGAGGCCAGCCAACAACCCGAGGCTGCCGCCGGCAGCGAGCAACAACGGCCGTGGTGGCTCCCGCAAAGTGGGGGGATCCACAGGCGCACACCCCAGCCGCCAAGCGGAAAACAACAGCACCGCACCCACCAGGCGGCGAAACCACAGCGAGGGCAGGTTCAACCATCCCCCCAGAAAGGCCCCTGGAATCGCCAGCAGATACACCGGCCAGATCCGGCGCCACGGCAGGTGACCTGCCCGCAGGAAATTCCAGCAACCCACGCTGGCCACGAGCGTGTTGAGGATCAGAGCCAGGGGCTTGATCTGCTCCGCCGGCAACCCCGCCAAAGCGAGCACAGCGATGTAGCCAGAAGCACCTGCATGGCCAACCGACGCATACAGGAAGGCCACAACCGCCAGGGCGATGGGAAGCAGCCCAACAGCGCCGATCACAACCAGTGCTGGGGATAAGGAAAGGCGCCGGGCACCCAACGGCTGAAGGCCCAGGCCAACAGCACCAACAGCAACGAACCGCTCAACACAGGAAAGAGCAGAAAGCCCCAAGCCACCTTCAGATACACCGCCAGAAAGGCCATGCCACCCGCGGGCGGGTGAAGGCAACGCAACTGTTGACCCAACAGGATCGTGAGGCCCACCGCCAAGGCCAGCACCAACGGCTCCTGCCCGGGAACCGTAACCAGGGAGACGCCGACCAAGCCGCCGAGCAGATTGCCCAGAACGATGTTGCGAGGCTGTGCCAGCGGGCTGGCGGGGTAGCCAAACAGCAGCACGCACGACGCACCCAAGGGCGCCACGATCAACACCTGGCCGCTCCACAGGGAGAGCAGGCCCAGCAACAGCACCGCACAGAGCGCCGCCAGGGAGGTGACGCCGATCTGGTTGAGATGAAAGCGGGGCTGATAGCGCCGGCCACGGCGACGTTCGCGCCGGGCTGCCACATGCAGACGACGCAACCGGCTCACCCCGCCGGCTCCGTGAGGCGGGGCAGCAGCTGCACCAGGTTGCAGGGGCGTGTGGTGTCGTTGAGCTGAGCTGATATCAAGCGATCCCACGCGGTTTCAACCGCATCCAACGATCCGGGCAGCACAAAAATCACCGTGCCATTGGCCACGCCAGCCAAGCAGCGGCTTTGCAGCGTGCTGGTGCCGATTGATTCAAACGAGAGCACCCGGAAGAGCTCCCCAAAACCCTCGATCGTTTTATCGAGCAGGGGTGCCACCGCTTCCGGGGTGCCATCCCGGCCGGTGAGCCCCGTGCCGCCGCTGCTGATCACCACCTGCACCGCTGGGTCGGCGACCCAGCGGCTCAGCTCCGCACGGATCTGATAACGGTTATCAGGCACGATGCGGCGCTCCGCCAGCCGGTGCCCCGCAGCCTCCAATCGCTGCTGCAGCGCGTCGCCGGAGCGGTCATCGGCCAGGGTGCGGGTGTCGGACACCGTGAGCAAAGCGATGGCGAGGCTCAAATCGGCAGCACAGGGGCAACCTTCATCGTCGCAAGAGAGTGCACGCGGCGATGGTTAGCGTTGTGGCCGCGGATGTCCCACGTGTGGGAACAATCAGAATCCTGCTGTTCGCTGGGCTGCGCGAGCGAGCCGGTTGGGGCGAACAGCACTGGCCGGCCAATCCTGGCTGCGCTGCAGGGCTCACACCCCGTGAGCTCTGGTTGCAGCTGCAGCTTCCTGGCGAGCTGGGTTCGCAGGTGCGTGTCGCAATCAACCGGCAGTTCGCCGACGCCGACACCCCCCTGCGGGCAGGCGATGAGCTCGCCTTTCTGCCCCCAATCAGTGGGGGCTGACACTGAGGCCATGCTGATCAAGATCGATCTCCACAGCACCGGCTTCGAACCGCTCGTTGTGCTGGAGCATTGGCAGCAGGCGCAGAGCGGGATTGCGGCAAGCGCCGCTGAAGCTCACTTCATTGGCAGGGTGCGCGGCGTCGCCGCGGATGGCTGCGCCCTCGAGGCGCTCGAGCTCGAGCACTACCCCGGCATGACCGAGCAACAGCTGGAGCAACTCGCCCGTGATTGCTGCAGCCGCCACAGAGTGAACCGCTGCCTGGTGCAGCACCGCATCGGCCGAGTACTCCCCGGCGAAGCGATCGTGCTCGTGGCCATCGGCGCCGACCGCCGCGGCCCCGCTCAGCGCTGCTGCCAGGAACTCCTGGAAGCCCTCAAACACCACGCCCCCTTCTGGAAGCGCGAGTGGCGCAGCGACGGCAGCCGTGAGTGGCTGAGCGGCAACACGCCGCTCTGAACTCAAAACACCGGCAAGCGCAACAGCTGCGCCCAGAGCTCCGTGCCCGCCTCCAGGCTCCCCAGCTCCGCCGGAATCTCCAGCAGCAGATCGGCCCCCTGCAGCGAACCGATGCGGGAGGAGGCCTGCGAGCCTTCGCTCCGCGCCCAGAGCCCGCCATCGGCCGCCAGCGCCAACTGAGCCCGGGCCAGCTCGGGCCGACCAGCCCCCCGGCGCAGCGGCGCCTCAAGCCGCACTTTCAGCCGCGGCAATAGCTGCAGCTCCACACCCTCCAGCCGTTGCAGCGCCGGCCAAAGCAGCTGAAGCGCCGTGATCGCCGCTGCCACTGGATTGCCCGGCAGCCCGAAGAACGGCACCCCCGCCACCTGCCCCCAGGCAAAGGGGCGCCCGGGCTTGAGAAACAGCTTCCAGAAGCGCACCGCTCCCAGTTCCTCTACGAGCGGCCGGATCCAGTCGCTATCGCCCGCCGATACGCCGCCTGTGCTCACCACCACATCACACCCCTCGGCCAACTCCCGCAGAGCGGCGCGCAAGGGCTCCGGTTGATCCACAACCACGCGCCGATCAGCCACGTCGTATCCCAACCGCTGCAACAACGCCGTGAGCAGGGCCGAATTGCTCTCCCAGATCTGACCCGGGCCCCGCTCCACCCCAGCCGGCAGCAGTTCATCACCGCTGATCAACAGGCCCAAGCGCGGCCGGCGGGTCACCCGCAGCTGCTGCACGCCGCAGCTGGCCAGGCGCCCCAGATCTGCCACCCCCAACCGCTGCCCCGCCGGCACCAGCTCCTGACCAGGGGCTGCTTCTTCTGTGGGTTGGCGAATCCAGGCATTGGGCCCGCAGGGTTTCACCAATGCGAGCTGCTCACCCTCCAGCGCCACCAATTCCTGGGGCAGCACCCGCTCACTCCCCTCCGGCACCACCGCGCCGGTGAGGATGCGCACCGCTTCACCGGCGGCCAATGCTTGTCCGTAGGGCGCGCCAGCGGACGACGCACCCACCAACCGCCACTGCTGGCCTGGCTCGGGCTGGGCCGCGCCGGCAATGGCGTAGCCATCCATGATCGAAGCCCGAAATCCAGGCACCGCGGCAGCAGCCAGCACGGAAGCTGCGGTGGTGCGGCCGAGGGCTTCGGTGAGCGGCAGGGCTTCTTCGAGCCCCAGCGGCTGCAGCGCCTCCAGGATCTGAGCGCGGGCCTGCTCCAGCGGCAGCCCTTCGCGGCCGTAGGGCTCAGCCTTCACGGGATCAGGCATCCGCGATGCCCTCCTCGCGCTGCCAATCACCATGGCGGCCGCCGCTCTTGCTCAGCAGGCGCACGCCGGTGATGGTCATCGCCGGGTCGGCGGATTTGAGCATGTCGTAGAGGGTGAGCAGGCCCACCTGCACGGCGGTCAGGGCCTCCATCTCCACCCCGGTGCTGCCGGTGGTGCGGGCGCTGGCCTCGAGGCGCAGGCCGGCGCCATCGCTGCAGGCCTCGATCGCCACATCCACGCCGCTCAAGGCAATCGGATGGCAGAGCGGGATCAACTCCCAGGTGCGCTTGGCCGCCTGAATCGCCGCCACCCGCGCCACCGCCAGCACATCACCCTTGGGGGCACGGCCCTCCAGCACCAGGGCCAACACCTCCGGGAGCATCACGATCACCCCTTCGGCCCGCGCTTCACGGCGGGTGGCCGGCCGCTCGCCCACCTCCACCATGTGCACCTCACCGGCGGCATTGAGATGACTCAACGATCTCGGTGGCAACTCCGGCGCCATAGCTGAGGCTGCAAGCAATCGCCCCACCATCCTGCTCGGCGTCAGCCGCGTTGCGGAGAAAACCAAAAACTTTCTGGATCGGGTGGAAGCAACCCTGCAACCGCTCTACCTTTCCCATCACCTTGAAGGTGGTGTGATGCTTGTGAAAAGCGGAAGCGGCTCCTTTTCGATGGTGGGCGGGTTCGTGATGAGTGCCCCGCAACACCACACGCCGCACCCTCAGCCGGTTACGGGCTTTGCCCTGCTCTGTAACCAGCTGCTCAAGCGCTTCCGCTAACAGCTGCAACCCGCGTGGGATGGTGAGCCCACACCCGGGCCCATCCCCATGCGCTGGAGCCGCCCCTCCACCAGCCTCTGCGCGTTCATCACGCTGTTGAACGATCGGCTGGGGGAGAGCATCGTGTTCCCCCTGCTGCCGTTTCTGCTGGCCAGCTTCACCAGCAATGGCCGCACCCTCGGCCTACTGGCGGGCAGCTATGCCCTGGCCCAGTTCGCCTTCACGCCGCTGATCGGCGCCCTCAGCGATCGCTACGGCCGCAGACCCGTGATCGCCGCCTGCGTGGCGGGTTCGGTGCTCGGCCTCGGGCTGTTTGCCGTCACCCTCAGCATCAACTGGCAGGCCATCCCCTGGGCCGCCGGCACGGCGATCCCCCTGGCGTTGCTGTTTGGCGGTCGCCTGATCGATGGGGTGAGCGGCGGCACCGCCGCTACAGCCGGCGCTGTGCTGGCCGACATCTCCACGCCGGAAAACCGGGCCAAAGCCTTCGGCCTGATCGGTGTGGCCTTTGGGCTGGGTTTCATCCTGGGGCCTGCCTTCGGAGGGTTGCTCGCGGGGTTCAGCGTCACCCTGCCGGTGTGGGTAGCCACCGGGTTTGCCGTGATGAACCTGCTGCTGGTGCTCACCGTGCTGCCGGAAACCCATCCGCCGGAGGCGCGCCAGGCGATGCCGCGCAAACGGGATCTGAACCCCTTGGTGGCCCTTAAGCGGGTGTTCACCAACCCCCAGGTGCGCCGCCTCTGCGGGGCCTTTTTCCTCTTCTTTCTGGCGTTCAACGGCTTCACCGCCGTGCTGGTGCTCTATTTCAAGCAGGTGTTCAACTGGGGGCCTGGCCTGGCCACAACCGCTTTCCTGGTGGTGGGCGTGGTGGCCACGGTGGTGCAGGGGGGGCTGATCGGCCCACTCGTGAACCGTTTCGGTGAATACCGGCTCACGCTGGCGGGCCTGGGCTTTGTGATCGTGGGCTGCCTGTTGATTCCCCTGGCCCAGGCCAACAACGCCGCCGCGGTGGTGTTCAGCGCCGTGGCGATCCTGGCCCTGGGCACAGGTCTGGTCACCCCGAGCTTGCGGGCGCTGGTGTCGCGCCGGCTGGGCGACAGCGGCCAGGGCGCAGCCCTGGGCAGCCTGCAGGGTCTGCAGAGCCTGGGCAGCTTCATCGGCCCACCACTCGCGGGCCTCAGCTACGACCTCCTGGGCCAGCGCAGCCCCTTCTGGCTGGGCATCGCACTGCTGGTGGGCGTGGCGTCGCTGGTGGCCGGGGGCCTGCCGTCAAGCGGGGAGCGCACGCAAAACAGCCCGATCTGATTGCTAATTTGCTCCTTCAGGTTGATCGGTGCTGAATGGCTGAACCCTTAGTAGCTCCCGAGCATTACATCAACCGGGAGCTCAGCTGGGTGGCCTTCAACCAACGGGTGCTGGCCCAGGCCCTGAGCGAACACACGCCACTGCTGGAGCAGGCGAAATTCAGCGCCATTTTCAGCAACAACCTCGATGAATTCTTCATGGTGCGCGTGGCTTCATTGAAGTCACAAATCGAAGCTGGCGTTCAAACCCTCAGCGACGACGGCCTCACCCCCAGCCAGCAGCTGGCCAAGGTGCGCGAGGCCCTGGCACCGCTGCTCAGCCAGCAGCAGGCCCATTACCGCCACTACCTCAAGCACCAGCTGGCCGAAGCCGGGGTGCACCTGATCGACTACGCGAAGCTCAACAAGAAGCAGCAGGAGTGGATCAACACCTACTTCCAGAACGCCATCTTCCCGGTGCTCACCCCCCTGGCGGTGGACCCGGCCCATCCCTTCCCCTTCATCAGCAACCTCAGCCTCAACATCGCTGCGCTGATTCGTGATCCCGAATCGGGCCAGCAGCAGTTCGCCCGGGTGAAGGTGCCGCAGAAAAATCTGCCGCGCTTCGTGCAACTGCCGGTGGAACTGAGCGACCACGCCCCCACGCCCGTGTACAGCGCCGTACCGCTGGAGCAGGTGGTGGCCTTCAACCTGCAGCTGCTCTTCCCCGGCATGACTGTGGAAGGCCACTACTTCTTCCGCGTGACCCGCGACGCCGACCTGGAACTGCGCGACCTCGAAGCCGACGATCTGATGGAGGCCCTGCAGCAGGGTCTGCGCAAGCGGCGCATGGGCGGAGAAGTGGTGCGCCTGGAGGTGGCCGATGAGATGCCGCAAGACGTGGTGGATCTGCTGCTGGAAGGCACCGGCGTGGAACCAGCCGACCTCTATCGGGTGAATGGCCCGCTCGGCCTCGACGATCTGATGAGCCTGATGGCGGTGCCGCTGCCCAAGCTCAAAGACAAGCCCCATCGCGGCCGCACCCCCGCCGTGCTGGCCCGCGCCCAGAAGAGCCTGCTGGAAGACGGCTCGATCAAGGCCGAGGAATTCGAGAGCATCTTCTCGGTGCTGCGCCGCGGTGATGTGCTGCTGCATCACCCCTTTGATCTGTTCTCCACCTCCGTGGAGGAGTTCATCAATCAGGCCGCCGACGATCCGTCGGTGCTCGCCATCAAGATGACGCTCTACCGAGTGTCGAAGGATTCACCGATCATCAAGGCCCTGATCCGCGCCGCCGAAAACGGCAAGCAGGTGATGGCGCTGGTGGAGCTCAAGGCCCGCTTCGATGAAGACAACAACATCCAGTGGGCTCGGCAACTGGAGCGCTCCGGCGTGCACGTGGTGTATGGCGTGATCGGGCTGAAAACCCACACCAAAATCACCCTGGTGGTGCGCAAGGAAAAAGAGAAGCTGCGCAGCTACTGCCATATCGCCACCGGCAACTACAACTCCCGCACCTCCACCCTCTACACCGATCTGGGGCTGCTTTCGGCGCGGCCGGAGCTGGGGCAAGACCTGGCCGAACTGTTCAACTACCTCACCGGCTTCTCCAAGCAGCAGGAATTCCGCCGGCTGCTGGTGGCGCCGGTCACGCTGCGGCGACGCATGCAGGAGCTGATCCAGCGAGAAACCGAGCACGCCCGTGCCGGCAGGCCCGCCGGGATCAAGGCCAAGATGAATGCCCTGGTGGATCCGCGCATCATCGGCCTGCTGTATGAGGCCTCTCAGGCCGGCGTGCAGATCGATCTGGTGGTGCGCGGCATGTGCAGCCTGCGCCCGGGCGTGGAAGGCGTGAGCGACAACATCCGTGTGTCGAGCGTGATCGGTCGCTTTCTGGAGCACTCACGTCTCTTCTGGTTCGCCAATGGCGGCAACGACGAGGCCTACATCGGCAGCGCCGACTGGATGGGCCGCAACCTCGATCGCCGCGTGGAAGCCGTGGTGCCGATCGAAGATCCCACCCTCCACCAAAAGCTCCTGGCCCTGATCGATGCCTACCTGGCCGACAACTGCACCGCCTGGGACATGCAAGCCGACGGCAGCTTCGTGCGCCGCATCCCCGACGAGGAGAACGTGGCCGTTCAAGCCGGCCTGATCGATGGCTGGCACCGCAGCCCACACGGCAGCGACAGCTAGCTGTAAACACCGATACAAACAAGAAGAAATTCCAACGAAAATGCTGCAGTAAGTCTTCCGATTCGCGGCAGTCTCGCGTTAGCAAAAGTGCTAAATTCCGGCCAAATCAATCCGAGGTCGGAGCAAAGAGCTTGTCTCAATCCTCCAGCAGACCTCACCCTCACACCACCGCCCAGCCCAGCGCCGCTGGTTTCGACGCCATGGATGCCAACAACGCCGCAGCTTCCGGGCCGACGAGCAACAGATCAACCAACCGAAATGGCGCCTCACGCCAGGGTGGTCGGCTGAGTGCAGATTCCATCGGCTGGTACCTGAGCAACATCGGTCGTGTGCCACTGCTCACGCCCGCCGAAGAGATCGAACTGGCCCATCACGTGCAAGCGATGAAGCAGCTCCAGGAGCTGCCCAGCGATCAACTCACGCCGCGTCAGAAGCACCAGATCCGCATGGGCTGCCGGGCCCGCGATCGGATGATGGCCGCCAACCTGCGCCTGGTGGTGAGCGTGGCGAAGAAATATCAAAACCAGGGCCTCGAATTGCTCGATCTGGTGCAGGAAGGTGCGATTGGCCTGGAGCGCGCGGTCGACAAATTCGATCCCGCCATGGGCTACAAGTTCTCCACCTACGCCTACTGGTGGATCCGCCAAGGGATGACGCGCGCCATCGACAACAGCGCCCGCACCATCCGACTGCCGATCCACGTGAGCGAGAAGCTCTCCAAGATGCGGCGGATCACCCGGGAGCTCTCCCACCGCTTCGGCCGGCAACCCAATCGCCTCGAGCTCTCCCATGCCATGGGCATGACGCCCGACGAGCTGGAGGATCTGATCTCCCAGAGCGCGCCCTGCGCCTCCCTCGATGCCCACGCCCGCGGCGACGACGACCGCAGCACCCTGGGCGAGCTGATCGCCGATCCCAACAGCAATGAGTCCATGGATTCCATGGACCGCAACCTGCAGAAGGAACACCTCGGCACCTGGCTCTCGCAGCTCAACGAGCGGGAGCGGCGCATCATCGAGTTGCGCTTCGGCCTGGAAGGCAACGAGCCGCTCACCCTCGCTGAAATCGGCCGTCAGATCAACGTGTCGCGCGAGCGGGTGCGCCAGCTGGAGGCCAAGGCCATCCTCAAGCTGCGCATGATGACCAATTATCAGCAGGCTGCCTGAGCCTGCTCTGTTGAATCCGGTTCTCATCCAACAGCTCACCGGCATCGCCGTTGTGCTGCTCTGGCTCGCCGTTGTGGTGGGCACCGCTCTCGCCGTTCGCCATCGCTTTCCCGATCAACGGGAATGGAGCCGCAAGGTGGTGCACATCGGCACAGGCCCGGTGGTATTGCTGGCGTGGTGGCTCGGAATCGCCCGTTGGGTGGCGCTGCCCGCTGCCGTGGCCGTCACCCTGGCCACAGCGTTGAACCACCGGTTCCGGTTGCTGCCCGCCGTGGAAGATGTCGATCGCCACAGCTACGGCACGGTGGCTTATGGCGCTTCGATCGCGATCCTGCTGGCGCTGTTCTGGCCGCAGCAGCCCCTGGCCGTCGCCGCTGGCGTGCTGGTGATGGCCATCGGTGATGGCCTCGCCGGGCTGGTGGGACCTCAGCTGCGCTCACCCCGCTGGCGCCTGCTCGGCCAGGGAAAATCGCTGGCCGGCACCCTGGCCATGACCGGGGGAGCACTGGCAGTGCTGATCCTGTTGCAGCTCCTGGCCCAGAGCCAGGGCTTCGACGCGCCGGCCTGGCCCCAGCTGATCGCGATCGCCCTGCTGGCCACTGCCCTCGAGCAGGCCAGCAGCTTCGGCATCGACAACCTCACGGTTCCCCTAAGCGCCGGCCTGCTCTGGCAGCACTGGGCCCACTAACGCGCCCTTCAGGCCAGGAGCATCGCCTCGCAGCGCCGCTCCCAGTCGTGCTGGGTGCCCAGGCCCGCCACCAAGAGGCGGTCATCGGGCTCTGCCAACAGGCGCAACTGCCACTGACGAATCGCCTCAGCACGTTCCAACCACACATCCACCACGGTGCCGTGGATGAGATCCGGCTCCCAACCGCGCCCCCGGGCTGTCTCCAGCGCCCAGCCGAGCAACGCATCGAGTTGGAAGGGACGAAAGCCCGCAAAGGCCGGCCCTTGTGCAGCACTCAGCGAGCTCTGCTCAAGATAAAAAAGCTGCAAGGGCTCTGATACGCCACAGAACTGCAGGAGATAGGTCATCAGCAGACCTCCTGATTGCGACTCAGCCAAAACTACGCAGCAGCGATCAGGGCGCTGTTCACACCAAACAGTTTGCAACGTTGCTGTGAATTAGCACTCCCAACACGCGAGTGCTAATTCATCTCATAGAACCCTCAAACCAAAGCTGCAGCCTTGGTTTGCGCCTTGGCAACGGCACCGGCAAGCTCAGCCAGCACCTCACGGGTGGAGCCCAGATCGATGCAGGCATCGGTGATGCTCTGGCCGTAGGTGAGCTGGCTCAGATCCGCAGGAATCTTCTGGTTGCCGGCCACCAGATGGCTTTCGATCATCACGCCCATCACATGGCATGAACCCGCGCGCAGTTGCTCGGCCACCGCCGCGGCCACCTCGCCCTGGCGGCGGTAGTCCTTATTGGAGTTGCCGTGGCTGCAATCCACCATCACGCGCGCCGGTAGACCGTCTTTCTGCAGAGCCGCCGCCGCGGCTTCAATCGCCTCGGCGTGGAAGTTGGTGCCCTGCTTGCCGCCCCGCAGCACCAGGTGCCCATCGGGGTTGCCGGTGGTGGTCACGATCGCGGCGCTGCCGTCTTTATTAATGCCCAGGAAATGGTGCGGGCGTGCAGCCGCTTCCATGGCATTGATGGCCGTGCTGGCGCTGCCATCGGTACCGTTCTTGAACCCGATCGGCATCGACAGCCCCGAGGCCATCTCGCGGTGGGTCTGGCTTTCGGTGGTGCGGGCGCCGATGGCGGTCCAGCTGATCAGATCAGCGATGTACTGCGGCACCACCGGAT
>Ga0194113_10001178_pt1 | contig 35924 bp, 17 predicted proteins | sample TA2MahC200mmetaG_FD_146193 | JGI IMG/M metagenome (GOLD analysis project Ga0194113, IMG submission 146193) | Freshwater microbial communities from Lake Tanganyika, Tanzania - TA2015017 Mahale Deep Cast 200m | ecosystem: Environmental > Aquatic > Freshwater > Lake | place: Tanzania: Lake... | reverse complement strand
GCTTCGTCTGTTCGAATCACGGGCAGCAGTTGATCGTGCCGAGTCCGCGTTCCGGCGGTCCCATGATCGACTTCTTCGACCCGCGCGCCACCGAGTTTCACCTTCACCACATCGCCCGCACGATTCTCAAGGAGTTGGGCCGCGATTCGTTCGCAGGGACCTGCTTCAAGGCGATGGAGTTCGACAGCATGGAACTCGACGGCTTCACGCCCTGGACGGAAGCGATGGCCGGGGCGTTCGAGCGCCACGCCGGCTACCCGGTGGTCCGCTTCCTGCCCCTGCTGGCCGGCTGGAAACTGGCCGATCAGGACGCCCAGGAGCGGTTTCTCTACGATTGGCGGAAGTTCGTGAGCGACCGGTTGATCGCGTCGCACTACGCCACGGGTCGCGAGGTCCTTCACTCCTATGGCGTGCAGCTCATCGCCGAATCCGGCGGGCCGGGGCCGCCGATCTGGGATTCCAATCCGGTGGACGGCATTAAGGCGCTCGGCGTGGTGGACATTCCGCGCGGCGAGTTCTGGATCCGGCATCGCGGGATCTTCCTGGTCAAGGAGATCGCGGCCGCGGCGCATGTCTACGACAAGCGGCTGGTGGATGCGGAGTCCTTCACCACCTGGCGACGCTGGGTCGACGGGCCGCTGAATCACAAGGCGCTGGCCGATCGCGCCCTTTGCGAGGGTCTGAACTGCTTCTCGGGGCACACCCTGGCCAGTTCGCCGCCCGAGGCTGGGCTGCCCGGCTGGGCCTATCATGCCGGAACGGACATCAACCCGCGCGCGACCTGGTGGCCGATGGTGCGCGGGTTCATGGACTACCTCGCCCGCTGCTCCTACATGCTCCGGCAAGGCTGGGCTGTGGCGGATGTCTGCTATTTCTACGGCGACCAGGCGCCGAACTTCTTCCCGCCGCTGTGCAATGTGGAGACCAGGCCGCTATTGGACGGCCTCGCGCCGCAGAACGATTTCGACATCTGTTCCTCGGACGTGATTCTCCAGCGCATGCGCGTGGAGAGCGACCGGATCGTGCTGCCGGACGGGATGAGCTACGCCGCGCTGGTGCTGCCGGAGCAGGATCATATTCCGTCCGAAGTCATCGCGAAGATCCGCGCGCTCGTGGCCGACGGGGCAACGGTGATCGGCCACCAGCGGCCGACGCGCGCCCCGGGGCTGCGCAGCTCCGAGGCGGAGAACCAGCAGGTGAGACAGATCAGCGAAGCGCTCTGGGGCGTGGACGAGCCGGGCGGGGCAGCGGCTCAAGTCCGGTCGATGGGCCGCGGCAGGTTTGTGATCACCCGCGATCGCACCAAGGCGCTGCGGGAAATCGGCGTCGGCCCGGATTTCGAGATTGCGGGGCGCGGCGAACCGGACCTCGGTCCGCTGGATTTCGTCCGTCGCAAGACCGCCGATGACGAGTTCTATTTCATCCGCAACAAGACCCGGCAGCCGCAGGCCCTGACCTGCCGTTTCCGGGTCGCGGCGGAGGCCAGCGGGCAGACGCCCGAGTTCTGGTGGCCCGATTCGGGCCGCCGCAGCGTTTGCCGCGGCTGGAAAGCCCTCGCCGGAGATTACACCGAGCTGCCCGTGGAGTTGGGCCCCCTCGGGTCGGTGTTTGTCGTGTTTCGCAAGGGCGGAGGTGGCGATGATCTCGATTCGCTCGCCCGCGATACCTTCAAGGCCGCGGCGGCGCCCGAACCCTTGACTCTGGACGGGCCGTGGCAGGTCGAGTTCCCCGAGGGCTGGGGCGCGCCGCGCGCGGCGAGCTTCGGGAAGCTGCAAAGCTGGACCGAGTCCGCCGATGAAGGCATCCGGTCCTTCTCGGGCATCGCCACCTACCGGAAGTCGTTCGAGTTGCCGGAATCGCTGGCGAACAAAGACCGGCTGTTCCTGCAGCTGGGCGACCTTGCCGAAATCGCCGAGGTCACGCTCAACGGAAGGCCGCTGGGTCTGTCGTGGCTGCCGCCCTACCGGATCGAGATCTCCGGGTCCGCCCGTGCCGGCGTGAATCAGCTGGAGATTCGCGTCGCCAATCTCTGGGCCAACCGGTTGAACGCCGATTCGCTGCTGCCCGAGACCAACCGTTTCACGCGCAGCAACCTCGACCGGATCCAGACCGATCCGACCTCCGACAGCAGCTACGGCCGTGTTCCGCGCGGCCCGACCCGGCCGGTCTACACCAACATGCCGCCACTGATGAGGTCGGGGCTGTTCGGCCCGGTGCAGGTGATCACGCCCGAGGGCGACGGGGCCGGGCCCCGGCCTGCCGCTGCGGCGGGCCGGTTGTTGCCGGTGCTGGAGCCAGGCGCCTTGCGTGGCTGCGTCGCGGCCTTCAACGGGCACCTCAAGCCCACCATCAAGGCCCACGAAGGCAAGGCCTGCGTGGATGCCTGGGTGACTCCACTTTGCCAGTCTGCCAGCTACAACAAGCAACTCGGTGAGGTTCTCGAAATGCACGGGCCCCACCAGGTGATCCATCTAGACACCGGTCTGCTGGCCGATGCCTGCGCCAAGCGCGTGCTTGAGCTGACTTCCACTGCGCCCAACCCATCGGAGAAGCCATGAAGCCCTCCACCCGACGCCGTTTCCTCCGAAACTCCGCCGCCGCGGCTGGCTTGTCCGCGACCGGTCGCACCGAAGAAGATCAAATCGAAACCAACGGATGGTCCACGATGAAGAAATCGGCTGCCCGCGTCCTCCTCGCCGCCCTGCTGCTCGTGCCGCTGGCTCCGCTCCACGCCGCCGAGAAGCCGCCGCAAAAGCCCAACATCCTGTTCATCATCGCGGACGACGCATCGCCCCATTTTGGCCAGTCCCATGGATGCTCGTGGGTGAAGACGCCGAACATCGACCGGCTGGCCCGCAACGGCGTGGTGTTCGACAACGCCTACACGCCGACCGCCAAGTGCGCGCCGTCGCGCGCCGCTATCCTGACCGGGCGCAACCCGTGGCAGCTTGAGGAGGCGGGGAATCACGTGCCGTATTTCCCCGTGAAGTTCAAGGCCTTCAGCGAGGTGCTGAACGAGGCGGGCATCACCGTGGCCAAGCAGGGAAAGGTCTGGGGGCCCGGGTCCGCCGTGACCGCCGACGGCAAAGAGCGTTCGTTCGGCTTCCGTCAGACCGCCGACGGGAAGAAGAATCCCGGCATAGGCTTTGCCGAGATGCTCAAGAAGCGCACTGCGGGCGCGCCGTTCTTCTACTGGTTCGGCAGCCCAAATCCGCATCGCGGGTACAAACCGGATTCAGGAATCCAGGCGGGCAAGAAGATCGGGGATATCGCCCGCGTGCCGGGTTTCTGGCCGGACAACGAAACGGTCCGGAAAGACATGCTGGATTATGCGGTCGAAATGGAGGCCTTCGACGCGGAGGTCGGCGAGCTGCTTCAGGTACTGGACGCCAGCGGTGAGGCATCCAACACGCTGGTGATTGTCACGTCGGACAACGGCATGCCCTTTCCGAGGTCGAAGGGACACACCTACGACATCTCGACCCGTCTGCCTCTGATCGCCTGCTGGCCGGCGGGCATTGCCAAGCCCGGTCGCCGGGCCACCGAGTTCGTCAGCTTCATCGATTTCGCGCCGACCTTTCTTGAACTGCTGAACGTGGACGGCGCGAAGGCGGGCATGTCGCCGATCACCGGCCGCAGCTTCGCCAGCCTGCTGCGCGCGGAGCCCGATCCGTCGCGCAGTTCGGTGATCCTCGGCCGCGAGCGAAACGACGTGCTGGCGCGACCGGGAACGCCCGCCGGCCTTGGCTATCCCTCGCGCGCCATCCGCGAGGGCGATTGGTTCTACATCCACAATTTCGCCCCGGACCGCTGGCCCTGTGGAAATCCTGAACTCGGACTGAGAGACACTGACGCCAGCCCGACGAAGACGCTCATCGATCAACTCGGCCAGGACGACCGCTTCTGGCAGATGTCCTTCGGAAAGCGCCCGCCGGAGGAGCTCTTCAATCTGGCCAAGGATCCCGACTGTATCAACAACCTGGCAAACGTGGCGGAACACGCCGCAAAGCGGACAGCCTTGCGCGCGACCCTTTTCGACGAACTGAAAAGACAGGACGACCCGCGCGTCCTCGGCAAGGGCGATGTTTTCGACAACTACCGTTCGCCGTCGGAAGAGAAGCACAGCGCTAAGAAGCAGAAAGCCAAATGAAGCATCCGCACCTCCTTCTCGCACTCCTGCTCCTAGCGACCGCGCTCAAGGCCGAAGTCGTCATCTATCCCGATCCCGGCGATCTGGGCGGCTTCCAGAATCTCCGCAAGTCGGAGCGCTATGCCGTGACCGTGAACGGCAAACGGACGACGGTATATGCCTCGAACAACCGCACCGGCAAGGATGTCGATGGGCGGGATATCCCCAAAGGCTACATCACCGATGCGCAGTTCTGTTACTTCTCGTTCACCAACGAGGCCGTGACCGTGGATGTCTCGTCTCCGGACGGGAAAGGCATCTCCCATGCCAGCCTCCATCCGGAACGCTTGGGCATCAAGGCCGGTGTCAGTGATGGGCGTGTCCGCTTCACGATGGACCAGCCGCGGAAGATCGTGCTCAAGACCAGCGACGAGGAACTCCATCCGCTCGTCATCCTCGCGGATGCGCCCGACACGGACATCCCGACGGGGCCGGACGTGACGCGCTTCGGCCCCGGCATCCATGACATCGGGTTCCAGCGCCCGATCCGTGACGGCGAGACGATCTACATCGACGGCGGAGCCGTGGTCAAAGGCACACTGCGCAAACCCAAGGAGGATGGGCCGCTGAAGAACTTCACGCTGCGCGGCCGCGGCATCATCTACGGCGGCGACAATGAGTTCATTGCGCGCGGCAAAGGTTGGGGACGCGGCATCACCGCTTGGGAACGGGGTCTGTATTCGGGGCGGATCGAAGGGTGCATCCTGCTCGACAGCGTCCACTGGAACATGGGATTCGGTAACCACAATTCGACGTTCAAGAACCTCAAGATCATCTCGTTCTATGGCAATACCGACGGGGTCAGGGTCGGGCCGGGCTCAACCTGCCGGGACTGTTTCGTGATGACCAACGACGACGCGCTGCTGCCCGAGGGCACCGGAGCCGGAGCCATCATCGAAGACTCCGTGATCTGGCACCACAAATGGGGTAATCCCTTCAAGATCATCAATATCGGGGGCGAACAGACCGGCGGCACCCACGATGTGACCTTCCGCAACATCGATGTCCTGACCACGGGTTCCCCCGTGTTCCTGTCGCCCCACGAGCACCGGCCGGACACCTACACCTTCGCCAAGAAGCAGGCACCGACCCGCAATATCCTGTTTGAGAACATATACGTGGAGCGCGCCAAGACGCTCTTCCAACTGCGACCGCCGATCGGCAGCGTGCTCTCCCATGTCACGATTCGGAACCTCCACACGCCCGTTGCCACCGGGATCATTGATGGCTGGAGCCCCGACGTGAGGGTCGAGGACCTCACCATCGAGGGGCTTGTGGTCGGCGGCAGGCCGGTCCGTTCGCTCAAGGAGACCCAGATCAAGGTCGGCAAACACACGGCGCGGATAATCCTGAAATGAAGACAACCGAAGTGTGAACAACTCGAATGAACGCAATGAGGAAACTCATCCACGAAGCCCGAACAACAAGAGAAACAACGCTGTCTCACGGATAGACCAGCGGTATCCACCGACTTGAAGTCACGCGTCTCGCGTCGCCACACCGCCACCCGCATCGCCACGGCCACCGTGGGCGCGGCGATGGCGACGCACTCAAGCGCTGCGGAAAGCAAATCCCAGCCATCCACTGACACCCTGGACGTGCCCGTCGTCGGTGGCGGCACCGCAACGACCGGCGGTGTGGACTACGCGGGCATAGAGGGCGATACGGGCCGGGAGGCTTCGGCCGCGACGCCGAGGGCTCGCGTCCGGTTCGTTCTTGTCTTCGCGTAGGCCCTCGTGCAGCCTGCGCGCCATGAACGCGCGGCTTCAGGCCGCTCCCGACAGGCGCGCCCGCCCTGCGAAGCCCGCAGGGCGAAGCAGGGTGCCCGCACCGCCCGCGAAGCGATTCCCTTTCAGGTACAGTGCCGCACCGAAGCATGGCGCGTTCTGGGATTGCGCCGTGGAAGCGCGGAGCGTGGACTTTCAAGTCGTCCGGGCTGCTCCTGCCGGCAATCCGTGGAGCACCGCCCCCGGGCGCTTGAACGGCGCGTTGCACAACAACAAGACCGGCCAGCCCGAGCCGGTGGAATTGCAGCCCACGGGATCGGCTCTGCGCCGCCGCGTCACTTTCCCTGTTTTCAATTCGTCGACAAGCGATAGGATAGCGGAATGAGAACATCGATCACCACCCTCACCCTCCTGTTGGCGCTCGGCTTCGCGGGACGCGGAGCGGAACCGAAGCCGCAGCCCGAATCCTCCACCAACTCCGCCAATCCAGTGGATTCCTTCCCTGCCCCGCCCGACCTCCAGTCCGTCGAGCGCATGTGGGAATCCGGCCAGACGCTTCCCGCCGAGATCGCCGCGCGGTTTCCGAATCCACCGCTGCAGGTGCCCGCGGACACCGGGATCAATGTGCTCGTGGATCTGGCCCACCAGTGCGCCTTCGCCACGATGTGGACCCTGCCGGGCATGCTCCACCCGCTGGGGTTCCGCTCGATGGTGAGCCACGCTTCGCTGGATACCGTGCTCACGCCGGGCAAACCCAGCCGCATGCGCGTCCCCGTGGGCAAGGCGGCCGACGGCAAACCGTTGCGTTCCTTCGGCTGGGTGCCGAATCCGCAGTTCGATGTGCTGATCACATTCCAGGCAGATCCCAACGCCCAGCTCTACCTGCCGGAAGAACGCGCCGCGGTCGAGACCTTCGTGAAGGAGGGAGGCGGCGTTGTGATCCTCGGCAACGGCATCGGACGCTCGGATGCCAAGCACTGCGAAGTCTGGGCCGATCGCAGCCTGGGCACGACCTTCGGGGTGGACTTCAAGGGCGCCGCCGCGCAGCCCGCGCAACCGTTGTTGGGTCGGGATTGGGAGATCCTTCGGAGCCATGCGAACGGGGTGCCCAGCGTGGCGCGTCGCATCGTGGGCAAGGGCCGCGTTGTGCTGGTGTCTTCCATGAGCGAGTTCGTCTGGAACGGGAAGACCGAGGATGAGGCCGCCAAAGCGGAGAAACGCGCCTTGTTGAAGGATACGGTGGCCTGGGCCGCCGGCGGAAACGCGCCGGTCGGCGGGGAAGCGCGATTTCCGCAGACCCACGGTGGCGGCGGGGGGATCTACCCGGAGTTGGAGGAGCGGCAGAAAGGCGTCGTGGTCTACTACGCCCGCAACCAGAAGTCGCAGATCCTCGATGTCGTGCGAAAGGAGGTTCCGAAGGTCACCGACAAGCTCTTCGCATGGCTGCCCTCGCCGGTTCCGGAGGAGCCCATGTTTGTCATCCTCGCCGCAGGAGACGGGGGCGGCTGGGCGGTGAACAACTGCTATCCGAAGGAAACCGGCACAATCTCGCTCGACGCGATCGGCTTGCTCGGCATTTACGCCCACGAACTGGGCCACACGATGAGCGGGCCGCGCAATGCCAAGGGCGAGGCGGCCGGGAACCACTGGATCGGGGGCAACCAGGGCGAGCCGCACGCCGGCTGGTGGCAGGGCAAGATCCTGGCGATGTACAGCGGCAACCCCGCGATGCGCAACTGCAACAAGCTGTTCGAGACCGACAAGAGCGCAACGGAGGTTGACCTCGGGCTCCTCAACGACCGCGAGGTCGTCACGAAGTGGGGCGCCGGCAAAATGTTCATGAAGATCTGGTGGATCTGGCAGAAACTCGACGACCGCTACGGAACCACCTGGTATCCGCGGTGGCGATGGGTCCAGCACACCCGCTGGCAGAACGACCCCGGACGGAAGCTCTCCATGGAAGAAACGGTCGAGGACATGAGCATTGCCTGCGGCGAGGATCTCTTCCCGTTCTTCAAGAAGGTCGGCACGACCCTGACACGAGACCGGCTCGAGACCATCTCGTTCCTGGGCAACTCGCTCAGCCTGCAAGTGGCCCCGCTGGAGGTCACACCCGCCGGGAATGCCCGCTTCGATGCCATCGGCGATTACACCAAGCCCATCCCGTTGCCCCCGCCGGACCCTCACAGGATCCCGCAGTGAATAGGGACCGGAGGCGGCGAAACGGGCCGGGAGGGCGAGAGACGCATGTGAAAGCGCGGCTTCCGTCCGCCCCCAACGGGCGTGTCCCCGAGCCACAGGGGAAACGGTTTCTCATCGGGCTGATCGTCGCGGCGTGGGGACTGGCCCGGCCCGGGGCCGCGGAGGCGGCGCCTGTGCCCCCCGCGATGGACGCCCCGAGCGAGGCGATCCCACCGGCTGACGCCGTGGCCGCCAGGCTTGAGCCGGCCCGGGAGCGGCTCTTCGCGGCGCGGGAGAACAGCCTCGGCATGAAGTTCGTGCCGGTACCGGGGACGAAGGCGGCGTTCTGCGTGTGGGAGACGCGCAACCGGGATTTTCGCGCGTTCAAGGCCGACCACGACAGCGGGAGCTTCGAGAACCAGAGCCTGAACGGTGCCGATCAGCCGGTCGTGAACGTGTCATGGGATGACGCGAAGGCATTCTGCGACTGGCTGACGCGAACCGAACGGCAGAAGGGGCTCATCGGGAAGGCGCAGTCCTACCGGCTGCCGACGGAAAGCGAGTGGGGCGTGGCGGTGGGGTTGAACGACGCGCGCGGCGGGACGTCGACGAACCAGGGCGAGCGGATAACCGCCGACTATCCATGGGGCCGCGAGTGGCCGCCACCGAAGGGGGCGGGAAACTACTCCGGAGCGGAAAGCGCGTGGAGTTCGGCGAGAATGAACGGCTACCGTGACCACCATGCGGTGACGGCGCCGGTCGGCTCGTACGGCCCGAATCGTCATGGGCTGTTCGATCTTGGGGGCAACGTGTGGGAATGGTGCGAGGACTGGTACGATTCCTCTCAGCAGTTCCGGGCGCTGCGGGGCGGCTCCTGGGGCACCACGGGGCCCGGGGATTCCATGCTTTCCTCCGGCCGTGGCCGGGGCCGCCCCGGGGAACGCGGCAGTTTCGGCGGATTCCGCGTGGTCTTGTCTTCGCCCTCCCCCTGACAACGTGATCCTGCGGGAGGGACGCCCCCTCCCCCGCATGCCGCGGCGCAGTCCGAAGGGCGAAGACGGGACTACCGACGCCGAACAGGTCTGCTTGTCCTCCGAAGCCTCGGCGCAGGAGGATGGCGTACGCGAACGGCTGCTCCGTCGCGGCAGGACTGGACTGTCTCTCATCCACGCGCGGGCTCGACAAGCGCCTGCGCTCCGGGCCGTCCGGAGCATGCCCCGACTCGCCCGGAGCTCCTTCGTGTCTCGTTCTTGCCAACCCGCAGGCGCTCTGGCAGCTTCACCACCATGCGAACGCGGCGTCAGGCCGGTCCCGACGGGCAAGCCTGCCCTGCGAAGCCCGCAGGGCGAAGCAGGGTGCACGTACCGCCCGAAAAGCGACTTCTTATCAGGAGCCCGATCAATCGGTGACCATTGCATCTGTGGGGTGGACCATGAACCTCAAGAACCTCCTGGAGTCGCCGGGCGGTGCTGAACTCGTGCGCCGCAAAGTCCGACGCCTTGTCATCATGGGCGGGCAATGGGATCCGCCGGATACTCTCCTCTTCGACTCCATGAACCTCGCCGGACAGAACTCCATCGCCCCTGCCTACGAGGCCGGCAAGTTCATCGTTGACCAGTGGCCGACGGAAATGGTCTTCACCGGAATCCTCATGGGCCGGGCGGTCAAGACCGGCGACGCACTCAAGCAAACACCGGAGTTGAACCCCGTTCGCGAGGTCTATCGTCTGTGCAAGGCCGCGCGCAAGCAGGCCAACTGGGATCATCCCAGCTACGACCAGGAAGCGGTGTTGTTCGCGGCGCGCGGAGAGGGCGATCTCTTCCGGCGCCACGGCGGCGGCGCGCCCGAGATGCTGCTTCAAAACGATCCCAAGACAGGCAAGCCCGCCTGGCGAACCCGCTGGCGCACGGATCGCGTGTCGGCTCACGGTTACCTGACGTTGGCGCGCGAACCGGCCAAGGTCGCCCAAGCCATCGAAAGCCTGATGATTCAACCGCCGCGGCCACCAGGGAATGGGACACCGTGAAGCGCTTCCATTCCGTCCGACTCTCGTCGTCGGGCCCGATATCGTCCGGCTCTCGCTTGTGTCTTCTCTTGACGCTCCTCGCATTGGCCCACTTGCCGTGGTTGGTTGGCCCGGCCTCCGCGGCCAGCACCTATCGCCCCCAGCTTCTCAAGGCCGGCCCTCCACCCACCCGGCTGGTGGTGCTCGACCTCACCGCGGACAAGGCCGGCGGCGAGGAGATCGGCGTGTCACCCGGCTTCGACCGCGCCAAGGCGAATAACGCGAAGAAGCAGTACCGCATGTATCCGTTCTACTCGGAGGCCAAGGAGGCGCTGGGCACGCACGCCTGCCTGCAGGGGCTCATCAACCGCCGCGGCGGCGAGAAGGTCTATTTCACCAGCTTTCCCATCCGCTGGCTGTGGGACGGGGACGCCGGAGGACCTGGCAACGCGAGCAAGGACATCCTGGCGCAGAATCTGATTCCCGTGCCGCGCGAGGACCGAACCGCCGAGCTTTCCCATGCGCCCTACACCGGCAAGCAGTATCCCGCGCTGCTCTGGCTGCTCGACCATTACGTCGCCAACAAGCAGGTGCCGGTGCGCGGCAAGATCATCGCCCCCGCCGCGACCGGTTTTGATGTCAACATGGCCATCTGCGCGGCGATCACGGCCTCCGGGTTCGAGGATGGCTTGTTCGTCAGCGAGAAGACGCTCCCGTTCCTGGAGGCCAACGGCTGGGGCGACGACAAGTTGCCCGTGCTGTTCGACCTGCGCGGCAAGAGCAACCTTGAGGCGGCCCGGTGGGTGATCGAGCGCTACGGCTCCCGAGCGGATTTGAACAAGACCCTGGCGATCGTGCAGGACAACGGCGGCGACCTCAACGTGCCGGCCTGGTTCGACTACATCGCCGCGACCAGGACGCTGGCATTCTTCCTCCGCACCGCCGAGACCGGTCCCGAGAAGGATCTCTATCAGGATCTGCTGGTCGGTCCGGACCCGAAGAATCCCCGCTTTCCCTACGGCACACTGATGATCGGCGGCGTGGAGAATCAGAAGGACGGGATTCAGTTGCTGGAGCGCATGGGTTACAACCCCACGTATGGCCATCTCCCCAACGCCTCGGTGACCTCGGCCCTGGAAACCGACCCGGCACAGTTCCGTCCGGCGGCGAAACGCGCCCCGCTCACGATTGACCCGAACGGCGCCTACATCGCCTACAACGAGGCGGACGGCGACGCGCTGGATTTCACCCTGACGATGTTCAAACACCTGTTGCGCGACCCGGCGGCCGGCCAGGCCCCGCTCGGCTTTCGCGTCAACCCGCTGCTGATTGACCTGTTTCCAACCCTGTTCGAGTGGTTTACGAAGTGCCATCCGCACAACACCGACCTCGTGATGAGCATGAACGACGCGTCGAGTCCCTACACGCCGGAGGGCGAGGCGTTCTGGCGGGCGCGCTACAAGTACTACTTCGAGCACTGCAACGGAGCCATGGCGATCCTCAATCACTTCAACCCGTGGCGTCCCGCCGTGGACAACGCCTTTCGCATCGGCAAGCCCGAGGGCATCCAGCCGTTGATGATCATCGCCGGGCATATCAACCCCGCCGGCCAGGATTCCACGCTGGAAGTGCGCCAGGGTGTTGTCTATGCCCGGCCCGGTGTCAGCGACGAGGGATTCATCGAGGGCAAACCCTGGGACGCGCCCGAGTGCAGCGAGAAACGGATTCAGCATGAGATCGGCAACATCAAGGCGCACCTGGCCAACAACGCCAAGCCGGGCGAGCCGCTGTTCATCATGGAACGCGGCTGGATCTCCACCGGCGCGCGCACGCCCGGCGACGCCTTCGAAACGATGAAGCGGCTCAGAGCGGACAAGTCCATCACCCGCAATCCCCACTTCGTGACGCCCGGCCAACTGGCGACGACCTTCGCCGCCTACCAGCAATCTCGAGGCAGCGCCGCCGCCGAACCCGTCCGCAATCTGGCGAACCGGTCCTATTGGCTGGGCAACACGTTCCCCGGCGGCTCGCGCGAGGATCACGTGCAGATGATCGTCAACGATCTCGCGGTGCAGGGCGACCGGCTGTTCGCGAACTCCACCTGGGACGAGGGCAACAACTTCATGGTCGTCCACAGCACCAAGGACGGCACGGTGCTCGGCAAGGTGCCGATGCAGCAGGTCGCCGACAACTGGGTGGAAGGCGCTTACGGCATCGCGGCGGACGATCAGTATGTCTACGTGGGCGGCTACACGAAGAAGTGGTCGCAAGCGCTCAACGGCGACGAGCATCTGCACGTCATCTTCCGTTTCAACCACGACGCCTCAAACGCGGCTTTCCCGGGCGGCGTACTCAAGGGCAACGCCATCATCCTCAGCACACAGACCAACTTCTACGTCGAGCCGGCCGGCTTCGACGACTTCAAGAAGATCGCCGGCGCGGCGGTGTATCAGGGCGACCTGTTTGTCTCCGACCCGAACGCCGGCAAGGTCCACGTCATCAAGACGGCGGACATGCGGGTGCAGCCCGGGCGGGCGCTGGACCTGAAACGTCCGCGCTGGCTGGCCGTGGATCGCGACGGTTATCTGTGGGTGGTGGACGGCGACGCCAAACGCGTGAAGAAGTTCACGCGCGGCAAGGACGGCGAGAAGGGCGCGTTCACCGGCGTGGAAATCAAAGACGTCGAACTGCCCGCGGGCATTTGCGTGGATCGCGACGGCAATCTCCTCGTGGCGGACAACGGCCTCGCGCGCCAACAGGTCCGCACCTACCGCACCGACGGCACGTTGCTCAGGACGTTCGGACGTCCGGCCTACGGCAAAGCCGGTGGCGACACGTTCTTCGGCCTCACGGCCGCGGCAGCGGATGCGCAGGGCAACCTTTACACAGCCGCGCACGGAGTTCCGGGCGAGAAGTATCGCGACCTGCGCCACGATCGGGTGGGACGCGGCGCGGAGGTGGCGAAGTTTTCCGCCGACGGCCAGCGGCAATGGACGTTGTATGGGCTCGAGTGGGTGACCTGCGGCGACCTCGATCCCGGAAGTGAGACTGATTACTTCACCGCCGACAACTGGTATGAGCTCGACCATTCCATCCCGACCCAGCCCGGCATTGCCAATAGGAGCTGGCACGTCAAGGCGTGGACGATGGATCCGATCCGGTATCCTGACGATTCACGCCTGCACGTCTTCTCCATGGCGGCGCGTGTCGAACGGGTGCAGGGACGCCGGCTCATGCTGGTCACCTCCGACGGCAACTATCAATTCATCGGCATCTACCGGTTCGATGCTGCGGTGGCCGTCCCGGTGGCGCTGCTTTCCCGCGACTTCTCCTACTGGCATCCGATGACCGGCGAGAAATGGCCGAAGGACGCGCCCACCGGCGCTGGACTGTGGGTGGACGAGGACGGCGACGGTGCGTTTGACACGAACGAGTTCCAGCCGCTGGGCCGCAAGCTCGACGGCTGGGGCAAGGGCGACATGCAGATCACACCTGATGGCGCGCTCTATTTTCACGACTGGAACACCCTCTTCCGCGTGCCATTCGAGGGCTTCGATTCGCACGGCACGCCGAAGTGGAAACTGTCGAAGGCCGTGGCCGCCGCCCTGCCCGAGGCGGACATCGGCAAGCTCATCCGTATTTCCTACGTGCCCGGTACGGACGTGGCGCTGGTCGGCTGTTACGCCCGGGAGGACGCTGGCCTGATGATCGACAAGCTCGTTGGTAACGACGTGCGGCGTTACAACCACTGGTCGAAGCTGTTTGACGGCGATCCCGCCACGCAACCGGATCGGGCATGGCGCATCACGCCGCCCGAGTTGCCCTACAAGCCGAGCGACGGCGGACATCACGCGCGCATTGACAAGCACTCGCCCGTCGCCCTGCACGCGGTGGACGACGACTACTTCTTCGTCGGCTACGACATGCATTCGCAGCCCGGGCCAGACGGCCAGTATGCCAAGAAGGGCTATCCGGATATCCGCGTGTATCGGATGAAGGACGCGCGCTTCGTCGGGATCATCGAGCCGCAGAAGGAGCTTCTTTTCGGCACCGGCGCGGCGCTGGACATCGCCCAAGGCTCGATGTCCGTGCACCGGCTCAAGGATGGCCGCTACGCCATCTTCACCGAGGATTACTGCGGCGGGAAGAACCCGTACTATCTATGGAAACCAGAGGCGGACAGAACGGGCGACCACTGAGGCCATGATGAACCACCCAAGCGCAATCGAACCGGTGAAACCCACGCTCGCCATCCTCGCCGCACTTCTGCTCGCGCCGCCGGCCGCGGTGCACGCAGCCGCCGCCACGGCCAGCACCGCCCCCGCCGAAGCCAGTTTGATCGAAGGTTCCATCAAGGCCGGCTGGCTGAAGGGCCTGCGCGCGGTCGAGTTGATTCGTGCGGACATCCTCTCCATCACGCTCGATGCGGGACTCACAGGCGCCCTCGAACCGGCTCAGTATCGTGCGGCCAAGGTTCCCAAACAGCGCGCGAAGCTCGAGCCGTTCGCCGCGCCGGAGCCGTTCAGCATCACAAGCACGAGCGATGCGGACTTCCGCGAACCGGTGCGCCCGCTTAAGGTCGGCCAGTGCAGTTACGAGGGCCACAACAGTGTGCATCATGGCAAGTCGGGCCTGCCATCCTGCACGATCTTCCACACCGACTGCTTCCTCTTCCTGCCCAAACCGATGAAGTCGGGTCACAGCTACACGGTCACGGTGACGCAGCCCGGCGGGAAGGACGCACGTCTCGCCTGCACCGCCACACTGGCCTACGACGACACGAAGACCGCCACGAAGGTGCTCAAGGTGAACCAGGTCGCCTACAGCGCGCTCGCCAAACAGCGTTTTGCCTATCTCGGCTGGTGGGCCGGCAGCGCAGGCAAGGTGGATTACGCAGCGATCAAGGAGTTCGAAGTGCTGGACGAAGCGACCGGCCGGATCGCGTTGAGCGGCGGGGTGAAGCTACGCAGTGAGCAGGAGAAGCTCATGGGCGAGGACGTTTATGAAATGGACCTCGCGGCGCTGCCGCCGGGCCGTTACCACGTACGCGTGCCGGGGCTGGGCTGTTCGGACGCGTTTGCGGTCGGCGGCGCCGGCGTCCACGAGCTCTACTACCATACGTTGCGCGCGTTCTTCCATCAGCGGTGCGGGCAGGAGTTCAAGGAACCGTGGACATGGGCGAAGAAGCCGGCCTGTCACAGCGAGATCCTCGCCAGCGGTTGCCTGCCCACCGGCAGTCCGTTCATCATTCCCGAAGCGGCGGGCGGAACGATGCCCCAAACCACCGAGCCGAAAACCGGCGAGAAACCACGGCACTTCCAGGGCGGCTACCACGATGCGGCGGACTACGACGTGTTCAGCTATCACCTGCCGGCGGTGAGCGACCTCCTCACGCTTCACGAGCTGTTCCCCGACGCCTTTGGCGACGGCGACCTCGACCTGCCCGAAAGCGGGAACAAGATCCCCGACCTTCTCGACGAAGCGGCCTGGGGCTTGTCGGCGTTTCTCGAACTCCAACATCCCAATGGCGCCGTGCCGCTGGGGCGCGGCAATTTGCAGGATGGCATAAGCCAGACCTTCGAGAAGGGCTACAACCAATGGAACAAGAACGGCATCATTCCGCCGCACGGCTTGCTGCCGCCCAAAGGCGAGTCCACGCCGGTATTCGCGGCGGTCGCGGCGCAATTCGCGCGCGTGTTCAAGCCGTTCGACGCGGCGCTGGCCGGCCGGTATCTGACGGCGGCGGAGAAGGCCTTCGCTTACGCCGCCACCAACACCCCCCCGACGATCCACGCGGCCTACACCACCGCGGAGTTTCCGCTGAAGAAGTCCGAGGGCCGGAACTGGGAGGGGGCCTGGTTTGGCGCGTGCAATTGGGCCGCCGCCGAGTTGCTGCGCGCGACGGGCAAGCCCGAATACGCCGCGTTCATCCAGGCGCACGAGAAACAGGTGACGATGATGAATGCGCCCTATGCCGCCGAGCGAGCCGGGGCGATCGCCCAGGCGGAGGGGGTTGAACCGAAGATCCGCGATCGCTGCCGCCGCGAGTTGCTCGGCGACAGCCGCGTGCAAACCACCGCCACCATGCCGTACCGCATGAGCTTCGCCTACTGGGAGAAGAACAGCGGCTGGTGGGGTTCGATGCAGGGCATCAACGCCGCCGACCGATTCGTGCGCGCCTATGCCCTGAGCAAGGACCAGAAGCACCTCGACGCGCTCAGCCTCAACGCCGACTGGCACCTGGGCTGCAATCCGCGCTCCGAGACGTGGATCTCCAACCTGGGCCACCGCTTCCCGCGCCGCCCGGAGATCAGCCACTTCCTCTACGAGAAGCCGGCCGAGGAACTGGGCGGCAAGACCGTGCGCGGCATCAGTCTCTACGGTTTGGGGCCAGCCTTGCCTGATTGGTTCGGCCCATGGCCCATGCACCGCAGCCGCCGCGACGTGTGGGCCGACGGCGCGGAGGTCTACAGCGAGTTCACCGTGCCCCAGACCCTCTCGCCCGCCGCTCTGGCCTACGGCACGCTCTACGCGCTGGAGAAGCTGGCTGGTCGCATTCCGCCCCACTCGAAACCCAATCCGCTGGACCGATGAGTTCGCATCCCTTGAAGAGGACTCTGCATGAACGCGACCGAAGCAACGAACCCTCCACTGCCACGGAGAAACGTGGCCACAGGCGAGCGCTAGAATGAAAACCAAAGCGAAACAACACGGGACAACAATGAAACCAACCCCCACCCTGCTCGCCGCCCTGCTGTTCGCGCCACTGGCCGCGCTACACGCTGCCGATGCCCCGAAACCCAACATCCTGTTCATCGTGGCTGACGATATGGGCTACGCCGACTGCGGCTCGCAGGGGTGCAAGGATGTGCCGACGCCGCACCTCGACTCGCTCGCGGCGCAAGGCATCCGGTTCACCGACGGCTACGTCTCGGGCACGGTCTGTAGCCCGACGCGCGCGGGCCTGATGACGGGGCGCTATCACTATCGCGACGGCATTCACAACTGGGTGCCGCCGGGCAAACCCGGACTGAATGCCGGAGTGCCCACCGTCGCGGGCTACCTGAACTCCGCGGGCTACCGCACGGGCCTCGTGGGCAAATGGCATCTCGGCGAGCAGCCGGAGTGTCATCCGATGAAGCGCGGCTTCGCCGAGTTCTTCGGCTTCCTTGGCGGCGGGCGCAGTTACTTCCCCGACAAGCCGAAGGCCGCGGACGCGAAGATCAACCTCTACACGGCGGTGCTGCACGGTGACGAGCCCGTCGCGCTGAAGGACTATGCGACGCACGACTTCGGCCGCGAGGCGGTGGCGTTCATCCAGCGGCAGAAGGGCAGTGACAAACCGTTCTTCCTCTACCTTGCGTTCAACGCGGTGCATACGCCGATGGAGTCGCCGGAAGATTACCTCGCGCGCTTCCCGGACATCGCGGACAAGAAGCGGCGCACGTACGCGGGCATGCTCGCAGCGATGGACGACAACATCGGCCGCGTGCTCCAAGCTGTGCGCGACGCGGGCTTCGAGCAGAACACGCTCATCTGTTTTCACAGCGACAACGGTGGCCCGATCACACGCAACGCGCCGAACGCTTCCATGAACACGCCGTTGCGCGGCGGCAAGGGACAGACCTGGGAAGGCGGCATCCGCGTGCCGATGTTCGTGAAGTGGAGCGGACGCTTGAAGCCGGGCACCTACTCGCAGCCGGTGATCCAGATGGACCTGACCGCCACCGTGCTTGCGCTCGCGGGCGTGAAACCCGACGCGAAGTGGCCGATGGACGGCGTGAACCTGATGCCGTTCCTCGAGGGCGGACACGGCGCACCGCACGAAATGCTGTGCTGGGACTATGAAAACCAGTGGGCCATCCGCAAAGGCCCCTGGAAGCTGGCCTTCGCCGGCCCTGAAAAGGGACAGAAGCAACCAGTCCTCGCACTCTACGATCTCACCAAGGACATCAGCGAAGCCAGCGACCTCTCCGCGCAACATCCCGAAGTCGTGAAGCAGCTTCAGGCCGACCGGCAGTCCTGGAGCAAGGAGGTCGTTGCCAACAAACCCAGTTTCACCGCGAACTCCGAAAAGGCGGCCAAGTCTCCATGAAGCAGACACATACGTCATGGTTCCCACCGCTGCCCGGCTCTCGGGCCTGGCCGGTAGCGCCAGGTCCGTGTCGGCCGGGTGCCACGTCTGGGAGGAAACGTAGATCGTCCTGACGCCGCGAAGTCCCGCACCAACCCCATGAAACCCACCCTCCCTCTCCTCGCCGCCCTGCTGCTCGCGTTGCCGACTGTAGTTCACGCTGCGGCTCGCTGCGAAGCGACAAGCCATGGAAGCCATCGAAGCCGATAACATGCAGGCGTTCATCGCGATTCAGTCGAACACCCGTATACAAATCAAGCCGACAAAATGACTATGACAACACACAACCAACGGCCGCGCCGTTCATTGCTCCAGGCTGCAACCCTGCTGCTCCTGGTGATCGCTCCCGCTTGGACGGGCACGACAGCCGAACCGCCAGCCCAGAAACTGACCGCTACTGGGTCCGCCTCTGGCCGTGAAACGGCACCTTTTACCCCGCCCCGATTCAAGCCTCCCGCCGGCGCGGTTTTGATTTCGCCGGGCACGGATATCCAATCGGTTGTTGATAAGCATCCGGCAGGGACGGCGTTTCTCCTGAAGGCGGGTGTTCACCGGCTGCAATCTATCGTACCGAAAGATAATATGTCCTTCTATGGCGAGGTGGACAAGGACGGCCGTCTGCTGACAACTATCAACGGGGCCAACCTGATCACCCAGTTTGAACGAGAGGGCGAATTGTGGGTGATCGCCGGGCAGACGCAGGAAGGGCGTCGTACCGCCTACGACCAACACAAGGGAGCGAAGCGGTACGGAGCGATGGATATCATGTCCGGATGGGAAGGAACCACGTTCTGCGAAGATGTCTTCATCAACCACCGGCATCTGCGCCATGTGGGCGGGGCCGGCCTGCGGTTCCAATGGGAAGGCCCTGGCATGAAGGATAAACGGTCGGTCGGTGGGGCAGGCAACGGCGGTAAGCAGAAGATGGCGTTCGATTTTACGAAGGGGAAAGGGAAGGAGACGTCCGAGAGTGGCGATGACGATTCCGTGGTGTTGTTCGTGGACCGCACAGGCAAGACGGCGGGGATCAAGTCGGAATTCTTCGATTTCGAAGCGTCCTTGACGAAGATCCCCGATTTGTCAGGCAAGAAGCCGGACTTTGAACGCATCGACGAGAACATCGGTACCGATTACAAGATCAACGGGTATGTCTGGCCAGGATTGGATGACAGGTTTGCCGACACCTTCGCCAGCCGCCACACCGGATTCCTGAAGATCACGAAGGCGGGGAAATACGCTTTCCATCTGTCCTCCGACGATGGCTCGAAGCTGTGGATTGATGGCGCCTGTGTGATTGATAATGACGGCCTGCAGACGTTGCGGGAGATGGATCCGCTTCCCAGCCATTTCCAGCCCAATGACGGGCATTACGTGATGAAGGAGAAGTCCGGGTCGGTAGACCTCAAGGAGGGCCTCCATGAGCTGCGGATCGAGTTCTTCAAGAACAGGGGCTATGACCGCGTGCTCGAAGAGAAAGGGACGTGGTACTTCGATTATGCGACAGACCGGGTGTATATCGCCGATGATCCCGCGGGTAAGACGGTGGAGGTCAGCGCCTTGGCCGCCGGATTCAGCGGCATGGGGAAGAAGGGCAAGTCCGAGAAGGTCATCATCCGGAATCTGATTGTCGAGAAATTCGCCAACGGCGATGCCATGGGTGCCATTCAAGCCGGAGTCGAGTGGACCATCGAAGGCAACGAAACGCGTCTCAACCATGGCACGGGGATCGAGTTCAATGCGAATGGCGACACCGGCGGCGCGGCCCGATTCAACTATTCGCACGACAATGGCTCGCGTGGCATCGGCATTCAACTGGCCAACAAGGTGGTGGCCGAATACAACGAGCTGGCGTTCAACAACCGCCTCCACTATTCGAAGGGATGGAACGCGGCTGGGCTCAAGAACTCCTTCGGCGACTTCTGCATCATCCGTGGAAACTACATTCATGACAACGACTGCAAGGGGATCTGGATTGATGTGCTTGCCAATGACAACCTCGTCGAGGACAACGTGATCGTTGATAATTCCTCCGCGGGGATCGCCGTTGAGATCAGCACCCGCAACAAGGTCCGCAACAACATCTTCACCAACAACAATCACTGGCCCACCTATGACGGCGCGGAAATCTACATCCAGAGCTGTGGATGTAATGAGGTTTACAGCAATACGGTCGCGGTCTCCAAGTTCAAAGGGGATGGGATCAACATCGCGCTGGGCGACCGGAGCAAACCGCTCAGCGAGGATCCGAAACAAGAGCACAAGGACTGCTATTGCCATGACAATAAGGTCTACGACAATGACATCATCTACCAAGGCGAGTCCGGGCGGTCCGGTGTCAGCACCCAGAATCCGCCCGGATGGGATAGCAACAGGTTTGACGGAAACACCTATCATTTCCCTGCGGGCAGTCCGGCGGCGCGTTTCATGTGGGGCTATAAGCGGATGACCTTCGAGCAATTCCAGAAGACCGGCCTGGAAAAGGGCGGTTCCGTCGGCAATACCGTGAAGCCCATCCAGTGGGATTGGACGTGGTCCAAGGCGCGAGAGAAGAGGAGCAAATGAACGGACTACTGCGACGGAGAATGACGGTGATCGGCGTTGCACTGACGGTGTCTGTCTGCGGAACCTCACTGGCGCAGAATGTGCCAACGATCATCGTCCCCGGGAAAAAGAAATCGGAGAAGGTTGTCATCGATCCTGAGGTGACGCGGAATCTTGCGCAGCTCAACGAACGGTTCGCCGGGATCGCGAAGCTGTGGGAGTCTCGGGAACTCGAGGCAGCCCGCGGCGAGTATCGCAAGCTGTTGGCCATGCCCAGCGCTCCGGCACACTACCGGAGCTACGCGCATCTGCGGATCGCGCAGAGTTATGCGGCGGAGCAGAACACGGCGACAGCGAAGTCGGAGTACGAGAAGATCAAAGCGCAGGCGGAGTATCCTCCGGTCCATCGCTACGAGGCGGACGAAATCCTGAAGGAGATGGATCGGGTGGCGAAGGGGCTGCCGGCACGCGATGCGATGGCATCGCGGACGAAGATTCCGCCGGTTGGCAAGTTCGCCGTTGAGTTCTTCGTGGCACCGGCCGGCAACGATGCAAATCCGGGATCGAGGCAACAGCCGTTCGCGTCGCTGGAGAAAACACGGGACGCGATCCGCGCACTGAAGGCCAAGGGAGCGCTTCCCGGACCGGTTGGTGTGCGCTTGCTGCCGGGTGAGTATCGAGTGAAGGGGACCTTCGAACTGGCCAACGAGGATTCCGGCACCGAGACTGCGCCCATTGTTTATCGGGCGGACCAGAAGGGAACCGCCGTTCTCTATGGCGGCGCGCGGCTGAGCGGTTGGACGGTGGTCAACAATCCCGAGATTCTCGAACGGCTGCCCGAGGAAGCCAGAGGCAAGGTCTTCCAGTGCGATCTGCAGAAACTCGGCATCACCGACGTTGGCCGCATCACCGTAACCGGTTACGGCAAGCCGCGACAACCCGATGTCTTCCTGTACTGCAACGGCCGGAAACAGACCCTGGCCCGGTGGCCGAACAGCGGCTATGTCGAAGTGAAGAAGGTGATCAATCCCGGATCGGTGAAGGGCGGCATTAAGCCGGTATTCGAATATGCGGACGAGCGCCATGCGCGGTGGACAAAGGCGGAAGATCCGTGGCTCTACAGCTTCCTGGTCTTCAACTGGGTGCCGCGCCGGGTCCCGATCCGCCACATCGATACGAGTGCCAAGGCCATAGCCATCGATCCCTATGGCCATGCCGACAGGGATGGCATCGGAACCGTGCCCTGGCAGAAGGTGCTCCCCTACTTCGCGTTGAACATGCTTGAGGAGATCGACTCGCCGGGGGAATGGTACCTCGACCGGGGAAAGGGCCTTCTTTACTTTTACCCGCCGAGCAATCCCGATTCGTCGGTCATCGAACTCGGCATGCTGTCGCAGGTGATGGTCAGCATGGATAAGGTGTGCCATGTCCGTATGGAACATCTGAAATGGGACCTGTCCCGCGGGGACTGCATGACGATGAAGTCTTGCAGCGACATCCTGCTGGCGGGGTGTTCCCTGTCGCGCTTTGCCATGGGTGGCATCGATGTGCAAGACGGGAGGATGGTCGGCATCCTCGGATGCGATGTGACCGACATCGCGGGTCCCGCAGTACGGATGAACGGAGGAGACCGGCAGCGCCTTCTCCCGGCGGGCAACTTCATCGAGAACTGCCTGTTTGCGCGTCTCGCCGGGACCGCCGTCGGAATCAACGGCGTCGGCAACCGGGTCGCGCATAACCGGTTCGTGGATATCGAAGACAGCGCCGTCTATGGCATTGGCGGGCTGCTCGGCAACGATCATGTCATCGAGTTCAATGACGTCAGCCGCTGCGGCCTGCCCCTTGACCGGCACCCCGGCGCCGCCGGCGACATGGGCGTCATGGGCAGCTACGGAGATCCGACCTACCGCGCCATCTATCGTTACAACCGTTTCGCCGAGATCGGTGTCGAACTGGACGGCGGCCATGCGGCCATCCGCTTGGACGACGCCATTTCCGGCATGGTCATCTACGGCAATGTGTTCGACCGTTGCGGCGACAGCTTGAAGCCCAACGGCGGGATGGGCGCGCTCAACTACAACGCCGGACGCGACAACATATGCGACAACAACATCTTCATCCGTTGCCCAAAGGTGCAGACGGGCGGTTTCAATCCGAATAACGACTGCTGGGAGCGAATCCTGAAGAAGGGCACCATGACCGATCCGTTGTACCTGTCACGGTATCCTGACCTGAAGAACTACCTGAAGGACGGCGTGATCAACACGAGCGGATTCAATCATCTCTGGCGCAATATCATCGTGGACTGTCCGGTGATCGTCAGGCCCGGTTTCGGCGCTCCGATCGAGTCGTTTGACCTCATGGATCTGGCCGTCTATGCGGATCAGGATCCGGGCTTCGTCGCCATGGCGAAAGGCGACTACCGTCTTGCGAAGGATGCGCCTGTGCTGAATCGCATCGGGTTCCGTCCGATTCCCGTGGAGGAGATCGGGCTTTACGAAGACGACTATCGCGCCAGTTGGCCCGTTCGGCTCCCCGAAACCAAGGCAAGCGAACCATGAAGCGAACTCTCACTAAATGGAAATCGTCACGATGAAACCCTATCTTCCAACCATCAGTCTCCTGCTCGCGGTGCTCTGCGGGCAGGCCGCCGAAGTATCCCTGACTCCGCCGGTGTTTCTGCCGGATGGGCAGGAGTTCAAGACGTGGGCGCCGGACCTGCAGTTTTCGCGCAGCTACTACGTGAACCAGCGGCATCCGAAGGCGTCCGACCAGAACCCCGGCACGGCGGAGTTGCCGTTCCGCACCATCGGGCGGGCGGCCGAACTGCTGCAACCGGGCGAGCGGGTGGTGGTGGCGGCCGGCGTCTATCGAGAGCATGTCGCGCCGGCCCGCGGCGGCACGGGGCCGGACCGGATGATCAGTTACGAGGCGGCACCGGGCGCGGAGGTGGTCATCAAAGGCTCGGAACTCGCCCCTAACGAGTGGACACCCGCGACAGGCTGGCGAGGCCTCGATCCAACTGGCGCGGGGAAGATCTGGCGGCTGACACTCAAGCCGGAATGGTTCGCGGGTTACCATCCGTTTGCCCTCGTGAACCTGCCGCGGCTGGCGGCACAGGACTGCTTCACTCCCAAGGCGAATCTGCTGTCGACACTGCTGGCGAAACGCGGACTGGTCTTCCAGGACGGCCGGCCGCTCCGCCAGGTGAAGCAGCCCGGCGAACTGGCCGCGGCCGACGGGACTTGCTGGGCGGAATGGAACGGGCAGGCACTCTGCGTGCGCCTGCGCGGCGATGTCGCTCCGGCTGCTGCGTGCGTCGAGATCACCACGCGCGAACAAGCCTTCGCGCCGCGCGATTACGAACTGGGCTACATCCGGGTGAAGGGATTCACCATCGAACAGGTGGCGGACGGCTTCCCCTGGCCGCAACGGGCCGCGCTTTCGACCATGCGCGGGCATCATTGGCTGATCGAGGAAAACACCATCCGCTGGGTCAACGCGCTCGGCATGGACATCGGCCGCTCGGAGGTGGACATGGACGCGCCCGCCATCGCCGGGCACCACATCGTCCGCCGCAACCGCGTTTCCGACTGCGGCGTCTGCGGGATCGCCGGCACGGGGCCCCTGCAGGCGACGCTCATCGAGGAGAACTTCGTCGCGCGCTGCGGCTGGCAGAACGTCGAGGAGTACTACGAGTGCGCCGGCATCAAGACACACCACAACCATAATACGCTGATCCGCCGCAATCTGCTCACCGACATGGTCCATGCCTCGGGCATATGGATGGATTACGGCAACATCAATTCGCGTTGCTCGCAGAATGTCGTTCTCAACACCGACTCGATCTTCGGCGGCATCTTTCTAGAGGCATCGCAGGCACCCAACATGGCCGACAATAACTTCGTCTGGGGCTCGACCAAGCACGGGATTTACCAGCACGATTGTGACGACCTGCTCATCGCGCACAACTTCGTCGGCAAGGCCGCCGGCAGCGGCATCTGCATGAACGTGAACAAGAGCCGCACGGTCATGGGTCGCCTCGCCACCGCCAAGCGCAACCGTATTTTGAGCAACCTCATCTGGGACTGCGGCATGCCCCTGACCATCGCCGATCCGGAGAACGTCTCCGACGCCAATGTCGTCGCGACTTCCGAGAAGCCGTTCGATCTTGCCGCGTGGCAGGCGAAGACCGGATGGGACAAGAACTCGACCGCCGTGATCCTGCAGGCAACGTTTGATCCGGTGCCCCGGTCGTTCTCGCTGCGCTCCCCCGTGGCGCTGCCACGCGTCCCGCGCCTGCCCGGGATCGCGCAGGACATTCTGGGTGTGGCTTTCGAGGGTGATCACGTTCTGCCGGGAGCGTTTGGCCGGGAGCCGCTCGATGCGGTGATCCTGCTCCCGCAGTTGCCGAAATTCAGATGAGCCCGAGCCCATGAAACGCGCCGTCCTTGCGAGAAACGCCCTGCTGCCGGCACCTCCAACCCGTTGGCCTCCTGAGAGAATCACAGCAGCATAGGAAGAGATGCTCCCATGAAACCCACCCTCACCCTTCTCACCGTCCTGCTGATCGCGCCGCCGGTGACGCTGCGCGCCGCCGAGCCGGGTGCGGTGGTTCGTGCCCCCGGTTCTCCCGAGGGCCCCGTCCAGCCGGGCGACGTCCGCGATCTCGCCCCCGAGCTCAACTCCCCGCAACCGCGCCACATCGTACAGACCTGGGCCGGGCCGTGGATCACGAACCCCGATCTCCTGGGCACCGAACCTGCGTCCGTTCTCTTCCGCCGCACGTTCGACCTCGCCACCAAGCCGTCGTCCTTCGTCATCAACATCACCGCCGACAACCACTACACGCTGTTCGTCAATGGCACGCGGGTCTGCTTCGGCCCGCAGCTTTCCGACCTCCGCCACTGGCGTTACGAGACGGTGGACCTCGCGCCCTACCTCGACGCCGGCACCAACTCCGTCGCCGTCGAGGTCGTCAACTGGGGCCCCGACCGGTTCTTCGGCCTGCAGTCGCACCGCACCGGTTTGCTGATCAACGGCTTTTCCCCGGCCGCCAGCGTCGTCGCCACCGTCCCGGGCGCCCGCACCTGGAAGACGCTCGTCAACCGCGGACTCACCTTCCGCCCCGTCGCGTGGCGAAGCGGCAAGCCGGAGATCATCGGCGGCTTCTACGCCAACAATCCCACCGACGAACTCCACGCCGCCGCCTATCCCTGGGGCTGGGAGCAGAACGGCTTCAACGACTCCGCATGGAAGCCCGCCGTGTTTCTCGAGAACTCCCGCGCGATGGGCGGCGCCTTCGGCTGGATGACCGAACCACGCAACACCCCGATGCAAACCCAGCGCCGCGAACGCATCGCGCGTGTCGCCCGCACGTCCGGCCTCGAGGTGCCCGCCGCTTTCCTCGCCGGCGCCCGGCCGCTCTCGGTTCCGCCGCGCACCACCGCCACGGTTCTTCTCGATCACGCCCGCGTCACCACCGGCTACCCCGAGTTGATCTTCTCCGGCGGCCAGGGCGCCGAGGTGCGGCTCGTGTACGCGGAGAACCTCTTCGCGCCCGACAAGAGCAAGGGCCATCGCGACGACATCGCCGGCAAGGCCATCGCCGGCTACCAGGATGTCATCCACCCCGACGGCGGCGCCCGCCGTCTCTTCCGCCCGTCGTGGCTGCGCACCTTCCGATATCTCCAACTCAACATCACCACGGGCGACAGCCCGCTCGTCCTCGAGGATCTGACCAACCTCTTCACCGTCTCGCCCATCGCCCGCGTGGCGTCGTTCCGCTCCGACCAGCCCGTCCACGAGAAGATCTTCGATCTCTGCTGGCGCACCGTGGAACTCTGCACGCAGGACTACTTCTTGAGCGACGCCTACTACGAGACGATGCAATACGTCGGCGACACCAAGGTCCATGCCCTCGTCTGGCAGACCCTCACCGGCGACGACCGCCACTGGCGCAACGCCCTCGGCCAGTTCCATGATTCGCGCCTGCCCGACGGCAATCTCACGAGTTGCTACCCGCTGCGCGCAACCTTCGTCCATCCGACGTATTCGCTGATCTGGATCGACATGCTTTGGGATCATCTCCGCCTCCACGGCGACCGCGACTTCATCCGACCGTTCCTGCCGGGCATCCGCCACACGCTCGACGGCATCGCGCTGACCTGCGACCCTGACGGCCTGCCCGGCAAGACCAAGTGGGACTACTTCGTGGACTGGTTCCCGGAGGCCAAACGCGGCGGTGTCGCCCCGGGTTCCGAGAACGGCAGCTCGGCGGTGATCTCGCTGCACTACGTGTTCACCCTCCGGAATGCGGCGAGCCTCTACGAGAGCCTGGGCATGGCCGACGACGCGGCCCGCTTCCGCCGTGAAGCCGACCGCATCCGGCAGCGCGTCGTCGCCTTGTTCCATGACTCCGCGACCGGTCTCTTCCGCGAGAACGCCACCGGTTTCCGCAGCCAGCACGCCAACATCATGGCCGTCCTCACCGATGCCGTGCCGCCGGATCAGCAGCACGAGTTCCTCCGCAAGACCCTCGCCGATCCCACCCTCAGCCAGGCGACCTACTACTACCGCTTCTATCTCTTCGACGCCCTGCGCAAGGCCCGCGCCGCCGACCTCTTCGGCCCTGCGCTGGAGCCGTGGGTGAAGCTCATCGATCTCGGTCTCACGACCGCCGTTGAGCGTTTTGATTCGCCCACCAAACTCGTCCGGTCCGAATGCCACCCGTGGAGCACCGCGCCGGCCTGGGCTTATTTCACCGTGCTCGCCGGCATCGAACCCGCCGCCGTCGGCTTTGCCGAGGTCAACATGCGCCCGGACCCGGGCGAGTTGAAGTTCATCGAGGGCCGATACCCTCACGCCCGCGGCCCGATCGACTTCAGCCTCCGACGCGCGGGGCCCACCGGCCTGCAGGGCGAAGTCACGTTGCCCCCCGGCCTCACCGGAACCTTTACCTGGTCCGGCCGTTCCATCCGCCTTGTCCCCGGTCCGCAGCGCATCGACCTGTGACCGCACCGCGCCTCCCCAGTCTGCGCGGACGGAAGACGTGAAGCGGATCGAGGTTCCCGCGCGTGATAGATCGGGAGACGTGGTATCCTGACCGCGAAAGCCGGTTACTTGGAGATGATGATGCGTCTAGCGCTTCTTGGAGCGGTGGTGCTGGCGACGGCCGCCGGGGCGGAGGATCGGCCCTGGCCGGCCCCGGTCGAGGGGTTCGTCGCGCCGGCGGCGAACGAGCATCCGCGGCTCTTCTTCCGCCGTGCCGATCTGCCGGCGCTGCGCGAGCGGGCGAAGACGCCGGAGGGCGCGGCGATCGTCGCGCGGCTGAAGACCCTGCTCGGCGGCGGCGAGGCGATGCCCGAACGCGTCAATCCGCAGACGCGGGCGTACGAGAAGAACGAGCCGATGCCCGAGGGCACGTACAGCATCAGCCATGCGGCGGGCTTCGGCCTCCTCTATCAACTCACCGGCGACCGGAAATACGCAGACCTCGGCCGCCAGTGCTTCGAGAAGGCGTGGGAGGGCGTCCGCGATTCTGATTCCGAGGCGCGCTACGCCTGGGTGGCGCCCGGCGGCTGCCTTCGCGCCGGTCCGACGCTCGCGTGGTATGCGCTCGGCTACGACCTGTGCTTCGACGGCTGGCCGGAGGACTTCCGCAAACGATGTGCCGCGGAGATACAGGACTACACCCAGAGCGAGAAGGGCAAGGGCGCCGAGGGCAAGGGGGAAGCGATCACGCTGGAACGGCTGGCGGTGAAACCCAAGCACCCGCCCGGCAGCAACCACTACGGCGCACAGATCGGCGGCGCGGTCATCGCCCTGCTCGCCATCCGGGGCGACGACGGCACGGACCCGGCCAGGATCGAGAAGTGGCTCGCCGCAGCGGAGAAGAACCTCCTCGTCGAAATGACGCAGGGATGGGGCGACCACGGTTGGTTCGCGGAGGGCGAGGGTCCGGCGGGCGTCGCCGCGGACACCGCCCTGATCCCGGCCTTCCAGGCGATGCGCGTCGCCGGCGGGAAGGACTTCCTTTCACCCCGGCCGCACGTGCCCTGGATGACGATGAAGTGGGTGATGCTCTCGCAAATCCGGCCGGATGCGAAGGCGGGCAAGGAGATCTACCCGCTGCACAGCGGCACCTACGATCACAACGTGTGGGCGCGGACGGCCCTCAGCGGCAGCGGCCACTTCGCCCAGGGCTTCGGCGCCATCTGCACCGAGCAGAAGCCCGCGCTGCTCTGGCTCTACAACCGGCTGTTCCGCCAGGCCGACGAAAAGCGCGGCGCGCCCTTCGACACCGTGAGCCCCTACCCGCACCGGGCGGTCCTCTCGTTCGTCAACTGGCCGTTCGGCGAGACCGAGACGAACCCGGGGGACGTCCTGCCGCGCGCCGTCGAGGACAAGGCCGCCGGGCACTACATGTTCCGCAACCGATGGAGCGACGCCGACGACATCGTCGTCAGCGCCCTGCTGCGTTCCTCGAAGGGCCACTACGGCGTCAATGCCGGGCAGATCCTGGTCTGGGGTCTCGGGCGGAAGACCGCGTTCCCCGTCCGGGTGTCCGGCGCCACGACGTTCTTCGAGTCCGGCCCGAACGGCGGCGTGGTCAGCACGTCGGCCGGATCGTTCGGTGTGAACTTCAGCGGGAAATCCGGCGCCGACGCCGTTCTCGTGCTGGGCGGTCCGATCCGGGGCGGTGTGGCGGAGAAGATCTCCGGCCCGGTGGCGATCCGGGCGGTGTCCACGCCCGGCGGCGGCTCGTTCGTGGTCATGACCCTGGCCGCCGGGGGGCGGCATCCCGAGGCGAAGGCGGACGGGGACGCGCTGCGGCTCGGCGAACAGCGGATCGCGTTTGAGAACGGAAACCTGAGGTTCGACTAGGAGGATTCCCTCGTGAACTTCCCGGGGCGGGTCATGCTGGCCGTTGCGTCGGCCGCGATGGTGTCGCTTTCGATGACGGCCGGCGAGCCCGCGCGCGCGCGGGCGCCGCTTCGCATCCACCCGGAGAACCCGCGCTACTTCACCGACGGCGCGCGGGCGGCGGACGGCTCGCTGAAGGCGGTCCTTCTGACCGGCTCCCACACTTGGAACAACCTGGCGGACATGGGACGCGGCGACCCGCCGGAGCCGTTCGATTTCGACGCCTACCTCGCCTTTCTCGATAAGCATCATCACAACTTCATCCGCCTGTGGGCGTGGGACTCGACCACGTGGGACACCCGCGCCAACGGGGGGCTGGGCAAGGACTTCATTCATCGCGTCGCCCCGCTTCCGTGGGCGCGGACGGGTCCGGGCCTGGCGCTGGACGGCAAGCCGAAGTTCGACCTGTCGAAATACGAGCCCCCGTACTTCGAGCGGCTGCGCTCGCGCGTGGAGGCGGCGGGCCGGCGCGGGATCTACGTGAGCGTCATGCTCTTCGAGGGCTGGGGCCTGATGCACGGCAACCGCCGGCGTGGCGCCGAAGACGGCTGGGCCTGGCGGTCGCATCCGTTCAATCCGGCCAACAACGTGAACCAACTCGCCATCGCGGGGGCGGACGAACGGAGCGGGAAAGTCCACAGCCTGCAAAACCCGGCGGCGAACGAGTTGCAGGCGGCCTATCTCCGCAAGGTGGTGGACACCGTCAACGATCTGGACAACGTGCTCTACGAGGTGCTGAACGAGGGCGGCGAGAAGGAGTGGAACTGGTGGGTGATCCGGACCCTCGAAGCATACCAGCAGACCAAGCCGCGCCGGCATCCGATCGGCAACACCGGCCATGGCGCGGAGCGGCTGGCCAGCCTGCTGGCCAGTCCCGCGGACTGGGTCTCGCCGGGCCGGATGGACGGCTTCGCGGAGGATCCGCCCGCGTGGAACGAGAAGAAGGTCAGCCTGCTCGACACGGACCACATCTGGGGCGTGGGCGGCCAGGCGGCCTGGGTCTGGAAGGGTCTGCTGCGCGGACACAACCCGATCTTCATGGACCCGTACGACGGCTCCGTCCTGGGCGAAGACCGCGGCTGGAACCCGCTCCGCGCGGCGATGGGTCACGCGCGCCGCCTCGCCGAGCGGGTGAACCTGGCAGCCCTTGAACCCCGCGACGGACTCGCCTCCACCGGCTATTGCCTGGCCGATCCGGGAAACGAGTACCTCGTCTATCAGCCCGAGAAGGGCCGCGGGTTCACGGTGGAACTGAAGGCCGGCGACTATCGGTGGGAATGGATCGATCCCGCCACGGGCGCCCCCGCCGGCGACGGTCGCCTCGAGACTCCCGGCGGCACCCAGGAGTTCAAGGCGCCCTTCCCCGGGGATGCCGTGCTGCACGTCAGGAAGGCCCGTTGAACGGAAGGGCGGACCGAAGGACCCGATGCCCATGAAGCCCCACAGCGCGGCGGTACAGCGCGTCACACCGCTGATGTTCTCCGTTCTCCTTGCTGCCGCGGGCCTCGCCCGCGCGAACACGATCGTCGTCCGCGATGCCGGGGCGCTGCGCACCGCCCTGCGCGATCTCAAGCCCGGCACGACGCTCACGATTGCCCCGGGCGAGTATCCCGGGGGCCATGCGGTGGCCGAAGTCGAACGGCTCACCATCGAGGCGCTTGATCCACGGCAGCCGCCCGTGTTCAAGGGCGGCCGGACCGGTTTCCAGTTCTCCCGCTGTGCGGACTTGACGCTTCGCCGACTGCGCATCAGCGGGCAGAGCGTGAACGGCCTCAATATCGACGACGGCGGCGAGCTGGCGCGTCCGGTCACGGGCGTCACGCTCGAGCATATCGAGGTCAGCGACATCGGCCCGACGGGGAACCACGACGGCATCAAGTGTTCCGGCCTCGACCGGGCGACGATCAGCAACTGCACCATCGCCGGCTGGGGCGGACAGGGCATCGATTTCGTGGGCTGTCACCGCACACTGATCACCGGCTGCCGGCTGATCGGCAAAAAGGGCTACAGCGCCAGCGCCGGGATCCAGCTCAAGGGCGGATCGAGCGAGATCGTCGTCGAGAACTGCCACTTCACGAATGCCGGCGAACGGCCCCTCAACCTTGGCGGCTCCACCGGCCTGCCCTACTTCCGACCGCAGGGCGCCAGGCACGAAGCGGCCCGGCTGATCGTGCGCAACAACACCATCGAGGGCAGTCCCTGCGCGGCGGCTTTCGTGGGGGTGGACGGCGCGGAGTTCACCGGCAACACGATCCGGTATCCCGAGAAGTGGATCTTCCGCATCCTGCAGGAGACGCGCGAGCCGGGCTTCGCGCCCTGCGGGAACGTGCTCATCAGGGACAACCGAATCACCTTCCACCGCGCCCACGTCCGGACCGACATCAACATCGGCGACGGCACCGCGCCGGAAACGTTCCGCTTCGAGAGCAACCATTGGCTCGCCGAGGATGCGCCGCAGGCGTCCCGGCCCACGCTGCCCGTTGACGAGAAGGGTGGAGTATACGGCACGATCACGACCAACGCAGGGCCAACGGCGGTGCGTGCGGCGCCCTCGCCCTACCCGACTCCATACCGATCATAAGACGGACTTGGCATAACGATGGGGAACCAGCATGAAGAACACGCGCATACTTCTAGCCGCCCTTCCACTTGCGCCGGTGGTGGCGTTGGCCGCGGGCCTTGAGGTGGTGACGGATTCCGCGACCGGCGGGCCGGGGAGGTTTGCGGTGGAGGAGATCCGCCGTGAGGCTGCTGCGAAGGGGATGACGTCGGGTGAAGACGCTAAAGGGGCTCGCGTCCTGCTCGCGGTCGAAACGGACAAGGTCTCTGTCGCGCAGGGATACAGCATTCGCGTGCGGGACGAGGGCGGGCGGCGCGTCATCGCGGTGAACGGGGCGGACCCTGCGGGCGCCATGTATGGCGGTCTGGATGTGGCGGAGGCGATTCGGACGGGGACGTTCGATGCCTTGAAGGACTCGGATCATCAGCCACACATCGCGCAGCGCGGGATCAAGTTCAACATCCCGCTGGATCTGCGCACGCCGAGCTACACGGACTGCTCGGACGCGGCGCAGGCGAACATCCCGGAGGTATGGGACCGCGGGTTCTGGATCCGCTATCTCGATGCGATGGCGCGGCATCGCTACAATGTCCTTTCGCTTTGGAGCCTTCATCCGTTCCCGTCGCTGGTTAAGGTGCCGGAATTCCCCGAAGTCGCGCTGCACGACGTCTGGCGGACGCGCGCGAAGCTGGATGACACGTTCAGCTTTGCCGGCACCGACATGGTCCGTCCCGCGATGCTCGCGGACCACGAGGTGCTGAAGCGGATGACGATCGACGACAAGATCGCGTTCTGGCGCTGGGGCATGCAGCAGGCGGAGGACCGCGGCATCCGGGTCTATGTCTTCACCTGGAACGTCTTCACCTTCGGCGCGGATGGGAAACACGGCATCACCGATGACCTCGAGAACAAGACCACGAAGGAGTACTTCCGCGCCAGCGTGCGGGAAATGGTGAAGTCGTACCCCCTGCTCGCCGGCATGGGCATCACCGCGGGCGAGGGCATGCCGCACAACATGGACTCCAAGGTCAAGGAGCGCTGGCTGTGGGAGACCTATGGCCAGGGTGCGCGCGATGCATTGAAGGACGACCCGAAGCGCGAATTCCGCATGATCCATCGGTTCCACTGGACCGCGCAGGGCGACATCCTCGACGCCTTCAAGGACTTCCCAGGGCCGTTCGACTTCAGCTTCAAGTACTCCGTCGCGCACATGTACTCGATCACGAACCCGCCGTTCATCCAGCCGTTGCTGGAGGGACTCGCGCCGGGCCGCAAGACGTGGCTCACCGTCCGCAACGACGACCTCTACACCTTCCGCTTCGGCGATCCCGTGTACGCCCGCGACTATATCCTGAACATCCCGCCCGCCGACAAGATCGCGGGCTTCTACATGGGGCCGGACGGCTACTGCTGGGGCCGCGACTTCCTGGAACGAAATCCCGCGCCCGGGCCGCGACCGCTGGTGATGGAGAAGCAGTGGTACTCGTTCATGCTCTGGGGGCGCCTGGCCTACGAACCATCGCTGCCCGATTCGCAATTCGAGCGAGCGCTTGCCGCGCGCCATCCCACCGCGCCGCCGGCACAGCTTTTCCGCTCGCTGCAAGGCGCGTCGCAGGTCATGCCGCTGATCACGCGCTTCTTCTGGGGCGACATCGACCTGAAGTGGTTTCCCGAAGCGTGTCTGAGCCATCCGAAGAGCAAGGGCTTCTACACCGTGCGGCATTTCATGGAAGGCACGGCAATGCCCGGCGCGAACGTGCTGAGTATCCGCGACTGGCGCGAGCGCCTTGCTGCCGGCAAGCCGATGGAGCAGACCACTCCGCTCGAAATCGCCGACGCGCTGGAGAAGGCCGCATCGGGAACGTTCGCCGCGCTCGACGAGCTCCGTACGCCGGCCAGGCAGGACGCAGAGCTGCTCAAGAACGTGAACGACTGCGAGGCGCTGGCGAATCTCGGCCGTTACTACGCCGCCAAGATCCGCGGGGCCTGCGCGCTGGCCCTGTTCGATGCGAACGGAGACAGGCCCGCTCACGACCAGTCGCTCCGCCACCTCGGCGAAGCGCTGACCCACTGGAAGCAGTATGCCGCCATCCGCGACGCCCACTATGTCCCCGCCCTCTACAACCGCATCGGCTTCGTGGACATCACCGCGCTGACCGAGCAAGTCGCCGCCGATCTGGACCTCGCCCGCGGCTGGAAACCGGGAACGCTCAAGGACGGCGACAAGCGCGGCGGAACCGAGAAGGGGTTTCGCAAGTGAACCGTGCCCTGAGGCGCACGGCCCCGGCCCGATAAGTCGCTTCCCGCGGCTGGGACTGGCAGCGCAGGCGGGCGAAGTCCGCGAACGGCGCGAGCCGCTTGGGCTTGTGAAGCGCCTTTTGTTGCGTGAACATGCGGCATGCGGACAACGAGCGTTCTGGTTGCAGATCACCAAGTGAGTCCGAACGGAAGCACCATGGTCGCCGTCATCGAGCGGCTCAACGCCCGCGGCCGACGCGGAACCCGCCATGCGGCGACGCGGTCCGCGATACGCCTGGAGACGCCGGGTGAGGCGCGGAAGCTACTGGAAGGCATAAACCGATGAACCCAGTCCGGAAGCAGTCGGAACGAGCCCTCATCGCCTCTCTGCACCGCCGGCTCACGGCGGCGGCGGATGCGAAGACGCGCGGCTTCTGGGAACGGTATCTGAAAGGCGTCATCCCCTTCCGGGGCGTCCCGATGGCCAAGGTGCGCGTTGCTGTGAACCACTGGTTTGCCCGCGACGGCGTTGCGGCGCTTCCCCTCGCGCAGCGCAAACGGCTTGCGCTCGCCCTGTTCACCGGCGAACACTGCGAGGACAAACTGGCCGGCATGCTGGCGCTCTCCGAGCACCTGCTGCCGCACCTCCGCATCGCGGATCTCAAGGCGCTGGGCCGGCTTTTCGAGGCGAACCACGTTGCCGATTGGAACACCTGCGATTGGTTCTGCGTAAAGGTGCTGGGACGCTTCGTCGCCCGCGACCTACCGGACCCGACCGCCGCCGAGGCGATCGCAGGCTGGAAACACGCCCGCACCCTCTGGCAACGCCGCGCCTCGAACGTCGCGTTCGTCTACCTCGCCCGGAACGGCGATCGCAACTTCCCCGGCTTCGTCCAACTGATGCTCGATACCTGCGCCACAACCGTCCAATGCCCCGAACGCTTTGCGCAAACGGGCGTCGGCTGGTTGTTGCGGGAACTGTCCTTGGCGGATCGCCCCCGGGTGGCGGCGTTTGCGGAGAAGCATGTGCGACAGCTGTCCCGCGAAGGCATGCGTTACCTCGTGGAGAAGATGCCCGCCGCCGACGCCGGCGACCTGCTGCGACTTCAAGCGGCAGGACCGCGAACCTCCGCGCCTGACGAGCAAGTCCCAAGAATGGGCGGGCGCGCCCGCCGCGGCAACCTTGGGGACAAACACGGATCGATCTGAGGATGGCCATGAACATCCAACGAAACCTCGCGGTGAATCCCCCGGCGCACAGGCACGACCGTGATGCGCAGGCCGCCCGGTGGATGATTCGTCATGCCCTGACCCTCTTGTGCCCTGCCCTGGCCGGGTCAGCCACCGCCCCAAGCCCGACCGTTCCCCGTGCTCTTCTCGCCGCCCTGCTGCTCGCGCCGTTGACCGAGCCCCTCGCTGCGGAA